>ERZ889078.14-NODE-14-length-114457-cov-17.254340_pt1 | contig 114457 bp, 99 predicted proteins | sample MGYA00521266_ERZ889078 | MGnify/ENA primary metagenome ERZ889078 (study PRJEB32303, sample SAMEA104408618) | aquatic metagenome | biome: Brackish water; feature: Pelagic; material: water | place: Baltic Sea | collected 2014-06-16T06:34:00 | depth 76,534 m ... | reverse complement strand
GCCACTTCCATACCGTCTGCTCAGTAGTCCCAAACCGCTCTGCCAAAACCCAGGCCTGACGCCTCTAAACTTTAAAAATGCTTTGACACGTTTAAGGTAAATTGAGCCAGAAGTTCTCGATGTAATATTTGAAATTGTTTCAGTCAAACTGCCCAAGGAGCGCGGAGCGCTACAGCGCGCGCTTTGTTTGTTTAGATTGTGTGGCGCAGCCCTCCTCACTTGGGTCTATTTATTTTATGGGCGCAAGGCGAAATAAAAATCTCAACGCAGTGCAATTTCTCCTGAATCTATCCGAAGCCTTGTTTCATAAGCGCTAGAAATATGCTGTTTCAATGCCAACAAAGCCGCATCACCATCACGTTTTGTGATAGCCGATACAATTTGAGCATGTTCTTCTAGCGCAACCTGATCGCGCCCCATAGCCGCGAATGAGGTGGTCGCCATCAAAGCCATGGCACGGTGCACCAGATCTAATTGTTGAATCAAAAACCGATTATGCGAGGCCAGGTGAATTTGCTTATGAAAGCGTTTATTTGCACGGCTGAGCGCGCGCGGATCACCGCCTAAAAGACTGCGATCCTCCGCGACCATCAATTCCAGAACCCTAAGTTCTTCTTCCGAGGCGTGGCGCGCCGCCAACCGCGCGGCCAACCCCTCAAGCTCGGTGCGCACTGCATAAAGCTCGGCCAATTGATTATGGTCAAGACTGGCCACTATCAAACTGCGCCCATCACGGCGCAGCATCGATTGGGTCTCAAGGCGCTGTAACGCTTCGCGCACCGGGGTCCGCGACACGCCCAACCGCTCAGCCAATTCAGATTCGACCAATCGATCACCGGGTTTAAAAAAACCCCCTTCAATCGCTTCTAAAATCAGGGTATAGGCGTCTTTTTGCATATGAGACCTCATTATTGTTTTGCCAAGGCTACAGGCATGCGCCACAAGGCTCAATGGAAAAGACCAACAATAAAAGGCCAAAAATGTCTCTTTCATTTGAGTTTTCAAAGATCAACACTTGGGTTTTTGATCTAGACAACACGCTATACCCCCCAAAGACTAATCTTTTTGCACAAATTGAAAAACGTATGACCAAATGGGTGATGCAAACCCTTGAACTATCACAAGTGCGCGCTGATGAGCTTAGGCTGCAGTATTGGCAAAGCTACGGCACTACATTAGCAGGATTGATGCGCGAACATAATGTGGATCCTGGCCCCTATTTGACCGATGTACACGATATTTCCTTTGCTCCTTTGACGCCTGACCCGATTTTGGCTGGGTACATCAGCGCCTTACCCGGTCGACGCATTGTATATACAAACGGCACCGCCGATTATGCGACAAAGGTCATCGCAGCACGTGGCCTTGAGGGGCTGTTTGACGCGATTTATGGGGTAGAAGATGCTGATCTTCTGCCCAAGCCAGAATTTGGCGCCTTCGATAGAGTCTTTGCCAAAGACGGATTTTCCCGTCAAACTGCGGCCATGTTCGAAGATGATCCGCGCAATTTACAAGTGCCCCATGCAATGGGGCTTAAGACCATTTTAATTAGCGAACTCCCCAATAGCTCACCCTTTATTGACCACCAAGCCCCGGATTTATCTGACTTCTTGGCCCAATTACTTCTGTAAGCGAAGCTACTTGCCCCTTGGCGTAGCCCGGTCACAGCGCTATATCTTGCATAAGGATAACATGACCCAAACTGATATTATCATTTCAGGCGGTGGCCTTGCCGGGCTGATGGCGGCAGCAGCCTTTGGCGCTGCGGGATTTAGCGTAACCTGCATTGAGCCCACGCCCCCTGTCACCAGCCCGCAAGATCAAGGCGCTGACCTGCGCTCAACCGCTATACTGCAAAGCTCTTATGCTTTGTTAGAGCGCGCGGGTATTTGGACGCATTTAGTCTCGCATGTCGCCCCATTGCAGGTCATGCGCATCATTGACGCGGGCGGGGCAGAACCCATCGCGCGGGTCAGCAAAGAGTTTGACGCCACCGATTTGAATGATTTACCATTTGGGTGGAATTTTCCCAACTGGCTGTTGCGGCGCGTACTTTTGGAGCGTTTAACGCAACTGCCTCAGGTCAACTTGCGCACAGGCCTATCGTGCGTCGGTATATTCACACGCCTTGACTATGTGCAGGTACGCCTAAGCTCGGGCGACAAGCTGACCGCCAAGCTATTGATCGGCGCCGATGGGCGCAGCTCATTCGTGCGCACCGCCTCAAATATAGGGGTTAAAACGTGGCGTTATGGGCAAAAGGCGCTGGCCTTTGCGGTGACGCATAAAGAGGCGCATCACAATATCTCAACCGAGGTGCATCGCACAGGCGGACCGTTCACTCTGGTGCCCCTGCCCGATGATGCCCAAGGCCGCCCCACCTCGGCTGTAGTTTGGATGGATCACGGGCCCAAGGTTTTGGCCCATGCGTGCCTAGACCAACAAGCCTTTGACAAAGCGATTACCGAGCGGTCAGCGGGAGTTTTGGGGCCGCTGACGCTGCTGGGACCGCGCTCGGTTTGGCCCATTATCAGCCAATTAGCCGATCATTTGGTTGGTGAACGTATGGCCCTAATGGCCGAAGCCGCGCATGTCGTGCCCCCGATCGGGGCGCAGGGGCTGAATATGTCGCTTGGAGATATTGCCTGCCTTTTAGACTTGGCGCAAAGTCACAGCGCTGATCTGGGGTCAGAGGCGATGTTGGCCGCCTATCAAAAGGCGCGCGGTTTTGAAACCAAGGCCCGTGTGATTGGGATTAATGCGCTCAACCGCGCCTCGATGGTGGGGGCGCCAGCTTTACGTGATTTACGCAGCCTTGGCCTGCAGGCTATTTATGAGTTCAAGCCCCTACGTCGAACACTGATGAAAAAAGGCTTGGGACTGCAAAACCCCCAAGCCTAGAAACGTAAATTCCGCGGTTAAAAATTTAAAAAACAGCGTCCATTGCCGTTTGTAAACGGGCCAAAGTGGCAGGCACATCAGCCAGTTTATCAAGGCCGAAAAGCCCGATACGAAAGGTACGAAACTCGGTCCCTTCGCCGACTTGCAAGGGCACGCCAGCGGCAATTTGCAGCCCTTGGGCCAGGAATTTCTTGCCATTTTGCAAATCAAGGTCTTGGGTAAAGGCCACAACCACCCCAGGCGCACCAAACCCTTCGGCGGCAACCGAAGCCACACCTTTGGCCGCCAACATAGCACGCACGCCTTGCCCAAGCTGCCACTGGGCGGCTTTGGTTTTATCAAAACCCATGGCGCGGGTTTCAAGCATCGCATCGCGAAAGCCAACCAAAGCATCGGTGGGCATTGTGGCATGATAGGCATGCCCGCCCCCTTCATAGGCTTGCATTATGCTGCGCCATTTTTTCAGATCAATAGCAAAGGAATTGCTTTGCGTGTTGGCCAAACGCTCCTCGGCTAAGGCGGACATCATCACAACACCTGCCGAAGGCGAGGCGGACCAACCTTTTTGAGGGGCCGAGATCAAAACATCAACGCCAAGCGCGGTCATATTGATCCAGATCGCGCCGCTGGCCACACAGTCCAGCACCATCAGCGCCCCAACATCATGAGCCGCTTGCGCCATCTGGGCAATATAATCATCAGGCAAGATAATCCCAGCCGAGGTTTCGACATGCGGCGCAAAGACCACATCGGGGCGGGCTTCGTGAATTTTGACGATCAATTCTTCAATCGGTGGTGGCGCATAGGCGGACGCGGCACCATTACCTGACGCACGTGCCATCACAACCGTAGTTTGCTTGGTGAATTGGCCCGCGTCGAAAATCTGGCTCCACCGATATGAGAACCAGCCATTGCGCACCACCAAAGCATGTTGACCATTGGCGAACTGACGCGCCACCGCCTCCATGGCGTAAGAGCCGCCACCCGGCACCAAAGCAACTGCTGAGGCATGATAGGCCTCTTGCAGCGTGGCAGAAATGTCGCGCATGACGGTTTGAAACTTAGCCGACATATGGTTCAAGGACCGGTCCGTAAACACGACTGAGAATTCCTGCAACCCTTCGGGGTCAATATTTGGCAAAAGTCCAGGCATCATTCGTCTCTTTCATAAAGAGTGTTACTCTTGGCTTCATGCATAGCAAAAGCCCATGTGGCACAATGTCCATGCGCCCTAAAAGCGCTAAAAAACCAGATTTTCTGAGAAGCTCCGAGGAATAAAATTCCAAAAGGCAACTCAAAGTGGGCCAAGACCGCGTTCTTGGGTTAAAAGCACATTGGCCTCAACCTGACCTGCGCCGGGAAGGGTCATGATGCGGCGTCGCAAGATCCGCTCAAAATCCCCAATACCGCGCGCCACCACACGCAAACGGTAATCATAAAGGCCCAAAACATGCTGCACAACTTGCACTTCGGGAATACTGGCGACCGCACGTTCAAAATCCTCAAGGCTGACGCGCCCTTTGGTGGCCAGTTTGATACCCAAAAATACTGTCACCCCAAAGCCCAAAGCCGCCGCATCTACTGCAACACGCTGGCCAGACAGCACGCCCGTCTCAGTCAGGCGTTTGATACGGCGCCAGGTGGCAGGCTGGCTTAGCCCCAGCTGACGCCCCAAGATACTGGCGTTTTGACTGGCATCTTGCGCCAAAGAGCGCAGGATTTGGCGGTCAATCGCGTCAATATCAATCATAGGGGCAAACCCTCTTTGTTTTTGACCGTCGAAATAAGCATTAGGCTTTCAATATCGGCAATATGGGGCAACGTTAAAATCGCATGGCGGTAGATATGTTGATATTGCGCCATATCACGAGCTATCACGTTCAAACGCACATCGACACGCCCCAAGAACGTCTCGATGGCGATGACTTCGGGCACCAGACGGGCGGCGGCGATAAAATCATCAAAGGCGCGCGGGTCGGTCTTATCAAGGCTAAAGCGCAACGAAACCTCAACCTCATAGCCCAACAAACGCCAATCGATCACCGCCTCAGGGCGACTGATCACGCCCATTTGGCGAAGCCGCTCAAGCCTCCGCCAAATGGTGGCTTGGGTCATGGCAGCGCGTTCGGCCAAAAGGACGACGGATTGGCCCGGCTCAGCCAGATAGTGGCGTAGCAAGCGGCGGTCGGAATCGTCAATTTGCATGAATAATTCACTTTTTTAGAATTTAAGCATAATCTTTTACATATATTTACAATTTGGTCAAATATTGCACGAAAATTTATCAAATTATGACTAAATTTAGTCCATCTTTAACCTGAAAGGAAACATCATGCGCGTGTATTACGATCGTGATTGCGACATCAACCTCATCAAAGACAAAAAAGTAGCGATTCTGGGCTATGGCAGCCAAGGCCACGCGCATGCGCTGAACCTGCGCGACTCGGGTGCTAAAAACCTTGTGGTGGCCCTGCGAGAAGGCAGCCCCTCGGCAAAAAAAGCTGAAGGCGAAGGCCTGAAAGTTATGGGCATTGCAGAAGCGGCCGCTTGGGCTGATTTGATCATGTTCACCATGCCCGACGAATTACAGGCTGAAACCTACAAAAAATACGTGCATGACAATATCCGCGAAGGCGCCGCTATTGCCTTTGCGCATGGTTTGAACATTCACTTCGGCTTAATCGAGCCAAAAGCTGGCGTTGATATTTTGATGATGGCGCCAAAAGGCCCAGGTCACACCGTGCGCGGCGAATATGTCAAAGGCGGCGGCGTGCCTTGCTTGGTTGCGGTGCATCATGACGCATCTGGCAAAGCGATGGAAATCGGCTTATCTTATTGTTCGGGCATTGGTGGCGGCCGTTCAGGCATTATTGAGACAAATTTCCGTCAAGAATGTGAAACTGACCTCTTTGGTGAACAGGCTGTTTTGTGCGGTGGTTTGGTTGAATTGATCCGCATGGGTTTTGAAACTTTGGTCGAAGCAGGATATGAGCCTGAAATGGCTTATTTTGAATGCCTACACGAAGTGAAACTGATTGTTGACCTTATCTATGAAGGCGGTATCGCCAACATGAACTACTCTATCTCGAACACTGCGGAATATGGTGAATATGTTTCTGGCCCACGCATTTTACCTTATGCCGAAACAAAAGCCCGTATGAAAGAAGTGCTGACTGACATTCAAACAGGTAAATTCGTGCGTGACTTCATGCAAGAAAATGCCGTGGGTCAGCCTTTCTTTAAAGCCACACGTCGCATCAATGACGAACACCAAATCGAAAAAGTGGGCGAAAAACTTCGCGCCATGATGCCTTGGATTTCCAAAGGGCGTATGGTCGACAAAGCCAAAAACTAAACTCTAAATCCTCAGGGCGTAACCTATGCGCCCTGAGCCTCTAACGCGCTTATCATCGTTTGAACAACCTCTTTCAATAGCACTTCATCCTCGCATTCAGCCATAATGCGGATAACAGGTTCAGTGCCAGATTTGCGGATAAGTAAGCGTCCCTTACCCATCAGGCGCGCTTCAGTTTGGGTAATCAGCCTTTGCACGGCTGCCTCCGCCAAAGGGTCCGTTCCCAAAGCATAGCGGTGATTTTGTAAGAGTTGCGGCACGGCCTCAAAACTTTGGGTTAAGCTGCTTGCGCGCGCGCCACTGCGTGCCATTTCCGACAAAAACTGCAAGCCTGCAATCAGCCCATCGCCTGTGGTGGCGTAGTCTGTCATCACAATGTGGCCCGACTGTTCGCCGCCTAGATTATAACCGCCGACGCGCATCGCCTCGACCACATAGCGATCGCCGACGTTGGTGCGCAAAAGATTTAGGCCGCGCTGATTCAAAAACCGCTCAAGACCCAAGTTTGACATTATGGTGGCCACCAAACCATTGCCCTTTAACCGCCCTTCCGAGGCCCAGCGGGCCGCGAATAAAGCCATAATCTGATCGCCGTCAGCGACCTGACCATTCTCATCTAAAATCATCAAGCGGTCCGCATCACCATCAAGCGAAATGCCCATATGTGCTCCATGTGCCACTACCGCTTCGGCCGCGGTTTGCGTATAGGTCGAGCCAACCAACGAATTTATATTCTTACCATTGGGCGATACACCTACGGGAATCACATCAGCTCCCAATTCCCATAGAACGGCAGGGGCGACACGGTAGGCGGCGCCATTGGCACAGTCGACCACAACTTTCAAACCATCCAAGCGCAGGCCTGCGGGAAAGGTAGTTTTGACATATTCAATATAGCGGCCTGCCGCATCATCAATTCGTTTGGCGCGGCCAATCCACTCGGGGGCAGCCAAGCTCATCTCTTGATCAAGCATCACTTCGATCTCGGATTCTGCGATGTCTGAAAGTTTAAACCCATCGGGGCCAAAAAATTTGATGCCATTGTCATAATGTGGGTTGTGGCTAGCCGAGATCATAACACCCAGATCCGCACGCATTGACCGTGTCAAAAACCCAACTGCAGGTGTGGGCACGGGACCAAGCAAAAGCACATTCATCCCTGCGCTGGTCAGGCCTGCCGTCAAGGCATTTTCTAACATATAGCCCGAAAGCCGCGTGTCTTTACCAATCACTACCCGATGATCCGTACCAACCGAGCGGCTAAAATACCGACCTACAGCCGTCCCAAGGCGCAAGGCCACCTCGGCGGTCATAGGGTATTGGTTGGCTTTTCCGCGCACACCGTCAGTGCCAAATAAGTTTCTGCTCATGTTGCGTCCCTTGTTGCGTTTATAGAATGAATGGCCTGCCACAGGGCCAAAGCTTGTTTGGTGGCCAAAACGTCATGCACGCGCACGATCTGCATGCCCTGCGCAACCGCTGCTAAAGCCACTGCAACTGAGCCAAACACTCGCTCATCCGCTTGGCTGGTCTGCGTCAACGTTCCGATAAACCGTTTGCGCGAGGCGCCAAGTAATAGTGGGCATCCCAAAGAATGAAACAGTGCCAAATCAGCCAAAAGGGTAAGATTATGCGTTAAAGTTTTACCAAACCCAATGCCAGGATCCAAAATGATCTGGGCGCGGGTGATGCCGCAGGCCTCAGCCCGGGCGATGGCACTTTCTAAGAAATCATAGACATCAAGCAAGACATTCTCATAATGAGGATCTTCCTGCATGGTGTCGGGCGCGCCCAAAGCATGCATCAGGCAAATCGGAGCACCCGTTTGTGCGGCCAAGGCTCCAAGTGTGGGGTCAAACTGCAAGGCCGAGACGTCATTCAAAATGGCGGCACCCATGTGAAGGGCGGTGCGTGCCACCATCGCTTTGCGCGTGTCAATTGATATAGGGTAACCTGGAAAGGCCAGGGCCAGGGCCGTAATGACGGGGGCCGTACGGGCCACCTCTTCTTTGGGATCAATCGTTTTGGCCCCTGGCCTTGTACTTTCACCACCAATATCCAAAAGGTCGGCTCCCTCGGCGCGCAAAAGCGCCCCTTGAGCCAACGCTTGGGCCAACACATCATAGCGGCCGCCATCAGAAAAACTATCGGGCGTGACGTTCAAGATGCCCATAATTTGCGGGCGCTCAAACGACAAACCCGCCAAAGAGTGGCGTGGGGCTATCAGGTTTGTTAAAATATGGGGCGGCAAATCAGCGGCTTTGACCGAAATAGGCACTTGGTGACGGCGCAGCTTAAGGCAGTGATCGAACCAAAGCCACCCACCCGCGAGCCCAAAGGCCAAGGGCGGCTTGGGGCCAGAGTGTAAAAGGGGACGAAAATAATCCATACACGCCCCTATACTGGCGCACCGATCAAAGCAGGTTTCAGGGCTGCCCGACTGACAGGAACCCGCGATCCTGCGGGCAAAGTGGCGTCGCCGTGCACCAGCAGCTCGGACGCGGCCAGATTTTCGGCCAACCACAGCGCCAGCGCCAAAGGATCGGCATTAGTCGGACCGTCAACAGCATCAAGCACGAGCTTTGAGGGGGCCCAAACAATCATATTACCCTGTTTGATCGCCCAATCAATTTCTGTACGCGATGAGACTACGACACAGCGATCATCACGCGCCGCCAAAGTCCAGGCGTTTTGCTCGATCGCCAACAGGTCAACGCGCCTCTGTGTCGGGCGGTGCCCCGTAGTGGGGAGGTCAAGGTTGGGCAGTCCCACACATAAGACTACAGGCAAGCCCTTAGCCCTAAGCGACAGGTCATCTAGAATGGCCACAATATTTGAGTGGGCAATTGCTGCGGCATCTAAAAAAACCACCAAAGGATGCACCGATTCTTGTGCACCGCTGGCCCCTTTGGTTTGAATCGGGGTCGCCGCGCGTGCGCGCGCTATCTCAACACCCAGCGCGAAGGGGCCCCGATCTAGCTTTTCAATGCGCACAAATACCCGCATGGCGCGCGGTTCGGCCAAAATACGTTCAGCAACGCCTTCGGCCAAAGTCTCCAGCAGGTTAAGACGATCAGCCGCAAGTTGGGCGGATATGGCCTCAGTTATACGGTCATACGATAGGATACGGTCGACATCATCATCAAGTGGAATGGCGTGGGGGCTGACCTCAACCACAACATTAAAGCACACACGTTGGCGAGTGCCGCGCTCTTGCTGAAACGCCCCGATTTCAACATCAACCAAATAGTCACGAAGCAAAATTCGGTCACGCGGATCTGCGCTGGCCGAAGCAATGGCGCGCTCTTCAGGATGGGCGAACGCCAAGGAAATATCACTGGTCATATCAGATCCTGCCAATTTAGTTTGGTGAGTTTTGCATAAAGGGCAAAGGAGGCATCAGCAAGCCTAACTTTTAACCGCAGCCAAGTGATATCGAAAAACTTTATGAATTACAGGTTTTCAGAGTCTCGGTAAAAGGCATGCAGCCCGATATCCGCTGTATGGTCAAACACCTTAGCCCAGCGGGGGCTGGCATATTTTGCGTGAAAATAGGTTGCACCCTTAGTAAGCGTGCGCGGCGCGCCATCAAGCAAGGCACGGGCTATTTTGGCCGCCACATCATAGGCCGCAAGTTCGGCTACCTTTTCTGGCATACCGTCGCACATATAAGAGAATTGGCACACGCCATTACGACTTTGATGCACAACGGCGCAGATGGTTTGGGGGTGCTTTACACTCTTAACACGGTTCAAGATCACTTCCCCCACGGCCACTTGGCCTAAGATGGTTTCTCCTCGCGCTTCAAAGTAAATAGCTTGGGCCAGACAGGACCATTGTTTGCCACCACTGGCAATCGGTAGAGCCCCAAGGCGATCAGCAGTAAAAAAGTTGCGTGAACTCCCAAGGCTTAGCGAGCCAAGCGGCTCAGGCGCGAATAAAAGATTTTTAACTTGGTACGCAATGGTCGCTTTTTGGGCAGATCCAACATTATCAAGGGCGATTTTTTCCACCTCGAACAAGGCCCCAAGCAACGTACCGATGGTGTCCTTCGGATTATTCGATTTAGATACAGTCACATCAGCAAAAGCTGTCGAGCTTAAAATCACGCCCAAAAAAACAGCATATTGCCAAAGATTGATCATTCGCATCAAAAGTTTCCCACACTCGTTTCATCGCCCCCTAAAATCAATATCTAGGACACGAAACTTCTTACGTCACAACAGGGTTAGCGTCTAGTTACCACCTGAAGTTGATGCAGGTATGTAACAAAAATAGCGGACTTTCGCCTATCTTTGGTAGCGAAAAAAAGATCGCGCACTTTAACTTAAAGACACAAGATATTAATTTAATTCAACTTACCATCTGCAATTACTAGATGTGCAACCGCCAGTCGCGCTAATGGAACACGGTAAGGAGAACACGATATATAGTTAAAGCCGGCCTTGCGGAAAAAATCGATGGACTCAATATTTCCCGCATGTTCGCCACAAATACACAAAACAACGTCAGGGCGCGCTTTACGACCCCGATCTGCGCCCATATGCAAAAGCTCACCTACACCGTCAAAATCCAAGAATTGAAACGGATCTTCGAGAAAAACCCCTTGCTGCACGTAGGTGTTCATAAAGCGGCCCGCATCATCTCGTGAAAGTCCATAAGTCATTTGCGTCAGGTCATTCGTCCCAAAAGACAGAAAAGAAGCGTGATGAGCAATCTCACCGGCTCGCAAGCAGGCCCGCGGCGTTTCCACCATGACACCCAGCTTGTAGTCAAATTCCACACCCGAGCTAACCCGCACCCGTGACGCGACCGCATCAATATTTGATTTGACCAGCTCAACCTCGCGCTTGGCCGATACCAACGGGATCATAATTTCGGGCACCACCGAAGCACCCCGGCGCTGAATGACTACTGTGGCCTCAAAAATCGCTTGGGCCTGCATGTCATAAATTTCAGGTAAAACCACTCCCAAACGCACGCCGCGCATTCCCAACATCGGGTTAAACTCGGCCAAAGCCTCGGCACGTTGGGTCACTTCCGACAGCGGCTTATCTAATGCCTCGGCCAATTCGCGCAAACCGTCACGCGACTGGGGCAAAAATTCATGTAAGGGCGGATCAAACAAGCGAATGCACACAGGCAAACCTTGCATAATGTCAAAAAGCTGTACAAAATCAGCGCGCTGGATAGGCAAAAGCCGCGCCAAAGCGGCAGATCGATCTTTTGGGCTATTAGCAAAGATCATCTCTCGCATCACGACCAAACGGTCATCTTCAAAAAACATATGTTCTGTACGGCAAAGTCCGATTCCTTGCGCATTAAAATTGCGCGCAGTTTGGGCATCTGCAGGCGTGTCGGCATTAGCACGAATGCCAATATCGGCCAAACGATCGGCCCAAGATAAAAGCGTGTTGAAACTGTCGTCCAACGCGGGCGGCATCAGCTTAACGGCCCCAACCAGTGCCTCTCCTTTGGAGCCATCAACGGTAATGATGTCGCCTTCGCGAAATTGGCGACCATCAGCACAGGCTAGGGTTTTTTCGCGTAAATTAATCACAATATTCGACGCGCCCACCACACAAGGCACCCCAAGGCCACGGCCAATCACGGCCGCATGGCTGGTCATGCCGCCGCGCTCGGTCAAAACGCCAGCCGCCGAATGCATGCCGCGAATATCTTCGGGCGCGGTTTCGCGGCGCACCAAAATACAAGGCTCCCCGCGTGAGACGCTAGCCTGAGCCTGCGCTGATGAAAAAACAATCCGCCCAGTAGCAGCCCCTGGACTTGCTGCAATGCCGCTCGCCATCACATCGCGCGGGGCTTTGGGGTCAAGCTGATGGTGCAACAAATCAGAGATCGAGCGCGGCTCGATCCGCACCAGAGCTTCATTATGAGAAATAATACCGTCTTGCGCTAAAGAGACCGCGATTTTCACACCCGCCCGCGACGAGCGCGGCACTTTAATCGCATCCAGCACCGATAGTTTGCCATTTTCGATGGTGAATTCCACCTGCATTTCTTCACGTAGCTTCACCCGACATAGCGCGCCAATATCCAAAAGGTGTGCAAAAATATCAGGGGCCACATCTTCAAGAGAGGGGCCGCGCGGGTCGCGGGTGAGGTATAGCTCTTTACTTTCGGCTAATTGCACGCGCGCTTGGCCTTGCGCCAAAAAGCGGCCCGTGATTTGGTAAGCACCCGTAACAGGGTCGATAAATTGAATAATGCCACAACCAGACAAGCCCTGACCCATGCCTTGAACCATTTCTTGCACAACAAGCCCCAAGGCGGCCTCAGCAGGTGCGCCCTTGGCTTGGCGCAAAAGGCGCGCTGTCGTACCTTCCCATGCGCGCGACATTGAGCGTAAAACCTCAGTCAATTGTCGGGCGGGGTCTTCAGGGAAAGATTCATCCATTTCTAATTCGTAAAGCTTAAGTGCTGCACTGATCCCTTCAAGCGAGGGGGACAAATCGTCAAACATATCAGGATCAAGCCGCGCCACATGCATGGCATAGGCCTGAATGAACTGTAAAAAAATTATATTGGCGGCATCTTCCCCGTGCGAAAGACAAAGCCCCTCATATGCGGCAGCATTCATACCTATATTAAGCAATGACGCAGGCCCCCCCCATTCGGGGTTAGCTGGGCTTGGTCGCACCGAGAGAAGGGTATTGGGAACGAAATTCGATAAAATCGCTTTGGCATCAATAGAATGACCAATAGCAATTTGACGCACAGTATTGGCAGGCAGAGTGACAACCTTTGGCACAGGCAAATCCATACGCACCAAACGTTGCAGACATTTCGCTCGCCACCCATGGGTCGCGGCCAAAATATTTGCCTTGGGACTAATCGAAGTAAAATCACTTATCAGATCATATTTCTGCACCGCAGCACTCCCTTTCTTAGGTGCAGCATAGACCGATCATCAAGTGACGCAAGGGGGAAAAAGCTGCCCTTGAAGCCCATTTGCGCCCAATAAGGTGCTCGGTGTGGCTTTACCCTACTACTTTGGATAAGTCGGCAAGCTGTCCACAGGTGGAACGAATGCGGTGTAATAGATTTAACCGATTGCGACGGATAATCGCATTATCTGAATTAATCTGTAGCCCCGTAAAAAACGCATCCAGCGGTTCGCGCAACGCCGCCATATAGGCCATAGAACTGATAAAATCCTGCGAATGAATGGCTTTGGCGATCAGCGGCTCGGCGTGATCAAGGGCCGTGAAAACCGCGCGTTCAATGTCATTTTCAGCAAATTTAGGATCGGCCCCATAGGAGTATTCGACACCATCTTTGGCCTCGGCTTGGGCTAAAATATTGTTGGCGCGCAAAAAGGCTTGACGCAGATTTTCTCCGTCATCGGTTTGCAGGCCTGCAGCCAAAGCTTGGGCACGGCGCGTGACTTGCAACAGGTCATCATTGCCAACACCCACCAAACAGGCATCAATAATATCATGGCGAATGCCTTGATCGCGTAAATAAACCTTTAAACGGTCATGGAAAAAGCTCAAAAGATCGTCGGCATTTGCAAGGGTATTGGCATGCGTAAAAAGGCCGCGCAGATTGAGGTGCAGATCTTTGGTCAAAATGATCCTAATAATTCCCAAAGTAGCACGTCTGAGTGCAAACGGGTCTTTTGAGCCTGTGGGCTTTTCGCCAATCGCCCAAAAGCTGGTCAAAGTGTCGATTTTATCGGCCAAACCTACCACTAGCGCCAAAGCATCATCGGGCACAGCGTCTTGCGGCCCAAGGGGAGCGTAATGGTCTTTACAACATTGCGCCACTTCAGGTGGCAGGTTTTGGACGCGGGCATAGTAGCTACCCATTGTGCCTTGTAATTCGGGAAATTCCCCAACCATGGCTGATTGCAGATCGGCTTTCGCCACTTTAGCCGCCAAAATCGCACGCTCGGGGTCAACATACATCATTGGGGCCAAATGAGCAGCTAGGGTGGCGATGCGTGCGACCCGTTCAGCCTGCGAGCCAAGCTTATTATGAAATGTCACGGCCGAAAGCCCTGCGCCCATCCCCTCGAGCCCATTGGCTTGAATACGTCGCAAATCATTTTCCCAAAAGAACTTTGCATCCGACAAACGCGCAGACAGTACTTTTTGATTTCCCTTAAGAATTAAGGCCCCACCATCTTGGGGAGCATTATTGGCAACAGTAATAAACCTCTCAATACGGCCTGTTTTGGGATTTTTGACCGAAAAGAATTTTTGATGTTCTCGCATCGAGGTTTGCAGAACTTCGGCGGGCAGCGCAAGGAAATCGATGCCAATTTCGCCCATCAAAACCACGGGCCATTCGACCAGGCCTGCCACCTCGGCCAAAAGTCCCGCATCCTCGACCACCTCGAGACCCAAGGCGAAGGCTTGGGTAGTGGCGTCATGCCAGATTGATTGGGCGCGCGTTTCGGGATCAAGCACCACGAAAGCGCGTGCCAATTTTTGGCTGTAATCATCGAAACCCTTAACGCTGAAGGGAGTAGGTGCCAAGAAGCGGTGGCCTTCTGTGATATTTGAGGCGGTGATGTGATCAACGCTAAGTGGCACAATTTCGCTCCCCCCCTCATCACAAAGCAGGCATAAAATACGGTGCAACGGACGCACCCAGCGCAAGCTTCCGGTACCCCAACGCATCGATTTAGGCCAGGGGAAAGTACGGATGACCCCTTCAAGGACCTCGGTCACGATAGCGGCCGCAGGTCTGCCCGGTTTTGAGACGACCGCAAAATAGACCTGACCCTTCTTGTCGTCGCGCGGTTCAAGCGCGTCAATATTGACACCCGTAGCGCGCAAGAACCCATCGATCGCGGCTTGAGGCGCATCGGTTTTTGGGCCTTTGCGCTCTTCTTTTTGGGGTTGGCTTTGAGCCAAAAGCCCCTCAATGCTCAGCGTCAGTCGGCGCGGCGTTGAAAGGACCCCTGCAGCGCTATAGGTTAAACCCGCCTCAACCAAACCGTCAGTAACGAGCTTTTTTAAATCTTGCGCCGCACGTTTTTGCATGCGTGCGGGAATTTCTTCGCTGAAAAGTTCAATCAACAGATCGGGCATGGTTATTCTTTCAGTTCGGCGTTTAGTTGGTGCCAGGCAAATCCATGGCCATCGTCAAAAATCACCACCACACGGTCAAAACCTGGGGTAATATTGGCCTGACCCAAAAAGGCCAAAGCGCGCCCTTGGGTTAGGCCTTTGTCAATCACGGCGGGGTCAAAGCAGGTGAACCAGCTGGGCGTAACCAAAGGGGTGGGGGTTTTATAAAGCTGATAGGTTTCGCTCAAGACCGACAGGCTCTGCGCAGTTTTAAAACAAGCCCTAAACCGTAAGGGAGAGCTTTGTGCGTCAATCCCTTCTATTTCGCTGACCAAAACCGGGCTTGGCGGACCGCCATTTAGAGGGGTCAGGCTTATTTCCGCGCCTTTTTCAAAGTTTGCGGGCACGTAATAGGCATAAACTTGCAGCCAATACATGGCTAAACCCGCGCATAAAGCCACCGCAACGATTAGGCCTGCAAAAAATTTCCCCTTCATAATGCACCTGCCTCATCCGCACTGCGGCTCGCACTTGTGCTCACGAAAGCATCAGCACAACGTTTGGCCAAGGCGCGCACCCGCCCGATATAGGCCTGCCGCTCGGTCACCGAGATGACACCGCGCGCATCCAACAAATTAAACAGATGGCTGGCCTTAATACATTGATCATAGGCAGGATGCGCCATCACAATCGCACGCCCCGCCCCGTCCAACAGCGGTGCGGTGAGAATGCGGTCACATTCGGCTTCGGCATCTAGAAAATGTTGCAACAGCATTTGCGTATTGGCTTGGTCAAAATTCCAGCGAGAGTATTCTTGTTCGGTTTGCAAAAACACATCGCCGTAGGTCAGGGCGATGGGGGCACTGGGGTCGTTAAAGGGCATATCCATTACATGATCTACGCCCAAAATATACATGGCCAAACGCTCAAGCCCGTAGGTCAGCTCACCCGAGACTGGACGGCAATCATGACCGCCAACCTGTTGAAAATAAGTGAATTGCGAGACTTCCATCCCATCGCACCAAATTTCCCAGCCCAAGCCCCAAGCGCCCAAAGTTGGGCTTTCCCAGTCATCTTCGACAAAGCGAATATCATGCAAGGTCGCATCAATCCCAATGGCGGCAAGTGAGCCTAGGTAAAGCGCTTGCAAATTGGAAGGCGAGGGCTTGATCAAGACTTGATATTGGTAATAATGCTGCAGACGGTTTGGATTTTCACCGTAGCGCCCGTCGGTTGGGCGGCGCGAGGGTTGCACATAGGCCGCAGCCCAAGGGCTCCCCCCCAGCGCGCGCAAAGTCGTGGCAGGGTGAAAAGTTCCAGCTCCCACTTCCATGTCATAAGGTTGCAAAATAGCGCAACCCTGCTGGGCCCAGTAGGCCGTGAGACGCAAGATAATATCTTGAAAACTGCGCGGAGCGGTGGTGGGTGATGCAGACATAAAAACCTCGTTCAGAGCGCCCCTTGCATAGGCAGTTCAAAGCCTTTGGTCAATCTATTGCGAGAAAAGAGAACAAGTTTAAGCAGTATTAACCATTTGCATTGCTTTCTATAGCGGTTAAAATGCTAACATAGCTGTCTTGGGAAGAAAAATGACTATTTTTAAACAGACTTTGACAACAGTTTTTTGCTTAACCTTAGCTTTCATAAGCCCCGTTTTTGCTCAAACCAGCCCCTTTTCTCAGGCTGGTCAGGTCTGGATCCAAATTGACGCACAGCGGGCCCTATCCGACGCAGAGGCACGGGCTGAACTTTATGAACCGCTGTTTTCAAATCTTAAAGGGTATCAGTTTGATACGGGTTGGTATGGTCTGGCCATTGGCCCGTATGATGAGCCAGAGGCCAAGAATCTTTTAGTCAACTTAATCAATGGTAATCAAATCCCTGTTGACAGCTACGTCACACGCGGTGCAAATTTTACCCGCGTTTTTTGGCCCCACCCTGAGGGATATTTACCGCTTGGAAAGGCACCCGAGGTGAAAATCGATCTGGCGTCAGCCCCCCAAGTGGCTAAAAACCTCGTTGCGCCGACCGTACCAAGCGCCCAAGTCTCAACATCGTTAGACCAAACATTTGTTACACCAGTGTCCATTTATAACGCGCAAGCAGCCATTGCGGCCGCGGCCAAAAGCAGCACCACAGCTAGCAACGCGACCACACACAAAGCGCCCCAGCGCCCCAATCTAAACGATCAATCCCCTGAAGCGGCGCGCGCCTTTATGGATGGGTTGGATGCAGATGAAAAGCGCCATATTCAGCGCGCTTTACAATGGTTTGGTACCTATTTAGGCTCTATTGACGGGCAGATCGGCTCTGGTTCGCGCAAGTCAATTGCCGATTGGCAAAAGCTACAAGATCTTGACCAAACAGGTGCCCTTAGCCGAAATCAGCAACAATGGCTGTTAAGTATATTCGATTATGAAGCAGCCCGCTTTGGCTTTGAAAAAGTCACCGACACCTTAGCCGGAATCAATCTGATCTTGCCGAGCAATCTGGTAAACTTCTCCAACTATGCGCCGCCTTTTGCGCGCTACACGCCTTTTGACAACAGCAAAACCAGCATATTACTGATCAGCCAAGAGGGTAGTCGTGATACTCTTGCACAGATTTATGCCCAGCTTATGGAATTTGACACAGTACCACGTAATGCCGCCACACGTCTGACCGACAACGACTTCACAATCGAAGGGGTTTCTAATGGCTCCTATGTCTTTATCTTTGCGCGCAAGGCCCAAGAAACCATCAAAGGCTTTGCCTTATTTACCCCCAGCGTGCCCGATCAAAGCGAAAGACGCCTTGCCGCTTTGATGAAGCGCAGCTTTACACTTAACGGCGATTTTGTTTTAGAGACAGCCCTTCCCACGCTTACCGAGGCAGCGCGCCTAAGCCTAAGCGCAGGTCTGGATGCGCGTCGCCCGATCTTGTCGCGCTCGGGATTTTATGTATCTGAGGGTGGTGATGTTTTGACCACCATCGAGGTGGCACAAAGCTGTGAAATTCTGACCGTCGAAGGCGATATCCCCATGCGACTTAAGGGAGCAGACCCTGAGTTGGGTCTAGCACTTTTAAGTCCAAACACAGCCCTTTCCCCTTTTGCAATAGCGCGTTGGCAAGAGATCCTACCACAAAGGGGCGCTAAAATGATCGTATCGGGTTATAGCTATGAGGATCAGCTGCCATTACCTACGCTTACCATAGGACGCTATCTGAGCAATGCAGCAGATCTAGAGCAAACAGGCCGCATAGCACTGAATATTTCTACGAGACCAGGAGATGCAGGTGCACCTGTTTATGACACGCGGGGGGGCGTTTTGGGCATGATCTTGCCTGACCAGCCCTTATCCCAAGCGCAGTTGCCGCCACAAAATATACGCCTCGCGGCAAGAAGTGATTTGATTGCAAGCTTTTTAAGGGGCTTGGGCATTGACACACCAAGATCCGACGTAGTTTTGGCGCAAGACATCGAAGATATCACGCAAAAGGCGCTAGGTATGGTTGTTTTGGTATCGTGCTGGGCTGGATAGAAAGCCCAACAGGCTGATCCCTTAGAACCTAGCCCACATGAAACAGCGATGTGAACAGCTTAGGGTCCAAACTTTGGGATGCAAAGGTCGAGCCATGTGTCAAAAGGCTGACGGCATCATGGCTGTGCAGGCTTTCTTGGTGGCTAGCCAAAATCTGAAAATCGCCAATGCGCGGGTCTTTTAGCAAGGCGTCACAAAATGACCGCGCAGCATCTTCGACAAAAATAGGATTTGCCGCATTGAGTTCGGCAAAGGCCTGTTCATCTTCACGTTTGACCATCACTTGGGTTTCGGTGACCACGCCTTGGCGGGCCAGATCGATCAAATCTTCAAACCACAAGCAATTCGCTTCTTGCCGCACCTCAACCGAGAGACGCGCGATCGAACGTTGCGAATGCGGTGTAGCCAGTTGCTGGCGCGTGGCGCGGGCATGTTCGGCCAGCTCAAGCGAGCAAGGGCAGGTACTAGAATAGACATAATCCAAATGCATGATCTTTTTGCGCACACCACTTTGGTCAATCAGCTCCATCGCAATATCATAATATTGCCATCCCATCAGACCCGAGCGTAGGGACGAGACTTGGACCGGAAAAGACAGACGCATCTGAATGCGAGCGTCAAAACTGTCAAGATCACGTTTATAATCGTCTAGGGCGGCTTGGATCACCTCAAAAGAAAAATCACGTTCGGCATGCAGATAGAATGAGCGCATGATGCGCGACATGTTTATGCCTTTTTTCTCTGCCTCAAGGCTGACCGTGCCCGTGACCGAGGTTTCAAGCCGCATTTCTTGGCTGGGCGCATCTTGCGAGGCTCGGGTGCGGTAGCGAATGGGTAAACGGAAGTTTGAAATGCCCACATGCTGAATTTGCTGTTTTGCCCCCACGATCAAACTGGCGGGACCATTTTGCAAATCTGGCAGGCTGGCTTTATACTCATCAGTGACGGTAAAATCTTGCGGATAGCTGCTGCTGAGGGTTTTGGGCGCGCCGTTCGTTTCCAAAAGCGCACGCGCACGCGGATCAAGCGCGTCTATTTCGGCGTCTGATGCCATGGCTGCCCATTGGCGCAAGAGCCCAAAGGCCAAGACAACTTCATCGTCATTGGGCTTGTGGTCTATCTGTGACAGATGAATATTCATGCAGCCTCCTTAAAATGTGACGCCGATGTTTAACACTTGGCCTCTCATTTACGCGCCATATTCACGTTTAGATCAGATTAAGACCTGATTTTATATCATCAATCAAGTCTAACGGATCTTCTAGACCGACACTTAAGCGTATTAATCCATAGGAAATGCCCAAAAGATCCTTTTGATCTTGAGGCAAGCGCGAATGGGTAGTGGTGGCGGGATGGGTGGCAATTGATTTCGCATCGCCCAAGTTATTTGAGATTTTGATGATCTTTAACCCATTCATAAATGCAAAAGCAGCCTCTTTACCGCCTGCCAACTCAAAGCTGATCATGGTGCCTCCCGAGCCCATTTGCAGGGCAACGAGCGCCGCTTGCGGGTGGGTGTCAAGGCCAGGATAAATCACCTTTGACAAGCGCGGATCCCCTTGTAAAGCAAGCGCAATCTCTAAGGCCGAGGTGGCCATCGCGCGGCAACGCAGGTCAAGCGTTACCATCCCGTTCAGCATGATCCACGAGGTAAAGGGCGACATCGCCCCGCCCGTATGTTTCAAATAGGGTTCAACGACGCCCCTAATAAATGCTTTGGTTCCACAGATCACCCCGCCCAAAGCGCGGCCTTGCCCATCGATATGTTTGGTGGTTGAATAGATGATCACATCTGCCCCCAAATCTAAGGCGCGAGAAAAAATCGGGGTGGAAAAAACATTATCCACCAAAACAAGCGCGCCTTTGGCATGGGCCAAACAAGCCACTTCTTTGATGTCAATCACCTCAAGCGTGGGGTTGGACATGGTTTCAAAAAACACTGCTTTGGTGTTTGGCGTGATCGCACGCTCCCACGCAGACAGATCGGTGCCATCTACAAAATCAACCAAAACACCGTATCGTTGCAAAATATTTTCCAGCACGTAAAGGCAAGAACCAAAGAGTGCCCGCGCCGCCACCACATGATCGCCCGCTTTCAACATCGCCATCAATGCGCCCGAGACCGCAGCCATGCCGCTGGCGGTGGCAAAAGCGTCTTCGCACCCTTCTACGGATGCGATCCTCTCTTCAAACATGCGGGTGGTGGGGTTGCCATAGCGCGCATAGACAAATTCATCATCCTGCGGGACTAAGAAGCGCGCTTCGGCATTTTCGGCACTGTCATAAGCAAAACCTTGGGTCAAAAAAATCGCTTCGGCCATCTCGCCATATTGGCTACGGCGCGACCCTTGATGAACAAGTTGTGTGCGGGTTTTCCAATCTTTGCTCATGGTCACCTTCCAAAAAATAATCCCGAACGCCAAGGCGTCGGGATGATCCGAGACCTCTTTAGCGGATTTTTAACGTGGCCCGCAATCAGGAACAAAGCGCCACGCACACTTAGTAGGCCATCACAGATCTCGCGTCAATCCACTTCAAAGTGGCACAATCAAGCGTCATGTCTTGGGAAAGGAGCATCACATATCAGAACCAATCTGAATTTTACTTTTCGCCAACCGGAAATGGTTGGAAAGTCACCATAGCGCTGGAAGAAATAGGCCTAGAATATCATTTGATATCTAATCGACATCAATAAAGATGCACTGTTAGAACCGGCCTTTTTTGCCCTATCTCTCAACAAAAGCATTCCTGCCTATCAACTGATACAGCGGACCCCCATGGCGCGTCGATTTCACTATTTGAGTAGCAGGCGATTTTGCAATATTTGGTCAGAAAAACGTTTTTTCATGACGCACCCCAAGTTGCGGGTCTGTTAATCTACCATTGGCTCAGGTGGCAAATGGACTGCCTTGGGCCAATGGCGTGGGCAAACGCATCACTTTTTCACATATGCCTCAAAGATGGAGCCACCGCAGGTCTGGCCCTATGCACCAAACCGCTGGCACTCTGATTTTAAACGGCTTTACGGCGCGCTAGTTAGCAAATTAACTCAAAATAAAAATGTCACAGGCCCCGATGCCACCATCGCGAATATGGCCGTTTGGCCTTGGACAACGTTTTATGAACTCAAAGAGCATATGTCTCTCGCAAACCCCGCATATGTTCGCGTTGGCTTGACGCGCTGGCCGCACGGCCGGACTACAACAAGGGAAAGCAGTCGAGACGGAAAAGCACGGTGTGGCCCAAAATAAGGTCACCTAAGATTTACTGCTTAACAACCAGCAGCAAAGGCGGGTTTGGAGGGCCTATTTGGGCCCATCATCCTTTGGAAGTCCGTATTTTGTGAAAAGCTGCCCTTGGCTTATGAAAAAGGCGAAAATCGCAATGGTGAGACCAAATGTCTTGAAATTGACCCAGACATCCGTTGAAAAACTACGCCAAATCACTTCGTTTGTCAGGGCTAGGCCAAAGAAAAACGCTGTGATGCGGCGAGTTAAAATCATCCAACCTTCAGAGGCAAGGGGAATAGCCTCATGCATAACATAGGCCAGATAAGAGCGGCCGCGCAAAAGCCCAAAGCCCAAAACGCTGCCAAACAACAGGTAAATCAACGTCGGTTTGGTCTTAAAAAAGCGCGGATCATTAAACCAAACCGATAGGCCACCAAATAAAATGACCAAGACCAAGGTCACGATCTGCATTTTCGACAAAACACCCGTCAGCCACCATAAAAGTCCCGTGGAGAGAATTAAAATCGGCACAAAGGCTGCAGTGGCCAGAATGAACCCTTCGTAGCTGACACCAAAAAGCGTATAGTCTTGGCCCTTAAGGCGGGAATAAAGCACGAAAAAGGCAAGCACGGGGCCTATTTCAAGGGAAAGCTTTAAGATTGGGTTGATCTTTTTTTTGGACATTATCCCTCCAGCCCTACCAATGCGCGGGCAAAATCTGATGGATCGAATGGCGAAAGATCATCGATCTTTTCGCCCAAACCAATGGCATGAATGGGCAGGCCAAAACGATCGGCCAAGGCTACAAGCACGCCGCCTTTTGCGGTGCCATCAAGTTTGGTCATGATTAGACCCGTGACTTTGGCGAGTGATTGGAAAATCTCAACCTGAGACAGGGCATTTTGGCCCGTGGTAGCATCTAGCACCAATAGGGTATTGTGGGGGGCTGATGGGTCTAATTTACCTATAACACGAATTATTTTGGCAAGTTCCTCCATCAAATCAGCACGATTTTGCAACCGCCCTGCCGTGTCAATCAACAAAAGATCTGCCCCCAAAGCGCGCGCTTTCGTGATCGCATCATGTGCAAGCGAGGCAGGGTCCGACCCTTCGGGGGCGGTTAACACAGGCACTTCTGCTCGGGCACCCCAGACTTGCAACTGCTCAACAGCAGCGGCGCGAAAGGTGTCACCTGCGGCGATGACCACGGACTTGCCCGCTGCTTTAAACTGAAGCGCTAATTTTCCGATGGTCGTCGTTTTGCCAGAACCATTGACCCCAACCACCAAAACCACTTGCGGCTTTTGCGAAAACAGCGGCAAGGGACGGGCTATGGGGGTTAGAATGCGTGTAATTTCATCGGCTAGCAGCTCTTTAATAGCACGGCTGCTCAGACGTTTTCCCATATGATTTTGGGCGATTTGTGCGGTGACGCGCAGCGCCGTCTCAACGCCCATATCAGCGCGTATCAAAACCTCTTCCAGACTTTCAAGCATCGCATCATCTAAAATACGGCTTTTTTCGCTCCCTTCATCGGCCGAGAACAGACGGTTGAGAAAACCTGCCGCCTTTGGGCTTTGCTGGGGGTTTGGCTGGGGGGATTGGGTTACACCTGGCGCTTGCGCATCGATCACGGCATCAAGCCCCTCCGTGATGCGGTCAGAGCTGCGAAACAATCGATCTGCAAGTTTCTTGAAAAAAGCCATAGGTCTCCCCTTCGGGCTTATTTAATTGTTTTGCGGTCCCGATGGAAGGGCTGGCGCGCAATTAGCTGGACATTAAAACAATTGCCCCTGATCGGGGGGAGTTTGGTCTTTGTGCTTTTTGGCAGGCGGGGCAGATGGGTTGGCACTGGCGCTTACGGCTGCGAGCGCGCCCGGATCAAGAGCTAAGCGGCCGTCGTAAAATTCCAGCTCAAGCGATAAAGCTTGGCGCGCCGCTTGTGCCGAGGTGACAATCCCCCCCCCGGAGCGCACCACCGCAAAGCCGCGGCGCAAGGTTTGGTCATAACCCAAAGATTGGCGTATCCGTTCTAATGCCGTTAAGGCCTTTTGCCCTGCGGAAAACTGTGCGCCCAGTGCCAACTCAAGACGGGCGGATTTCTTGTCTAGATCACCGCGCCCCCGTTCCAGATCGCGTGCACTTTGACTTATCAGACGCAAAAGGGCGGGATCAAGCCGCGCAAAAAGCGAAGATGCGCGGTCGGTCGGTCGCTCGAACTGGCGGGTTTGCGCTGCATTAAGGCTCCGGCCCTTATCGGACAGTTGCCCTTGCAAGCGGCGGATAAGTAATATCAGGCTTTGGGGGCGTAAAAGCGCTACAATCGGGTCAAATCGGCCCTTTTTGCGTGCCACCATTGCCTCAAGCGCGCCAGCAAGGCGTATGGACCACAGGTCATAGCGTTGCGCGGCAGGATCGATCAAAGCCTCGAGGCGTGGCAGAGCACGGGTCAAGGTTCGTAAATTATGGCTGCGCATTTCATGGCAATTAGCCAAAGCACGGGTTTGGCGCGCGCCCAACATATCAAGTGCTGCTTGCACATCTTGGCGCACGGGCACCGCCATTTCGGCAGCCGCCGTTGGGGTTGGCGCACGTTGATCGGCGGCGAAATCCAAGAGCGTGGTATCCGTTTCATGACCCACCGCCGAGATCAGCGGAATGGCACTTCGCGCCGCTGCGCGCACCACAATTTCTTCGTTAAAGCCCCAAAGGTCCTCGATCGAACCGCCCCCGCGTGCCACGATCAACACATCAGGGCGCGGGATCGGCCCGCCTTTTTCTAACGTATTAAAGCCCGCGATGGCTGCCGCGACTTCGGGCGCGCAGGCGCGCCCCTGGACCGCCACAGGCCAGATCAGAACATGGCGCGGAAAACGGTTCCGCAACCGGTGCAAAATATCACGAATAACCGCCCCTGAGGGCGAGGTGATCACCCCAATCACTTGCGGCAAATAGGGCAAACTTTGTTTACGATCTGCCTCAAAAAGCCCTTCGCTCAAAAGCTTGACACGCCGCGCCTCAAGCATGGCCATCAAAGCCCCTGCCCCTGCAGGGGCGATATCATCCACAATCAGCTGATATTTCGATTGGCCTGGAAATGTGGTCATATGACCAGAGACAACGACCTCCATACCTTCTTCAGGATGGATTTGCATTTTTGCGACCTGCCCTTTCCACGAAATAGCCGCAACCACAGAACGGTCGTCTTTCAGATCAAAATACATATGCCCCGACGCAGGTCGCGACACGCGCCCAACCTCACCGCGCACACGCACCCGGCCAAACTCGCCCTCGATCACCCGTTTGACGGCACCCGAAAGCTCCGAGACGGAAAATTCTGGCACATTACCCCCCGACGGGGTAGCACTTGGGTCGGATGCGGTGTCTTCGAACAATTGCAATATATCAGCCCTGCTTGTGATCTGTGCTCCAAGACCTTAGAACGCAAATACTAAAAGGCCAAGCGGAGCATGCAATGAATATTTTGATTTTAGGCAGTGGCGGGCGAGAACATGCGCTGGCATGGGCCATAGCACAAAATCCCAAATGTGGTGCACTTTATGTGGCCTCGGGGAATGCGGGCATTGTGGCACCTGCGCGCACCGTAGCGCTTGATCCGTGCAACGGTGCGCAGGTTGTTGCCTTTGCCAAAGAAAACGCAATTGATTTTATCATAATCGGCCCCGAGGCCCCCTTGGCTGCCGGCGTCGCAGATATCACGCGCGCAGCGGGTTTTCTTACCTTTGGCCCCTCGGCCAAGGCGGCGCGCATCGAATCGTCGAAAGCCTTTACCAAAGAGTTATGCGACGCTTGCGGTGCCCCCACGGCTGCCTATGCCCGCTTTAATCGCGCCGATCTGGCCCGCGCCTACATCGAAAAACACGGCGCGCCGATCGTTGTTAAAGCCGACGGGTTGGCGGCGGGCAAAGGTGTGATCGTGGCCATGACCAAGCCCGAGGCTTTGGAAGCTATAGACGATATGTTTGGCGGAGAATTTGGCGAAGCTGGCGCAGAAGTGGTAATCGAGGCCTTTTTGACAGGCGAAGAGGCCAGCTTTTTCGTTCTGACCGATGGCGTGAACGCCCTGCCCGTTGGTACTGCCCAGGATCATAAACGCGTAGGCAACGGCGACACGGGGCCCAATACGGGCGGTATGGGCGCCTATTCGCCCGCACCCGTCATGACGACGACCGTGATCGATCAAACCATGACCGAGATCATATTGCCGACAATCGCCGAAATGGCGCGACGCGGTACGCCCTATCAAGGGGTTTTATTCGCAGGTCTTATGATCGAAGACGGGCGCGCGCAGCTCATAGAATATAATGCCCGCTTTGGGGATCCTGAAACCCAAGTGCTTATGATGCGTTTGGGTGCACAGGCGCTTGATCTTTTGCTGGCTTGCGCCAAAGGTCAGCTTGACCAGATCACAGTGCAATGGGCCGATGATCACGCGTTGACCGTGGTCATGGCCAATCAAGGCTATCCGGGGGCCTATGACAAAGGGGCAAAGATAGGCGGACTTGACCGCATTAATGCCGATAGCAACGCCATGGTTTTTCACGCAGGCACCGCCGCGAAAGAGGGCGCAATCCTTGCCACAGGTGGGCGAGTTTTGAGCGTGACCGCGCGGGGCATAACCTTGGCCCAGGCACAAAAGCGCGCCTATGGGATGATCGATCAGATTGATTGGCCAACGGGGTTTTGTCGCCGAGACATTGGTTGGCGGGCTTTGGAAAAATAGCGTCTTCTCACGTACGCCTTTTGAGTTTGGGTGAAGACCATGACTGGGGAAAATTGGATCCAAAAAATCATTCGTGACTTGCGCCTTTGGACGCTGCATCATATGAAGCGCACAATGAACGTTTGACCAAAGGACGCGCGATGCCGCTTCTTGTGATGAAATTCGGAGGCACTTCGGTCGCCGACCTTACGCGGATCAAAAATGCTGCGCAAAAGGTGAAACGCGAAATCGAGCGCGGCTATGACGTAATCGTCATCGTGTCAGCCATGTCAGGCAAAACCAATGAACTGGTGGGGTGGGTCGAAGAGACGTCGCCTTTGTTTGACGCGCGTGAATATGACGCTATTGTCTCATCAGGCGAAAATGTGACGGCGGGGCTGATGGCACTAACGTTGCAAGAAATGGACGTGCCCGCTCGGTCGTGGCAAGGATGGCAAGTGCCCATCAACACCACCGCCACCCATTCATCCGCGCGCTTCACCTCAATCGAGCGAGCTAATATTGACGCAAAATTCTCCGAAGGGTTCAAAGTAGCGGTCGTCGCTGGCTTTCAAGGCCTTAGCCCTGAAGGGCGCATTACCACCTTAGGGCGTGGCGGCTCAGATACTACCGCCGTGGCATTTTCCGCCGCTTTTCAAGCCGAGCGGTGCGATATTTATACCGATGTTGACGGTATTTATACCACCGATCCGCGTATTTCCAAAAAGGCTCGTAAACTTGATCGGATCGCTTTTGAAGAGATGCTTGAGCTAGCGTCGCTGGGGGCAAAAGTCTTGCAAACCCGTTCGGTCGAATTGGCCATGCGCTTTAAGGTGCGCTTGCGGGTGTTGTCGTCTTTTGAAGATACAGATGAAAATTCAGGCACTCTGGTGTGCGATGAGGAAGAAATTATGGAATCAAAAATCGTATCGGGAGTTGCCTATAGCCGCGACGAAGCAAAATTGACCCTTGTCACAGTAGAAGACCGTCCCGGTATCGCGGCGGCGATTTTTGGTCCTTTGGCCAAAGCTGGCATCAATGTGGACATGATCGTACAAAATATCTCTGAGCTGCAAGAAGCTGACAAAACCCGCGCTGTCACAGATATGACCTTTTCTTGCCCCACAAGCCAGGTGGCCCGCGCGCGCAAAGCGTTAGAGGAGGCCGCAGCCCAAGGCCATATTAAATATGACACATTGGTCGAAGATAATGACGTAGCCAAAGTGTCGGTTGTGGGCATAGGCATGCGTTCGCACACGGGGGTTGCGGCTAAGATGTTCTCAGCCTTGTCCGCCGAGAATGTAAATATCAAAGTAATCTCAACATCAGAGATAAAAATTTCCGTTTTGATTGATCGGAAATATATGGAACTTGCAGTCCAAGCCCTACATGACGCATTTGAATTGGACAAGGTCAGCTAAAGCCTGAAGAATTGGGGATATGATGCCTGAGCGCAGTGAAAGTGACAGTCGCAAACTTCTGCGTCGGCTAAGAGATTCACTTGCAATTTCAGGCGAAGGGCAAGATCGGCTTGACCGCATCACCCACCTGATCGCCGACTCCATGGGAACTGAAGTGTGCTCGATCTATCTTTTTCGTGACCACGAAACGTTGGAACTTTGTTCGACCCATGGGTTGAATAAGGAATCAGTGCACCAAACCAGAATGCGTTTGGGCGAAGGTTTGGTGGGACGCGTGGCGCGCACGGCGCGGGCTGTGAACACGGGCAATGCCCCTGCCGAAAAAGGCTTTCGCTTCATGCCTGAAACGGGCGAGGAAATCTACTCCAGCTTTTTGGGCGTCCCTATCCAAAGGGTGGGTGAGCGTTTGGGCGTTTTGGTTGTGCAATCAAAATCGACGCGTCAATATTCCGAAGATGAGGTCTACGCCCTAGAGGTGGTGGCCATGGTGCTGGCAGAAATGACCGAACTTGGAGCCTTTTTGGGCGAAGGTGACGCATTGTCGGCGCTTCATAAACAGCCCATTTTGTTTCGCGGTGCCATCGGGCAAGAGGGCTCATGCGAGGGTAATGTTTGGCTGCATGAACCGCGGGTGGTTGTGACCAATCCCGTGGCCGATGATCCGCTTACAGAAATTGACCGTATCAGAGCCGCGGTAGGGGAATTGCGGGTCTCTGTTGATGATTTACTGACCTCGGAAGGGCTTGATAAAGAACAAAAACAGGTGCTAGAGGCCTACCGCATGTTTGCCCATTCACGTGGCTGGCTGAAGCGGATGGAAGAAAATATTCAGCGTGGCCTTTCAGCCGAAGCCGCCGTTGAGAAAGAGCAATCCACCGCCCGCGCGCGTATGCAGCAGGTGCCCGACGCCTATTTGCGCGAAAGATTGAATGACCTAGACGATCTTTCAAACCGTTTATTGCGTATTCTGACCGGTCAAGGCCGCGACACAGGCGCTGACATGCCCGAAAACCCCGTTTTGGTCGCGCGCAATATCGGCCCGGGTGAGCTTTTAGAATACGGCCGCAAATTGCGCGGTGTGGTGTTAGAAGAAGGCTCGGTCGGCAGTCATGCGGCGATAGTGGCGAGGGCTTTGGCCATTCCTTTGGTGATCCATGCGCACTCTATCAGCTCTGAGGCACTAAACGGTGATCACATTTTGGTTGACGGCGATCAGGGTATAGCACATTTACGCCCCGATGAAGCCGTGGCCTCAGCCTTTCGTGATAAAATGGCCATGGCCGCACAGGCGCAAGAGCGCTACCACTCATTACGCGGCCTGCCCGCACAGTCTCAGTGCGGTGCCACAACTCGATTGATGATGAATGCGGGCCTGATGGCGGATCTTCCCTCCTTGGAGGGATCAGGGGCTGAAGGGGTTGGCTTGTTTCGCACCGAATTACAATTTTTAGTGCGTAACCATATGCCGAAACGCTCAGAGTTGGCGAAACTTTACGCCCGCGTGATTGATGCCTCGAACGATTTACCAGTAGCCTTTCGCACGCTTGATATCGGATCAGATAAGGTCTTGCCCTATATGAAACCCCAAGATGAGCCAAACCCCGCGATGGGGTGGCGCGCTATTAGGGTTGGGCTTGATAAGCCAGGGGTCTTGCGCATGCAGCTGCAAGCACTTTTGCGGGCGGCCAATGGGCGTCCTTTAAATATTATGTTTCCCTTTATAAGCGAGTTTCGCGAATTTCAGATGGCGCGCTCATATCTTTTGCGCGAAGTGCACCGCGAAGCCTCTCTTGGGCATAAAGTCTCGACTGATTTGAAAGTGGGCGCGATGTTAGAGACACCAAGCCTGGCCTATGCGCCCGATGCGTTTTTTGAACTGGCTGATTTTATTTCCATTGGTGGCAATGATCTAAAGCAGTTTTTCTTTGCGGCAGACCGCGAAAATGAATTGGTGCGAAAACGCTATGACACGCTTGATCTAAGTTTTATACGATTTTTGAAAAATATTGTAGCGCGTTGTGCCAAAATCAATACCCCGCTTTCTTTTTGCGGCGAGGATGCGGGTCGCCCGACAGAGGCACTGTGTCTTGCTGCGCTGGGGATCAACACATTGTCGATGCGCCCCGCCTCAATCGGTCCTATAAAACATTTGCTGCGGCGCGCCAATTTGGAAGATGTGCGAGATATCATCGCATCGGTCGAGGCCTCGCAAGGGGATACACTGCGCCCGGCTTTAAACGACTATATTGCAAGCCTTCCTAAGGTTTAAGTGCGGGTTTGACTAAGCCTGCCACCCGCTCCCACGCTTTTGGAACTAATTCATGACCCAAAATTCGATCAGGATTGGTGGGGGCGGGCATTTGCACCGCAGCAAGCTTTTTAAAGCCAAAGCGGCAATAATAGGGCGCATCGCCCACCAAAAGCACTCGTTTCCACCCCAAAAGCTTAGCATTTGTCAGTGCGAGCAAAATCAAATAACTACCTAAACCTTCCCCTTGGCGGGTTGGGTGCACTGCAACGGGACCCAACAACAAACAAGGTGCCTCCCCTACCAGCACCGGCCAAAAGCGGATGGCCGCGGCCAGGGTCGCCCCGGCCCCTTTATCGCGCATTACGAAACAAAGCTGTGCTAAAGGATCCACACAATCCCGCAACCGGTATGAGGATAAGGCGGTGCGCCCCGGTGCGAAACACAGGTCAAGAAGGGCTTCCACCTCCCACCAATCGTCAGTTGTTTCTTGTTTTACATCGTACACTGGCAAAGCCTTTGGGTTAAGACCTTTCTAAATGCCGCGTAACATGGCATGAGGTCAGGATCAAACCAACAATGAGGCATTGATGTTTTATTCGACAAAATCCGAGCCCAAGCATGGCCTACCCCACAATCCCTTCAAAGCCATCGTTGCACCCCGACCTATCGGTTGGATTTCAACTCGCGCCAGCACGGGCGACAATCTGGCCCCCTATTCGTTTTTCAACGCTGTTTCTGACGCGCCACCACAGGTGATGTTTGCGTCCGGCGGAATGAAAGATTCAGCAACGGCGGCAAAAGAAAGTGGGGTCTTTTGCGTAAATTTCGTCACCCAATACCTGCTGAGCGCCATGAATGCCAGTTCTGCTGACGTAGGGCAGACGGTGGATGAATTCACCCTTGCAGGGCTTGAAAAAGCCGAATGTGAAACGATCAATTGTCCGCGCGTAGCTTTAGCGCCCGCAGCAATGGAATGTGAAGTACTGGATGTGATCACCCTAAAGGGTGGCCAAAACTTTATGGTCTTGGGCGAGGTAACAGGCATTCATATTGCCCCTTGGGCCCTGACCGATGGGCGGTATGATGTTGTAAAAATAGGCATGATCGCGCGAATTGGATATAAAGATTATAGCATGGTGAACGAAATCTTTGAACTTGAGCGCCCAAGGTGATCTGATGTGTAAAACGAAGAGCGTTAAATCCTATATCCGGACAATCCCCGACTTCCCCCACGCAGGCATTATGTTTCGCGATGTCACCACGCTTTTTTCCGATCCCAAAGGCTTTCGCATGGCGATCGATCAATTGCTAGCTCCCTTTGTGGGCATGCGCATTGATCAGGTTGTCGGTCTAGAAGCGCGCGGGTTTATTTTAGGTGGTGCAGTTGCGCATCAATTGTCTTGCGGCTTTGTGCCCATTCGCAAGAAAGGAAAATTACCTGGCAAGACGATTGAGAAAGCCTATGCGCTGGAATATGGTACTGCCACCGTCGAAATCCACGACGACGCGCTCAAAGCGGGCGATAAGATCTTGGTGATTGACGATCTTTTGGCCACTGGCGGCACAGCGCAAGCGGGCATTCACCTGATCGAGTCTTTGGGTGCCGAAGTTGTCGGTTGCGGGTTTGTGATTGACCTGCCCGAACTTGGCGGGCGCAAACTGCTTGAGGGAATGGGCATGAAACTTCATTGCCTTTGCGCCTTTGACGGAAAATAAACCAAACTTTGTAATCCGCAGTTAATAGAAAACAGTTTATCTAAAATATTGTTGAAACTCTTTGAACAACTACTTGCGTCCTTTTTATTTCAACTAGCCCTTCTTTCAAAAGCGAGGCTGACTTTTATGACCGAAGGGGCAAGGGTGCTAAAATCACGCCCGGGTTCAAAATGCCATTGGGGTCAAGTGCGGTTTTAATGGCACGCATGACCGCCATTTTTGTCGGATCACTATAGCGGGCCAGATCATCGACTTTCAAACGTCCAACCCCATGCTCTGCACTGACAGATCCACCCATACTGGCTACTATGTCATGAACTAACCCTTTGATTTGGAATCGTAAACCCTCATATTCCGCGCGGGTTCGCCCTTTGGCGGGAAAAACATTATAATGTAAGTTTCCATCGCCCAAATGGCCAAAACAATTGACCCTAAGGTCCCCCAAAGCCGCCACAGCAGGCCCCGCCTGCGCTATAAAATCGGCCAGCGCTCCCAAGGGCAAGGAAATGTCATGACTAGAGACAGACCCGACTTTGCGATTGGCAAGCGGCAGGCTTTCACGCAAGTGCCAAAATTGGCCGCGCTGGGTTGATGAGCTAGCGATCACTCCATCAGTGACCAGACCTTGGCCCTCGGCGCTTTGGTAAAGGGTTGCCAGCGCCGCCTCGGGGTCTAGGCCTTGAACCAGGTCCAGATCGATGAACACTGTCCATGCGGGGGGCTTGGCAAAAGGTTGGCGCAGGTCTGGCATTGTTTCGCTTAGAAAGGCAAAACTCATCTGTGAGATAATCTCAAAGGCGGACACCATTCCACCCAGCCGCTCACTGGCCAGCGTATAAAGCGCCAAGGCCGCCTCAACTGAGGGCACGGCAAACATTGCTGCCCCAACCCCCCCCGCAGCGGGGTAAAGCCGCAACGCGGCCGCGGTGATAATGCCTAGCGTGCCCTCAGACCCAATAAGAAGGTTTTTCACATCATAGCCACTATTGTCTTTGCGCAACCGCTTGAGCCCGTGATAAATGCTGCCATCGGCCAGCACCGCCTCAACCCCCAAACAAAGGTCGCGCGCATTACCATAGCGCAGCACCCCCGTCCCACCCGCATTGGCAGCCAAATTCCCCCCAATTTGGCAGGAACCTTGCGAGGCCAAGGTCAAAGGAAATTGCCGTCCCAAATTTTGGGCCGCATTTTGTACATTGGCCAAGATCATACCTGCTTCAACCACAAGCACATTTTCTTGCCCGTAGGCAGCGCGCTCGGCCGCCATCTTTTCAAGCGACAGCATCAAAGGCAAAGGGCCGGACTGCAAGCCCTGCCCCATTACAAGCCCCGTACCCCCACCAATGGGCACAAGCCCAACCAAGGCGTTGTTGCAGGCCTTCAATATCACCGACACTTCTTGCACGGTGTGTGGGCAGGCAATGGCTGCGGCAATTGCTGCCCCACGCCCGCGAGGCTCGGCCAGCTCATGTGGTTTTGGCGCGCGCAGGCGCCCTTGGGGTAGCGCCCCTTCAAGGGCACTTAAAAAGCAGTCATCCGCTGGGTTTAATGGCATGACGTTGTCCTATTTTGAAAGGCCGGCATCCGTCTTTCCGCGCCTATCCGAGCGTAAATTGGCATAAAGCACATGGTTGCGCCAGCGTCCTGCTATTTGCAGATAGCTTTGGGCGACCCCTTCATACTTAAAGCCACATTTTTCCAACAAACCACGCGAGGGGTGGTTTTCAGGCAAGCATGCCGCCTCGATCCGACTTAAGTCCATAAGGAAAAAAGCGTGATTGACCATGGCATCGATCGCTTCGCGCATATAGCCCATGCGCGCATAGGGCGCACCGATCCAATAGCCAAGTGCCCCCGATTGCGACGGCCCGCGACGAATATTATCAAGCGTAATGCCTCCCAATAAAGCCCGATCCGAGCGACGCTCAAGAAATAACGGCAGTGCTGTCCCTTGAGAGAAGGCGCGCGCGGCCCATGTCACCCTATTGGAAAAAGACTTGCGCGACAAATGTGTGGGTGACCACAAAGGTTCCCACGGCACCAAAAAGGCTTCGCTGTCTTGGCGCAGTTCAGCCCAGGCGCTAATATCGCTTGCCACTGGTAGGCGCAGTGACATCCGCTCGGTCTCCACCCTTAGTTTGGCGCGCAGCCCCAGCATTAAGCGGCCAAGGCCTTGCGCAGGCTCGCCAGATCGGGGGCTTTGCTGATCGGGCCATAAAGCACCATGGCACTGCGGGCCATGTTCATGTTTGCAGCAAATTCACGGACATCTTGGCATGTAACCGCGTCAATTTTTGCGATTGCCTCGTCCAAACTGGGCACGCGGTCATAAATAGCCAAAAGCCGCGCCAACCGTTCGGCACGCGATGAGGGGCTTTCAAGACCCATCAAAAGCCCCGCCTTAAGCTGCACACGCGCGCGTTCAACTTCAGCGGAGCTCATATCTTGGGGAGCACGTTTTAGCTCTTCAACCGTCAATTGCGCCAATGAGGCTATCTCTTCAGACGAGGTGCCCGCATAGATAGTGATTTGCCCCGTATCTTCATAAGCGCCGCTTTGAGCAAAGATCGTGTAGCAAAGCCCATTTTCTTCGCGTACTTTTTGAAACAGGCGCGAAGACATACCACCGCCAAGTGCCATGCCATAGATCTGGGCGGCGTAAACATCGGGAGCACGATAGCTTGGCGCCTCAAAAGATAGGGTGAAATGCGCCTGCTCCAGTTTTTTGACTTTTCGCTTTTCTCCGCCCAGAAAATCAGCCCCCAGCATTTGAAACGGTTCATGCCGTGGCAGATGGCCGAAAAGTTCGATCGCTTTGGTCAGAATGTCGTCGTGATCGACGCCACCTGCGGCGGATAAGATCATTTGATTAGGCCCGTAATGTTGGGCAACAAAATTAATCAGATCTTGTTGAGAAAAGGCCCCGACGCGCTTGGCTGGACCTAAGATGGTGCGGCCAAACGGTTGATCTGGGTATGAGACCTCTTGCAACCAATCAAAGATAATATCGTCTGGCGTGTCCAACGTTTGACCGATCTCTTGCAAAATCACGTTGCGCTCGGTTTCTATTTCGCGCGGATCAAAGACAGGGTTAAGCACGATGTCAGAGATCACATCCAGCGCAAGCCCCACATCCGCCGACAAAACTCGCGCATAATAGGCCGTCATATCCTTTGACGTATAAGCGTTGATATAGCCGCCCACATCTTCGATCGCTTCAGCGATTTGCAGAGGACTGCGGGTTTTTGTGCCCTTGAAGGCCATATGTTCCAAGAAATGCGCGATGCCATTTTGCTCGGGGCGTTCATGCCGCCCGCCCGCCTGCACCCAAATTCCAATCGAGGCCGACATAAGCCCTGGCATATGTTCGGTTACAATACGAAAGCCATTGGGCAACGTGTCAAAGCGCAGGGTCAAGAGGTTATCCTTTCGCGCACCAGCTGTTGAAGTGCGGCTAAATCATTGGGGGCGCAGGTGATACGTTCTGCGCGCTCAAACAAGCCCGCCATGCGCGGAGGCAGCGCAAGGCGCTGTCCTATAGCTTTTTGAACTGCATCGGGGAATTTTGCTGGGTGCGCAGTGGCCAAAGTGATCATTGGAGTTGCTCCCAAATACCCGGCTGCCACATGCACGCCCACGGCGGAATGGGGGCAAAGCACTTCACCGGTGCTGGCATAGCTATGGGCGATGCTGGCCAGAGTTTCGGCTTCGGAACAATCGCCCGACGCGAAAGCTTCGCGCAAAAATGCCAAAGAGCCTTGCTCAAGGCTAAAGCCGCCCGCTTTTAAATCGGCCATCAGGGCTACCACGGCCGCGCCATCTTCGCCGCAAGCGTCATAAAGCACGCGTTCGAAATTGGACGACACCTGAATATCCATCGAAGGGCTGATCGAGGGGCGCACGCCGTCTGTTTTATAAGCGCCCGTTGCGATAGCGCGGTGTAAGATGTTGTTTTGATTGGTGGCGATCACCAGTTTTTCAATCGGCAGCCCCATTTTTCGCGCGATGTAGCCCGCAAAAATATCGCCGAAATTGCCCGTGGGCACAGTAAAGCTAACCGCACGGTCCGGCGCACCCAAGGACAGCGCGGATGAGAAATAATAAACCACCTGCGCCAAAACCCGCGCCCAGTTGATGGAATTCACCCCGGCAAGGCGCACACCGTCGCGAAAATCAAAGTCATTGAACATGTCTTTGACGCAGGCTTGGCAATCGTCAAAATCGCCCTCGACCGCAATGGCGTGCACGTTTGATTCAATGGGCGTGGTCATTTGGCGGCGCTGCACATCAGACACGCGGCCTTTGGGGAAAAGGATAAACAAATCCACATTGGCCAGCCCACGAAAGGCTTCAATCGCGGCCGAGCCCGTGTCACCCGAAGTAGCCCCCACGATGGTGATGCGGTCCCCCGATTTCGCCAAGGCGGCCTGCATCATTTGGCCAATAAGCTGCATCGCGAAATCTTTAAATGCCAGCGTTGGCCCGTGGAAAAGTTCAAGCAGAAAATGGTTGGGCGCCAGCTGCACCAAAGGCGCGCGTGCGGCATGGCCAAAACCTGCATAGGCTTTGGCGATCAAATCACGAAACTCCGCGTCTGAAAACGTATCGCCCATAAAGGGCTGCATGATCGCAAAGGCTATGTCTTCATAGCTTTGGCCACGCAGAGCTTTGATGGCCGCATGGCTTAGGGTTGGCACGGTGAGGGGCAGGTAAAGGCCACCGTCACGGGCCAGACCCGTCATCATCGCGTCATGAAAGTTTAAGATCGGCGCTGTGCCGCGGGTCGAGTGATACTGCATGAGGAGCCCCTATTTTGACGCTTTGATACGGCAAACCAGCGCGACTGTCATCATCAAGCAGACCAACGCCAAAGAAAACCATGTCAGCGCATAATTTAGATGGTCATTCGCTATGGTTGAGGTGTCAACAGGCAAAGCGGCGATACCGTCACCGGTTTGGGTTCGCGCAACGATAAAAACTGGCTCTGTGTCCAATGCTTTAGCCATCGCGGCCGCATCGCGCACGAACCAAAGGTTGCGGCTTTCATCGGGTTTGGGGGTAAAACTGTCTGTTTCGGCGGGCCAATGGACATTGCCGATCAGCGTGATCTCTCGCACAGATTTTGGATTAAGGTGATCCGCCTCGGGGATAAAACCGCGGTCAATCAAGATGCGCCGCCCATCATCGGTGCGCAAAACAGAAATGGCGCGGTAGCCTTGACCAAAGTCCTTTTGGCTCGTCAGAACCTCAAGCCCCTGCCCCGTAAAACGGCCTTTAATAAAGACCGGCAAAAACCGATCACGTACAGGGTCGATTACTTGGGGCAATGGCACGGGGTCGGCAGTCATAAGGGTGGTCATCTCGCCCAAGATAGCTTGTTTCCACGCCAGCCTTTGCAGCTGCCAAACTCCAAGACCCATCAAAAAAGCGGCGGCTAAGGCCCCAGAGATTAGGGGCGTGATCCATTTGTGCGTCATCACATACTTTCGTAAAAAGCGCGCACCCAAAGGCGCGCGCTTATTTTTGTTATTGAATATTAAAGACCTATTGGCCCCAAACATAAATTGCCGCGAACAGGAACAGCCAGACCACATCCACAAAGTGCCAGTACCAAGCGGCCGCTTCAAAGCCGATATGCTGAGTCGGAGTAAAGTGACCGGCACGTGCGCGCAGCCAGCACACCACCAAGAAGATAGAACCAATCAAAACGTGAAAGCCGTGAAAACCTGTCGCCATATAGAAGTTGGCGCCATAAATATTACCCGCAAAACCAAAGCTAGCATGGGAATATTCATAGGCCTGAAATGCAGTGAACCACACACCCAGCACAACCGACAAGATAAGTCCATTTTCCAAATCTTTGCGGTTATTCTCATGCACCAAAGCATGGTGCGCCCAAGTGGCGGCCGCGCCCGAACACAGCAAAATCAAAGTGTTCATCAGCGGCAAATGCCAAGGATCCAGCGTTTCAATGCCAGCGGGTGGCCATACGCCGTCAACTAAGGGGCTCATTGGGCCCATAGGGTAAAGCGCATGCTTGAAAAAGCTCCAAAACCAAGCGGCAAAAAACATCACTTCTGACATGATAAACATGATAAAGCCGTAGCGCAGGCCAATCGCGACCACAGGCGTATGATCGCCTATTTTAGCTTCTGAGACCATTTCAGACCACCAAGCAAACATCACGTAAAGCACCAGCGCAAAGCCAATAAGTCCCATAAAAGGGGAACTGCCGTGCATCCATAACACAGCGCCGAAAAACATAGTAAAAGCCCCAACGGCACCGGCAAGCGGCCAGATTGATGGCGGAAGAATGTGATAGTCATGGTTCTTGGCGTGGGCCATGGTCGTATTCCCTTGGTTTGTTAGTTTGACGCCCCAGACAGGCCGGGAGCAAGTGCAGCCTGTTCTTCAGGCAAATCGGTTTCGTGGAAAGTATAGGAAAGTGTGATCTCATGCACGTATTTTGCTTCCGCATCATTCACAATTTCTGGGTCGACATAAAAGCTTACAGGCATATCCACCGTTTCGCCAGGTTGCAGCACCTGTTGGGTGAAACAAAAGCAAGCGACTTTTGTGAAGTAGGCTCCCGCCGAATCGGGCGACACATTATAACTGGCGGTGCCAGCAACAATGCGGTTGGTCGGGTTATGGGCGCGGTAAAAGGCCAGACCATTTTCACCAATTTTAAGCTCCATCGAAGGCGCTTCGGCTTTAAAAATCCAAGGCATGCCCGCTTCTTTCGAAGCGTCGAACCAAACGGTGATCTTTTTATCAAGCATCACATCTGACGGTTTGGCCGCTACTTGCGTAGTGCCCGCAAAGCCCGTGGTGCGACAAAACCAGTCGTAAAAAGGCACTGCCGCAAAGGAAAGGCCAAGCATGGCGGCGGCAACGCCCACCAAAATAATGCCGGTTTTCTTTTGCGGTGTCATCATGGCTGTACCTTAGGCGCGTCTGGCGCATCAGGGGCTTGGGGGGCTATCAAATTGGGGCGCAACACATGGTCATAGGCACGCATATCTTGGCCGCGGATCATCTTCACGACCGTAAGCCCAAAAACCAAGGCCACAAAACAGACTAAAGCCAAGCCCACACCAACATTGCGGCTAAAGCGCCTTTTGTAAATCTCATGTGGTTTATCAAATGCCATCACCAGCCTCCAAAGCCATAAGGTTTAAGCACCACTTCCAGCAAAAAAGCGCTAAAAAGGACAAATAGATAGTAAAGTGAAAAACGAAACACTTGTTTTTCAATTTTGTAATGATCGGCCAGTGCTTGTTCTTCGTTACGCGTCCAAATTTGAAAAGCCCCGCGCAAGAACAATGCAGACATCACAGTTGAGATTGCCACATAGGTGATGCCACCTATTGCGGTAAAACCAATTCCAACCGCGATAGGAATAAGCATAATTGTATAGACTAGAATATGTGTTCGCGTTGATTTTCGCCCGTGGGTCACCGTTAGCATCGGCACGCCTGCAGCGGCGTAATCTTCCTTCATGAACAAAGCAAGGGCCCAAAAATGCGGTGGCGTCCACATGAATATCAGTGCGAACATCAACGAACTTTCAAGCGAGATCGAGCCCGTAGCCGCGGCCCACCCGATCATGGGCGGGAAAGCCCCAGCTGCACCGCCAATAACGATATTCTGCGGCGTTAGTCGCTTTAACCACATTGAATAAACCACAGCATAAAAGAAAATGGTAAAGGCCAATATGGACGCTGCGACCCAATTGGCCGCAAGCCCCAGCATCATCACCGAGAGGCCCGAAAGCGCCACGCCAAAGCCCAACGCCTCGCCTGAGGTTACGCGCCCAGAAGGCACCGGGCGTCCCAAGGTGCGCTTCATGATCGCGTCAATATCCGCGTCCCACCACATATTCAGCGCCCCAGAGGCCCCAGCGCCAAGGGCTATGAATAAAACCGACGCAAAGCCTTCGATAAAAGTCAGCCCTTTAGGTGCAACCAATAACCCAACTAAAGCTGTAAACACCACTAAAGACATAACGCGCGGCTTCAAAAGCTGAACAAAATCGTTAAATTCAGCGTCATAAGGCTCGGGTGTGGTATGAACGTCGCTCATGCTAGCTCCTAAGGAAAAGGACATCAAATCTGCGCCCTTTTAATGGGTCTTGATATCAGTTCGACGCTACAACAGTTGGCATTTGCAGCATATCGGCTGACAATTGCACCACGCCACTTTTAGCCTGTTTAAGCCATGCATCATATGTTTCTTGATTTACCACCTTAACCGTGATGGGCATGTAGGCATGGCTTTTACCACAAATTTCCGAGCATTGACCAAAGAAGATGCCTTCTTTTTCAGCCGCAAACCAAAGTTGCGCCAAACGGCCTGGCACCGCGTCTTGCTTTACGCCAAAGGCAGGCACTGTCCAAGAGTGGATCACGTCAGCACCTGTCAGTTGGACAACGATCGTTTTACCAATCGGCACAACCACGGCGGTGTCTGTGGCTAGCAAAAAGTCTTCGCGGCTATAGCCCAAAGCTTCGAGCTTCATAACGGCCACGTCATCCAAAACTTGTGGCGCACTCATAGGTTGGTTGTCACCTAAAGCAGCAACATCGGTTGAGCCATCGACCAAAAAGCTATCAAAGGCTACATCTTCGCCAACATATTCATAACTCCAATACCATTGGTTACCTGTGGCTTTGATCGTGATATCTGCAACGGGAATTTCTTGTTGTTTAAACAAGATCGGCAACGAAAAGGCCCCGATCACAAACAATATGATAATCGGCACCACTGTCCATGCCACTTCGAGGGGTGAGTTGTGGGTGAAGGTCGACGGTTTTGGGTTGCGTTTAGCGTTGTAGCGAATAGCCACATAGATCAGCAAACCAGTCACAAAAATGGTTATAACCGTAATGATAACCAAAATAAAATGATCCAGCCAGTGAATGTCCGTTGCTAATTCCGTAGCCGATGGTTGAAAGCCCATCAGCTTATCAACAGGGCGGCCAATAATTGGCAAGGTTTGCGCAATCGCGGTATGTGTCGTTGCCAAAAAGGCGGCCGCCAAGCCAAATAGGCCTGCGGTGGTTCCAACGAAATAAGTCCAAAGACGCATGATCAATTCCCGTTCGATAAGGCGATTTACAGGTTAAGGGCCACCACACTTTCACGAAAGAGCGAAAGCCCATTGTTTGTTGCGCTGTTAAAACCATATTAGAGACAGATCGACAAGACAAAGAGTTGCGGCAAATTAGCTCAATTGCACGAAAAAAGGAATATTTCATGTCAAACACCCCTTTCTGCCCCCTTGACGGTCAGCTCGATGCGGATAAGGCTCTTAAAACCCTGCAAGGCGCTACCCTTGGAGCCGATGATGGTGAGTTGTTTTTAGAGCGTGCGCGCTCAGAGTCGATTGTCATAGACGATGGCCGCATTAAAAACGCAAGCTATGACGCGATCGAAGGCTTTGGCTTGCGCGCAGTTTGCGGCGAAGTGTCGGGCTTTGCACATTCTACCGAAATCTCACACGCAGCGCTTGAGCGCGCGACCCAAACCGCGCGTTTAGCGGTGACAAGTGCCACACCCCGTGTGATGGCTCCACCCCCACGCGGCAGCAATGTCAAACTCTACAGCGACAAAGACCCGATTTTGGATGCTAGTTTTTCATATAAGATTCAAATGCTCAAAGAAATTGACGCCTTTACCCGTGCGCTTGACCCGAGGGTAGTGCAAGTGTCCGCTGGCTTATCGGCAGGCCTGCAAGAGATCGAGATTTTACGACCCGACGGTTTGCGCCTGATAGATGTCCGCCCCATGGCGCGAATCAATATTTCGGTCATTGTAGAACAAGGAGGGCGGCGCGAATCTGGGGGTACTGGCGGCGGTGGACGTTTTGGACTTGCGGGTCTGCTTGAGCCGGAGCACTGGCAAAAGATTGCTAGAGAAGCGCTGCGCATCGCACTTGTGAACCTTGAGGCCGTGCCCGCACCCGCAGGAGTGTTTGACGTGGTCTTAGGGCCAGGATGGCCTGGAATTTTGTTGCATGAAGCCATTGGCCACGGGCTTGAGGGCGATTTCAACCGTAAGAAAACCAGTGCATTTTGTGATTCCATGGGCCAACAAATTGCGGCGCGCGGCGTAACGGTATTGGATGATGGCACCTTGCCCGATCGACGTGGCTCGATCTCCATTGATGATGAGGGGACACCCTCGGCACGCAATGTTTTGATCGAGGATGGTGTCTTGGTGGGCTATATACAAGACCGCCAGAATGCTCGCCTAATGGGAGTTGACCCTACAGGCAACGGGCGACGCGAAAGTCATGCCCATGTGCCAATGCCGCGCATGACCAATACATATATGTTAAATGGCACCGACACGCCAAGCGCCATGGTGGCCAGCTTAAAAGATGGGATCTATGCGGTTGGGTTTGGCGGTGGTCAGGTGGACATCACCAACGGCAAATTCGTCTTTTCCTGCACCGAGGCCTACCGTGTACAAAATGGCGTCGTCGGCGCCCCCGTCAAAGGCGCAACCTTGATCGGAGATGGCGCAACCGCGCTCAAACACATCCGCGCCATCGGCAATGATATGAAACTTGACCCAGGCATAGGCAATTGCGGCAAAGCAGGCCAATGGGTGCCCGTGGGCGTGGGCCAACCGAGCCTTTACATTGGCGGACTTACCGTTGGCGGGTCGGGGAGCTAAGGCTTTTTAGTTATAAAAAATAGCAAAAAATCAAAACAGGCTATTACCCCGCCCTCATCCTAACACTTCCCAAATGCCCCTTTTAGTGAGGCAAAGGGATTGTTTGGATCATCGGATTTTTTGGGCGCCGCTTGGTTTTGGTTGGGTTTGTAGCTGGCTTTGGGGGCAGCACTCGTCTTGCTCTCGGTGGCTTTTTCGGCGGCCTGCTCCCGGGCGGCATGGCTGTCTTGCCGCATAGTTAGGCCGATGCGTTTGCGCGCCGCGTCTACCTCGACCACGCGCACTTGCACGACTTGGCCCGCTTTCACCACCTCATGCGGGTCTTTGACAAAGCGGTCGGCCAATTGGCTGACATGAACAAGCCCATCTTGATGGACCCCAATATCCACAAAGGCCCCAAAGGCAGCTACATTGGTCACTGTGCCCTCTAACATCATGCCCACCTTTAGGTCTTTGATTTCGGTCACGCCATCCGTAAAGGTTGCGGTTTTGAAACTGGGGCGCGGGTCACGACCGGGTTTTTCTAACTCGGCCAGAATGTCTCGCACGGTGGGCAAGCCAAAGCGGCTATCGATAAAACGTTCAGGATCAAGTGTTTTAAGCGTGGCACTGTCGCCCATCACAGCGCGTAGATCGCGCCCGCAAACAGCCAGAATTTTACGTGCCACGTCATAGGCTTCTGGGTGAACCGAGCTTGCGTCAAGCGGCTCATCCCCGTTTGGAATCCGCAAAAAACCTGCGGCCTGCTCATAGGCTTTAGGGCCCAATCGTGGGACTTTAAGCACCTCTTGTCGGCGTTTAAAGGGGCCTAACATGTTGCGGTGGGTCACGATCGCCTCGGCCAAACCAACCCCAAGGCCAGAGACGCGCGCCAACAGCGGGGCCGAGGCCGTGTTCAGATCAACCCCCACCGCATTCACCGCGTCTTCCACCACCGCTTCAAGCGACTTGCCAAGACGCGATTGGTCAACGTCATGCTGATATTGGCCCACGCCGATGGATTTGGGCTCAATTTTGACCAATTCGGCTAGTGGGTCTTGCAAGCGGCGCGCAATCGACACAGCCCCGCGCAATGAGACGTCAAGATCAGGGAATTCCGCCGCCGCCAAAGCCGATGCCGAATAGACCGAGGCTCCCGCTTCAGACACGGTAACTTTCGTCGGTTTAGGCCCCGCTGGCGGTAAGCTCGACAAGACTGTCGCCAACAAAGCATCGCTTTCACGTGAGGCGGTGCCGTTGCCAATGGCAATCAAAGCGACCTTATGAGTTTGGATTAACTGCAACAGGGTTTGGCTAGCGCCTTTTATATCATTCTTAGGTTGGAAAGGATAGACTGTGTCCGTCGTCAGCACCTTGCCCGTCGCATCGATCACCGCGACTTTGCAGCCCGTGCGAATGCCCGGATCAATGCCCATCGTTACCCGCCCACCGGCTGGGGCGGCGAGCAGTAGATCTTTTAAATTGCGTGCAAAAACCCCAATGGCTTGGGTGTCGGCATACGTTCGCATCTCTGACATCGCATCAAGCGTTAGGCTGGTTTTCACCTTAACGCGCCAAGCCCAAGAGGCGGCGGCGCGCAGCCAAGCGTCGCCAAGGCCCTGCCCCAGAGGGGCAAAGGGCGACGCGCAGGCAATCTCGCACGAGCTTTGGCCGCGTGGCGCGTCTGGGTCTATGGCGAGATCCAGAGTCAAAAACCCTTCGTTACGGCCGCGCAACATAGCCAAGACACGGTGACCTGCGGCTTTGCACATCAGTTCGCTATGAGCAAAATAGTCAGAGAATTTGGCCCCTGCCACCTCTTGCCCCAGCACAAGTTGCGAGACCAAAATGGCATGATCCCCTATATGGCTGCGCAACCGCCCCAGTAGGGCGGCGTTTTCTGACAATCCCTCGGCCAAAATATCACGCGCACCTTCAAGGGCGGTTTTTGTGTCGGGCACCTCTTTCGTGAGGAAACTTTTTGCCAACACGTCAGGATCGGCGCTGCGTCTTTCCAAAATCAAGTCAAATAAGGGGCCCAGCCCCAATTCACGCGCAATAATCGCACGACTGCGTCTTTTGGGCTTATAGGGCAGATAAAGATCTTCAAGTGCGGACTTGGTCGCGGCGTCGGCCAAAGCGCGGGCAATTGCATCGGTCATATGACCTTGCTCGGTGATTGAGGCGGCAATCACGCCTCGCCGAGCGCTAAGCTCGCGCAGATAGCCCATCCGCTCGGAAAGGTTGCGCAGCTGCGTGTCATCAAGCCCGCCCGTAGCCTCTTTTCGGTAGCGCGCCACAAAGGGCACGGTTGAACCCGCATCCAAAAGCGCCACCGCTGCCAAAACCTGTGTGGGGGCAGCCCCAATTTCGTTAGCAATTTGGCGGGCCATTTGTGTTTGCTTATCTTGGGTCATGGGCGGTCCTTTCAATCGTAACGAATTAGTTTAGAGACGCCATGGCTGAGATCAGCCAAACAAGCGCTACGCGCTATGATAGCCAGTGATTTAGAACATGGGATGTGGTACCGCCTCCCCGGCTTGAACGGGGGACCCCTAGTTCCACAAACTAGTGCTCTAACCAACTGAGCTAAGGCGGCAACAGGGCCGATTTAACGCCGCTGCATTTCGATTGCAAGAGCTGGATTTGATTTTTACCGCCCCATGGGGGCCATTTAGCCCAAGCTAGCGGTTTTGCGTACTTTTTATGGCCGTGCTAGGTGTCTAATTTCTGCGCCCCCTGGCTGCGCCTTTTGCCTCTTGCTCAGCGGCGCTATCGGGTTTACCCCGTTGAAAAAATCAAAGGACACATAATGGGCATTGATAAACAAAGTGACTTAGCTACAAATTTACAAATTGGTCCCACAAGCTTGGGAATGGTGCGCATCTATGTCGAGGGCGAAGGCGTTGATCTGCCACTTGATTTTGAACCAGAAGAAGCTGAAGAGATCGCTAATGAGCTTTTGGCCGCAGCAGAAGCGGCACGCGCACTGTCAGCGCCAGCAGGTAAAAAACGCTAAGCTCCCAACAAATTGCAAAGTACAATGACGTCGTGCCGGGTCGGATGGCTGCAAGCGCTGAGCCGACATAGTAGACAAATTTTCACAAAGATTTCCCAGCGCGTGGAGGCTAGTGGCTCAATAGCTCCCGGGCGCATTAGCGCGGTCACCTGGGCATCGGCTAAAATGATACCTGGACCTGGCGATACAATGTCGGTTGGAAACTCTAACCCGACTACCCAAAAGAAATGAACGGTAAAACGAAAATAGCGCATTAGGCCGAGCGCCAAATCTGCTCTATAAAGCTCCATTCAGCTCCTGCTTCCGATAAAATTCAGCCTTCTGTCTCACTGTGCGTGTTTTGAGAGCATACCAAACAAAGGAAGAACATCAATTAACCCCGAAAGCGCTAGCACCCCTTGTTATTGTAGTTCAAAGGCCCTATCCAGGAGATGGTGATTTCTGCTCTTCACGTGATGGGCCCTTTTCCAGTGGCCGATAAGCATCTCCGAGGGAGCTGGCTCTGCATGGGTTTTGGCCTAAGTATCTGGCGACCAACCTGAACACTCAGGCTCTCGGGAAATTCACGCTCGCACGGCCGCTGCGGATCTCACCGCTCTCATAAGATCTATTTTAGCCTAAAAGCCCTCCGGCCTCGCGGCGTGGGCCATGTGATCAATGACCGCATTCACAAATTTTGATTCTTTTCCTTCGGGGAAAAAGGCCTTGGCAACATCGACAAACTCCGAGATGACCACTTTGGGCGGCGTGGGCATTTGAGTGAGTTCGGCACCAGCGGCACGAAATAGCGCGCGCAACACAGGGTCTATACGATCTATCGGCCATTTGGCCACCAAGGCGCGATCAGTCATTTGGTCAATGCTAGCTTGGTAATTCACCGCATGATCGACAAGCGTACGAAAATGCTTTGAATCGCCCTCGGCCATCACAACCTCATCGTAGGTTGCACCAAAACGGAAATCTTCAAATTCGCGCATCACCGCTTCGGCGGTTTGACCTGAACTTTCCATCTGGAATAGTGCTTGCACGGCGTAAAGCCGCGCAGCCGAGCGCATTTGTTTTTGATCAGAAATTTCCGTCATCCTTCGGTAGTGTCAAAGGCGCGAAAGCCAATGCCTTTTACTTTGTTGCTCCACTTGCGCGACAAAGCCAAAAGATGCAAGGCCGCTGCCATAGCACCGCCGCCTTTATTCTGCCCTTTGGCCTCAGCGCGCACTTTTGCTTGGTTAAAATTTTCAACGGTCAAAATGCCATTTCCCAAACAAACCCCCTGAAGCCCCAAAAGAGTAAGGCCGCGAGACGAATCATTGCAAACCGTATCGTAATGGGTGGTTTCGCCGCGTATGACGCAACCCAACGCGACAAAGCAATCGTAATCGCTTTGACGCGCCGCCAAAGCGATGGTTGTCGGAATTTCCAAAGCGCCTGGCACTTCGACCAGATCGGCGTGTACACCAACCGATTGCGCCACGGCAAGCGCGCCTTCGACCAGTTGGGCGGCTATATCTTTATAATAGGGCGCAACCACGATCAAAACTTTAACCGGCTTGTCAAAACAGGGCAGCTCTAGGCTGTGATGGGTGATGGAATTTGCCATTAATTGGCCTCTATCGGATGTGTACCCTCAATCGACAGGCCGTAAGCCTCAAGACCGACGATTTTTGGGGCCTGCGAATTGGACAAAAGGGTGATTTTACTTAAGCCAAGCGCCGAAAGAATCTGTGCGCCAACCCCATATTGGCGCAGTGTTTTAGGCGCTTCGCCCTCTGCTGGGACAAGGTTTTTTGAAGTATCACGGATCAAAACAACAGCGCCACGCCCGCGCTGCGCTATAATCTCCATAGAGGTGGCCATATCACCACCGCCATGGCCAATGCCCAGCACATCTTGTAAAGGATTATGGGCATGCATACGAACCAATACTGGTGTATCGCCTGTCAGGTCTCCTTTGGATAAAACAATGTGATCGGCACCGTGGGTTTGATCAGAGTAGATCCGCATTTCCCATGTGCCCCCAAATTGTGAGATAACGCTTTGGTTTGATTTTTCGACAATCATATTGTCATAACGGCGACGATAGGCGATCAAATCAGCAATGGTGCCGATATTGAGGTTATGTTTTTGCGAAAAAATTACCAGGTCGGGCAAGCGCGCCATTGTACCGTCGTCATTCATTATTTCGCAAATTACGCCCGAGGGGTTTAACCCCGCAAGTCGCGCTACATCAACCGCGGCTTCGGTGTGGCCTGCACGCACTAATACGCCGCCATCGCGAGCTCGTAGCGGAAAGACGTGCCCAGGAGTTGCCAAGTCAGAGGGACCTCTACGGGGGTCAATAGCTGCAGCCACCGTCAAGGCGCGATCAGCGGCAGAAATCCCAGTCGAGACCCCATCGCGCGCTTCAATAGACATTGTAAAAGCGGTTTCATGACGGCTTGAGTTCTTCGGGCTCATCAATCCGAGCCCCAAATAATCAACCCGCTCGCCCGTCAGGGCCAAGCAAATCAGGCCGCGCCCGTGGGTCGCCATGAAATTCACTGCCTGCGGCGTGCACATCTGCGCTGGAATGACCAAATCACCTTCATTTTCGCGATCTTCATGGTCAACCAAAATGAACATGCGACCGTTGCGGGCATCGTCGATAATCTGTTCGATAGAACTTAGTGCGGCAGAAAACTCGGTCATCGTATTATCCTTATGCTGGCTCGCGAATACAATGCATAATACCTGATTGCCATAGCAACCATGCCTAAAACGGCGCTATTTTTTCAAATGGGAAAGGAAATGCTTAATCCCACTCCCTGAGCCGTGAAACATAACGGGCCACTGTGTCGATTTCTAGATTAACAAGATCGCCTTTTTTTACGCGTCCCCAATTGGTCACAGCCCGCGTATGAGCAATCAAATTGACCCCAAAGCTAACACCTGAAACTTCATTGACCGTAAGAGAGGTGCCGTTCAAGGAGACCGACCCTTTGGGGGCAATAAATTTTGCTAGAGCTTTTGGAGCGTCAAAGGTCACACGTAAACTGTCACCTTCAGATTTGCTGGCAATAACTTGAGCTACCCCATCCACATGACCCGAGACGATATGCCCCCCTAACTCATCACCCAGGCGCAAAGCCCGTTCAAGATTAAGCACTTGGCCCAAGTGCCAGCCGCTCAAGTTGGTGGCCCCTACCGTCTCGGCCGAGATTTGCACGTCAAACCAGCCGTGGATGCTCCCCTCATGCGATTGACCCAGTGCAACAACAGTTAAACAGACCCCATCACACGCGATCGAGGCACCAATATCTATATGCCCCACATCATAGGTTGTGGCGATGCGCGCGCGCAGGTCGCCCTCTTGGTGAAGATTTAATATAGTGCCTTGATCGGTAACAATACCAGTAAACATCGCGCAGCCCCTTTGGTAATATCAAGGCCCAGACCTAGCCACCAAAGAGCGCGGCTTCAAGCCCAAGTTGCCCCATCAAACACCCCACCTAGCGGCCAATCTGGCCCAAAAGTGAGTGAGTGCAGTTTCGAAGCGGTTTATTCGCCCTATGGCGGATTATAATTAAATTTTGATCCATGGTTAAATTAAGTAGTAATTTGAACAGTTAAGATTTGCAATTAAACTTGTAGTTTGGCTCCAGGCATCAGTCTTACGCGGGCATGTATGGCGATTTTAGCCATTAAAGCAGCAAATGCGGCGGGGGTCGGGGTTTGGCCTAAGACCATGGGCAAAAGGTCTTGGTCATTGGTGTGTAAAATTTGATCAAAGATTTCAAGCTCATCTAACGGCATCTTTGGTAAATGGGCGTCGGCATAGGGACCTAAGATTAGGTCCATTTCCTTTGTACCGCGCCGCCACGCCCGCATTTTCATCCGCTTTAGACGGTTTTCGGCCAATTCTGTGGGGGCTGTGGGCTGCGAATATGTCACGCGATCTATCCTTTGATGTCGGGTTTTTCTTGCCCCTCTTTAAACCGCGTCATAAGACAAACCAACCGCAATCGCACATCGCCCTAGGAGATATTCATGGTGTTTTTGTCAAACACTTTAGCCCGCGTTAAACCTTCAGCAACGATTGTAGTCTCAACCAAAGCGGCCGAGCTTAAGGCGCAAGGCCATGACATCATCAGCCTGGGCGCGGGTGAGCCCGATTTCGACACGCCTGAAAATATCAAAGCTGCGGCTATTAGAGCCATTCAGGCGGGCAAAACTAAATATACCGCCGTTGACGGCATCCCCGAACTTAAAGTCGCCATTTGCGCAAAATTCGCCCGCGAAAATGGTCTTGACTACAAGCCTGCTCAGGTCTCGGTAGGCACGGGCGGCAAGCAAATTCTTTATAACGCCCTGATGGCCACCCTAAACTCCGGTGATGAAGTGATCATCCCTGCCCCCTACTGGGTCAGCTATCCCGATATGGTCATGCTGGCAGGTGGCACCCCAGTTGTGGTGCCCGCGGGAATTCAAACCAATTTCAAATTGACCCCTGAAAAGCTAGAAGCCGCCATTACTCCGAAAACCAAATGGTTTATCTTCAACTCACCCTCAAACCCAACAGGGGCGGGCTATACCAAGGCTGAACTCAAGGGGTTGACCGATGTTTTAATGCGTCACCCCCATGTTTGGGTGATGTCGGATGATATGTATGAACATCTGGTATTTGATGATTTCAAATTCTGTACTCCTGCCGAAATCGAACCCGGCCTTTATGAGCGGACGCTGACGTGCAACGGCGTATCAAAGGCCTATGCAATGACGGGATGGCGCATTGGCTATGCCGCGGGGCCAGTGGCGCTGATCAAGGCGATGGCTACTATTCAAAGCCAGTCCACCTCAAACCCCAGTTCCGTGTCGCAATATGCCGCCCTTGAGGCCCTAACTGGCCCACAAAATTTTCTTGCCGACAATCGCGCCCTGTTCCAGCGCCGCCGTGACTTGGTCGTGACTATGCTGAATGCGGCACAAGGCATCACCTGCCCCAATCCTGAAGGGGCTTTTTATGTCTACCCTGACATTTCAGGCTGCATTGGAAAAGCCATCGCTAAAGGGCGTAAGATTATAAACGACGAAGCCTTTGTCACGGCCTTGCTGGAAGAAACGGGTGTGGCGGTGGTGTTCGGGGCGGCCTTTGGTCTTTCACCTAATTTCAGGGTCAGCTACGCAACCTCAGATGAGGTTTTGGCCGAAGCTTGTTTGCGCATTCAACGGTTCTGCGCAGCCTTAGTTTAGGCCAATATTAAGAAAAAAATTGCGGGGCGCGTCGCCAAAAGCGCCCCGTCAGCATGACCGCTGCAGCGCAAAGGCCACAGCCAAGCCCAAGCCATAGACCAACTCCGCCCATATTGGCCTTGAATGCCAAAAGATAGCTTAAGGGAATGCCGATCAACCAATAGCTAAAGACGGCGATAATCATGGGCACTTTTGTATCTTGTAAGCCGCGCAGCAACCCCATTGCCATGACCTGCATCGCATCCACAAATTGAAACACCGCCGCTACGGCCAAAAGCCCCACGCCAAAGCGTACAATTTCGGCGGTTTGTGGGTCTGACCGATCTAAAAACAGGTTCAAAATCTGTTCGGGCCAAAGCAAAAAGATCCAAATCACCACCCCCGCAAAAAACGCCGAGAGTAAAAGCGCCATCCAAGCGCCGTCGCGCAGGCCTCGGGCATCTTTTTCGCCAAACATACGCCCTACGCGGATGGTCGCGGCATTTGACAGGCCCAGATGCACCATAAAGCTCAGCGACGCCGCTTCAAGCGCGATCCCGTGGGCGGCCAATTGCACCGTGCCAATCCACCCCATCATCAATGCGGCGGCTTGAAACATGCCCCCTTCGGCCAACCCAGCAGCCCCAATGGGCCAACCCAAGCGAAACACCCGCGCAAAGGCCTGCCAGTCGGGGCGCCAAAAGCGTTGAAACAAAAAGAAACGACGATAGTCGGGATGTAAGGCCGCATAAAGCGCCAAAGCGATGATCGAGAAAAGCTGTACCGCAACCGAGGCAGTGGCGGCCCCCGCCACCCCCAGTTCAGGCGCACCCCAATTACCAAAAACCAGCATATAATTTAACAAAACATTCAAGAAAGCGGCCGCAATGGTGATCCAAAGCGCCGCCTTTACCTGCCCAAGTCCGCCCAAATAGCTTTTAAGCACCATCACCAGCAAAGCTGGCAAAATCCCTAAACCCGCAATGCGCAAATAAATCTGCGCAAAACCGGATACATCCTCAGCCTGCCCCAAGGCGCGCAAGATCGAGCCCGAGTACCAAAATACCGGATAACAAAGCACCCCAAATAAAATCGACAGCCAAAGCCCCATGCGGGTATCACGCCGCACTTGGGTTTCATCATTTTGCCCCACGGCGGTGGCCACCATCGGCATGACCGCTTGGCCAAAACCTGATCCAAAAATAAACAGAATAAAAAAGGTCGATGATCCAAGCACCACGGCCGCAAGCTCGGGCACCCCGTACCAGCCCATCATCACCGTATCGGTAACATGCAGCAGATTTTGCGCAAGGAAACTGCCCACAATAGGCAGACCCAGCGACAAAATCGCTTTTAGATGAAAGGCTTTGCTTAGGATCTTTGTGCTCATATCTTGTCCTAGCCTGCCGATTTGGCCCAAACAAGCCCACAAAGCGACAGGCCTTTCTTTGGTTTGCTTGGTTGACCTGCGGCCATTTCCTGCCTATCTCTGGCTAACCGCTAGATTTAGCGGCAACCGTTTGCCCCCCCTCTACACCATGTGTTCGACCTGAAAGAGCCCCAATGCCAAGTGATCTGCTATCGCAAGCGACCGAAGTCTATGACGCGTCCAGCATCGAGGTTCTGGAAGGGCTTGAACCAGTGCGAAAGCGCCCTGGCATGTATATCGGCGGTACGGATGAGCGCGCTTTGCACCATTTGGTGGCTGAGGTTTTAGACAACTCGATGGACGAGGCCGTCGCAGGCCATGCCACCCGCATCGAGGTTGAGCTACACGCCGATCATTCCATCACCATTCGCGACAATGGCCGCGGCATTCCCGTTGACCCACATCCCAAATTCCCGACTAAATCCGCGTTAGAAGTCATTTTTTGCACACTTCATTCTGGGGGTAAATTTTCGGGCAACACTTATGAAACTTCGGGTGGGCTGCATGGGGTTGGGGCATCGGTTGTGAATGCGCTTTCGGATGTGATGACCGTCGAGGTCGCCATGAATAAAGAGCTGTACCGCCAAAGTTTTTCGCGCGGCATTCCACAAGGGCCGCTTGAAAAAGTAGGCCCGACCCAAAATCGGCGCGGCACTTCGGTGATGTTTCACCCTGATGCACAAATATTTGGTGCCTTGCAACTGAAGCCGTCGCGCTTGTTGAAATTGGTGCGCTCAAAGGCCTACTTGTTTTCGGGCGTTGAAATTCGCTGGAAAACCGCTGTAAATGACGGGGAAACCCCCCTTGAGGCCGTGTTTCACTTCCCAGGCGGCTTGTCCGATTATTTGAACGAGCAATTGGCCAAAGTCACCACCTATTCCGAACGCCCTTTTGCAGGTAAAGTGTCTTTTCCCGAAAAATTCAACGTGCCAGGCTCGGTCGAATGGGCGATCAATTGGACGCCTGCACGCGATGGTTTTTTGCAAAGTTACTGTAACACCGTGCCCACCCCCGAAGGCGGCACCCATGAAAGTGGCTTTTGGTCGGCGATTTTAAAGGGCATTCGCGCTTACGGCGAATTGGTCAAAAATCGCAAAGCCGAAAGCATCACGCGTGACGATATGTTGGCGGGCGGTTGCGCGGTGATTTCGGTTTTCATCCGCGAGCCGCAGTTTGTGGGCCAAACGAAAGACAGGTTGGCAACTGATGAGGCCGCAAAATATGTTGAAAATGCCGTGCGGGACCATTTTGACACATGGCTGGCCAATGACACGAAATCAGCAGGCGCTATTTTGGATTTTTTGGTGCTGCGCGCCGAGGAACGCCTCAAGCGGCGCGCCGAAAAAGAGACTCAGCGAAAAACCGCCACAAAAAAGCTGCGTTTGCCCGGAAAATTGACTGATTGCACAGCGAAGTCACGTGCGGGCACCGAACTTTTCATCGTCGAGGGCGACAGTGCGGGTGGCTCGGCCAAAGGCGCGCGCAACCGCGAAAATCAAGCGCTTTTGCCGCTGAAAGGTAAAATCTTGAACGTGCTGGGCGCAGCCTCGAATAAACTCCATGAAAACAGTGAGATCCGCGATATTTGTGAAGCGTTGGGCGTGCAAATGGGCACCAAATTCAACGTGGATGATCTGCGTTATGATAAGATCATCATCATGACCGACGCCGATGTTGACGGGGCCCATATTGCGGCTTTGCTCATGACCTTTTTCTTCACGCAAATGCGCCCTCTGATTGACCGTGGTCATCTTTATCTGGCCTGCCCACCGCTTTATCGCCTGACCCAAGGGGCCAAACGACTTTATGTGTCAGATGATGCGGAAAAGGATTTGCATTTAGGCCAAGGGATCGGCGGAAAAGGTAAAATTGACGTTCAACGTTTCAAAGGTTTAGGCGAGATGGACGCCAAAGACCTGAAAGAAACCACAATGGACCCCAACAGCCGCAAACTTATTCAAGTCACGCTTGAAGAAGATTTACCGGGTCAAACCAGTGATCTGGTCGAACGGCTGATGGGTAAAAAACCTGAAATGCGCTTTCAATATATTCAAGAAAACGCGCGCTTTGTCGAAGATTTAGACCTTTAGTGCACCTTAGACGATCCGTCCCGCCTCAAGGCGCACCACGCGGTCCATGCGCGCGGCCAGTTTCATATTATGAGTGGCAATTAGAGCAGAAAGGCCCGTTTCGCGCACCAGACGCATCAGCACCTCAAATACTTGATCCGAGGTTTCAGGGTCAAGATTGCCCGTTGGCTCATCAGCAAGTAAAAGCTTGGGGCCATTTGCAACCGCGCGGCAAAAAGCGACGCGCTGCTGCTCGCCACCCGATAGGGCTGCGGGGCGGTGATCGGCACGCGCCAACAGACCCATTTGTTCCAACAGATCGCGCGCTGTGCTTTTGGCCTGCTTTTGGCTTTGCCCGTTGACCAGTTGCGGCAGCATGATGTTTTCAAGAGCCGAAAACTCGGGCAAAAGATGGTGAAACTGATAGATGAAACCCACTTCGTGACACCGAATGGCAGTCCGCGCCCGGTCAGATAGGCCCAAAACCGAACGCCCATTCAGCCGCACATCGCCTGCATCGGGCGTATCTAGCAGGCCTGCGATATGCAGCAAAGTTGACTTACCTGCACCCGAGGGGGCTATCATCCCCACAACCTCACCCGCGTGCAGGGTCAGATCAACTCCACGCAAAACGGGCACCTGATGGGCCAGATCCTTATTATAGGTCTTTTGCAATTGTGAAATTTCAAGCACGACGGTTTCATTCATAGCGCAATGCCTCAACAGGGTTAAGACGCGCAGCGCGGCGCGCGGGAAACAATGTCACAACAAAGGAAAGCCCAAGCGACAGCCCCACCGCCGAGGCCACATCTTGCCACAATAGTTTGGCAGGCAAAGCATAGATGCCCCGTACCGAAGCATCCCACGCCTCACCCCCAGAAAGGTAATCGACCAAGGCAAAAATAGGATCGATATAAAGCGCAAAGAAACAGCCAAGCAACACGCCCAAGACCGTCCCGATCAAACCCGTGGCCGCCCCGCAGATGAAGAAAATCCGCATTACCGCCCCCTCACTTAGGCCCATTGTGCGCAAAATACCAATGTCGCGGCCTTTGTTTTTAACCAACATAATCAAGCCAGACACTATATTCATCGTAGCTATCAGCACCAAAATCGACAAGATAATGAACATGACATTATCTTCCATTTTCAACGCCCGTAAAAAGCTAGAAGCGCCGTCTTTCCAAGTCCAAAGCAAAACATCCCCACCCGCCGCCGCTTGCAACGCGTCGGCATATTGGTCAATTTGGTCAGGCAAAGAGACCATCACCTCAATTTCATCTGCGATGCCTTCTCGGTTGAAAAAACTTTGCGCCTCGGTAAAGGGCAAGTAGACGCGGGTATGGTCAATATCATAGCGACCGGCCGAAAAAATATAGACGACAGGATAGCTTTTCACCCTTGGGCTGGTGCCAAAGGCGGTTTTTACCCCGTCTGGGGCAATCAAACGCAGCTTATCGCCCACAAGTAACCCCAGTTCTTGCGCGATCCCCTGGCCGATAGCAATGCCGCTGGCAAACTGGGCCAAATCGCCTTTGGCATCGGCCCCTTGGCCAATACGCGGCAGGCTTGCTAGATTTTCTTGCGACATACCAAAGACTTGAGCACCTAGGTTACGGCCATTAGCGGTGACCATTGCCTGATCTTTGATGACCGGGGCCGCGCGTAAGACGCCTGCCACCGCGCGCAAATTGTCGGCCACTTGAACGGCATTTGAAAAACCGCGAGTAATTTGCCCTTGACTGTCAACATAACGCGGCGTGTAGATCGAAACATGGGCATTGGCCCCCAAGATAGTATCCACAAACTCGGCACGAAAGCCCGCACGCACGGCCAAAGTCGCAATTAGTGCAAAAACCGCCAAAATGATGCCAATAAGACTGATCCAGGTCATCACCGACACCCCCCCTTCGACTCGCTTGGCCCGCAGATAGCGCCAAGCGATCATCCATTCAAACCGAGCGAAAGGGGGAGGTGTCATGTGCATTCCAACTTCGACCTAAGATCAAGTGCCTAAGGCCCCGAAGGGCCCAAAGCTAATGCGCAGCATAGATTTCAAGCAGCTTTACCACAGCCTCGGCGGCAGTAAACTCTGTCGAGACGCCTGTGCGACGCGACGTCAGTTCAACCACACCTGAGGAAAGGCCGCGTGGACCGATTGTGATGCGCCATGGCAGGCCTATCAAATCCATGGTGGCGAATTTAGCACCCGCACGCTCATCTCGGTCATCATAAAGCGGATCAAGGCCTGCAGCGACCAAAGCTTGGTAAATCTCGGTGCAGGCAGCATCAGTGCCCGCATCGCCTTGCTTTAGATTGACGATGCCCACATGAAAGGGCGTGACTCCTTCGGGCCAGATGATGCCTTTATCATCGTGATTAGCCTCAATGATCGCGCCTAGCAAACGGCTAACCCCTATTCCGTGCGAGCCCATCTCAACAGGCACGCGGCTTCCATCTGGCGTGACCACAGTCGCCCCCATACTTTCGGAATATTTGGTGCCGAAATAGAAAATTTGGCCCACTTCGATACCGCGTGCCGAGCGGCGGCGCTCAGCGGGGACTTGCTCAAACAAGGCGGCGTCATGGGTTTCATCGGTACGGGCGTAAAGGGCGGTAAACTCTTCCATCACGGTTTGGCATTGGGCTTTGTCGTCATAGTTAATTTCACGTGCGCCCATACGAATATCAGTGACGGCGGCGTCATAAAACACTTCTGACTCGCCTGTTTCAGCCAAGACCAAAAATTCATGCGTATCATCGCCGCCAATGGGGCCAGAACCAGCGCGCATTGGAATGGCTTGCAGACCCATCCGTTCATATGTGCGCAAATAGCTGACCAAATGGCGGTTATAGGCATGCAGCGCATCTTCGCGCGTTAGGTCAAAATTATAGCCATCTTTCATCAAAAACTCGCGTCCACGCATCACGCCAAAGCGTGGGCGCATCTCGTCACGGAATTTCCATTGAATATGATAAAGGGTCAGTGGCAGGTTCTTATAGCTCGATACATGGCTGCGAAAAATGTCAGTGATCATTTCCTCATTCGTGGGGCCGAACAACATATCGCGGTCATGACGGTCTTTGATGCGCAACATCTCTTGGCCGTAATCATCATAGCGGCCACTTTCACGCCAGAGATCCGCAGGCTGTAAAGTGGGCATCAACAAAGGAATATGGCCCGCGCGGATTTGTTCTTGATGCACAATCTCTTCGACGCGCTTAAGTACTTTAAAGCCCAAAGGCAGCCATGAATAAATACCCGCGGCCTGCTGCTTGATCATGCCCGCACGTAACATATAACGATGCGAGACTATTTGCGCCTCGGAAGGGTTTTCTTTTAGAACAGGAAGAAAATATCGCGACAAACGCATTTTGGCCTCATGAGGTAAAGATTTCCTTCTCGCTATCCGATCAGCGGCTAATGGGCAAGCAAATGCGCCGAATTTCGCAATCAAACCTTGCCCATAAGGGCCGACTAAGGCAAAAGAAAGCCAAGGGGGCACCATGGCGTTACCGATCAAACATCAATTAATTTATTGGCTGGCCGCTTTGGCATTGTTTTTTGTGCTGCTCTCGGTCTTTGGATCAGTTTTGTTGCCGTTTTTGATAGGTGGTGCAATTGCTTATTTTCTCGATCCGGTGGCAGACCGGCTTGAGACATGGGGCCTTGGGCGTGCGAGTGCGGTGTCGCTGATTTCGGCGGCCAGTCTAATCATTATGATTTTGTTATTTTTAGGCGTTTTTCCAATGCTTTATCGCCAACTTTGGGCGTTGATTAATATCGCGCCTGATATGTTTAGTAAGCTGCAAGGGGTGCTGCTAGAGCGGTTCCCCACCTTAATGGATGAGAATTCTGTGGTGCGCGAGACTTTGCTCGGCTTGGGACAGAATATCCAAGCGCGGGGCGGAGATGTGATCAATTCGCTTTTGGGTTCGGCGCTGGGGTTTGTGAATATTTTAGTTTTGCTGGTCGTCGTGCCCGTCGTAGCCTTTTACCTTTTGTTAGACTGGGACCATATGGTGGCGCGCATTGATGCGCTGCTACCACGCGATCACGCACCTGTCATTCGGCACTTAGCCCATGAGATTGATTTGGTTCTTGCAGCCTTTGTACGTGGGCAACTGTCGGTCTGTGTGGTGCAGGGCAGTTTTTATGCCGTGACCTTGATGCTGGCGGGATTACAATTTGGCCTGATTGTGGGGGCGATCGCAGGGGCGATTACCTTTATTCCCTATGTGGGGGCCTTGATGGGCGGAGCTTTGGCCATTGGGCTTGCACTTTTTCAATTTTGGGGCGCCCCCGATCAGATTTTGATTGTGGCCGCGATCTTTGCCTTGGGCCAATTTCTTGAGGGAAACGTCATCACCCCACGTCTGGTAGGCAATTCGGTGGGGTTGCATCCTGTGTGGTTGATGCTGTCTTTGGCAGCCTTTGGCTCGGTCTTTGGGTTTGTCGGACTGTTGGTAGCGGTACCCGTCTCGGCGGCGCTAGGAGTTTTGATCCGCTCTGGCCTTGGGGCCTATGTGAAAAGCCCGCTTTATTTGGGCATTGATCATCAGCTCTCAAGAGCAGCAGCGAAGCGCCGAACCTCACGTAAAGCAGGCACAGAAAAATGATGGCGCAATTGACGCTTGATTGGCCAACCAAGGCTGCCTTGTCTCGGGACCATTTCTTTATCAGCCCCGCCAATGCCCACGCCCTGAGCGTCATTGATGATGTGGGCCTTTGGCCACAGGGTAAAATGATTTTACAAGGGCCAAAAGGTGCGGGCAAGTCGCATCTGGGCGCCATCTGGGCCCGAGATCACTCGTCCCAAACTGTTCATGCAGCAAGCCTAACTTTGGATTTGGCCGAAAGCCTAAGCGATTGCCACGCAATTTTGGTCGAAGATGCCGACCAGTTAGGCCCCTACCCACAAGCACAAGAGGCGCTTTTTCACCTGCATAATGCCCGGAGTGCCGCGGTCGGTCTTTTACTGATCACCGCCAAATCGCCGCCGCGTGACTGGGGGATGAGCTTGCCAGATCTAGCCAGTCGGATGGCCGCTATGGCATCCACCAAACTTGATGCGCCCGACGATAACCTGTTGCAAGCTTTGCTTGTGAAGCTGTTCGCCGATCGCCAAATTGATGTGACTTCGGCGTTGATCTCAGCTTTGGTCATACGGATGGAACGCTCTTGCGCTAGGGCGGGAGAATTAGTCGAAAAGCTTGATCGCGCTTCACTTGCTGCCAACCGCCCAATTTCGCGCCCTTTTGCGTTGGAAATACTAGAACAAATGCAAATGTGACGCAGTTGTCATAAAACCCTCATAAACACCTTGCAGAGATGACCCATGACACTTGCGAATTTCACCAGAACCCCGTTAAAACCAGCCGTGAGCCTTGGGCAAATGGACATGATGGGCCCTGCGCGCTTTTTTAATCGCGAATTGAGTTGGCTTGCCTTTAACTGGCGCGTGTTGGATGAGGCGTCCAACTCTTTGATCCCGCTGCTTGAAAGGGTGCGTTTCATCTCAATTTCGGCGGCTAATTTAGATGAGTTTTACACGGTGCGCGTGGCAGGTTTGCGTGCTTTGGCACGCACGGGGAAAGGCATACTGTCCGAAGATGGCCGCACCCCCACAGATCAATTGATCTCCATCGACAAAGAGGCACGCCGCCTCATGCAAGCGCAGCAAACCGTCTTTAGTAAATTACGCCACGAGCTTGAGGGTGAAGGCATTATTTTACTCACGCGCTCAAAACTGACTCAGCGAGATCTAAAATATTTAGAAAAGCACTTTATAGAAAAGGTCTTTCCTGTCTTGTCGCCCCTTGCTATTGATCCGGCGCACCCTTTCCCTTTTATTCCGAACGAAGGTTTTTGCCTAGGGCTAGACCTTGAGCGTGTGTCAGACAAACGCGCACTTATGGCGCTTTTGCCCATTCCTCAGCAGATAAATCGCTTTGTTGAACTACCAGGAAAAAAAGGCGAGAATCGATTTTTACCGATGGAAGAGCTCTTGCTTTTGCATCTCAATATGCTTTTTCCTGGTTATACGGACTGCGGCCATTGCGCCTTTCGGGTACTGCGCGACAGCGATATCGAAGTCGAAGATGAGGCCGAAGATCTGGTGCGAGAATTTGAAACTGCGCTGAAGCGGCGCAGGCGCGGCAAAGTAATCCGTATGAAAATTTCGAAAAACGCCCCATCTGAGCTACGCCAGCTGATCCAAGAGGAGTTGGGTGTAGCCACATATGAGGTGGTTGAAGTGCACGGCCTTGTAGGCATTGCTGATGTACAAGAATTAGTACTTTCCTCGCGCCCAGAACTTTTATGGCCCACCTTCAAACCGCGCGTGCCTGAACGCGTCAAAGACAATGATGACGATATGTTTGCAGCCATCAAACAAAAAGACATGCTTTTGCACCACCCCTATGAAACATTTGATCTGGTGGTGCGCTTTTTAGAACAGGCTGCACGCGACCCTAATGTTTTAGCTATCAAACAAACTCTATATCGCACCAGCCATGACAGCCCCATCGTCGCCGCCTTGTGCGAAGCCGCCGAGGCCGGAAAGTCCGTCACCGCCTTGGTTGAACTCAAAGCCCGCTTTGATGAGGCCGCAAATATCCGCCAGTCGCGCCGTCTTGAACGGGCGGGGGCACACGTGGTTTATGGATTTATTCACTATAAAACCCATGCTAAAATATCGACAGTGGTTAGGCGCGAAGGGGATCAACTGGTGACCTATACCCATTATGGTACGGGCAATTACCACCCGATCACCGCACGCATCTATACGGATCTGTCCTTTTTCACCTGCGACGGCGCGCTTGGCCGCGATGCAACTAAAGTCTTTAACTATCTCTCAGGCTATGTTCAGCCCGAAGGATTAGAGAATTTGGCTATCTCGCCTATAACGCTTAAGCCGCGGCTTTTAGAACTTATCGCAACCGAAGCTGCGCACGCACGCGCAGGGCGCCCTGCGGCCATTTGGGTAAAGATCAATTCTCTGATTGAATCAAATGTCATTGATGCGCTTTATGCGGCCTCAAACGCGGGGGTGAAGATTGATTTGGTGGTGCGGGGCATTTGCGGCCTGCGGCCCGGGATCAAAGGCCTGTCTGAAAATATTCGCGTAAAATCGGTGGTTGGGCGCTTTTTAGAACATTCTCGCATCGTTTGTTTTGGCAACGGGTATGGATTGCCATCTACCAAGGCTCGGGTGTTCTTGTCATCAGCTGATTGGATGGACCGCAACCTGTCTCGGCGTGTGGAAACTTTAGTTGAAGTGCACAATTTCACTGTCAAAAGTCAAATAGTGTCACAAATCATGGTCGCAAATCTATCGGACGAGGCGCAAAGCTGGGTGTTGCAACCAGACGGACGCTATTTGCGCGACCTTGAGGCAGACGGGTGCTCCCTTTTCAGCTGCCATAGGTTCTTTATGGAAAACTCGTCCCTTTCTGGGCGCGGATCCGCTGCTGCAAAAGGGGGCGCTGAATTGATCGCCTCTGATAACCAGACCACATAACCATCAAGCGATTGACCAGCCCTCCAGTTGTGGGCATTGTTTTTAAAACTATATATCGGATACTCATAGTGACCCGAAGCGTAGACGCTCTTTTAGTGGGCAGATTAGAACGCCCCATTTTTGAAGGCCCGAAGGCCCAAAATTTGTCACGAGTCGGCGTGATTGACATTGGTTCAAATTCAGTGCGATTGGTGGTTTTTGACGGAGCTGCTCGATCACCAGCGTATTTTTACAACGAAAAAGTGATGGCGGGCTTAGGTCAAGGCTTAGTGGACACGGGTTATTTATCGCCCAACGGCCGCATCCGCGCGCTAGATGCTTTAAAACGTTTTGCGGTTTTGGGGCGTGAAATGAGCACGGGCACTTTGATTGCTGTGGCCACAGCTGCGGTGCGCGAAGCTAAAGATGGGCTCGATTTTGAGGCTGAAGTTTTAGCCAAAACGGGAATTGCCATGACCATAATTGACGGTGCCGAAGAGGCGCGTCTGTCGGCACAGGGCGTGCTTTTGGGCTGGCCCGATGCAAAGGGAATTATGTGCGACATTGGGGGTAGCTCAATGGAGCTTGCCCGTATATGCGACGCTGCAGTGGGCTTGCGTACCTCCGGGCCACTCGGGCCTTTTCGGCTAGAGAAAATAGCTCCAAAAGATCGCAGAGACCATATTCGATCGATTTTACAGCCTTTTCAAAGTTTTTTTAAGTCAAAACAAGAACGGCTTTATTTGGTTGGCGGCTCATGGCGAGTGATCGCCAAAATCGATATGGAGCGGCGCAATTATCCGCTGCGGGTTTTACATGAATACCGGATGGAACAAGACGACGTAATCGCCACATTAGACTGGATACAAAATACCAATTTGCAAGAAATTAGGGCGCAGATAGGCACCTCAAACGATCGACTTAGACTGATCCCCTTGGCGGCAGAGGTGTTGCGAGAAATGGTTGCGCTGTTTGACCCATCGGAAATTGATATCTCTGCCTACGGTATCCGTGAAGGTTTGCTTTATGAGCAAATGCCAAAAAAGGTACGTGCCCAAGATCCTCTGATCGAAGCGGCGCGCGCCATCGAGTTGAATTTGGCGCGCATTCCGGGTTTTGGGGAGGTTTTATTTAATTTCATCCTGCCGCTCTTCAAAGGCTCACCACTCGAACGACTGCGGCTGATCAAGGCCGCCTGTTTTTTACATGACACCAGCTGGCGTGCCCACCCTGATTACCGCGCCGAGGCCTGTTTTGATAGTGCCACAAGGTCAAGCCTAGCTGGGCTTGATCATATGGGGCGGCTGTTCTTGGGGTTGGCACTTTTGCACCGCTATAAAAATTCTCACAACTCAACCAAAACCAACTCGATCTTTAATCTTTTGCCGCAAGAGGACATTAAGTCGGCTGAAATATTGGGTAAAGCAATGCGTTTTGGTGCAATGTTTTCACTGGGTGATTTAAGCCAAGCAGGTAGGCTTGACCTTAGTATTAAAAAGAAGACCTTGACCTTGACGCTGTTCACGTATGGCGAGCCTTTATTTGGCGAAGTGGCTAAGGCGCGATTTATCTCGCTTGCGGCATCTCTGGAGTGCAAAGACGAGGTGGTTTTTGCTGCTCAACCTTGATCAGGCTTTGAAATTCGCGCTATAGTCGCGGCATGTCGATTTGGAAAAGCATAAGCCACGTCCTAACTGCTTTGACCTCGGGCCAAAGTCTGTTGACGGTTTTTGACCTTTTACGGACCAAAAAACAGCATACGCCCAACCGGTCGGTGGCCTTTACCATCGCCATCATCGCTTTAGGGGCCAAAATGGCTAAAGCCGACGGTCAAGTGACACGAGACGAGGTTACAGCCTTTCGCCAAATTTTTTCACTACCTGACTCGGAACAACAAAATGCCGCGCGTGTTTTTAATTTAGCGCGTCAAGATGTGGTGGGCTTTGACAGCTATGCCCGCAAAATTGCGGCCATTTTTGCGAACGAACCACCCATTTTAATTGATATTTTAGAGGGTCTTTTCCATATCTCAATGTCGGACGGAAATTACCATCCAGCTGAAGATTCTTTTTTGTATGAGGTGTCGCAGATTTTCGGCATCAATGATCAATGTTTTCGCGCCTTGCGGGCCCGTTATGTTTCGGGTTCGCCGCAAGATCCCTTCGATGTTTTGGGGCTTTCACCTGAAGTAAGCTTGAATAACGCGCGGGTGGCTTGGAAAATGGCAGTGCGCAACAACCATCCCGACCGCCTAATCGCACGAGGCGTCCCCCCAGAAGCTATCAAATTAGCCGAACGTCGATTGATTGCCATAAATGTCGCTTGGGAAGAAATTCGAAAAATGTCCCGATTTTTAAAAACCCAAAGCTTATAATATCGCTGCTCGTTTCCAATTAACAAGAAATCAACAGAAAATAGATATACTTTTTGTCATACTTTTAAAAATAACGCGCCACGACGCCTTTGGTGGCGTTCTTTTGATGGTAGCAACACTTTGCACAATGATCATTCCAAACTCCCGACTAGAGCCGTTTTATGACGGTACGTTAGAGGCAATGCTTACAATTAACTATGACGGAATTGGCCAGTCAAAACCCCTTATCCTTTGGATAAATGACAGGTTTATGGCGGTTTTTTCTTTTTAGTAGGGCTCGAGCTAAAACGCGGAACCATGGATGGGTAGCTAAAAAGCCCCCGTGATGTGATCTTGCCCGGGGCCGCGAGAGGCATGGTGGTTCTATCTCTAATTTTTGTCTTTTCCAACCTATCAGATCAAGCCACCATCAATGGTTGAGCTATTCTAACGTCCACGGACATTGCTTTTTTTGAGGCGTTTTGGCGTTGGTTGGCAATCGCGCACCCTTGTCTTTGAAGCTTCTTTTGCTGACTTTGGCGTTCTTAGGTGATTTAGGCGCCATTATTGTGGTTGCGCTTTTTTACACAGACAATTTGTAGATTTGCTATCTTCTGTGAGCCTTTGCACCACTGCTTGGCTGGTTCTTACTAAACAAATCTGGCGTACCCAAAATGCCCCATTATTTGATGTTGGGCGCTATCTTATGGGTCATGGCGCTGAAATCCGGGGTGCATGCCACATTTGCAGGTGTTGAAACTGCCTTTTTCGTTCCATTTATGAATTATCGTGATCAAAAAATGCTTGAGGATATCGAACATGGGCTTGCAAATTACGTCAGTTTTTTGATCGTGTCACTTTTTCTTTTGAAAATGCAGGCGTGATCCTAGAAAAAATGTCGGTTGCCGACTTTGGCCGCCCCCCTCCCCCTAAGCATTGCCGCTGGGCTCTTGATCGGAAAGCAAGTGAGTATTTTTGGGATGGTGTTTTTATTAGTCAAAACTGGCGTCGCGCGTCTGCCCGATAGAGCAAGTTGGAGCCATGTTTGCGGCATCAACAGTTTCGCGGGCATAGGCCATACCAAGCCCTTGTTAATCGGATCGCTTAGCTTTTCAGATATTAACTTTATGAATGATAGGCGTATGGGGGCTTGATTGGCTCGATCATATTAACACTTTTGGGATACGAAATTTTACTCTTTATAGCGCCTAGTATATCCGCCCCTAAGATCAAAATCATACTATAAACGAAAAATAGGCTTTAGAGGCAAAACCGGCCCCTAAAACTAATCAAGATTAATTTCTAGGCCGCTGCAATAGATGCAATATATCACGTGCAGCATCAGGAATATGGGTGCCGGGGCCGAAAATCGCTTTTACACCAGCATCATATAGAAACTGATAATCTTGGCTGGGAATAACCCCACCGCAAATCACCAAAATATGGTCAGCCCCCGCCGCGCGCAGAGCATTTACTAGGAGCGGAGCCAAGGTCTTGTGACCTGCCGCTTGACTTGAAATGCCTACTAAATCAACGCCCGCAGCAATAGCATCGCGGGCCGCTTCTTCAGGTGTTTGAAAAAGGGGTCCCACATCTACCTGAAACCCCAAATCACCAAAGGCGCTAGCAATGACCTTAGCGCCACGATCATGACCATCTTGCCCCATTTTCACCACCAACATGTGCGGCACCCGCCCCCTGGCTTGACTATAGGTGGCAAGTTCGTCTTTCAGGGCGGCAAAGTCAGAGTCATTGGCATAGGCGGCACCATAGACCCCTTTTAATGTTTGGGTTTTAGCGCTGTGGCGCCCAAACACCTCTTCAAGGGCCATCGACATTTCCCCCACGGTGGCGCGGGCGCGGGCAGCCTCGACCGCCGCTTCTAGAACATTTCCCCCTTCTTTAGCCCGGCGCGTCATCTCAGCCAAGGCTTGGGTGGACGCCACCTCATCTCGGTTGGCCCGCAACTTTTGTAAACGTGCAATCTGTCCGTCGCGCACGGCCACATTGTCGATATCTAAAATATCAATTGGATCTTGGCTGTTAAGCTTATATTTATTCACCCCAACAATCACTGTTTCGGCGCGGTCAATCGCCGCTTGTCGCCGCGCGGCACTGTCTTCGATTTGCAGCTTGGGCATTCCCGAGGCGACGGCCTTGGTCATTCCTCCCAACTCTTCCACCTCTTGCATCAAGGCCCAAGCTTGATCCACCAATGAGGCGGTTAGGCTTTCTACATAGTAGCTGCCCGCCAAAGGGTCGACCACATCGGTCACGCCCGTTTCTTCTTGTAATATCAGCTGAGTATTCCGCGCGATACGAGCCGCAAACTCAGTGGGCAGCGCCATCGCCTCGTCAAGCGCATTGGTGTGCAACGACTGCGTGCCGCCCAATACCGCGGCCAAAGCCTCATAAGCGGTGCGCACCACGTTATTATAGGGGTCTTGCTCTTGCAAACTTACCCCCGAGGTTTGGCAATGAGTGCGCAACATCAGGCTTTGCGGCATTTGCGCGCCGAATTCACTCATGACACGATGCCAAATGATACGCGCGGCGCGCAGTTTGGCCGCTTCCATAAAAAAATTCATGCCGATGGCAAAAAAGAACGACAGGCGCGGCGCAAATGCGTCAACATCCATACCCCGCGCGATGGCCGAACGCACATATTCGCGCCCATCTGCCAGCGTAAAGCCCAGCTCTTGTACCAGATTGGCCCCCGCCTCTTGCATATGATAGCCACTGATCGAGATTGAGTTGAACTTAGGCATATCTGAGGCCGTATATTCAATAATATCGCCCACCAACCGCATCGAGGGTTCGGGCGGATAGATATAGGTATTGCGAACCATAAATTCTTTTAGAATGTCATTTTGAATGGTGCCCGACAGGGCAGCGCGCAGTACTCCTTGTTCTTCGCCAGCCACGATAAAACTGGCCAAGATTGGAATGACCGCGCCGTTCATCGTCATTGAAACACTAACTCGGTCAAGGGGAATACCATCGAACAGGATCTTCATATCCTCGACCGAGTCGATGGCAACCCCCGCTTTGCCCACATCACCAGTCACGCGCGGATGATCAGAATCGTAGCCGCGGTGAGTTGCCAGATCAAAGGCCACCGAGACCCCTTGTTGCCCCGCATCCAAAGCCTTGCGGTAAAAGGCATTTGAGGCTTCGGCCGTCGAAAATCCCGCATATTGACGAATGGTCCAAGGGCGCCCTGCATACATGGTGGCCTTTACGCCGCGTGTATAGGGCGCAAAGCCCGGCAACGCACCCATATGGGGCAGGTCTAACGTGTCTTTGGCTGTATAAAGCGGTTTGATCGCGATCCCCTCAAGCGTGGTGCGTGTCAGCGCATCAAGGGGGCGGTCTTTAAGCTCTTTTGCTGCCAATTTTTGCCATTGGTTTAAATCGTCTGTCATTGGCTTTCCTTTTTTGCGATTTTATCGCTCTGATCCTTTTGGTTTGCCCAAAGCCACCCTATATAGAGCTAATGCGCTTTGTATTGACCCAGCTTCTTATGCTCTTCCTTTGGTCTTTTGGTACCGTTGCCCAAAGCCAAACCCCTGTTTTTGCACCTGTCGGGGCGAACGATGTCGACAAGGAGTCGCTTATTTACGAAAAGCGCGCCTTGGTGATTTTTGCCGATAGCGAGAAAGACCCGAATTTCATCAACCAAGTGGAAAGTCTGGCCGAAGATCCGGGTGCGCTGAATGACCGAGATGTGTTGGTGATTTTAGACGCAACGCCCAGCCCCCCCTCGGCTTGGCGGCAGTTATTGCATCCGAACGGCTTCTCGCTGGTAATCTTTGACAAAGATGGGACCCGCGCATTGCGCAAACCCCTGCCCTGGTCGGTGCGTGAGATCAGCCACGCGATTGACAAATTTTCCTCACGGCGCAACGAGTTGCTAGAGCGCCATCCCGTAGGGCGATAGGGCATCATTCAAACTCCATAATCACATCATCCACCCGCAAGCTTGCGCCTGCTTTAGCTTGGATGATCTTGACCACCCCTGCCCGCTCGGCCTTGAGGATATTTTCCATTTTCATCGCCTCGACCGTGGCGAGGGTTTGCCCCTCTTGCACCTCGTCACCCTCGGCAACCGCCAATGAGACCAAAAGCCCAGGCATGGGGCACAATAATAGGCCCGACGTATCGGGGGGCAGTTTTTCCAGCATATGCATTGCCAAGGCCGCCTCTTGCGGACTTTGTACAAGGCATTTCAACTCAGCCCCGCGCAGACGCAAGCGATAGCCGCAAGGGATGTCATTTTGCTTCATCACCAAAACCTCGCCACCGACCATCAAACGCACCAAAGGTTGGCCTGGTGTCCAATCAGAGGTGACGCGCATGGTGCTGCCATCGAGAAAGTGCACATCCGAGCCCATTGCATCAGCCACCACTTTTAGGGAGAATTTTTCTCCCTGCAGCGTCACAACCCAATCGTCGCCCACTTTGCGTTCCCGATTGTTCAACGTGCCCGTGATGCGGGTGCGACGAATTTCGGCAAAACGGTGCATTGAGGCAGCGCTGGCAGCCACTTGTTTCAAAAGATCTACCTCTAGGATCGCGCCCTGAAACCCTTGGGGATATTCTTCGTCGATGAACGCCGTGGTGATATTGCCCGAGCGAAAACGCGCATGACCCATCACGGCGGCGACGAAGGGCAGGTTATGGCCGATCCCCTCGACCTCAAACGTGTCAAGTGCCACGCGCATTTCATCAATCGCACCAAGGCGCGTTGGAGCCCATGTGCAAAGTTTGGCGATCATCGGGTCGTAGAATATCGAAATCTCGCCCCCTTCATAAACGCCTGTGTCGTTGCGAACGAGGCCCGTTTGGGTGACCCCTTCTTGTGGGGGTCGATAGCGCGTCAAACGCCCAATCGAGGGCATGAATTTGCGATAGGGATCTTCAGCGTAAAGGCGGCATTCCATCGCCCAGCCGTTGATTTTAAGATCATCTTGGAGGAAGGGCAGCTTTTCGCCGTAAGCCACCCGGATCATCTGTTCCACCAAATCAACGCCCGTGATCAACTCAGTCACCGGATGCTCAACCTGCAAACGGGTGTTCATTTCCAAGAAAAAGAAATTGCACGCCCCGTCGACGATGAATTCCACCGTGCCTGCAGAAGTATAGTCTACCGCACGCGCCAAGGCGCAGGCTTGCTCGCCCATGGCTTTGCGGGTGTCCGCGTCTAAAAATGGGCTGGGTGCCTCTTCAATAACTTTTTGATTGCGCCGCTGAATGGAACATTCGCGTTCATGCAAATAAACGCAATTTCCATGTTGATCGGCCAAAACCTGAATTTCAATGTGGCGCGGTTGCGTGACGAATTTCTCGATAAAAATACGGTCGTCGCCAAAGCTTGAAGCCGCCTCATTCTTCGAGGATTGGAACCCTTCGCGCGCCTCATCTGCGGTCCAGGCTATGCGCATCCCCTTACCCCCTCCCCCAGCGGAGGCTTTGATCATAACCGGATAGCCAATTTCTCCTGATATTTTCACCGCTTCATCCGCGTCGGAAATCAGGCCCATATAGCCCGGAACAGTACTGACATTGGCCAGCTGCGCAATTTTCTTTGAAGTGATTTTGTCGCCCATCTGCTCAATAGCGCCAGAAGGCGGGCCAATGAACACCACGCCCATTTTTTCAAGTGCGGCAGCAAAATCACGGTTTTCAGACAAGAACCCATAGCCAGGATGCACCGCCTCGGCCCCTGTCTGGCGCACGGCGTCTAGTATTTTTTCGATCACGATATAGGATTGATTGGCCGGCGAGGCCCCTATATGCACCGCTTCATCCGCCATTTTCACATGCAGCGCATTGCGGTCTGCGTCGGAATAGACGGCCACGGTTTTGATCCCCATAGACTTGGCTGTTTTGATCACGCGGCATGCGATCTCTCCACGGTTGGCGATTAAGATTTTTTGAAACATCGCAGGTCCTTTGGTCTGGGTCATAGGAGCCGTTTGGGGCGGGTTTGGTCAGTCTTCGTATTCGTCATCCCATATGGGTTCGGGCGCATCTGCGGCGAACACCTCGGGAAATGAGACGGTGGCGATCTTAAGATTTAATTTTAACATTGCCTCGTAACTAGCTGGATCGAATGGTTCTTCTGCGGGCAATATTTCGCGCATAAAGAACCAAGACAAACGACCTGCATCTAGATTGCCGCGCTCGAAGGGTTCTTCGCCAAAGTGGTGCCAGATCGCGGTTAAAAAGCCTTTGTCAGCTGCTTTATCAGTAGCTTTACGGTCGCGAAATCTTTCGCGCACCACAAGTTTCGTCGCCCCCTCTTTCACATTGGCACGGCGGATCACATATTGATGGTCTGTTCCAGTTAAACGGCCTGGAAAGCCGCGGTGTTTGATCATGCTATTACCCTTTTTTGGCAATTGAGACAAAGCCACATCAAAACGCATCCCATTCGCAGGTTTGCCCTTGGCGGCTGAAAGCTTCGAAATACTGTGCGATATCATCGGAAGCTTGGCCAAAGGCAAGGGGGGCGGCGGACAAAGAAATGACGATCTGCTCTGCATCAGGCGAAACCTCTTCTGATTTGGCCAAAGCATAGCGATTGCAAAGATATTCCATGTCTGTAAACAGCGCCGCTGCTTCAGGTTTTTCTTGAGCCAACTCGGTGCTTAAAAAGCGAAACCGAACGGCACGGCCCAGCGGGCTTGGCACGTCCAAAACGACATCCATCAACCGCACCTCTCGCCCCGAGGGCAGCAAAAAACTGATGCCATCCCCTGGCAGAACCGTCGCATCTTCAAGCAGGTTATTGCTGAGTTGATCGGTCATACTTTGGCACCTAAAGTGGAATATTATCGTGTTTTTTCCATGGGTTAATCTGCTCTTTGCCGCGCAAGGATGCAAAGGCTCGCGCCACGCGTCGGCGTGTTGAATGCGGCATGATCACATCATCGATAAAGCCCCGCTCGGCCGCGATAAAAGGGTTGGCAAAACGATCTTCGTAATCTTTGGTGTGGGCGGCAATTTTGGCGGGGTCATGCAAATCCGCGCGATGCAAAATTTCGGATGCGCCCTTGGCCCCCATCACCGCGATTTGCGCCGTGGGCCAAGCATAGTTGATATCACCGCGCAAATGTTTCGACGACATCACATCATAAGCACCGCCATAGGCTTTACGGGTGATGACGGTCACTTTTGGCACCGTCGCTTCGCCATAAGCAAACAGAAGTTTGGCACCATGCTTGATCACACCGCCCAATTCTTGGGCCACACCCGGCAAAAAGCCTGGCACATCAACCAATGTCAAAATCGGAATTTCAAACGCGTCGCAAAAGCGCACAAAGCGCGCGGCTTTGCGGGAACTGTCTATGTCCAAACAGCCTGCCAATACCAAGGGCTGATTTGCCACAAGCCCAACGGTCTGCCCTTCTAAGCGGATGAAACCTGTTAAAATATTGGCGGCATAATCTTTTTGAATTTCGAAAAAATCGCCCTCATCCGCAACTTTTTGCACCAGCTCTTTCATATCATAGGGCTGGTTTGGATTGTCGGGGATCAACGTATCAAGGCTACTTTCAAGTCGCGCAGGGTCATCAAAAAACGGCCGCGTTGGGGCGCGGTCGCGGTTTGAAAGGGGTAAAAAGTCAACCAATCTGCGAATTTCGGCTAAAGCCTCTACGTCGTTATCAAAGGCGCCATCCGCGACCGAGGATTTTTTCGTATGGGTCGCCGCTCCGCCCAGCTCTTCGGCGGTAACAACCTCATTGGTGACGGTTTTCACCACATCTGGCCCGGTGACGAACATATAACTGCTGTCTTTGACCATGAAAATAAAGTCAGTCATGGCGGGCGAATAGACCGCACCCCCAGCACAAGGGCCCATAATCACCGAGATTTGCGGCACCACGCCCGAAGCCATGACATTGCGCTGAAACACCTCAGCATAGCCGCCAAGTGAGGCGACCCCCTCCTGAATACGCGCACCGCCCGAGTCATTTATCCCAATCACAGGCGCGCCATTTTGTACCGCCATATCCATAATCTTGCAAATTTTCTGAGCATGAGTTTCCGATAAAGAGCCCCCAAAAACGGTAAAATCTTGGCTATAGACATATACCATACGGCCGTTGACCGTGCCCCAGCCTGTCACCACACCGTCGCCTGCGGGGCGATCGTCTTGCATGCCAAAATCGGTGCAGCGGTGGCGCACGAACATGTCAAACTCTTCGAAGCTGCCCGCATCTAGCAAAAGATCAATTCGTTCCCGGGCGGTTAATTTGCCCTTGGCATGCTGGGCTGCCACACGTCTTTCGCCACCGCCTGCGCGCGCAACGGCCCGACTTTCTTCTAATTGTTGCAAAATATTCGTCATCTGGTCCCCAACCTTTACCTCTTTTACCCTGCCTGACCGTGCACGGAAAGTAAAATTCAGAAAATTTGCAAATAATTTATAGCCACAGATCTGCAAATTGCAAATTTGCAAATCAACCGAGATATAGAATCAAAAATTCTACCTCCCATCGCTTCTAGCTAGACAAAGCAGCAGCAGAGTTCTAGCGATAGGTTATGAGCATATCAGTTCCAAAAAAAACCGCCATTTTTCTTGATCGCACCTCGACCCCGCATATTGTGACGCTGGTTTTTTTGGCGGGCATTTCGGCGTTGACGATGAATATTTTTTTGCCATCGCTACCCTCAATGTCAACCTATTTCAACACGCCTTATCAGGTAATCCAGCTGTCGGTCGCGCTTTATTTGGCGTTAAGCGCGGTTTTGCAAATTGTGATTGGCCCGATTTCCGACCGCTTTGGGCGGCGCAAGGTGATATTAGGGGCTTTGGTTTTATTTTTGTTGGCGACAATCGGCACGCTTTTGGCGCAAGATATCACGGTTTTCTTAATTTTCAGAATGTGCCAAGCGGTGATTGCGACAGGTATGGTTTTGTCGCGCGCCGTGGTGCGTGATATGGTCCCCGACGCCGAGGCCGCCTCCATGATTGGTTATGTCACGATGGGCATGGCGCTGGTGCCCATGGTAGGGCCCATATTTGGGGGCTTTTTAGACGATCATTTCGGTTGGCAGGCGAATTTTATCGTGTTGCTTATCTTGGGTCTGATGGTGTCAGCGCTGGTCTATTTTGATCTTGGCGAGACGGCAGTCCTTAAAAAAATCACCCTATCCGAGCAGATTTCTCAATATCCCGCTCTTCTACGCTCGCCTCGTTTTTGGGGTTATACGATGTCTGCGGCCTTTTCGTCGGGGGCGTTTTTCGCCTATTTGGGCGGCGCTCCCTTTGTCGGCACCCAAATTTTTGGCTTAAATGCGTCACAAGTGGGAGTCTATTTTGCGGCCCCTGCCTTGGGCTATGCAATAGGGAATTTTATCTCGGGGCGTTATTCTACCCGTTTTGGTCTAAACAATATGGCGCTGTTTGGGAGTGCGTTGACCAGCGTTGCGATGTTGATATTAACGCTTTTGACCTTTGGTGGCTTGCATTTTGCGGGGCTCTTCTTTGGCATGATGACGATGATTGGCCTTGGTAATGGCATCACGTTACCGAATGTTAATGCTGGTATGATGTCGATTAAGCCCGAACTTGCAGGTACCGCCTCGGGCCTTGGTGGGGCCTTTATGATTGGAGGAGGCGCGATGCTGGCCGCCCTTGCTGGTGCCGTTTTATCAGTTCAATCAGGTGAAATGCCGCTGGTGGTTTTGATGCTCTTATCCTCGCTTGGGTCGCTTGTTGCTATGCTGGCGGTTAAGGCGCGTGCCAAACGGTTAGGCCTTATGGGCTGAGGCCCGTTCAACCAAAGACCTTGACCGCAGGCTTTGCAAAGCCTTAATTGAACACAGAATATTTGCAAAGTGATCGATCATGGCTAATCAAAAGCTGTATGCGGGGATAAAGCTGCGCGAATTGCGTAATCGATTACGCTTGACGCAAAAGGAATTTGGTCAAAAGCTGCACATTTCCTTGCCCTATTTGAACCAAATGGAAAACAATCACCGCCCGCTCTCGGCATCGGTTGTATTAGCATTGGCCTCGGAATTTGGGTTTGACATCACCGAATTTACCTTGGGCGAAAGTGAGCGGATCGTCACTGACATGCGCGAGGCTTTGGCTGATCCGCTGTTCACCACCCAGCCGCCCTTGGCAGATTTGCGTTTGGCCGCGTCAAATGCCCCAGCCTTGCTGCGCGCCTTTTTGGATTTACACGCGGCCTATCGGCAAAGCCATGAACGGCTGGCCTCCCTTGATGAGGCGTTGGGCCGTGATGAGGGGGCAGTGCGCCCCTCAGCTTGGGAAGAGGTGCGCGATTTCTTTCACTATTGTGACAATTATATAGATGCAGTCGATCGCGCAGCAGAATCCTTTAGCACCGATGCAGGCCCAGACACCGATGTTGTTCAAGCCGCCATTCAGGCCTTGGGGGATTTAGGCATTCAGGTACGCAGCAAAGATGATGTGCCACTACGGACGCTTGACAGCCAAGGACAAGAGCTAATTTTGTCGCGGCGCGCCCCCGTTGCCACGCAACGCTTCCAAACCTTGGTGCAACTGGCCCTTAGCATCCAAGGCCCGCTAATCGAAGCCACACTAGACCTTGCTCGCTTTCATTCAGACGCTGCGCGTGAGATTGCGAAAATCGGCCTTGCCAATTATTTTGCAGGTGCCACCCTTATGCCTTACGGACGTTTTTTGGCAGCTGCCAAAGAGACGCGTCATGATCTTGAGCGTTTGGCGGATCTGTTCGGCGCATCGCTTGAGCAGGTCGCCCATAGGCTTTCCACCTTACAGCGCCCCGGCATTAAGGGCGTGCCCTTCTTTTTTGTGCGGGTAGATCAGGCGGGTACGATTACTAAGCGCCATTCGGCAACGCGGTTGCAATTTGCCCGTTTTGGTGGGGCCTGTCCGCTTTGGAATGTACACCAAGCATTTGAAAAACCATCACAATTTCTGCGCCAACTGGCTGAGACGCCCGACGGGGTGCGCTATTTATGTTTGGCGCGTGACGTGTCGAAATCGGGCGGTTCGTTCAAAGCGCCGCTCCGCCGCTATGCGATAGGGCTTGGGTGTGAGGTTAGCTATGCGACCGATTTGGTCTATGCTGACGGCTTAGACCTGCGCGGCCTGTTTGAGCCAATTGGCATTTCTTGCCGTATCTGCCCGCGGCGCGATTGTCACCAGCGCTCGGTACCCCCGATAGAACATCGGCTGGACGTAAACCCACAAAAGCGGGGGATCCTACCTTATGAGATTGCACCATAATCAGCTACGCGCTTTGCCATAGCCTGAATCGACAACCTCAAAATCGGTGCAAAAGTAGCCTTCGCTTTTGGCGACGCTGATAACTGCTTTATCATAATATCATTGGCTGTTTATATGGTGAATCTTGCCGGAGCGGCAAATATTCCCCTTGATCGTAGAACATGCTGTGGCCGTGATGGGGTCGGCACGGCGTGCTTTCGAGCGCAGCAGTCTTGCAGGCGCAACATTACTCCTCACCAGATTCTGACTTTTCGCGCTTTGGCGCGAACCTCTTGCGGGAGATAATGGTCAGCGTAATCAACATAAAAAAGCGCCCCACCGCGCGCAACCATTTAGGCCCCAATGTTTTGCACGCCTTTAGCACATACGCCCACGATGCGGTCGCAATCGACATCTGCGGGTTAAAAATTCAGCTTTTGCGTGCCAATAATTTCTTGCAACTAGTGCCTCGACCTTGTCGCACGCGTGCACGGCTTCGGGCGCGCCAATGCCGTAAAGACGGATTTTGACACTGTAGATTTTCAGCATATCGCCATCAATTTAATGAAAATATTCATTGGCGTTTTCGGCTTATAGGCCAAAATCCAGAGCAAATCGAGACAGGTTGTAATTCACACTCTCTTGGGGCGCTTTTATCCCTTGGGAAGTGAAATTCAAAGAATTTTTTAATAAAAATTAACAAACTCTTAGCCATTAAGATTTTGTTAACCTGCTTATCTTTACCGCTGCGCCGTGCGCCATGCGGGGTTGATCCACGGGGCCAGATTTGACGCGGCCAGAGGGGCTTTGCCCAAAATATGATCGGCCGCTTTTTCACCCACCATTATCGAGGGCCCGTTCAAATTGCCGTTTGGAATACGTGGAAAGATCGAACTGTCGGCCACGCGCAAGCCCTCAACCCCGATCACACGGCACTCTGGGTCAACGACGGCCAAAGGGTCATCGGCGCGCCCCATGCGGGCGGTGCCGCAAGGGTGATAGGCGCTTTCAGCATGCGCGCACACCATCGCGTCCAGGTCGGCATCACTTTGCACCGCATCACCAGGTTGAATTTCGTTTTTGACATAGGGATGCATTGGGCTTTGCGCAAAAATTTCGCGTGTAAGGCGAATGATTTGGCGGAAGTCCTGCCAATCACTGTCTTGCGACATATAGTTAAAAAAGATTTTAGGATTGTCTTTTGGATCGGCTGAGCGGAGCGTAATCGCACCGCGCGACTGCGACCGCATCGGCCCTGTATGCACCTGAAACCCGTGACCTTCGGCAGCGGTTTTGCCGTCATAGCGCACGGCGATGGGCAAAAAATGAAATTGCACATCGGGATAATCGATTCCTGATTTTGAGCGAATAAAGCCACAAGCTTCAAATTGATTTGACGCACCAAGCCCTTTGCGGGTGAAAAGCCACTGCGCGCCAATCATCGTTTTAGAAAAGATATTCCAATGTTTATATAGTGTTATTGGCAGTTTCGAGGCAAACTGCATATAAACCTCGAGATGGTCTTGCAAATTAGCCCCCACACCGGGCCGATTGACCACGACAGGAATGCCAAGCTCGGCCAAGTCAGCGCCATTACCAATACCTGACAGCATCAATATTTTGGGCGTATTGATAGGCGAGGCGGATAATATCACCTCTGCTTTGGCGCGTAGGATGGATATTTGGCCGCCCACCTCAATCTCAACCCCAACAGCGCGGCCACTTTCAATCACGATGCGACGCGCAAAGGCGCGGATCACTTTTACATTTCCGGTTTTCAGTGCGGGCTTTAAATAGGCATTGGCCGCTGACCAACGCTGACCCTTATAAATTGTGGCTTCCATCGCGCCAAACCCTTCTTGCTGGGCCCCGTTATAATCTGGCGTTACAGGATAACCTGCGGCAGCACCCGCTTGGATGAAAGCATCAAACAAAGGATTTTTGCGTGGCCCGCGGGTAATATGCAAAGGGCCAGCTGCGCCACGATAGGGCGATTGATTGTTGCCAACTTCCCCATGCCAATGTTCCATGCGCTGGAAATAAGGCAAAACATCGGCATAAGACCAGCCTTGCGCACCCGAATCAGCCCAATGGTCATAATCGCGGGCATGGCCGCGCACATAGACCATACCGTTGATCGAGGAAGACCCGCCCATCACCTTACCGCGTGGTGTTACCAAACGCCGCCCACCCAGATGGGGCTCGGGCTCAGTTTGAAAGCCCCAATCATAGCGCGCCATGTTCATCGGATAGGATAAAGCGGCAGGCATTTGAATAAGCGGCCCCGCATCCGTACCACCAAACTCGATCAAAGTCACTGAATGCCCCGCCATCGCTAACCGATAGGTGATGGCCGAGCCCGCCGAACCTGCGCCGATGATTATGTAATCTGTTGTCATAAAGGGGCTCCGAAACTGTTGGATGGAGAAATCATGGGTGCGCCGGTGCGACCAAGCTCTAGGTCAAGATAGTTTAAAATCATTGTTACGGCGGCGTCGCCGTCTGGGGCCTTTGGGGCCAATGCCTCACGCAGGTAGACCCCATCGATCAGCGCGCCCAAAGTCAAGGCAATGACTGTGGCCCTATCACTCGCCAGAGGGCGCAGCGCATGCACCAGATTTGAATTAATTCGCCGTTGGTAAACGGCTAGTAATCGGGCCGCCTTTGGGGCGGTTTGGGCCAAAACGTAAAAATTCAACCAAGCGCCGATTGATTTGCCATAAAAATTGCGCGCCGAAAACGACATACGCAAAATCGCCTCAAGCCGTCCGCGAGCGGTTTTGCTGATCATAAGGGCCCCGCGTACTTCGGCTGCGTAAATAGTTAAAATATGGCGCATTGCGGCCAAGAAAATCTCATCCTTTGAGCCGAAATAGTGATGCGCCAAAGCCGATGACATGCCCGCACGCTTGGCAATTTGTGTCACGGTCACGTCCAGGCTCCGCAAACGCCCAATTTCCAAAATGGTGGCTTTGACAAGTGCCGCTTTTCTAATAGGCTCCATACCAAACTTGGGCATTTTTATCCTTTTAGCTTGTAATTTAGTTAAATATTGACGTTTATTAACTCATCAATCAACAAAAAAACAATGGGAGATTATGAAATGAACTTCACCAAAACTTTAATCGTCACCGCGACGGCCATAACATTTGTCAGCCCCGCCTTTGCGGCAAGCTGCGATAAAGTGACCTTTTCGGATGTAGGCTGGACCGATATCACCGCAACCACAGCCGCCACCACTGTGGTGCTCGAGGCTTTAGGCTACGCTACAGAAACCAAACTTCTGTCAGTGCCTGTGACCTATACAGCCCTTGCAGGTGGCGATATTGACGTGTTCTTAGGCAATTGGATGCCTACAATGGAAGCCGACATCGCTCCCTACCGCGACGCAGGCACCGTCGAAACTGTGCGCGTCAACCTTGAGGGCGCAAAATATACATTGGCCACCAACGCTGCAGGTGCCGCCCTTGGCATTAAAGATTTCGCCGATATCTCCACCCATACAAACGAGCTAAAGGGCAAGATCTTTGGTATCGAGCCCGGCAATGACGGCAACCGTTTGATCTTGTCGATGGTGGATGACAATGCCTTTGGTCTTAAGGGTTTCAAAGTTGTCGAATCCTCAGAGCAAGGTATGCTGGCAGAGGTAGAGCGCCTCTCAAACGCCAACCAACCAATCATTTTCTTGGGCTGGGAACCCCACCCGATGAACGCCAATTTTGATATGAGCTATCTGACAGGCGGAGATGATTTCTTTGGCCCCAATTTGGGCGGTGCCGAAGTGGCAACCAATGTGCGTGCAGGCTATGTGGCTGACTGTCCAAATACGGGCGCTTTGCTTAACAATCTTTCCTTCTCATTGGCGATGGAAAATGAAATAATGGGTGCAATCTTGAACGATGGGGCCGACCCTCAGGCTGCGGCGAGCGCTTGGCTTTTAGCGAACCCTGGCACACTAGACGTCTGGCTTGCTGGCGTGTCGACCAAAGACGGCGCCAACGGTCTTGCAGCTGTTAAAGCGGCTTTGGGTCTTTAATCTTAACCATTTAGCGCCCTTCCTTTCTTAGGAGGGGTGTTTTTAAGGTGTGGCGATGGACGAGTTTTTAGAGCTAAAAATACCCGTTGGCAAAACTGCCAAACTGGTATTTGACTGGCTAAAGATCAATGGATCTAGCCTCTTTGATACAATGCGCGTGGGCATGGAAGCTTTGATTGACGCGATCCTTTTCGTGCTGCAAACGCCGCATCCGTTCGTAATTATTGTATGTTTTTTGGCGCTGACCTATTTTCTGCAGCGCTCGTGGAAAAGCACGGCGATCGTTTTTTTTGGCTTTATGTTTATTTTGAACCAAGGCTATTGGGATGCGGTGACTCAGAGCCTGACCTTGGTCTTGTCGGCCTGTGTAGTTTGTATGGGTATTGGTGTACCCATCGGCATTGCCTTGGCACATCGGCCGCGCCTTTATGCGTCGATCTTGCCTGTGCTTGATCTGATGCAAACCTTACCAACCTTTGTTTATCTGATACCGGCGATTGTATTTTTCGGAATTGGCATGGTACCTGGCTTGATTGCCACTGTGATTTTTGTGCTGCCAGCCCCCATTCGCCTTACCCATTTAGGCATTTCCAGTACTCCACTGCCGCTGCTTGAGGCCGCAACCGCCTTCGGCGCCACTCCTTGGCAAAGACTTTGGAAGGTTGAGTTGCCTTACGCTTTTGTTCAAATCATGGCGGGGCTTAATCAAACCATTATGCTGTCACTGTCAATGGTGGTGATCGCGGCTTTGGTGGGGGCCGACGGTTTGGGCGTGCCGGTTGTGCGGGCGCTTAACTCGGTCAATACCGCACTTGGCTTTGAGTCGGGCATGATCATCGTGGTTGTGGCAATATTACTAGATCGGATGTTGCGGGTGAGCAGAAAATGAACGCTGTAGAGTTTAATAATGTCTCGATCGTATTTGGCAACAAGCCTGCCATAGCCCTGCCTTTAATGGATCAAGGCCTGTCGCGCGGCGAAATTCAAGAACAAACTGGCCAGATTTTAGGGGTGCATGATTGTTCGCTAACTGTCAAAGAAGGCGAGATTTTGGTTTTAATGGGCCTGTCTGGCTCGGGTAAATCAACGCTTTTGCGGGCCGTGAACGGGCTCAACCCGCTAGCACGTGGCGAGGTACGTGTGAAAGAGGGGGAACAGATGCTATCGGTCACCCACGCCAGCCGCGACACATTACGTCGCTTGCGCTTGTCACATATTGCGATGGTTTTTCAAGCCTTTGGCCTGTTGCCATGGCGCACGGTACGTGAAAACATCGGCCTTGGGCTAGAACTCGCGGGGCTGCCAAAACTGCTGCGTAAGGCCAAAGTCGATGCGCAGCTTGATCTTGTTAATCTGACGCAATGGGCTGACCGTAAAGTGGTTGAGTTGTCTGGCGGCATGCAGCAGCGGGTGGGATTGGCCCGCGCCTTTGCCACAGATGCGCCGATTTTACTGATGGATGAGCCCTTCTCGGCCCTTGATCCATTGATCCGCGGCCGCCTGCAAGATGAACTGCTGGCCCTGCAATCGACCCTGAAACGCACCATCGTTTTTGTTAGCCACGATCTAGATGAGGCGTTTAAAATCGGAAATCGTATAGCCTTGATGGAAGGGGGACGCATTGTGCAATGCGGTACGGCGCGCGAAATTATCGCTAACCCTGCCTCTGACTATGTTGCAGATTTCGTGGCCCATATGAACCCACTTTTGGTCTTGCAAGCCATCGATGTGATGCAAGAGGGCAAGCTTTCGGACCTTGATGCAAACAAAGTATCGCCTGACACCCCACTTAATGAGGTGCTAAAATATCTTAAAAACGGAGAAAAAACTCTGAATGTGGCACAAGATGGCACTTTATTGGGCGAGATTACCCCCGCCCATATTATGGCAAAACTCGTGTTAAAAACGCCCCGTTAAGGGCGCTTTTAACCGTCTAAGACATCATCATTTTCATCAGCTGCCACCGCTTTGGGGGCTGCTTTTTTAACCGATAGCTTTTTGGCTGCAGGTTTTTTGGCGGCTGGTTTTTTGGTGGCGAGTTTGTCAGGGCCGACCTTCACGGCCGCTTTTTTCGCAGGTATTTTCTTCACAGCCGCTTTCTTGGCAGGTGCTTTTTTCACTGTAGATTTTTTGGGTTTGCCCCCTTTGGCTGCCTTGGCCTCTACCAATTCGAGCGCTTGTTCAAGCGTGACATCTTCGGGCCTCATCTCTTTTGGCAAGGTCGCGTTGATCTTGCCGCATTTGACATAGGGGCCATAGCGCCCCGCCATTACTTGCACCGCATCACCGCTGGCGGCTGCGCCCAATTCGCGCAAGGGTGCCGCTGCAGCTGATGCGCCGCGACCAAATGTACGTTTTTGGGCCAAGACTTCGACCGCGCGGTTCATACCGATGGAGAACACCTCATCCACATCGGTGATGTTGGCGTAGGTTTTGCCATGTTTGACATAGGGGCCATAGCGGCCAATCGCAGCCTCGATCATCTCACCGTCTTCGGGATGTGGGCCGATTTCCCGCGGCAGGTTCAAAAGCATCAACGCTTTATCAAGCGTCATCTCTGGGATGGGCCAGCTTTTGGGAATGCTGGCTCGGGGGGGCTTGGGAATCTCTTCCGTGGCGTCGCCGCGTTGCACATACGGACCAAAACGCCCCGAGCGCAATGAGATCACCAAGCCAGTCATGTCCAGCCCTAGGTTTTGCCCGTCAGGGGAAATGTCATTTTCTTCTTCGCCCGAAACCGAAATGGGGCGTGTGTAGCGGCATTCAGGATAATTACCACACCCGATGAACGCACCGCCAGAACGGGCAGTTTTAAGGTGCAAACGCCCGGTCCCACAGGTCTGACAGATGCGTGGATCAGACCCGTCAGCGCGCAACGGGTAAAGATGAGGGGCTAGAAATTCGTCGATTTTGGTCAGCACTTCGCCGATGCGCAATTCGGCTGTATCGGCAATCGCCGCCGAGAAATCACGCCAAAATTGTGCCAAAACTTCTTTATAATCGCGCCCCCCCGCCGAGACATCGTCAAGCTGCTCTTCCAGCGCCGCAGTGAAATCATATTGCACATATTTTGAAAAATAGTTGGTCAAAAAAGCAGTAACCAATCGACCTTTATCTTCTGGGATCAGCCTATTTTTATCTTTACGCACATAAGAACGATCGACGATAGTCGTCATGATCGACGCATAGGTCGAGGGCCGGCCAATGCCCAATTCTTCCATCCGCTTGACCAAAGTGGCTTCCGTGTAGCGGGGGGGCGGTTGGGTATGGTGCTGATCGGGGGCGATAGCGGTTTTCGCCACTTTTTCGCCCTGGGTGATTTGGGGCAAGCGGCCCTCATCCTCGACATCTTCGTCGCGACCCTCATCATAGATTTTCATAAAACCATCAAAGCTGACCACTTGACCGTTGGCGCGCAGCACCACTTGGCCATCAGCACTTGCAAGATCAACCGCGGTGCGCTCCAAACGTGCGCTAGCCATTTGGCTGGCTATGGTGCGTTTCCAGATCAGGTCGTAAAGCTTTCGCTGGTCCGCTTCGGTCAGGCGCAGCTTTTCCGCTTCGGCCGACATTTCGGTGGGACGTATACATTCATGCGCCTCTTGGGCATTTTTGGCTTTATTCTTATAAAGGCGAGGACTTTCAGGCACATAAGAGGGACCAAAACGGCTGGCAATTTCTGCACGCGTGGTGACCACGGCTTCGGGCGACATATCGATGCCGTCGGTCCGCATATAGGTGATGTGACCCGCCTCATATAGGCGCTGAGCGGCATTCATACATTGTTTGGCGCCCATGCCTAATTTGCGCGACGCCTCTTGCTGCATGGTCGAGGTCATAAACGGCGGGTATGGGTTGCGGCTGGAGGGTTTAGCTTCAACCAATGTAACCGAAAGATCGCGCGCGGTGACGGCATGAACGGCCAGCTCGGCTGCCTCTTGAGTGGGAATGTCGAATTTACCCAGTTTTTTACCCGCTAAGTGGGTCAGGCGGGCGGAGAACTCTTGGCCGCGCGGGGTGGTTAGCGAGCCGGTTACACTCCAAAATTCTTGAGCGCGAAAGGCTTCGACCTCCATCTCACGCTCAACGATCAAGCGCAGGCAAACCGACTGCACGCGACCAGCAGATTTCGCACCAGGCAATTTGCGCCACAACACGGGCGAAAGTTTAAACCCCACCAAATAATCCAAAGCGCGCCGTGCCAAATAGGCATCAACCAAAGGTTGGTCAACTTGACGCGGGTTTTTCATCGCCTCAGTCACGGCGGCCTTTGTGATGGCGTTAAAGGTCACCCGGCTGACTTTTGCACCTTCTTTGAGGTCTTTGGCGAGGGCCTGTTGCAAATGCCACGAAATTGCTTCCCCCTCGCGGTCAGGGTCGGTCGCAAGGATCAAGGTTTGGTCAGTTTTCAACGCATCGGTGATGGCGCGTAAATGTTTTTTACTGTCGGCCGCAACTTCCCATTTCATGGCAAAATTATCGTCTGTATCAACAGAACCATCCTTAGGTGGTAAATCGCGCACATGGCCGAATGAGGCCAAAACCACATATCCATCGCCTAAATATTTGTTTATTGTCTTGGCCTTAGCCGGAGACTCGACAACCACAACCGCCATGAAAACTCCTTTGCACCGCCCGAATATGCGGCGGCGCAAGATGGCGTTCAAGAGGCCTCTTTGTCAATGCACCTTTACAAGGAGGCGATTATCTAATTTTTAAACCTTCCCAAAAATGGCCCCGCATGTCGTTGTAACTTGCCAGAGTGTCTGAGCTGTAACCACTCAAACTGCATATCCAGCGGAGGTATAAGCGGTCAGCTTTTTGTGGGGTGTGGGCCTTTGGCATTTGCTCCTAAGGCTTTGGTCTAGGGTCAAAATGCAGGCTAGGCATACTTAGTAAACCTTTGGTAAAGATCATCACGCCCCGCGTTAAAATGCTAGTTTTTCCCTTTTTTAAGCTGACACGAACAGAATTGGATTGAAACTTGCCCAATATTTGATCAAATAGCTTGGAAAATGGCAAAAGGACTGTGCAATGTTGAACAAAGAAATTGCCCTAAGACGCACCGAAGCAATTGCGCGCGGCGTTGGAATGATGACGCAGATCTATGTTGATCGCGCCCTAAACGCAGAAGTATGGGACGTTGAGGGCAACCGCTACATCGATTTTGCCGCAGGTATTGCGGTTGTCAACACGGGCCATTGCCACCCTAAGGTGATGGCGGCCGTCACCGCTCAGTTAAGCAAATTCACCCACACCTGCCATCAGGTCCTGCCATATGAACCCTATATCCGCTTGGCCGAACGTCTTAACGCGGCCGTACCTGGTGATTTTGACAAAAAGACCGTTTTTGTAACCACAGGTGCCGAGGCCGTAGAAAATGCCATCAAAATTGCCCGCATCGCAACAGGTCGCCCTGCGGTAATAGCCTTCGGCGGGGCCTTTCATGGCCGCACATTCATGGGCATGTCACTAACTGGTAAGGTTGAGCCTTATAAAAAAGGTTTTGGCGCAATGATGCCCGATGTATGGCATGTGCCCTTCCCTCAGGATGTACATGGCATCTCAACCGCCGATGCGCTGGCAGGTATCAATAAGCTTTTTAAATCTGACCTAGACCCCGGTCGCGTGGCCGCGATCATCTTTGAGCCTGTGCAAGGGGAAGGCGGCTTCTACCCCGCCCCTGCGGAATTGGTACGCGAAATTCGCGCGCTGTGTGACGCGCATGGGATCATCATGATCGCAGATGAGGTGCAAACCGGTTTTGCGCGCACGGGCACGCTTTTTGCGATGCATGGCTATGACGTGGCCGCTGATATCACCACAATGGCCAAAGGTTTGGCGGGTGGCTTGCCGCTTGCAGCCCTAACCGGGCGCGCCAATCTGATGGATGCGGCGCATCCGGGTGGGCTTGGCGGCACTTACGGCGGCAATCCTTTGGGCATTGCCGCGGCCAATGCCGTGCTTGACGTGATTGAGGAAGAAGATCTTTGTAGCCGCGCGAATGAACTAGGCTCGCGTCTCAAACAAAAGCTAGAATCTATTCGCTCCACAACGCCTGAAATAGTTGATATTCGCGGCCCCGGCTTTATGGTCGCGGTTGAGTTTGCCAACTCCACCTCGCATGCGCCCGATGCAGATTTCACCAACCGCGTGCGAGCAAAAGCACAAGAAATGGGTCTAATTTTGCTAACCTGTGGTGTTTACGGCAATGTTATTCGCTTTTTGGCGCCAATCACGATTGCGGATGCGCATTTTAGCGAAGCAATGGATATTCTTGAGCGTGCGGTCGCGGCAGCACGTATTCACTGATGCCAAGGGCGCGCTGATAGGGTAAAGGGCTGACATGACCTTAAGCACGCCAACATCAATAGCAGCCATAAGTTTGACGGGGGCCTTGGTCTCTTACGGAGCGGGGCCTGTCTTGGGCCCACTGACCCTTGAGATGAATGAACAGCGTATCGGAATTGTTGGGCGCAATGGGTCCGGCAAATCAACCCTGGTCGCCCTGATGGCAGGGCTGATGTCAGCCACTGAGGGGCAGGTTTTGCTTGAAGGATTTGATCCTGCGCGTGAGCGCAAACAGGCCTTGCGCGCCATAGGAGTTCTGTTTCAAAACCCTGACCGTCAAATCATTTTTCCTACCGTCGATGAAGAGCTGGCCTTTGGCCTTAAGCAATTAGATCACAACGACCCTGCGGGGGCGGTGCAGGCACTGCTCGTGCGCGAAGGGCGTGCTGATTGGGCTGGGCGCTTGGTTGCAGCCCTTAGTCAAGGTCAACGCCAATATCTGTGTGTGATGGCGATCTTAGCGATGGAGCCGCGCACGATTCTGCTGGATGAGCCCCTAAGTGGCCTAGATCTACCTACCGCCGCACGCCTGATGGCGCGGCTTGACCGTGCCCCGCAACGGCTCATCACCATCAGCCATGATCCGAAAATCTTAAGCGACTATGACCGTGTATTATGGATTGATCAGGGGCTGTGTCGTGCGGATGGCCCCCCTGCCCAGGTACTGCCTGCCTATGAACAGACAATGGCCCAATTGGCGATGCAAGATGCTGACACTGACCTTAGCGCCTAAAACCGCCCTACATATTGTGCCCGTTGGGGCCAAGCTATTGGCGCTGATGCTTTTTGGGCTGGCTTTGGGCTTTGCACCCAGTTGGCCTTGGGTATTGGCGGCCGTTCTGGCGGTGGCGGGGCTTTACGGGGCTATGGGGCTTAAGTTTGCGTGGCGGGGCTTCCAGCTTTTGCGCCCGCTTTGGCCCTTTTTGCTGGTGTTGGCCCTTTGGCATGGGTTTACTGACACCAAGCTTTTGGGGCTTATGATTGCGGGTAAATTGGTGGCGATGGTGGCTTTGGCGAACTGTGTCACTTTGACCAGTCGATTTGACGCGCTTTTATCTGTGATCGAACGTCTTTTTACCCCGTTTAAAAAGCTTGGTTTTTCGCCCGAAATATTGGCGCTGACACTGGCTTTGGTGGTCAGATTCACACCCGTATTGCTAGACAAGGCCGCGATTTTGCGCCAAGCGTGGCGGGCAAGATCCAACAAACGTCCCTCCTGGCGGTTAATTTTACCGATAAGTTTAGCGGCGCTTGATGACGCCGATCATATAGCAATGGCCCTGCGCGCGCGTGGTGGCTTTAAAGGACAAGACTGATGGAAAAGACCGTGACCTTGATTGCGCTTTTTGCGGCCTTGATTGCCGCTTTGGGCTTGGTGCCACAATTTGCGCTGATGTCGGGCGTGCCTATCACCGCGCAATCTCTAGGTATCATGCTTTGCGGTACAATCTTGGGGGCCAGACGCGGCGCTTTGGCGGTATTGGTGTTTTTACTGTTGTTGGCGATGGGCTTTCCGCTTTTATCAGGTGGACGCGGCGGGCTTGGCGTGTTCCAAGGCCCTTCGGTTGGATTTTTAATTGGGTTTCCTATGGCTGCCTATGTGGTGGGGTTGATTACCTCATGGCGCCTTTTGCCATTGGTTTGGGCCGCTTTGGCGGGAGCGTTTTTTGGGGGAATTGTTGTTCTTTACGTCTTTGGCATTTGGGGCATGGCCCTCATGCTTGAGAAAAGCTTTCTCGAGGCGGCCCCCTTGGCTTTGCCCTTTTTGGTCGGCGATCTGATCAAAGCGGGCTTGGCGGCTTTTTTAACGCGCTGGGTAGCTTTACTGCGCCCCATGGCGCTCTTATCGCGCAGATGAGCGGGCACCCAACCGCTGCGGCCTTTGACACGCTGGTCAAAGCGCGCCATTCGGTGCGCGCATTTTTGCCCCAAAAGGTTGATAAAGCGCAAGTGCGCGCTGTGATTGAAAGCGCGCGCCAAGCCCCTTCGGGAGGGAATTTGCAACCGGGGCAGTTTTGGGCCTTGACGGGTGCACCGCTTGAAAAGCTAAGCGACGCAATCATAAAGGCGCGGGCTTTGGGTCGCCCAAGCGTGTCAGAATATGGCTGGTTTCCAAACCCAATGCCCGCCCACCTGAAAGAGCGCCAGCGCGCAGCCGGCTATGCGCTTTACTCCGCCCTTGGAATAGCACGCACCGACCGCACAGCGCGCGACGCGCAGTTTGACCGCAATTATCGGTTTTTCGATGCGCCCGTAGGTCTAGTCATAACACTCGACCGCACCATGGGGGCGGGGGCGTTTTTGGATTTAGGGATGGCCCTATCCTACTTTTGCTTAGCCGCAAGCGCGCATGGTTTAGCAACCTGCGGCATTGGGGCTTTGGCCAACCATGCCGATTTGGTGCAAGAGCATTTGCAGATCCCACAAGATCAGATGATCATCTGCGGAATGGCTTTGGGCTATGAAAATCATGGCGCCCTCGTCAATAAATGGCGCACAACGCGGGCAGATTGCGACGCATATGCGTATTTTTCGGGCTTTGACGCGCCCCTTTAAGGGCGTTGAAATATCACGGCACCACCAAGTCCGCCGGCGGCTGCAATTGCAGCCAGACCGTAGCCGCGGGCCAGTTCATGAAACAAACGCACCGCCAATATAGCCCCCGAGGCACCGATCGGATGACCCCGCGCCAAAGCGCCACCTGCGACATTGATCAAGGCGGGCTCAAAGTCAAAAGGCGCGCAACAGGCGATGGCTTGGGCGGCGTAGGCCTCCATCATCTCAACTAAGTTGATGTCTTTTGGGGTGAGTACTGCGAGATCAAGCGCGCGTCTTATGGCGGCGATGGGGGCCAAGGCGGGCTCTGACGGATCACCACCCAACGAGACGCCTGAGGTGATGTGCATCGGCCCTAAGGGCCCACAATGGCCGCTTTGGGTATGTTTTTGAGCGCGCGCTGCACTGGCCAGCACCAAAAAGGCGGCCCCGTCGGCCTCAATCGCGCAATTGGCCACGGTGATAGAGCCCGAAAGCACCCGCGCACGCGCCAAAAGTTTAGGGCTAAGCGGGCGAGTGAAACCGTCGCAATGCTGCCCCATCAGGGGCACGATCTCGGGCCAGCCTTGGGCCGCACGCACCTGAGCTTTTGCATGGCTGCTTTGGGCCCAAGCATCTTGGACGCTGCGACTGATCTGTGCGGTGCGTGCGGTAAGGTCAGCAGCCACGTGCAGGTCGGGGTCGCGGTCGGCCCAAGGGGTAAAGGGGGGTCGCAGATAGGGCGCAGGGGGACGGCCATCGCTAAACTGGGTGGCGCGCAAGGGGCGCTGCGAATAGCTTTCCACACCGCCCACCACCACGATCTGCGCCTGCCCCGAAGAGATCATCGCTTGGCCCAACAACACAGCATCAAGCCCACCCAAACATTGGCGATCAATGCTCAGGCCCGCAACACGCAAAGGAAGACCCGCCGCCAATGCGCAGATGCGTGCAGGGTTGCCCCCTGCCCCAAGCGCGTTTGAGACGATCAGCTCATCCACGTCTCCCACAGTAAGGCCCGCATCGCCAAGGGTAGCCAAAATCACGTCGCGGGCCAGATCCGCGATGCAAAGCGCACCAAAAGCACCTTTTTTGGGCATGACGGCCGTGCGGCGCGCCGCAAGGATTGAAACCCCGTTCATGGTGTTTGCTCCAAAGCGCTTGCATCCACCTTACCCGAGGGCAAAAGCGGCCAATCAGTACGAAAACTAAGGCGTTTTGGGGCCTTAAGGGGGCCAAATTCTTGGCGTAGGGCGGCCAAAACCTCCGCCTCACAGGCTGGATTGCCCTGCACAATGGCGCGCAGCCTGTGGCCGCGCTTCGGATCAGGTTCGGCCAGTACAAAGGCCTGGCGCACCCCTTTGAGGCTGCAAAGATAGGCCTCGACCCCTTCAAGAAAGACATTTTGATCGGCAATCGTGACCATGCGCGTAGCGCGCCCTTCAAGAAACAAGTAAGGCCCTTCAAAACGGCCCCATTCGCCGACGCTGACGTAGCCATCTTGCCAAATGGCCCCTTGGACGGTGGGGTCGGTATAGCCCAGCGCCACATAGGAGCTTTTCACTAGAATTTGCCCCAGATCTCCAGCCAAAACGGGTTTTCCTTGGGGCGATGTGAGTACAATCTTAACCCCAGGATAGGGCCTCCCGACAGAATTTGGCGGCGTATCCGTATCGCAAAGCGTGATGAAGCTGGTCTCTGACGCGCCATAAAATTGTAGAATTTCTGCATTAGGAAAAAGCTTGGCAAGGGTTTTGGCCAAATTTGGATCAAGCCGCCCGCCGCCCACCAAAAGATGCGCAAGGTTTGCCATCAGGGGGGGCGCGCAATCGGCGATAAGCACCAATTGTGCGGGGGTTGCGTAAAGTATCTGAACGCCTTGATCCAAAATCAGGGCCGCTTGGCGGTCGGGGCGCAGTCCCTCGCATAGATAAAGATCAGCCCCTAGGCTTAGCCCTTCGCACAAAGCATAAAGACCAAGTGAGGTGGAAAGCCGCCCCAAAATTCCGACTTTTGTACCAATGCCCAGATTAAAAAGTCGCTGATTGACCGCGAATGAGGCCAGCCAACTATTTTGGCCGCGCCTGATCACCCGCGGAGCACCGCTTGAGCCTGACGTCAAAACCTCAAACTCATTTTCGCCCAAACCCTGTGTGAGGGGCCCCGCCGTTGGCGCAATACGGAAATTTTGTCCCGCCATAGCCGCAGCCATCGCCCCACAAAGGGCGGGGCCAAGCGGGCGATCGGGCAAAACGGATCTGGGGATGGGACAGGTTGCGGTATCTGCGGCACCAAGGGCCGCGCCATCGGACAAAAATACCCGCGATTGGCTATGCCATGAAAAGCGCATAGCTTACCGTGCGGCCGCGCCCAAAAGGACCGCCATACGGTCAAGCGCCAGCTCATAGCCCTGTGTGCCAAAGCCTGCGATGACGCCCTCGGCGCGGGTGCTGACGTAGCTGTGATGGCGAAAAGTTTCGCGCTTGTGGATGTTTGAGATATGCACCTCAAGAACGGGGCCCTCATAACTCATGAGCGCATCTAGAATGGCGATAGATGTGTGCGAATAGGCGCCGGGATTGATTATTATTCCAGCCGCCGATTGTCGTGCTTGGTGGATCATATCCACCAAAGCGCCTTCGTGATTGGACTGCATCGCTTCAAGTGCAAAGCCAAGGGCGGTGGCTTTGACGCGCACATTTTGCGCAACATCGGCCAAGGTTTCACGGCCGTACATTTCAGGTTGGCGTAGCCCCAAAAGATTTAGGTTTGGCCCGTTTATAAGGAATATCGTTTGTGTCACAGTCTCACTCGCTTTTAGGTCAAGATACAAGTTTTGCGGTGCCAAGCAAGCCCGTTCGCATCCTACCAAAGCGCACCCCCCGCGATCACGCCACCATTTGTAAGGTAGACTTGGCTTTTAAACCCAACGCAAGACAGGTATCGCGGGTCAGTTGAGGGCGGTTTAGGGTGTAGAAATGTAAATCTTCCACCCCTTCGCTTAACAGCTGATCACAAAGCTGGGTGCAGTGGGTCAAGGATAAAAGTTCTTCTCTTCCATCGCGGGCAGCCACGCTAAAAGCCGCGTCTAACACCGGGGGAATTAAACTGCCCGCGCGTTTGGCAAAGGCCTTGACCCCAGCCCAATTTTCCACGGGCAAAATACCTGGGATAATCGGAAAATCAATGCCCGCCGCGAGAACGCGATCGCGAAAGCGCAAAAAGGTATCGGCTTTGAAGAAAAACTGGGTGATAGCACTTGTCGCGCCTGCGTCGATCTTAGCTTTCAGCCAGTCAAGGTCGCGCGCAGCCCCTTGGCTGTCGGGGTGCACCTCGGGGTAGGCGGCGACGCGCAGGTTGAAATCACCCGTTTGGGCCAAGGCCTTGATCAATTCAACAGAAGACGCGAAGCCGCCATTGCTGGGGGAAAAGCCACTTTTCCCTTTGGGTGGGTCACCGCGCAGCGCCACGATATCGCGCACACCCGCTGCATGATATGCGCGGGCAATGTCCAGTGTTTCTTCCCGCGGGGCCGCAACGCAAGTGAGATGCGCGGCCACATTCAGGCCCGCTTTACGCGCAATCGCCGTAACCGCTTGGTGGGTCAGCGCGCGTGTGCTACCTCCTGCCCCATAGGTAACCGACACAAAACCAGGCTGAAAAGGTGCAAGCATCTGCACGGTATCCCACAGGCGAAAAGACGCTTCGATGTCTTTAGGGGGGAAAAACTCAAATGATACACGTGGGATAATGGACATGGACGGCACTCCTCTTTAACTCCTTATGCCCCATTGACGTTTTTGAGTAAAATTCATATTAATCATATTAATTATGAGGATAATTCATGCATATTGAATTTCGCCATCTGCGTACCATTCGCGCCATTCACCAAGCTGGCGGTCTTGCGCGGGCGGCAGATATTTTAAACATGACCCAATCGGCCCTGTCGCATCAGGTCAAAGGGCTGGAAGATCAGGCTGGGATTGAGCTGTTTGTGCGCCGCTCAAAACCACTAAAGCTTTCGGTGGCGGGGCATCGTTTGTTGCGCTTGGCCGAGAAAATTTTACCGGAAATTGACGCTCTCAGCGATGAATTTCGCGCACTGCAAATGGGCAAAACGGGCCGCTTACATATAGCGATGGAGTGTCACGCCTGTTTTGATTGGCTTTTCTTAGTGCTTGAACCTTTTCGTCGTGCCTGGCCAGAGGTTGACGTTGATATTCGCGCGGGCCTGGCCTTTGATGCGTTTCCAGCGTTGCTGCGCGAAGAAATTGATCTGGTCATTACCTCTGACCCAAGCAATATGCTTGGGGTGGTTTTTAACCCTTTGTTTGATTACCACCCTATGTTTGTGGCCGCTTCAAATAATCCGCTGGCGCAAAAAACTTTTATCACAGCCGAGGATTTCCGCGATCAACTGCTGATCACCTATCCTGTCGCACGCGATAAGTTAGATGTTTTCACCGAAGTGCTTAACCCCGCCAAAATTGAGCCGCGGGCAACCCGTCAAGTTGAGCTGACAGCCATGATCTTAATGTTGGTGGCGGCCAATCGTGGCGTGTCGGTCTTACCTGACTGGGTGCTGCGCGATGTTCGCTCGAACGCTGATTTCGTGACATTACCTTTGGGGCCGCACCCTGTCGTCAAAAGGCTTTATGCCGCGACCCGCGCAGAAGATGCCACAAAACCTTATATGGCGCAGTTTTTACGTCTAAGCCGCTCAGAACCCGTGAAATTGCAGCGCAGCCTCTGAAAGAAAAGCATCCCCCCTTTCCATTATGGGAAACCTCCCGTATATCCGCGCTTTGAATGAGAGGGAGCCACGACAATGCAAGGCAGCGCTAACCTGAACCTGATGATCAAAACCGCCCGCAAGGCGGGACGATCGCTTGTCAAAGACTTCCGCGAAGTCGAAAATTTACAAGTCTCATCGAAGGGGCCTGGAGACTTTGTCTCGCGAGCCGACCGCGAGGCTGAGCGTTTGATCAAGACCGATCTGATGGAAGCGCGCCCCACCTATGGCTGGTTGGGCGAAGAAACAGGAGCAGACGAAGGGTCAGACCCGACCCGCCGTTGGATCGTTGATCCGCTGGATGGCACCACGAATTTCTTACATGGTTTACCGCATTGGGCCGTGTCGATCGCGCTGGAGCATAAGGGCGAAATCACCGCAGCGGTGGTTTTTGATGCTGCCAAGGACGAAATGTTCTTTGCTGAAAAAGGTGCCGGCGCTTGGCTGAATGAAAGCCGTTTGCGCGTGTCGGGCCGCAATAAGATGATTGAGGGTATTTTTGCCACAGGCGTGCCCTTTGGTGGCACCGGGCCTTTGCCTGCTACCTTGCAAGATCTGGCGCGCTTGATGCCCGTTTGTGCGGGCGTTCGCCGTTGGGGAGCTGCGGCTCTTGATTTGGCCTATGTTGCTGCTGGTCGTTATGACGGCTATTGGGAACGCCACATCAAGCCTTGGGATATTGCGGCAGGTATTCTGATAGTACGCGAAGCAGGCGGCATGGTTGGGGCAATTGATCCTGCCCAAGATCCTGTGGCGGATGGGTCGATCATCTGTGCCAATGACGCTCTCTTCGCGACATTGACAAAAACTATTCGCAACAGCTGAGTGCTTGTTAACGGCGCCGCTTAATTATTGGAATTGAGCTGCGCCGAAAGTCAGGCGATTCTGGCTGTTTGGGCTTACTGCCTGCGCGCGCCCAATAAGCCCTTCCCCCCAAAAACCCACCATTTAGGAAGGATCAGCAACGCCCCCACAATAAAGCCGCCAATATGCGCCCAATAGGCCGTGCCTGTACTGTCCGTCTGTGCCCCGTAGCCGTTCAAAAGCTGCAACCCAAACCAAAGGCCAAGCACCAGCCAAGCGCGAATGGGCCAGATTTTGAAAAACACCCCGAAAAAGAAAAGCACATCTACCCTCGCCTTAGGATAAAGCAGCATATAGGCACCTAAAACCCCTGCAATCGCCCCCGATGCTCCAACCATCGGCACCAACGACCAAGGGTCCGATACCAAGTGAAACAGCGCCGCCCCAACGCCCGAGGCCATATAAAACATCAAAAAGCGCCGATGCCCGAGCATATCCTCAAGGTTGTCACCAAAAATCCACAGATAAAGCATATTTCCCGCCAAATGCATAAACCCTGCGTGCAAGAACATGGTGGTGAACAAACTGCTATAGCCTTGACCCGCGAAAAATTGCGCGGGTCTTAGGCCGTAATGCAAGAAAAGCTGCTGCATCTGACGCGGTCCATAGTCCCAAGTGGCTAAAAAGACCGCTACATTGATTAAAATAAGCCCATAGGTGACATAAGGGATCGAGGCCGACGGGTTGTGATCGCGGATAGGAAACATCCATTACTCTTTTTTAAAGCTTTGGACTAATGTGCCCCATTCCCGGCACCCGCCTCAAGCAGTAATTGCGCATTTCCGCCTGCGGCAGTTGTGTCAACGCAGACATGGCGTTCAAACACCACATCGGCAAAAACGGGGGCGCGAGTGATCAGTTGTAAAATTGGGCCCTCGGCTTGGCGCAGCGCTTTCAAATAGGCGCGTGCGTCTTTATTTTGACCCCAAAAGATCGCCCCGCCAAAGCCGCGCAATTTGGACAACTCAGCGGCATCCAGATCTTGGGCCAACACGCCAACCCCGCCCAAAGCCGTAAGGGCAGCAAGCTGGATATCGGCCCCCGCGAGGCTTGGACCAAGGCATAAAATAGGATTGCGGGCGAAACGGTAAAGACGGTTACTTTCGCCCGTGGGGCCGCGCATGTCGGCCAAGCTCATGGCTTTGGTGCCGCGCTGCGCAAGGGCCGCATCAAGCGCCTTTTGCACCAGCGGAACAAGCGCGGGCCCCGTAATGGGCGACGGGGCGGTGGTGACATTTTGGCTTTGACAAAAGCGCGAAAGATAAAGCGGGCCGCCCGCTTTTGGCCCAGTTCCAGACAAGCCCTCGCCACCGAACGGTTGGCTTTCCACCACTGCGCCTATTTGGTTACGGTTGATATATATATTGCCCATTTTCAGATGGGTGACCGCATATTGCACCCGATCATCAATGCGCGAATGAAGGCCAAAGGTCAGCCCATAGCCACAGCCGTTAATGTCAGCAATCACTTTAGGAAGATCGGTCGCCTTAAAGGTTGCCAAGTGCAAAATAGGCCCGAAAATTTCGGATTTAATATCTTTTATTCCCTGAACGGCAATAACAGTTGGCGCAATAAAATAGCCCTCATCGGGGCAAGGCAGGGTGAATAACACCCGCCCCTCGTCTTTGGCTATCTGCACCTGCGCGGCCAGATGGTCACGGGCGGCTTGGTCGATCACGGGGCCAATATCGGTCGACAGATCCCAAGGATCGCCCAAACGCAAGGCCTCCATCGCGCCATAAAGCATTTTGGTGAAGGCGTGTGCCACATCTTCTTGCACATAAAGACAGCGCAGTGCTGAACAACGCTGCCCCGCCGATTGAAAGGCCGACGCCAGAATATCCCGCACCGCTTGTTCGGGCAGCGCTGTTGAGTCGACAATCATCGCATTGATGCCACCAGTTTCAGCGATCAGCGGGGCCGATGGATCAAGATGCGCAGCCATCACCCGCCCGATCGATTGCGCGGCCTTGGTCGAGCCTGTAAAGACCACCCCATTGACGCGCGCGTCGCATGTTATCATCTCTCCCACCTCGGCGCCGCCTTGCAACAGGGTCAGCGCCTGAGCGGGCACGCCTGCTTGGTGAAAAAGCCCAACCGCATGGCGCGCGATAAGCGGAGTTTGGGGGGCGGCTTTGGCGACCACACCATTACCTGCAGCCAAAGCGGCTGCAATTTGTCCCGTAAAAATAGCTAAAGGAAAGTTCCAGGGGCTGATGGCAGCAAAAATACCCATGGGCGGGGCGACAAGATGCGCACTTTGATCGGCATAATAGCGCAGAAAATCAACCGCTTCACGCAGCTCTCCTAAAGCGTCCGGCAGGGTTTTGCCAGCTTCACGTGCCAAAAGTGCAAAAATCGGGCCAAAGTCTGCCTCATAAAGATTGGCAACTTTACGCAAAATTGCGGCGCGTTCGGGCACTGGGCTGTCCCATTTTTGGGCCTTGTTTAGAGCTTGATTGACCTGCTCTTGATCTACCCAAAGGATGTCACCGATGGGCTTTAGGCTGGTAGGATCAATCACTTCATGACGCCGCGAACCGCTTTGCTCACTTGGGTAAAACTGGGCTTTAAAGGGGGCGCGTGCACCGTCAACCCGTGCCAGGTCGCCAGTATCCGTCAGATCAAAGCCCAGCGCATTTTGACGCGCATCAAACAGGCTGCGACCTGTTTTAAGCACCCGATTGGCGCCCGGACCTTCGGCATTCAGAGTTTCAAACGGACAGGCGGCCACCACTTCCGGCGGCTGATTGACATCGATAATTTGATTAACAAAACTTGAGTTCGCACCATTTTCAAGCAAGCGGCGCACCAAATAGGCCAAAAGATCACGGTGCGCGCCCACGGGCGCATAGATGCGGCAGGGTCTTTTAGTACGGGCGTGCACGATATCGTGCAGCACCTCGCCCATACCGTGCAGGCGTTGGAACTCGAACCGTTGGGTGGCCGTGGCCATTTGCAAAATTGCGGCCACGGAATGGGCATTATGGGTGGCAAATTGTGGATAAATACGGTCCGTCATGCCCAAAAGTTTACGCGCATTGGCAATATAACTGACATCGGTGGCCACTTTGCGGGTAAAGACAGGAAAAGAGCTCAAGCCCAAAACTTGGGCGCGCTTGACCTCGGTGTCCCAATAGGCGCCTTTGACCAGCCGCACCATCATTTTGCGGTCGTGCTTTTGGGCCAGATCATAAAGCCAGTCTATAGCCGCAGGGGCGCGCCGACTATAGGCTTGCACCACCACGCCAAATCCTGACCAGCCTGCCAAGGACGGATCGGCAAAGACCTGCTCGATCACTTGCAATGACAGGCCCAGGCGGTCGGCCTCTTCTGCGTCGATATTCAAGCCCATTTTGGTCGCTTTGGCCATTTGCGCCAAGGTCAAAAGCCTCGGGGCCAGTTCGGCCATCACACGGTCTTGTTGGGCCACCTCATATCTTGGGTGTAGGGCGGATAGTTTGACGGAAATACCCGGATTTTCCCAGCAATCATGGCTCTTTGTCGCAGATGAGATGGCCGTGATTGCCCCTTTATAAGCGTCATAATAATGCAGCGCATCTGCATGGGTCTTAGCTGCCTCGCCCAACATATCATAACTATATGAAAACCCCAACGCCTCGCGTTTGCTGGCGCGAGCTAGGGCTTTGGGAATTGTTTCACCCAATACAAATTGCCGTCCCATTTCTTTCATCGCACGGCCCACCGCCATGCGGATAACTGGTTCGCCCAAACGCTTGACCGCTTTATGCAAGTGCCCCGCAAGATTGGTTGAGCTGTCGTCAAGCACCCGCCCCGTTAGCATCAAGGCCCACGTTGAACTATTAACCAAAGACGAGGCAGATTTACCCAGATGGCGCCCCCAATCTGAGGGGGCAATTTTATCTTCGATCAGGGCGGTCATTGTCGCTTCATCTGGCACGCGCAGCAGCGCTTCAGCCAAGCACATAAGCGCAATGCCCTCGGGGTTGGAAAGACCATATTCGGCCAAGAACACTTCCATCAATGCGGGCGATTTATGGGTGCGAATGGCGCTGACCAAGTCTTCGGCCTGTGCTTGAATTTCCCGTCGTTTCTTTGGTGGCAGATCGGCCAAATCGATCAGATTTTCAAGAGCGATCGTCTCATCCATCATGCTTTGCGTGCTGATGATCTGCCAGGGTGAAAGGGTCATATTGCCTCCGCTATTTTTGTCAGATTACTGCGGACTTTACAGGAATATTCCCTCATGATATGCGCCATCAAAGTCTGCTAGACCTAATTGGAGGTAAAAAACGTGAAGATTGACCAAAAAAGCCTTGATAGGTTTGACCATGCTATATTAGCAGAATTGGCTAAGAATGGCCGTTTAGCTGTGACAGAACTGGCGCAAATCATTGGCCTCTCAAAATCTCCAACCCAAGCGCGGTTAAAAGCGCTTGAGGAACGCAGAATTATTGCGGGATACCGCGCGTCAATTGATCCAATCAAGATGGGGCTTGATCATGTGGCCTTTGTCGAAGTGCGCCTATCTGACACACGAGAAAAGGCTCTACAAGCCTTTAACAAAGCAGTGCAGACTATTCCAGAAATTGAGCAGTGCCACATGATAGCCAGCAATTTTGACTATCTGATGAAAGTGCGCACCCGTAATATTCAAGAGTATCGCCGTATTATGGGTGAGACGTTGTCGTCTTTGCCTTTTGTCGCTTCAACCTCTACCTTTGTGGCGATGGAAGCCGTGAAAGAGGTATTTTAACCTAATACCACGCATCATCAACGGCTAGTTTTTTACGGGTAACAAAAGCGTCAAGCTCCTCTGCAATGGCGGGGTCGATTACGGGTGCCTGATATTCACGCAGACGTTTTTTCCAAAGAGAGTTCGCACGGCTAGCCATGTCGGTGCTGCCTGCGGCCTCCCATTTCTCGAACGGTTCATTGTCCGAAAGGCTACTGTCCCAAAAGGCGGTTTGGTAATGGGCCAAAGTGTGGCTGCAGCCAAAAAAATGGTTGCCCGGCCCCACTTCGGCAAAGGCATCTACAGCCAAATGATCTTCATCGACTTTGATCCCATCAAGATAGACATGCAAAGCGCCACAAAGATCGGCATCAATCATGAATTTTTCATAAGACATCGACAAAAGCCCATCTAAAAAGCCTGCCGAATGTAAAATAAAATTGGCCCCGCAATGGACGGCGGCTAACATGGACATCGTACCCTCCATCATCGCCTGGGCATCCGGCAGTTTTGAGGTGGTAAAATTACCCGAACAGCGCAAAGGCAAATTAAGCCTACGTGCTAGTTGGCCTATCACCATCGAACCAATCGCAGGTTCGGGCGTACCAAAGGTAGGGCTGCCAGAGCGCAACGACATTGAAGATAAAAAATTTCCGAAAATAACCGGCGCGCCTTTGCGCTCAAGCTGGGTAAGTGCGCAACCGGCCATGGTTTCCGCCAAGGACTGCGCCAAGGCCCCTGCCGTGGTTACAGGCCCCATCGCGCCGCCCAAGATAAAGGGCACTATTACCGCTGCTTGATTGGCCCGTGCATAAGCCCGCAAGCTTTTGGTCATGGTGCCATCCCATACAAGGGGGGAATTCACATTCACATTGCCCAAAATAACACAATTTTCATCAGTAAAACTATCACCAAAGACGATACGTGCCATGTCAATACTATCTTCAGACCGCTCTTCTGCTGTAACCGAGCCCATGAATGGTCGATCTGAAAACATGATGTGGGCCTGCACCATGTCAAGATGGCGTTTATTCACGGCCACGTCGGTGGGTTCGCAAATTGTGCCCCCCGAATGGTGAAAATTGGGCGAGCTTTGGGCCAATTTGATGAAATTACGAAAGTCTTCTATCGTGCCGAAGCGGCGGCCACGGTCAAGGTCCATCACAAAGGGTGAACCATAGGCTGGCGCAAAAACAACAGATTTTCCACCAATTTCAACGCTATGGGCAGGGTTGCGTGCATGTTGGGTGAATTGCGCAGGGGCCGAACACAGAATTTCGCGCAGCATGCCAGGTTCAAATTTGACCAACAACCCTTCAACCTTAGCACCTGATTTTTTCCAATGGGCGAGGGTTTCAGGGTCATCCCGAAACTCAATTCCCGTTTCAGCCAAAATGCGATCAGCGGCCTGTTCAACCATGATCAAATGCTCCAGCGACATCACGTCATAGGTCGGAATATTGCGCACAATATAAGGACGGCCAAGCCCCTCACCTTGGTGCGCGCGCTCGGCCACACGGGCTTGCCTGCCGCGAATACGGGTGGTTTTTGGCATATCGGGCAGTGTCAACGACGCATTAGACATTATCAATCCCATCTTTCAATATATGCTTTTAATGCTAGCGCCACTCGGCGAGGATTGGTTGGCCAAAACCGTCAAAATCGCCGCGGCTTTGGACCGTTTGCGACCCTACTGATTAATAAATCCTTGCCCTGCCCCGCGCTGTTTTCTAATATATTTAAAGATTAGCGCTTTTTGCGCCAGACCCGTGGCGCAAGCTCAAAAATGAGAACATCAGATAAAACGTGGGTATTCGTTGCAGGTCGAAAAGACACCCAAATTTATTCAGTAGATGCAAGCAAGAGATTCAACGCAAATCGAACCATCATGGCCCAAAATGGCCAACAGACTTACAACGCCAGGGCAACCTAAAGCGGTCAGATCGATTACATCAACGTGAATACGAGTTCCATTGGCGCAAAATACGCTTTAACCGACTGGTGGACTTCATCGGGGCTGCAAGGAAATCGCGGACAAATTCTGGCAGTTGACAGCAATGGCGTTGACGTATCTTTAATTATCGAAGGGTATTTTGACCGCACAACGGGGGCCTTGCGGGGTGACTGCCTGCCGCGCCTGCTATATATTATCGCCCCACTTGATTTAAGGACTTGCCCTGATTTAAGTTTTTCTAGGCCAGCTATTTTACTGCACTTCATCTAAACCCGCCGTGCGTAAAATCAACCTGCTTTGTGGTTTTTTCAACAGCCATTGGCCTTGAACGCGCGAATTTAAAAAAATGGTGCTGTGAGAGAGGATTGAACTCTCGACCTCACCCTTACCAAGGGTGTGCTCTACCACTGAGCTACCACAGCCGAACCAATTTGCATTTTTGCATCGGGTGGCGGCTGATTAGACGCAAATGGGTGTTCATGCAAGGGTAATCTAGACCTCAATTGCGCGATAAGGTAGGATTTGACAACGAAGCAGCTTGATGGCACCCAGCCCCCATGTCAAAGATACAGAATGACCCAAAACCCAGCCCCGAAGCAAAACGCAGGGAAGATCGCTTAAAGGCGGCCCTAAAGGCCAATATGGCCAAGCGCAAAGCACAAATTAAAGCCCGATCATTGGCCGCAAGCGCGCCAAAAGATCAAGAACAAAGCAGATAGAGGCGAAATGGATTCGATATTGGTCAAAGGTGGCGGCAAGTTACATGGCGTGATCCCGATTGCAGGGGCAAAGAATGCCTGCTTAACGCTGATGCCCGCGACCTTGCTTACGGACGGGCCCTTAACCCTCACGAACGCTCCGCGTCTGTCTGATATTACCACCATGACTGAGCTTTTGCAGTCATTGGGGGTAGAAGTGACCAGTTTGCAAAATGGCAAAGTATTGGCCCTCTCAAGCGAAAAAATCACCAACCACTGCGCGGATTATGATATTGTACGCAAAATGCGAGCCTCGATCTTGGTGCTTGGTCCCATGTTGGCGCGCGATGGGCATGCTATTGTGTCTCTGCCCGGGGGCTGCGCGATTGGCGCGCGACCGGTTGATCTGCACTTGCAGGTTTTGGCCGCAATGGGGGCAGAGCTTGAGCTACGCGACGGTTATGTGCATGCCAAAGCAATGGGAGGGCGTTTAAGTGGCGCGGTTTATGAATTCCCCATCGTTTCGGTTGGGGCGACGGAAAATGCCTTGATGGCAGCCAGTTTGGCACGCGGCACCACCGTGCTTAAAAATGCGGCGCGCGAACCAGAAATTGTTGATTTGGCCCGATGTTTACGCCGTATGGGCGCGCAAATCGACGGTGAAGGTACCTCGGATATTACCATCCAAGGGGTTGATCGTTTGGGCGGGGCCACGCATCCTGTCGTGACCGATCGGATTGAATTGGGCACTTATATGCTAGCACCCGCCATTTGTGGCGGCGAGGTTGAGCTTTTGGGCGGGCGCATCGATTTGCTATCTGCTTTTTGTGAAAAGCTTGACGCCGCAGGCGTTTCGATCACCGAGACCGAGCGCGGTCTCAAAGTATCGCGGCACGGCGATCGGGTGCGGGCTATTGATGTTATCACCGCCCCCTTTCCCGGCTTTCCAACCGACCTGCAAGCCCAGATTATGGCACTTTTATGCACTGCCGATGGCATGTCTGTCTTGGAAGAGCGTATTTTTGAAAACCGCTTCATGCATGCGCCCGAGCTTATTCGAATGGGGGCAAATATTAATGTGCAAGGCGGAGTGGCGCATGTGAAGGGGGTCACAAAACTCAAAGGCGCACCTGTGATGGCAACGGACTTGCGAGCCTCGGTCTCGTTGATTTTGGCAGCACTGGCCGCCGAGGGGGAAACGCTTGTCTCGCGCGTATATCATTTAGACCGCGGATATGAGTATGTTGAAGACAAACTTAGGGCCTGCGGTGCCTTGATAGAACGGATAAAAGCCTAATGGTGGATGCGCGATTTGAAGATTCAGTCGAAGCGCCACTGTTTTTGGGGGCCGAAGATCAAAAAGATCTAATCGTTATTGCTACGATCTTGCAAGATGCGGTTTTTACCCGCGCCAAAAGCACATTTAACCGCAAAAAACGCGAGTTTAGTCTGCTGCTTAATCGTTTTCGCTGGGAAGATGTCAATGCCGCCAAAGCAGAAAAGCGCCAATTTGAACGGGTACAAAGCCTTTTGGTCTTTTCGGATGTAATTTCGATCAAGACATTAGGGCTTGATCTGGAGGATGCAACAACGCCACTTTGGCTTTTGACCTTGCAATGGACTTCTGGGCAAGATGGCTCAGGGATTATCACTTTGCCACTGGCAGGGGGAAGCACCATTGCTATCACGGTTGAAGCCATCTCTGCGCAACTGCGCGACATGACACGGCCCTACTTTGCCCCCTCGGGACTTGTTCCAACGCATAATATTTAATAACCCCACCTTGACCCTAAAGGCCAAGAGAACCGAATGCTACAACAGCGAAGCGGACCTTTAATGCCACACTTCATTTCAACTCAAGAATTTGATTTTAAAAGCAAATTTAAAATTTTACTTGGCATGAAGCGGGAAGAGGCCCCCGATGTTGATGCAACAGTGGCGCAGATCATTGCGGACGTGCGCGCAAACGGTGATGCGGCGATCATTGCGCTGACCAAGCAATTTGACGGGATGACCTTAACGCCGGAAACCATTGCCTTTTCACCAGACGAGATTGCACGGGAAGTTGCAAAAGTGTCAAACCAAGATCGTACAGCGCTGGAATTGGCAGCGCACAGGATAAAGGACTATCACGCGCGCCAAATGCCCCAGGACGCCCAATGGACGGATGAGGTCGGGGCAACTTTGGGCTGGCGTTGGACGCCCGTTTCAGCCGCAGGGCTTTACGTGCCCGGTGGCACAGCCTCATACCCGTCATCGGTTTTGATGAATGCTATTCCCGCCCGAGTGGCAGGGGTTGAGCATCTTTCAATCTGTTGTCCCACCCCAAACGGCGTGGTGAACCCATTGGTTTTGCTGGCCGCCCAAATCTCTGGCATTGACCGCATTTACCGCATCGGCGGAGCGCAAGCGATTGCCGCTTTGGCCTACGGCACCGAAACGATTATGGCGGTTGACAAAATCACAGGGCCCGGAAATGCCTATGTAGCAGCCGCCAAACGGCGGGTTTTTGGGCAAGTGGGCATAGATATGATTGCGGGACCCTCAGAAATTCTGGTGATTGCCGACGGTGACAATGACCCCGATTGGATAGCCCTTGATCTTTTGTCACAAGCAGAACATGACGCAAGCGCGCAGGCGATTTTGATCACTACAGACGCGGCTTTGGCACAAAAGGTAATTCAAGCCATTGAGAAAATAATAGAAAAGCTTGAGCGGCGAGCTATCGCCGTTGCCTCTTGGCGCGATTACGGCGCGGTAATTTTGGTGAAAGATCTGGCCGAAGCAGCCGCCTTATCCAACCAAATTGCCCCCGAACATTTAGAGCTGATGGTTCAAGACCCCGATGCTTTGGCGCAAATCATCACCCATGCTGGTGCAATTTTTCTTGGGGCTTTTACTCCCGAGGCGATTGGCGATTATGTCGGGGGGCCAAACCATGTATTGCCCACAGCCCGTTCGGCGCGGTTCTCAAGTGGACTTTCAGTTATGGATTTTGTTAAACGCACCACATTGACAAAAATGACTCCGGCAGCGTTAGCAGCCATTGGACCTGCGGCTGAACGTCTGGCCACCTCAGAAAGTCTCGAGGCTCACGGGCTTTCAGTGCGCGCTCGACTTGCGCGGCTAGATGCAGGCACCACCCCATGAACCGCCTTTGCCATATTGACATCGATACCCGCGGTCTGGTCGCCCCCACGGCAGAAATCGAACAAGAACGCCAAGTCGCGATCTTTGATCTTTTGGAAGATAACAGTTTCGCTCTACCCTCGCGCGACAACAAACCTGCCCCAAGCGGCCCCTTTTGCCTGCTTTTGGCCATCCGCGAGGGGCGATTGGTCTTTGACATAACAAACAACGCTAAAGAAAAACTGGCCGAGTTTCACCTATCTTTGGGACCCTTCCGTCAGGTTGTGAAAGATTATTTTCAGATCTGTGAAAGTTACTTTGAGGCAGTAAAGCGCCTGCCTCCCAGCCAAATTGAGGCCATAGACATGGCGCGACGTGGCATTCACAACGAAGGCGCCCGGGTCTTGCAAGACAGGCTCATGGGTAAGGCCGAAATTGACATCGACACGGCACGCCGCCTTTTCACTCTGATATGCGTTTTGCACTGGGGGTAATATGGACGATTCTCTTCCTCAATCGGTATTGTTTTGCTGCGATCATAATGCGGTGCGCTCGCCCATGGCTGAAGGTTTGATGAAACATTTGTATGGTCAAAGCTGCTATGTGCAGTCGGTGGGCGTTTACAATGACATGGAAATTGACGGCTTCTCCATTGCCGTGTGCCAAGAATTGGGGATAGAGTTGGCCCGCCATCGCTCGCGCAGTTTTGATGAAATGCAAGAATGGGGAGAGGATCTTTCGGCGTTTGATTTGATCATCGCCCTGTCGCCAGCCAGCCAACGCCGCGCACTTGACCTGACTCGGCTTTTTCATTTGCATGTGGAATATTGGCCGATATTAGACCCAACAGGTCTAGGCGAGGCGCGGAACGAAAAACTTGATTCCTACCGCCAAACCCGCGACCAAATACTAACCCGTTTGAAAGAACGTTTTGGCCCTAGACCGCAACCTTAATTGCAAAAATGCGCCAAAAAAACGATAAACAATCCTTTGGTGCCGGAAATATATTTTGATATATTATCCAAAAAATAACCTAAAGTATTGATTTAAATATGTAATTTGAAAAATCTTGCATGCTCATTTTTTCCTTGAAAATTTGGTCGTTCGGGCGCATTTACCCCCAAGGCGGCGATTACGCGGCCCAACCTCAATTGGAGTGAACATGGCCAAAGAAGACATTCTCGAATTCCCTGGTGTTGTGAAGGAACTTTTGCCCAACGCGACATTTAAAGTCGAGCTTGAAAATGGCCATGAATTGATTGCCGTGATGGCAGGAAAAATGCGCAAAAACCGTATTCGTGTTTTGGCAGGCGATAAGGTTCAGGTTGAAATGACACCTTATGACCTTTCGAAAGGCCGCATAAACTATCGCTTTAAATAATGCGTTTGATCTTAGGGTCTGCAAGCCCGCGGCGGCAGGCACTTTTGGCCCAAATAGGCCTTAGGCCTGACGCGATCATTCCCCCAGTTATAGACGAAACACCGCTTAAGGGCGAACTCCCGCGCGCTTACTGCGCACGCATTGCGCGGGCCAAAGCATTGGCGATTGCCGCCGCCCCCGATGATATGGTGCTGTGTGCAGACACAACCGTAGCCCTTGGGCGCAGGATCTTGGGCAAGCCAGATGACAAAGCCCAAGCGACGCAGTTTTTACTGGCCTTGGGCGGGCGACGTCATCAGGTGATCACCGCAATTGCACTTAAATACGGCGATCAGATTTGGACCCGCGAAGTGGTAAGTCAAGTGAAAATGAAACGCCTTTCGGAACTTGAACTTAAAGGCTATCTGGACAGTAACGAATGGCAAGGCAAAGCGGGTGGTTATGCCATACAAGGCATGGCCGAGGCCTTCATCCCCTGGATTTCAGGCTCATTCAGCGCCATTGTTGGACTGCCTGTAGCAGAGACCGCGGCCCTATTGGCAACAGCAGGCTACCCCGTTTATGGGGCCAAAGAATTGAAGGATAACCTATGATTGGTCGCGTCATTTTGCTAGGTCAAGTCAATGGCCAAGATGCCGCAGCGCTTATGGTTGATGGGCAATTACTGGATTTGTTGATTGATCCACGTGACGACACCCCTCTTGCAGGTGCTATCTACCGGGCCACGGTTGACCGTCAGCTCAAAGGGCAAGGCGGTGTTTTTGTAAAATTGCCAAATGGCATGATGGGCTTTTTGCGCCAAGTCTCGGGGCTTGCACCGGGGCAAAAGACTTTGGTACAGGTGACCGGATTTGCCGAGGACGGGAAGGCGCTGCCCGTAACTAGCCGTTTGCTATTTAAAAGCCGTTTGGTGATTGTGACGCCCGGCGCGCCAGGCTCAAACATATCGCGCAAGATTAAAGACGAAGATCTGCGCCAAGTACTACAGGGTGTTGCCGATAGTGCGATGACAGGGTCAAGCTCCGATCTCGGCTTAATTCTACGATCTGCCTGCGTAACGGCAGATCTGGACGAGATCCGCCAAGATATTGCCGACATGCGGCTTTTGGCAGAAAATGTGTTAGCCGATTTGGCCGGCGGGCCCGAACTTTTGGTTGATGGCGCTTTGGCGCATGAGGCGGCTTGGCGCGACTGGGCCGACCCGGAGCCTGACGCGGTAGAACAACACCCCACCGCACTAGAAGATAATGGCGTGCTTGAGGCGATTGACGCGCTTTTGGCTCCAATGGTGCCGCTTGATACAGGGGGCTCAATGATTATTGAGCCCACACGCGCGCTAGTGGCCGTCGATGTGAATACCGGGCTCGACACGTCACCGGCGGCCAGCCTTAAAGTTAATATAGCTGCCGCGCGCGACCTGCCGCGCCAATTACGCCTGCGCGGCCTCGGTGGGCAGGTGGTGGTTGATTTCGCGCCTATGCCCAAACGTGACCGCGCAATCCTTGAACAGGTCTTGCGCGCCGCATTTAAGGGCGAAGCAGCCGAGACATCTCTGGCGGGCTGGACGCCCCTTGGCCTTTATGAATTGGTACGCAAACGCGACCGCCAGCCTTTACGTGACCTGATGAGAGCCTAAAATGACCTGCCCGATCTGCGCCAAAGATACGCACCAAAGCTACCGTCCCTTTTGCTCAAAAAGATGTGCAGATGTTGATTTGGGGCGTTGGCTCACTGAAAGCTATGTGGTTGCTGCGCCTTCTGATGATGAAGCCACAACCACGAAAGATGAAGACCCAAACGCATAATAGGGTCGGATCACGGGGTGCTATATTTTAGGGTCTGGGTTTTCCGTATGTCCATCGACTGCAATTATTTGTCCTGACACCATACGCGCGCCATCTGAGGCCAAAAAAACCGCCATATTAGCAACATCTTGCGCCGTTACAAAGCTGCGCATGGAGGTGCCCGCCGCATAGCCTTGATAAATTGCATCGCGGCTTGTGCCTTTGAGTTCAGCTTCTCTTTCTAAGACCCGCTCAATCCTTGGCCCCTCAACCGCGCCTGGACAAATCGAGTTGGCGCGGATCCCAAAAGGCCCCAGCTCCATCGCGACGGTTTTCATAATACCATTGGTACCCCATTTTGCAGCGGCATAGGGCGCACGGTTAGGGTGTCCATGGATCCCCGAAGTGGAGGAAGTGTATATAATTACCCCAGCCTTTTGTGCTTTCATCAATGGGGCGGCGGCGCGTGTGGCCAAAAACGCCCCTTGCAAATTCACCCCTATACAGGCTTGAAACCCCTCAAGCGGCATATCCTCGATCATAGCGGTTGGGCCTGCAATCCCCGCATTTGAACATAACACATCTAATCCTCCCCAAGTCTTTGTAATATTTACAAACAGGTCTATGACTTGATCCTCTTGGGCCATGTCGGTTTGGCTGCAAAGCCAATCTTTAGGGCAGTCATCAAGAGCAGTTTGGTCGATGTCAGTTACCCAAACCTGCGCGCCTATGCTTCCAAAGGCTTGGGCCATCGCATAACCAATGCCCGATCCACCCCCCGTAATTAAAACACGCTGCGCCATTTAATACCCTTTCCGTGAAATTAGTTGCACGAATACGATCATTAAACTCGCGCGCCTGCAATTGATTTCAAAAATAAAAGAATTTTCGACATTATTTTCGAAAAAATTTCGTTTTACAAAAGATGCCAACAAAGTAAAAATACAGTAAAAGCCTATTTTCATGGGAATAAAAGAAAACAAAAAGTCCACCGAGTTTCCTGAAAAGTGACTTATGCAAGTGGCACTCAACCCCAAAATCCCACAAAAAATAGAATAAGGCTAGAATTTCTCCCCCCGATTGATTATAAGTCACTATGAGTTTTAATTATGTGGCCACTCAAACAGAATTTTTAGTGCATTGTCGGATTTACTCCTTGACCTGCCGTAAACAACATGAATTATTTTGTGCAAGGCTGGATAAATTAAGCCTGTAAATGTCTAGATTTATAATAAGACAAACACCAAGAGGGAGACTTTGGTAAATGGAAGATTTTTCGAAAAAACTAAAAGACGCAGAGCGTTTGGCCGCACGGTCTGGCGTGTCGCGCCGTGATTTCATGCAACTTGCAATGATGACTGGCCTTTCAGTGTCAGCCGCTGGTGCGATGTTCTCAAAAGCTGAAGCTGCCGAAACACCGAAAAAAGGTGGCACGCTCCGCATGGGTATGGAGGGCGGCTCAGCGACAGACAGTCTGGACCCACGCACATATGCGGACAGCGTTATGATCGCAGCCTCGTTGGCAGTTTATGACAGCATGGTTGAATTTGACAATGCTGGAAACCCAACAGGCGCCCTACTTGAAAGCTGGGAAGCAAAACCAGGCGCTGTTGAATGGATTTTCAATGTGCGTCAAGGGATCAAATTCTCGAACGGCAAAACTCTGGACGCGGACGATATTCTTTATTCGATCGGCATTCACCGTGGCGAAGACACAAAATCACCAGCAAAAGGCATTTTGGCACAAATCGCAGATATTAAAGCCATCACACCAAGTCAAATCTCCGTTACCTTGTCGTCTGGAAATGCTGACTTCCCCGTTATATTGGGTGACTACCACCTGGTTGTAGTCCCTAACGGCTTCACAGATTGGGAAAATCCAGTTGGAACTGGTGCCTATAAATTAGCAAGCTTTGAACCAGGCGTTCGCTTGGTCTTTGAAAACCGCGGCGACTACTGGATGGCAGGCCGAGCAAACTTCGACCGTGTTGAACTTTTGAACATCCAAGATGTCGCAGCCCGTACGGCGGCCCTACAATCTGGCCAAGTTGATGCGGTCAACCGTTTGGACGCTCGCACAGTGGATCTGATGAAAGGCAATAATGCCTTAAGCATCGTGCGTACCAAAGGAACGGGTAACCGCTTCTGTTTCGTGTCACGCGTGACTTCGCCAGGCTTCGAAAATAAAGATCTGCGTTTAGCTCTAAAATGGGGCATCGATCGCGAAAAAATCATTGACTCAGTTTATTCGGGCTATGCGGTTCCAGGCAACGATCACACACTTGATGCCTTTAACCCATATTACAACACCGACATGCCACAGCGCGCCTATGATCCAGACAAAGCTGCTTACCACTTTAAAAAATCTGGACTCAGCGGCGAGATCACGCTTTCAACGTCAGAAGGCGCTTGGGGCTCTGCGGTAGACTGCGCTCAGCTTTACCAAGAATCAATGTCCAAAGCCGGCATTACATTGAATGTGAAAAAAGAATCGGCTGACGGTTATTGGGACAATATTTGGCTCAAAGAGCCTTTCTGTGCCGTTTACTGGGGCCGTCGTTTGTCTGCTGACCAAACCTTTACCCAGGTCTACGGTTCGGGTTCTGACTGGAACGACTCGGATTGGCGCGTTCCTGCGTTTGACAAGTTGGTTGAGGCCGCTCGGGTTGAGTTGGATGAGACCAAACGTAAAGAGCAGTACTTCGAATGCCAAGAAATGATCGCCGAGGATGGTGGCATGGTATGCTTTGCTATTACCGATTACCTAGACGGTTATTCGTCGAAAGTTATGGGGGTACAGCCACATGCGCGCTACGATATGAATGACAACCGTATCGCGTCCAAGGGCTGGTTTGCTTAAGTTTAAGCTAAAATAGATGGGAAGACCCGATAAATGTTACGATTAATTATGACACGGGTCTTCCTAGGTTGTGTGACCCTGTTTGCTGTGACTCTCTTGATTTTTGCAGCAACAGAAATTCTGCCAGGTGATGTCGCCTCGGCTGTTTTAGGGCAAGGGGCGACACCCGAAACTCTGGCAGCCTTTCGCATTGAATTAGGCTTAGATCGCCCAGCTTATGTGCGCTATCTAGAATGGCTAACCAATGCACTGCAGGGTGATTTGGGTATAGCTATGACCAACAAACGTGAAGTGCTGGCCACAATTACCCCACGCCTTTATAATACTTTATTTTTAGCCGGTTATGCGGCGGCCATCGCCGTGCCAATTGCGATTATCCTTGGAATAATTGCAGCTATTAATGAAGGAAAATGGATCGACCGCACCGCAAACATCTTAACACTGGGCGCAATTTCGGTGCCCGAATTTTTCATCGCATATATTTTGATATTAGTCTTTGCAACTAATTTGGGCTGGTTTCCATCTTTGTCGACCGTTTATGGCGATATGGGCTTTTGGCAGAAGATCCATGTGGTGGCGCTGCCCGCCTTGACCCTAACGATGTTGGTTATGGCGCATATGTTGCGAATGACGCGCGCTTCAGTCTTGGCAATAATGTCGCAACCCTATATCGAGATGGCCTTTCTCAAAGGTCTGCCACGCCGACGCGTGATTTTGCGCCACGCTTTACCAAATGCAGCAGCTCCCATCATTTCGGTTGTTGCCCTGAACTTAGCCTATTTAATCGTAGGCGTAGTCGTAATTGAGGTTGTTTTTGTTTACCCAGGGGTTGGACAATATATGGTTGATGGCGTTTCAAAGCGTGACCTTCCGGTCATTCAGGCCTGCGCTTTGGTGTTTGGGGGTGCATTTGTGCTTTTGAATACGATCGCAGATATTCTTGCTATTCTTGTAAATCCACGCCTAAGGCATCCACGTTAGAGAGATATGGCTATTCAAAATTCATTAAAAAATCCGCCGATTTCCGCAAAGATTGGTATGGTGATCTTGGTGGTTTTCATCTTTTTCGCTATTTTTGCGCCCCTCATCGCCCCATACGGCGAGGCTGAGTCTATTGGTAAAACATGGGCCTCACCCTCGGCTGAATTTTTGCTTGGTACCGATAACATTGGACGCGACATGCTGTCGCGCATCATATTCGGCGCGCGTATGACCCTTGGAGTAGCAACGGCCTGTACGCTTTTGTCTTTCTTAATTGGTATTACGATGGGGCTTTTGGCCGCAGTGGCTGGCAAAGCACTAGATCAGATTTTGTCCCGGTTTGTTGATCTTATGTTGTCTATTCCTATTTTGGTTTTTGCTTTGATGATCTTATCAATGTTTGGCTCAAGCCTGTTTACATTGATTATCACAATTGGAATTTTGGACAGTTTTCGGGTGTTTCGCTTGGCACGCTCGATCGCGATCAATATCGTTGTGACCGAGTTTGTCGAAGTGGCACGTTTGCGTGGTGAAGGCCTGTGGTGGATCATGGTGCGCGAAGTGCTACCCAATGCGCTGCCCCCGATGATTGCTGAATTTGGCCTGCGCTTCTGCTTTAACTTTTTATTCGTAGCAGGACTTAGCTTTTTAGGTTTGGGAATTCAGCCTCCCTTTGCCGATTGGGGGGGCATGGTGCGCGAAAATGGTCGTGCGATTGCCTTTGGCATTCCTGCGCCGCTTTGGCCTGCGATTGCGATTGGCCTTACCACTATCAGTGTCAACATGATTGTAGACTGGATACTTTCCATAAATGCCCGCCCCTCTGGCGCTTCGGCGGAGATGTAGAATGACCACCCCAATTTTGAAAATTCAAAATCTACGCATTGAAAGCCTGGCTGGCGATGTGCTGGTTGATAATGCAAACCTGTCGTTGATGCCAGGCAAAGTGCTTGGCCTTATTGGTGAGTCAGGAGCGGGGAAATCCACCATAGGTCTAGCCGCGATGAGCTATGCGCGAGGCGGCTGCAAAATCACTGGCGGGCAAGTTGAAATTGATGGTGTCGTCATTCAAGAGCTATCTGCCGAAGGGCGCGCCCAGTTTCGTGGGCGCCGTATTGCTTATGTGGCGCAGTCGGCGGCGGCCTCGTTTAATCCCGCCCACACAATAATGGATCAAGTATGTGAAATGCCTGTGCATCACGGTGTGCGAAGCCGTATAGAAGCCGAGGCTTGGGCCGTTGAGATGTTTCGCACACTAGAACTGCCCGACCCTGAAAGTTTTGGAGCGCGCTACCCGCACCAAGTATCTGGTGGTCAGTTGCAACGTGCGATGGCTATTATGGCCATTTCTGCTGACCCCGATATCGTAGTATTTGACGAACCAACAACCGCGTTAGACGTCACGACCCAAATCGAAGTGTTGGTTTTGATCAAGAAACTTATTCGCGATTATAATATCGCCGCCCTTTACATTACCCATGATCTGGCCGTGGTTGCACAAATAGCTGACCACATTATGGTACTGCGTCAGGGTAAAATGGTTGAACTGGAGACAACTGGAAATATCCTGCACAGCCCCAAACAACCCTACACAAAAGAGCTTGTCGAAGACCGCCAAACCTCCGATGTGTTTCGTGAAATAATCCTAAAGGCTGACCGCGAAGTGATCCTAGATGCCGCACACATCACAGCGCATTACGGTGATTTTGAGGTTTTAAAGGATGTGTCAATCACGGTTGCCAAAGGTGAAACGGTGGCTATTGTGGGGGAGTCTGGCTCGGGAAAAACCTCGCTTGCGCGCGTTATTGTGGGGCTTACGGAACGCAGTTCTGGAGATTTAACATTTTTAGGTCAGACGCTTAGCCCTGCCCTAAAGCATCGTAGCCGCGATGATCTGCGCAAAGTGCAACTCATCTATCAACAGCCCGACGTCGCCCTGAATCCCCGCCACACCGTCGGAGAGATTATCGGACGTCCTATAAAATTCTACTTTAACCGTACAGCTGATGAAGTGCGCGAACGCACGCTTGAGCTTCTTGAGCAGGTGGGCCTACCGGCTGATTATATTGATCGTAAATCAATCGCTCTTTCGGGAGGGCAAAAGCAACGTATCTGTATCGCGCGTGCTTTGGCCGCGGAACCAACCTTGATCATCTGTGATGAGCCCACCTCGGCTTTGGATCAGCTGGTTGCAGATGAGATATTAAAATTGCTACAAAAATTGCAAGATGAACTGAGCCTTTCATATCTGGTGATCACCCATGATCTTGGGATCGTGCGGCGCATTGCGCACCGCACAGCCGTGCTACTGCGCGGCGAGTTGGTTGCCAGTGGGGCGACCGGCGACATCTTTAAGCCGCCCTTCCATCCCTATACGGAAAAGCTTTTGCAATCAGTGCCCGAATTGCGCGAAAGCTGGTTGGAAGAGATTACCGCAAAACGCGCAGACTAACCCGCGCATCAAAATTAACCTAAGATGAAAATCTGCGACTTAGATTTAAAAGTCTTATTTAAATCTGGTACTTAGACTTCGGCTTTTTTGAAATTTCAAAGAATTAAAATGCGGCGCTAATTGTTAAAAGAGTCGCATTTTCGATCTGGACAAGGGGCACAACCTCACTTAAACACTCGCTACTGACCGTTGTTATAGACGATCAGTGCCCGAGTAGCTCAGGGGTAGAGCAGTGGACTGAAAATCCTCGTGTCGGTGGTTCAAATCCGCCCTCGGGCACCATTTATCAAGC
>ERZ889078.13-NODE-13-length-116461-cov-19.573287_pt1 | contig 116461 bp, 114 predicted proteins | sample MGYA00521266_ERZ889078 | MGnify/ENA primary metagenome ERZ889078 (study PRJEB32303, sample SAMEA104408618) | aquatic metagenome | biome: Brackish water; feature: Pelagic; material: water | place: Baltic Sea | collected 2014-06-16T06:34:00 | depth 76,534 m ... | reverse complement strand
GTTGGCGCCTCAATTACCGATTAAAGCGGGAGTTGGCTTGGCTTTGTTGCACCCCATAAGTAGCCCTTGGTCACGCCGATCTTGGTCCAAAAGCATCAGCCCCAAATAAGTGGCCCGTTCATCGGCAAAGCCAAAGCCGATCAACTGGTCCTGATCGTCAAAAAGCCCAATCCTTAAGGTCTTCGTCACATCGCCACTAGGTGCTGATCAAAGACGCGCAAATATATTAAAAGACAATCTCTTCGAGCGGGTCATACTGGCAATCTTGACCCCAGGCGGCTTGGGCCAGCCCTGCGGGTTTGACGCGAATATAGGCTAGCTCATCACGCGTGAAAAAGCGTCGCCTAGTCACGACATGTTCGGGGTCCTGCCAGCTGGGGTCTATCTCGCCCTCGACAATATGGCAGCGAAAGAATACTTCGACTTGGTGAAAACCGCTGCTGGGGTCGTGAAATTCGTTGATCAAAGCGGGTGCGCCCACTTCGATGATCAGGCCCGTTTCCTCAAACACTTCGCGCATGAGATTTTGTGGCAATGAGTGGCCCGCAATCACTCCACCCCCAGGCGCGCACCAAAGGTTTGATTTCTGATCCGCAAAAGCATTGACCAAAAGTACGCGGTCCTCATGTAAAATAAGGGCGCGAACGGCGCTACGGGGGGGCTTATACTTCATAAGCCCATGGTAGGGCAGGAGGTGCTATTGTCTAGCGTCATCCGACACGAAGTGCTAGTTTTTTGGCAATATAACACTAAAAGTGCTGCCTTTGCCGAGTTCGCTCTCAATCAACAGACGGCCGCGATGGCGTTTGACGATATGTTTCACGATGGCCAGCCCCAAGCCCGTGCCCCCGTTTTCGCGCGAACGGTGTTCATCAATTCGGAAAAAGCGTTCAGTTAAGCGCGGTAGATAAACCGGGTCTATGCCGCCTGCGTCATCGTTCACATCAATTCGCAAGGCGGCTTGACGCAACTGGGGGTCTCGCTCAATCGCGGTGATGGCGACCTGTACCTGCCCGCCCTCTTTGCCGTATTTGATCGAATTTTCGATTAGATTTGTGAAAATTTGGCTTAACTGGTCTGGATCAGCGGGCAATTGCCCAGGGATTGACAGACCTGATTGGGTGACCTTGATCTTCATTTGGTTCGCGATCGGGCCTAAGGCGCTCACCACGCTTGCGATGATGGTGTGCACATCAACGGTAGTGCTTGGGCGCACACGCTCAGTTGCCTCGACCCGGCTTAAGGACAAAAGATCTTGTACCAAACGATTCATACGCTCGGCTTCGCGCTGCATGATGCCCAAAAATCGGTCGCGGACCTTTTCCTCTTTCGCCGCGGTGCCGCGCAGGGTTTCAATAAAGCCCATCACCGCTGTCAGGGGTGAACGTAGCTCATGACTGACATTGGCCACAAAATCACGCCGCATTTGGTTTAGTTTCTCATTCTCGGTTACATCTTTAAAGGACACGACCGCACCAATCACACCCTGATCCTCAAGTGGAAAAAAGTTGACCACAAAGGTAACGTCGCCATTATGGTCTGACAGCACATAGCGACATTCTTGCGGCGTTTGCGTTTGGAAAAGCGTGGCGAGCGCTTGGGAAAACTGGGGTTGGCGAAACGACAAAATGAAATGACGCCCCAAACATTCATCCCCAAAGAGTTGGATAGCCTGCGGGTTCATCGCAGTCACGCGTGAGCTGTTCGCCACCAAAACGATGGGTAGTGGGATGCCCGTGATGACAGATTGTGACAGTGATGATTCCATCAGCCCTTTGACCCTAGTTTAAATGTTAAAAGCTTATGACACGGAGCCCAACTTATGCCCAGAGTTTGTAACAAATTGATTATGGAATTTCGTGTTTGTTCGAAACACGTTTGATTTTTTATCACAAACCGCACGGCGCAAAGATTTTGGCGGACGAAATAGCGTTAAAAAGATGATATAATACAAAGGCTTTTTCTATTTTACAAAAAATTGGATAAAATTTAAGTGACAAATTGCTTTGTCATAAGCTTGTTACAAAAAGTACATATTGCTGTCATCAAAGACGCCTATCTGTCGGCAAGTAACATCATAGAAATTAGGAGACGTTATGACTTTCTTCAAATTAAGCGTATCTGCACTTGCCACAGTTGCCGTATCTACCTCGGGCGTTTTTGCGCGCGATAATGTGCATTCAGCTGGCTCGTCCACAGTGAAGCCCTACGCGGAAATCGTTGCCGAAGCATTTGGCGAAAACTTTGATTTTCCAACCCCTGTGGTTGAAGGTGGCGGTTCAGGTGGTGGTCGTAAGAAATTGTGTGAAGGCGTTGGTGAAAACACAATAGACGTGGCAAACTCATCTTCACGCATTAAACAATCTGACATCGATACTTGTGCCGCAAATGGCGTGACTGAGATCATGGAAGTGCGCATTGGTTATGATGGTATTGTTTTCGCCTCTGACATCAACGGCCCACAATTTGCATTTACACCAGCTGACTGGTTTAACGCTTTGGCGGCTGAAGTTTTGAAAGACGGCACTTTGGTTGCTAACCCAAACAAATCTTGGTCTGACGTTAACCCCGTTTTCCCAGCACAAGACATTATTGCTTATATCCCAGGCACGAAACACGGCACACGCGAAGTGTTTGACGTGAAAGTGATAGAAGCAGGATGTAAAGACGCGGGCGCAGAAGAAGCGTTCAAAGCGGCGGGTAAAGATGATGGCTGCATGACTTTGCGCACTGATGGCGCGTCAGTTGATATCGATGGCGACTATACAGAAACATTGTCGCGCATTGATGCCAACAGAAACGCAATCGGTGTATTTGGTTTGTCCTTCTACCAAAACAACACAGACAAATTGAACGTTGCGACTATGTCAGGCATCGTTCCTTCGACCGAGACAATTGCTTCGGGTAAATACCCCGTGTCGCGCCCACTTTACTTCTACGTAAAAAATGCGCATTTGGGTGTGATACCTGGTTTGCAAGAATATATCGACTTCTTCGTGTCTGACGACATGGCGGGTCCAAACGGCCCTTTGGCCGCTTATGGCTTAGTGTCTGATCCTGAATTGGCTGCGACCCAAGCGATGGTTGCTGCTGGAACACCAATGGCGCCTTTGAACTAAGACAAGCTGAAACGCGGGTGGCGTTCTTCGCCACCCGCACATTTTTGGATTTAAATATGAGCCTTGGCATATTAATCTTGATTTTGGGTTTTTTGACCCTGGGTGGATTTTTTCTGGGGCGTTTGCGGGCAGTGTCGATGGTAGACTATGACGCGCGTAAACTTCACTCATTGCCAAATTTCTATGGTGGGATGGTTGCGATTTTCATCGCCCTGCCCGCCTTCTTTGTTTTGTGCGCATGGACGCTTTTACAGCCCGTACTCATCGAACAACGGGTGATCAGCAATATTGCTATCGTCGATATTACTGAAGGTTCAAACCGCACCCTTGTGATGGCCGACGTGCGCCGTATAGCCGAGGGGCTCGACCGTGCCTTGGCCTTGGGCGGCCTGTCAGAGCAAGATCTACTGAAGTTTGACACCACGCAGTCTGACGCCAATGCTTTGCTTGCGACCGCGGGAGTAGCATTGGGCGGAGAAGTGCAGCCCAGCGTCTTCGACGCTGCGCGTCATTATCGTTTAACGTCAAAATCAGCACAGTTGGTCATGTTTGTTTGTGTGCTTAGTGTCGCCCTTTTGGGCTTTGCGTTGGCCTATAGGCGTATCTCAGCACAAATGCGCGCGCGGAATGTGGTTGAGGCCGTTGTGCTTTGGGGGCTGGTTGCCGCTTCCATGGTGGCGATTTTAACAACCGTCGGCATCATCGCCTCGATGCTGTTTGAAGCTTATAATTTTTTTAAGATGTATCCTATTCTTGAATTTTTTACGTCACCCGTGTGGAACCCACAATTTAGCGGCGGTTCAGAGTTAGGGATTTTGCCACTGCTGTGGGGTACGCTTTACGTGTCTTTCGTGGCCTTGGTCGTTGCAGTGCCGACCGGGCTATTTGCCGCGATTTATTTATCTGAATATGCAGGGCCCAAGCTGCGCGCCACGGCCAAACCTGCCATTGAGATTTTGGCTGGTATCCCAAGCATTGTTTACGGTCTTTTTGCGCTAGTCACCATCGGTCCGATGTTGCGCGACTATTTTGCCCGACCGCTGGGTTTGGGCGACAGCTCATCTTCGGTTATCACGGCGGGACTTGCGATGGGTATCATGCTTATTCCTTTCATCTCCTCTTTGTCGGACGACATCATCAACGCGGTGCCGCAAAATCTACGCGACGGCTCTTATGCGCTGGGGGCTACACAGTCCGAAACCATTCGCCAAGTTGTGCTGCCCGCCGCCCTTCCTGGGATTGTGGGGGCGGTTTTGATGGGAGCCAGTCGCGCCATCGGTGAGACTATGATTGTTGTGCTAGGGGCGGGTGCCTCGGCTAAATTGTCGATCAACCCGTTCGATGCGATGACAACCATCACCGTAAAGATCGTAAGCCAATTGACGGGCGATACCGAGTTCAATTCACCCGAAACATTGGTAGCCTTTGCCTTGGGGCTGACTTTGTTTGTGTTTACTTTGTTGTTGAACATCGCCGCCCTTGCCATTGTGCGTAAATATCGGGAGCAATACGAATGACAAACGATGCAAAAGCTACGTTCACGTCAATCAAAAACCCCGACGCTCGTACCAAAAAGCGCAACGCCGCCGAAAAACGCTTTCGCGCCTATGGGCTTTTGGCGGTTGCTGTGTCGGTTGTGGCACTTTTGTTCTTGCTCAGCTCAATTTGGACCAAGGGCTCGGGTGCCTTTTACCAAACCTATTTGACGGTTCCGGTGACCATGTCGGCAGAAAAGCTAGACCCAAAGGGCAACCGCGACCCCGACGAGATGAAAAAGGTCACGACCATTGGCTATAGCAAGCTGATTGCCCAGAACTTGATCGACCAATTGGCGGTGAACGGCCTTGATACAAGCAACGTCAGCGACAAAAATATTGCCAAGCTTCTATCGTCTGAATCTGCGGCCACTTTGCGCAATCAAGTGTTGGCGGATCCAAAGCTGGTGGGTCAAACGCAAATATTCACCTTTTTGGCAAGCGGACGTATTGATGGTTACTTCAAAGGCCGCGTCACGATGGAAAGCGCTGCGCTTGATAACAATACCTCACCCGCGCAACTGGTTATTGCGGATGAGATGAAAAATATCGGTATTTTATCCATCAAGTTCAACTGGAAATTCCTATCCGCTCCCGACGCATCTGAACTGCGCCCAGAGGCTGCGGGCTTGGGTGTGGCGATCTTGGGCTCGGCTTACATGATGTTGGTGGTTTTGGGGCTTGCTTTGCCTTTGGGTGTTGCCGCCTCGATTTATCTAGAGGAATTTGCAACCAAAAACCGTTGGACTGACGTGATTGAGGTGAATGTCTCAAATCTTGCGGCGGTGCCCTCGATTGTATTTGGTATCTTGGGCTTAGCTATCTTTATCAATATCGGCGGCTTACCTCAGTCGGCCTCAATCGTGGGGGGCTTGGTCTTGACCTTGATGACGCTGCCAACTGTTATCATCTCAACCCGTGCCAGCTTGCAGGCAGTGCCCCCTAGCATCCGCGATGGGGCCCTAGCGGTTGGGGCGTCAAAAATGCAGTCGGTCTTTCACCATGTGTTGCCCCTTGCCATGCCTGGCATCATGACCGGCACCATCATTGGGGTAGCGCGCGCCTTGGGAGAAACCGCACCTTTATTGCTAATAGGCATGGTCGCCTTTGTACGCGACTTTCCCGCAAGCCCACCTTCGGGTTTTTTTGATCCGGCCACGGCGCTGCCGGTGCAAGTCTATCAATGGACACAGCGCGCCGATCCCGCGTTTACCGAGCGCGCGTCGGGGGCGATTATCGTTTTGCTTGGGTTCTTGTTGGTCTTAAATTCAGTGGCCATCTTCTTACGCAGCCGATTTGAGCGGCGCTGGTAGATTTAGGATCAATCATGAACAATATGATATTCTTGGAGAGAAATGTGCAAGTCGAAAAAAACAAAATAGCAGCTCAGGGCGTGCAGGTTTTCTACGGTGAAAATCACGCTTTGAAAGATGTGAATGTCGATATTCTGGACAAGACGGTCACAGCATTCATTGGCCCATCGGGGTGTGGTAAATCTACCTTTTTGCGTTGCTTAAATCGTATGAACGACACGATTGCTGGCTGCCGCATTGTGGGTGACATTCGTTTGGACGGCGAGGATATTTACGAAGCGGCTGTTGACCCTGTGCAATTGCGCGCCAAAGTGGGTATGGTGTTTCAAAAACCGAACCCCTTCCCCAAATCTATCTATGATAATGTGGCTTATGGGCCAAAAATCCACGGGCTTAGCCGCTCAAAGGCTGAATTGGATGAGATTGTCGAAACCTCGCTGCGCCGTGCCGCGCTTTGGAATGAGGTCAAAGACCGTTTGCACGCAGGGGCCATTGGCCTTTCCGGCGGCCAACAGCAGCGCCTTTGCATCGCCCGTGCGATAGCCACAGGTCCCGAGGTTTTGTTGATGGATGAACCATGCTCGGCGCTTGATCCGATTGCCACTGCGCAGGTCGAGCAATTGATTGATGAGTTGCGCAGCCGTTATTCTGTGGTCATTGTGACCCACTCAATGCAACAAGCCGCTCGCGTCTCGCAGCGCACCGCGTTTTTTCATATGGGGAATTTGGTTGAATATGGTGAAACGGGCCATATTTTTACCAATCCAAGTGATCCGCGTACGGAAAGCTATATCACAGGCCGTATTGGATAGGATGAATGATGAATAATGAACCCCATATTGCGTCAGCCTTTGACCGTGACCTTGAGGCCATTCAGGCTATGATCGTGCGCATGGCGGGCTTGGTTGAAACATCGCTTTTGCAAGCGGCTGAAGCGCTTGAAACCCGTGATGAAGAGCTCGCCGATACCGTGCGTGAAGGTGACAAAGTCATTGATGACCTTGAGCTACAAATCAACACAGAAGCTGCGCGTATGATAGCTTTGCGGGCCCCAGCAGCGTCAGATTTGCGCACCGCCCTAAGTGTGATCAAAATAGCAGCTTCACTTGAGCGCTGCGGCGATTATACTAAAAACTTAGCTAAGCGCTCAAATGTCTTGGCACAGCTTTCACCTGTTGGCGGGTCTACTGGATCAATTCGGCGCATAGCTAAGGCTGTTCAGCTACAGCTTGCGGGCGCGATCGACGCCTATATAAAGCGCGATTATGATATGGCGGTTGAAGTGCGCAATCGCGATAAAGACATTGATCAAATGTATAATGCGCTGTTTCGTGAATTTTTGACCCACATGATGGAAGATCCTCGCAATATCACGGCTTGCATGCATTTGCATTTCATTGCCAAAAATATCGAACGGCTTGGCGACCATGCCACGGGCATTGCTGAACAGGTGATTTATCTTATTACGGGCCATTTACCCGAAGAAAGCCGCCCAAAAGGTAGCTTGCCAAGCTCGGCTACCAAGAAATAGGTTCTTAGTAAGGATATTTCGATGAAGAAAGATCAGCCCGTCGTGCTTGTTGTCGAAGATGAACCAGCGCAAAGGGAAGTCCTTGCCTTTAACCTTGACGCCGAGGGCTATGACGTCGTTCAGGCGGCTAACGGCGAAGAAGCCTTGATTATGGTTGATGAGGTGATGCCTGATATCATCGTCTTGGATTGGATGATGCCAAATCTTTCGGGCATCGAAGTGTGTCGGCGCCTGAAAATGCGCCCAGAGACGCGCGGGATATCGATTATCATGCTGTCTGCCAAATCAGAAGAGGTTGACCGCGTGCGAGGCCTTGAAACAGGGGCCGACGATTATGTCATCAAGCCCTATTCAATTGTCGAGCTAATGGCTCGGGTCAAAGCGCAGTTGCGCCGCACAAGACCCACGACCGTTGGGCTGGTGTTGGAATATAGAGATATTCGCCTCTATAGCGAAACCCATAAAGTTTACCGTGGTGAGGCCGTTTTGAAGCTTGGTCCGACTGAATTTCGACTGCTTAGCACCTTTATCGAAAAGCCTGGCCGCGTTTGGAGCCGTGAACAGCTTTTAGACCGCGTGTGGGGTCGTGATATCTATGTCGATACCCGCACGGTTGATGTGCATATCGGCCGCTTGCGTAAGGCTTTGCGCGAATTTGGCGGCGACGATCCGCTGCGCACGGTGCGCGGCGCGGGCTATTCGTTGGGTTAGTTAGGCCTTGGGAGTGGTCATGACGTTTACATGACCCATCTTGCGGCCTGCACGCGCTTCAGGCTTGCCGTATAGATGAAGCGCCGTGTTGGGCTGGCTGGTCAGTTGGGGCACCTTGTCCATATCGTTACCAATCAAATTTTCCATCACCACGTCAGCATAGCGCTGCCCATCGCCCAAGGGCCAACCGGCAACAGCGCGGATATGCTGCTCAAACTGGTCAGTCGCGCAGCCATTTTGCGTCCAATGGCCCGAATTGTGCACGCGGGGTGCAATCTCATTCACTATAAAGCCCGCCGGAGTGACGAAAAGCTCGACCCCCATCACCCCGACATACTCAAGCGCGTTTAGGATTTTCGCGGCCAACAAAACCGCGTCGGTGCGTTGGTTGGCCGATAGGCGTGCAGGCACTGTTGTTTGGTGCAAAATACCATTTTTGTGTAGGTTTTCGCCTGGATCATAGGCCGAAATGGCACCATCAGCGCCGCGAGCGGCGATTACTGAAACTTCATGAGAAAAATCAATAAATCCCTCAAACACTGCCATCGAGCCTTGCATTGCGTCATAGGCCTCTTGCGCGTCTTGGATGTTGGTGATGCGCATTTGGCCTTTGCCGTCATAGCCCATGCGCGTAGTTTTCAAAATGGCGGGCAGGCCAACTTTATCAATGGCCTGCAGCAAATCATCAAAGGTCCCAACGGCATGGTAAGGCGCGCATCTAAGGCCAAGATCGGTTAGAAATTGTTTTTCGGTCAGGCGGTCTTGGCTGACGGCCAAAGCGTTGCGCGCAGGCCGAATGGGGGCCAAATCTTGCAGAATATCAAGCGCATAGGTGGGGATATTTTCGAACTCATAGGTGATCACATCCACATCTCGACCAAAGGCGCGCAGGGCTGCTTCGTCATCATAAGCGGCGGAGGTCACACGGTGTGCCACATCAGCTGCAGGGCACTGGGCGCTTTGTTCATAAATGTGGGTTTTTAGGCCCAAGCGCGCTGCGGCCACAGAAAGCATACGCCCCAACTGGCCGCCGCCTAAAATGCCGATTGTGCTGCCTTGGGCGAGGGGACTAGTCATGCAGAAGGCTCCTCAGGGATTGAGGCGCTTAGCGCGTCGCGCCACTGAGTAAGCCTTAGGGCCAAGGCAGCATTATTCAGCGCTAAAATACTGGCAGCTAAAAGCCCTGCATTGGCCGCGCCTGTGGCCCCAATTGCCATTGTTGCCACAGGATAACCGCGCGGCATTTGCACGATGGAATAGAGACTATCAACACCATTCAGCGCCTTTGTCTCAATTGGTACACCGATCACCGGCAGGCGGGTTTTTGACGCCATCATGCCAGGTAAATGTGCCGCCCCACCTGCGCCTGCGATGATGACCTGAAGGCCACGATCAATCGCTGTTTTGCCGTAGTCCCACAAGCGATCTGGCGTGCGATGTGCGCTGACGATCTTGGCGTCCCAAGTTACACCTAGAGCGTCAAGAATGGAAGCTGCTTCTTTCATGGCTGGCCAGTCTGACTGGCTGCCCATAATAATACCAACGCTCGCGGTCATATTGCCCCCTGTGTCAAGCCGCGCACTATAGCCAGATCACACCCTAGGGCAAGGATTTAGCCAAATATTCCTGCCTTTAGGCGATTATGTTTGGCGTTAATTGATTGAAAATTTCGCTGATGTGATCCTTTAGGACCAGTTTTTGCTTTTTAAGTCGACGCAGAGTTAGCTGGTCACGCATACTGGGCAGCTCTAGGGCTGCGATGGTGTCATCAAGATCTCGGTGCGTGCGGCGTAAAACCTCAAGCTTGATCCGAAGCATCTCTTCGAAGTTTAATTCATTGGTTACGTTCATGATGTTCTTTGGTTGAGTCGATTGATCATCACAATCATAGCATGGCCAGATATTTTTTGGTAAATTTTTTCATAAAACACCTTTGCATTCAGCCAGCTCTTGTTCTTAACGATATGGTGCCCCATATCTATCAAAGCACGCCCAACTGGGGTTGCTTAGCCGCATCAACAGGACGCAAAAATGACGAAATTGACTTTTGGAGCGCATCCGTTTCTTTTGGGCTTTGAACAATTGGAACGTCTGGTTGCGCGCACGGCCAAAACCGGAAATGACGGTTATCCTCCCTTTAACATCGAGGCGGCGACAGAAAATGCCTATCGCATCACTTTGGCAGTTGCAGGATTTCAAACCCAAAATTTGACGATCACCGTCGAAGATCGCCAATTAGTTGTGCGCGGCAAACAAGGCGACGATGACAGTGCGCGAGTGTTTTTACACCGTGGTATTGCCGCTCGCGCATTTCAGCGCAGCTTCGTGCTGGCCGATGGCGTCGATGTTGCTAGTGCCGAGCTTGAGCATGGACTTTTGCACATCGACTTGCACCGTGAAGTTCCGCAAACCATTGTACAAAAAATTCATATTAAATCTAACCCGTCCACCCAAGTGAATGGGGAGGGATCATGATGGCAAATGATAAAACGGAAAAACCTGAGGACGAAATCACAGATAATATGGTTTACGTACGTAAAGTCTTTGTGGAAGACCTTTCCGAACAGTTGCAAGAACAGGCCGAGGGGCTGCACGTTCTTTATGCGGTACATGATGCTAGTGGTACCCGCTTGGCTTTGGTGGCCAATAAAAAACTTGCGTTTTCGCTTGCACGCCAGAATGACTTTCTACCTCAAAGCGTGCATTGAATGTTTGGGGCTTTAGGCCCCAAAGCTAGTTCTGTTCGGCTAAGAACCGTTCGGCGTCTAATGCGGCCATACAGCCCATTCCTGCACTTGTGACTGCTTGGCGGTAGACATGATCGGTCAGATCGCCCGCAGCAAAAACCCCTTCGATTGAGGTGTGGGTTGTACCCGCTTTTACTTTGACATAGCCGCCGTTGTGCAGCTCAAGCTGGTCGGCCACAAGCTGCGTGGCGGGCGTGTGACCAATTGCCACAAAAAAGCCTGCGCAAGGGATGTCTTGCTCGGCACCGCTGTGTACATTTCGCACCCGCACGGCCGTGACGCCCGGAGGGTTATCATCGCCCAAAATATCGACCACATCATGGTTCCACAAGACACTGACTTTTGGATTTTTGAACAGGCGATCTTGCATGATTTTTTCAGCCCGCAAGCTATCGCGGCGATGCACCAAAGTGACTTTTGACGCAAAATTTGTCAAAAAAAGCGCCTCTTCGACGGCAGTATTGCCGCCGCCAATAACCACTACTTCTTTGCCGCGGTAAAAGAAACCGTCGCAGGTCGCACAGGCCGACACGCCAAACCCCTTGAATTTTTCTTCTGAAGGTAGGCCCAACCATTTTGCTTGAGCGCCCGTTGCCAAAATAATGGCATCAGCCGTGTAAGTCATGCCTGAGTCAGCGCTGGCCACAAAGGGGCGGTTACTTAAATCAAGGGCTGTGATGTAATCGGATATAATCTTGGCACCCATGGCGGTGGCGTGGTCTTGCATGCGCACCATCAAATCAGGGCCTTGCACTTGAGTGTCGCCGGGCCAGTTTTCAACTTCGGTCGTGATGGTCAACTGACCACCTGGTTGTAAGCCTTGCACCAGAACTGGCGCGAGCATGGCGCGTGCCGAATAGACCGCAGCCGTATAACCCGCAGGCCCAGACCCGATGATAAGCACCTTTGAGTGACGTGTGTTGCTCATGTTTTGATCTTTCTTAAATAGTTCCCTGTTCATATAAGGTGGCACAGCCTTGACGAAAAGCCCTGAATAGTAGATTGCCAAATGGTTTGAAAGAAGGCTATAGATTGGTCTATTATTGCGCAAATTTGAAATTTAATTACGTTTTAAACTGCGATTTTGAAAGCTACGACAAGGGACATTTGATGAGCGCTTCCAAGTTAGACCTTATCGACCGCCAGATCTTGGCCGAATTGCAAGCCGACGGTCGCATGACGAATGTTGAGCTGGCCAAACGGGTTGGCATTTCCGCTCCGCCTTGTTTGCGCCGTGTGCGCACTTTGGAAGAAGCTGGCTTGATCAAAGGCTATCATGCTGATGTCGATACACGCGAACTGGGGTTTGAAGTACAGGTCTTTGCAATGGTACGTTTGCAAAGTCAGGCCGAGGGTGATCTTTCCGCATTTGAGGGGCGCTGTCGCGCTTGGCCCTTGGTGCGTGAATGTCATATGCTCAATGGCGAGATCGACTTTATCTTAAAATGCACAGCGCCCGATCTTTCGTCTTTTCAAAGCTTTTTGACCGAGCAGCTCTTGTCTGCGCCTAATGTAGCATCTGTGAAAACCAGTCTTGTAATTCGCTGCGCCAAAGACCAACCCGGCTTGCCATTTGAAGTGCTAGAGGCGCGTTTGGTCAAAACTGCTTAGATTACAGCGCAATCACCGAGATTTGTCGGCCATAGTCGGCTTCTTGTTTGTGAGTGGCTCGGCGATAGGAAAAAAACCGGTCCGCATCGCTATAGGTGCAATGGCCAGACCAATGAGCCAGACCCACCCCCGCATCCCGCAAGCGCCAAAGCCCGTAGGCAGGCAGATCAAACTGAGCACGCGTGCCCTCACCGTTTGAAAAAAAACGACCCATTTCGGGTTTATCATCGATAAAGCGCTCAACAAATTCTGGCCCAACCTCATAGGATTTTTGCGAAATTGACGGGCCGATCACCGCGCAGATTGCTTGGCGCTGCGCACCAAGAGACACCATAGCCGCGACTGTTTCTTCCAGCACGTTGTCAAAACAGCCCTTCCAACCTGCATGCGCCGCTCCAATTACTCCGGCCATTTTATCAGCAAAAAGAACTGGCTGACAGTCAGCAGTTAAAATGGATAGGGCGATGCCTTTGGTTTTTGTGACCATAGCGTCAGCCTTTGGGGCTACCTCAAAAGGAGCATCTACCACCAATACGTCTGCCGAGTGCACTTGATGGACCCCCATTAAATGGCTTGGAGCCACGTCAATAGCAGCGGCGACGCGGTCGCGGTTAATCTTAACGATGTCGCGCTGATCAGAGCTGCCGTAGCCGCAATTCAATCCTTGAAAAATTCCCGATGACGCCCCACCCTTACGCGTAAAAAACCCGTGGCGAAAAGGGGCAAGACTTTCGTGGGTAATCACTTCCAACATCAAACAAATCCTGGTGCTAAAGGGGCTTTGGGTGCGGTCAACGCAAGAACTTTAAACAAGTTTCCCATTCCTGTGGGCTCGGTCAAGCGTTTCATTGCCGCCCAGTGGTTTTTGAGCCCAGCCCCCTTCAGATTTTGGGCCAACCTCTGTGCGCGCGCCTCAATCCCTAGGGACAAAAGCCATGTTCCTTGCTGCATCACAAAACCCACTGCTGGCTGGCTGGCTGCAACCAAAGCGGCGAAATCGACATGGGCTGTCAGGTCGGCTTGCCCGGGGTTTTGTAGCGCGTCAACATAGGTATGATTTTGCATCGCTTGGAACGTATCATTTTTGCCCCCTATATCGCCATAATCGATAATCAGGGCCAGCCCGCCTCTTTTGGAAATTTTCAGGCCGATTTCTTGAGCGATGGCGGCGCTTGCGGCGCTGGTTTCAATGATATCATCGGGGGCTGTGATGTCCCATTTGCCTGTTAAAAGCGCCGGTGGGCATTGGGGGCCGCGGCCAAAGATCAAATCCCCTTCTTGCAAGCCTATCATGGTTTCTGACCAGCCCGAAAGCGTGCGCATAAATTGGCGGATGGGCAGTGCGTCGAAAAATTCATTGGCAACTAAGAAAAGCGGATAATCTTCAATTTGCGACAGGTCGGCGTGCCACGCAATATCATAGGCGTGAAGCTGGGCCTTTTGGCGGGCGCGCATGGCGGGCGCCGCTTCGATCAGGGAGATGCGGGCGGCTTGTTGAAAGCCTGGCACTAATTTGGTGGCACGTAAAAGATCGCTCATCAAAGTGCCTGTGCCTGGGCCTAACTCGGCCAAGACAAAGGGATCTGGCGCACCTATATCCAGCCAATATTGCGCCAAACCTAGGCCTATCAATTCGCCAAACATTTGGCTGATTTCGGGGGCTGTGATGAAATCGCCTTGGCCACCGAAAGGGTTTTTATTGATGTAATACCCAAATTCAGGATCCAGCAAACACTGAGCCATGTAATCGCTTAGCGCGATTGGCCCCATTTGGGTGATTTGCTTTATCAATCGCGCCTTAAGTGGAGACACGGGGTTTCTTAGCACTTAAGATGAGCAATAGGCCAAAGGCGACCATGGGCAAAGACAAGGTTTGCCCCATGGTCAACCCATAGCCTTGCATTTGAAAAGCCAGACCCAAAGGATTATGCGCGGTGATAAATTGCATATCGGGTTGGCGTACAAACTCGACTATAAATCGCGCGCTTGCGTAAAAGATTAAAAACATCCCAGAAATTGCGCCCACGTGGGTCAGCCAGCCTTTACGCAAGGCCAAATAGGCCAGAATAAGCGCAAGGACCAGCCCCTCAAGAAAGGCCTCATAAAGCTGCGAAGGGTGGCGCACACAGACCTGTGCAGCCGTGGCGCAGGCTTGAGCCGCTTCGCCTGGGAAGGCGACGCCCCACGGCAATGTGGTGGGACGCCCCCACAGCTCGGCATTTATGAAATTGGCCAAACGGCCCAGCATCAGGCCAATGGGCGCGGCGATAGCCAAAAGATCAGCCGTTGCCAAAAAAGGAATTTTTTGCTGCTTGCTAAAGGCAATAGCCACGACAACCACACCCAAAAATCCTCCATGAAAGGCCATGCCGCCTTGCCAAACCTTCAAAATTTCGGCGGGGTTGCTTAAATAATATGTGGGCTGGTAAAATAGTACATAGCCCAAGCGCCCCCCAATGATGATTCCTAAGATCAACCAAGATATCAAATTTTCTATTTGCACCTCTGACGCAGTGGTCCGCCCCCCCCAAAGGGATTGTCTGCGCACCAAGAGTGCCATAATACGCCAAGCTGCCAAGATGCCCGCGATATAGGCCAACGCATACCAGCGCAGCGCAAAGTGAAAGTCACCGATGGTAATCATAAAAAGGTCAGGCGAAATATCTGGAAATGTGATATAGGACATGTGATCTCCCTTGGTGTCTTTTCATGCGCTTGGGTGTTTTTGTCAATCGCTTGCGCTTGCCAAGGCCAGCGTTCACCCCATATATGGCTTAAGCAACAAGGAAAATTAAGATGAGCAGTGGCAATAAATTTCTCGATGATATGTCGCAGTTGATGACCAATGCGATGGGTGTTGCCCAAGGGGCCAAATCGGAAGCCGAAACCGCCATGAAAAGCATGGTCGATCGCTGGCTTTCTAGCCATGACTTTGTGACCCGCGAAGAGTTTGATGCGGTGCGAGCTATGGCATTGAAGGCCCGCGAGGAGAATGCGGAATTGGCTGCGCGTTTGGCCGCTTTGGAAGCCAAAAGAAAAGCTTAACCGCCCACAGCCTTTGTTAAATGTGCATCGCGCCCTTAGGGGCGCGTTTTCTTTTGACTTATACACAGAAAAATCACTTTACAGACTGTCACTTTGCATCCACTATATCTAGTATTGGTTACAGTAGAACACACTGTACCTTGCCAATAAGTCAGCTAATTGTGGCATCGCGCCCCAACACCGCTAGAATGAGGGCCACCAATGTCGATGATCGAAGACTTTATCCTAACTGATGATATTCACCCAATTGATATCGTTGAAACCTTGGCCGCGCATCACGAATGGGAATTTGACAGGCTAACCAATGACCAGATAGCCATGTCGGTCGAAGGTCTGTGGCGCACCTATTCGATCACTTTGGCATGGAGCAGCCAAGATGAAACCCTGCGCTTGATCTGTACTTTTGAGATGGATCCCCCAGCCGATCGTTTGCCCGCCCTTTATGACCTTTTAAACCGGTGCAACGATCAGGTTTGGACTGGGGCCTATTCCTTTTGGGAAGATCAAAAGCTGATGGTTTGGCGCTATGGGTTGCTTTTGTCGGGGGAACAAATCGCTAGTCCTGAACAAATCGACGACATGATCGCAAGCGCCATCATGTCATCAGAACGCTATTACCCAGCCTTTCAATTGGTTGCTTGGTCTAACAGCACGCCCAAAGACGCCCTTAAAGTCGCTATCGCTGAAGCCTATGGCCGCGCCTAAATCACCCTCGCCCAAGACCGCTGCCTAAAGGAGACCAAATGTTTAAAGATATTGAAGCGCAGGGCCTTGTGCTTTTGGGCTGTGGGAAGATGGGCTCGGCGCTTTTGCAAGGATGGCTCGCAAACGGCCTGCTAGTGCGTTCGGTTTATATTATTGATCCCAACCCCTCGGATTGGGTGAAAGAGTTGATGGGGCAGGGCTTAAATGTCAATTTGCCCCTACCAGCGGCACCAGCGATTGTGTTGATCGCCGTCAAGCCGCAAATGATGGGCGCGGCCTTGCCGCAGTTGCAAGCCTTGGGCAATTCAAAGACAATATTCTTGTCTATTGCCGCAGGCATTCGCATGGCGCAATTTGCAGATATTTTGGGTCAAAAGACCCCCATAATCCGCGCTATGCCCAATACGCCAGCTTCGGTTGCGCGCGCGATCACGGCCATTGTGGGCAATGATTATATTGAGGCCGCTGAAAAAGCCTTGGCTCAAAGGCTTTTGGCGGTGGTGGGAGAGGTGGTTGAGGTTGACACCGAGGATCAAATCGACATTGTCACAGGTGTTTCAGGGTCTGGGCCCGCATACGTGTTTCATATGATTGAGGCTTTAGCCGCAGCCGCCCGCGCACAAGGGCTTAGCGAGGCGCTGGCCATGCGTTTGGCCCGTCACACTGTGACGGGGGCGGGCGAATTGGCGCATCGATCGTCCGAAACGGCGCAGAACTTGCGTGTCAATGTGACCTCGCCCGGCGGCACGACAGCGGCAGCACTTAGTGTTTTGATGGCCGAGGGTCTGGGCCTTACCGAGCTTATGACCCGCACGGTTGACGCCGCTGTAAACCGTGGGCGCGAGTTGGGAAAATGACCATAAATTATGATGATTTCGCGGCTGTTGATATTCGGGTGGGGCGTATTACACGCGCCGAGCCTTACCCAGAAGCGCGCAAACCCGCCATCAAGCTTTGGGTTGATTTCGGCGGGACCATAGGCGAGAAACGCTCATCCGCGCAAATTGCCACGCATTACACGCCCGAGAAGTTGATTGGCCGTCAGGTTTTGGCGGTTGTGAATTTTCCACCGCGCCAGATAGGCAAAGTTATGTCTGAAGTGTTGGTTTTAGGCCTGCCGGATGCGGCGGGTGAGGTGGTTTTAATAGGGCCTGATCAGGCCGTGCCTTTAGGAGGGAAACTCTTTTGAAACCTAAGATTTTAATCACGCGGCCCTTGCCCGAGCGAGTGCTAGAAAAAGTATGTACCGCGTTTGATGTGACGTTGCGCTCCTCAACCTTGCCGATGAGCGACAAAGAACTTGTGGCCTCCTTACGTGACTATGACGGGGTTTTGCCTACGTTGGGAGATGTCTACGACCAAACGATTTTTGCACTTGTACCAAAGCCACGCGCGCAAATTTTGGCAAATTTCGGCGTAGGTTATAATCACATCAACGTGGCCGCGGCCAAAGAGGTGGGGATCTCGGTCTCAAATACGCCCGGGGCTGTGACAGACTCAACTGCCGATATTGCGATGAACCTTATTTTAAGCACTGCCAGACGTACCGCTGAAGGTGAACGGATGCTGCGTGCCGGCGACTGGAAAGGTTGGCACCCCACCCAAATGCTGGGCCATCCCGTAACAGGGGCGAGCGTAGGCATCATTGGGATGGGGCGCATTGGGAAAGCAATCGCGCGGCGCTGCCATTTGGGCTTTGGCATGACGGTGTTATTTCATAACCGTTCGCAGGTGCCGGATGTGGGAGTGCCCGCAAGGCAAGTTTCGCTGGCCGAAGCGATGGCGGCTGATTTTGTCGTGGTGGCCGTTCCAGGTGGTGGCAGCAATGCGCATTTGATTAATGCCTCAGCCCTTAGCGCCATGAAGTCGAGTGGTATTTTTATCAATATCGCGCGCGGCGATGTGGTGGATGAACAAGCGCTCATCAGTGTACTGATACAGGGTAAAATAGCAGGGGCAGGGTTGGACGTTTATGAAAAAGAACCTCAGGTGCCCGAAGCGTTGGTTCAGCTGGAAAATGTGACGCTATTTCCGCATCTTGGCACCGCCGTTTTGGCAGTACGCGAGGCGATGGGTATGATGGCATTTGGCAATTTGGTGGCGCATTTTGAACAAAAAACGCCACCAAATCTGGTGTAAACTTTAGACGCGATCTTTAGGGGATCCCGGCATTAGGTCGTAAGGCCCTTTCCAACGAGCATGCGTCGCGATACGGGTCAACCAAGCATCAATATGTGGCCAATCTGCACGGTTAAACCCAAAAGGTTCTGGGTAAAATAAATAACCACAACACGACAGATCCGCGATGGTCAGCGCCGCGCCCACCAAATAATCTTGTCCTGAAAGATGTTCGTCTAACAACCGATAAGCAAGGGTAAGACGTCCTTGCAAAAAGGGCACGACTCCTTGGGGACGTTTATCCTCTGGCAGAAAGTTAAGCATAAAGCGCGTCGTGCCAATTTGAGTTGAAAATTTATGATTGTCCCAAAACATCCAGCGTAAAATCTCGCGCCGTTCGGCTGCGGATTTACCACCCAATTTTCCTGATTTTGAACTGATATAGTCCAAAATAACACCCGACTGCGTCAAAGTCGTGTCCCCATCCACAAAAACGGGCACTTCTCCCATTGGGTTGATGGCCTTAAAAGCGTCGCTTCGCGCCGCGCCATTAAAAAAATCAACATAAATGGGCGTCCAATCCCAGTCCGTCAAAGTCAGAGCAAGGGCGACCTTATAGGAATTTCCAGATTCGCCAAAACAATAGAGTTGCGCTGTCATAAGGGACCCTTTCAGAGTAATTACCACACATTAGGGTAAATTTTTGCCAAAGTGTAGGCCCATACGGTTTGGTGTGAACGGGAAAATATTAAACAAATTGAGAGGAAAATCTCGTGGTCTTTGAAAAATTACAAATATAAGCCTTAGGGCCTGATATAACGAAAGAGCGCAGAAGCACCCCACCCAAAGAAAATCGCCAAAAACAACGCCAAAATCCCATAGATCAGAGGCTGTTCATGTGCCAGATTGAAGAACCACCGCTCAAGCCCTACCCGGCGCACATCGATCTCGCGAAACTGACTGTCAATCACTTGCCCGTCGCGGGTTATAAAAATGCGAACGCGATATGCGCCTTCGGTGATATTGGCGGGCAAGTCAATTTTCCCTTGAAAAAGTGTGTCTTGCAACAGCCTCAGACCATATTCTGACTGAACATAGTTGCCCTCTGACGTGCGTACGCGAATAAGCGCGTCGGTGAATTCGGTGGTTTGCTCTGAGTCGCGGTTTTGTGTGGACGCACGGATCGCTCGTGGGATGGTGATATGATAAAGGCGATCTGTTGCCTCATCTATTACTTTGGCCAGGGGGGCCGTGCTCATAATTGCATAGAAGCTTGGCGCTTGCTCAAAGCCAAGTTCCGCATTATTCGCCCAAATCCCCATCACACGATCTTTACGCCGTACCACAACGGTGGATGATGGCCCCTCAAGTGTTATTATAACATGGTTTTTTTTGTTTTTCGGGGCAGGACTTTCGCGTTTGATAGCCCCATAAACCACAATTTGCGAGCCTTCAAAGTTTGTGGTGATGGACACGCGGGTTTGGTTGAACTGTGCCACTATTTCCTCTGCCAGAGTGGGCTGTGACAGGCCAAGTCCCAAACTAACTGCAAATATAAGGTAAAGAAATGCGCCTCTCATAGGCCTATTCCCTTGGTGACTGAGTAAAGCTCGTCAGGGGCAAGCAAGAGATCCAGCGCAATTTTGATTGCTACTGCTAAGACCAAAACCGCTAAAAGCCCGCGTAACTGTTCGGCCTTAAGTCTAAGCCCCACCTTCGCACCAAATTGTGCACCAATGACCCCGCCTAAAATCAACAAGACCGCCAACATAATATCAACCGACTGGCTAGAGATGGCGTGCATCAAGGTTGTAAAAGCCGTTACAAAAATAATCTGGAAAAGTGACGTACCAATAACGACTTTCGTTGGCATGCCCAACAGGTAAATCATCGCAGGTACCATGATAAAACCGCCTCCTACCCCCATAACGGCCGATAAAAAGCCTACAAGTGCGCCAATCACCAAGGGTGGCAACACCGAAATATAAAGGCCCGAGATTCGAAATTTTATTTTAAACGGTAATCGATGCACCCAAGTATGCACATGGGAACGCCGAATAGGGGCTTTGCCCCCTCGGTTACGAAGCATCGTTCGCACCGCCTCTTGCAGCATCAAAAGCCCGACCAGTCCTAAGAAAAGTACATAGGCCAGCTGCACGAAGAGATCAATTTGACCTGCCGCTGTCATCAAGGCAAAGACCCAAATGCCCAAGCCAGAGCCCATCATGCCGCCCAACAAAAGCACTAGTCCCATGCTGAAATCTACCCCGCGTCGGCGCATCTGTGCCATCACCCCAGAGACGGATGAGGCCACCACCTGATTGGCTCCCGTCGCAACCGCCACAGCTGGCGGAATTCCGATGAAAAACAGCAAAGGGGTGATTAAAAATCCTCCACCCACGCCGAACATGCCCGACAAAAATCCCACAACTCCACCAATGCCTAGTAAAAGAAAGGCATTCACCGAGACTTCAGCAATAGGCAGAAACAGTTGCATAAGATTTTCTGAATTGAGGCGACTTAATATAAATGCGCTTGTTGATTGGGCTTGTCAAACCCCTGCTGACTGCTGGACTTACCGCGTTAAAGTATTTGGCATCAATGCTAGATATCTACAGCTCTTTTACATAGGGTGTACCGCCCGCCCGTGGTGGGATAGCGCGGCCGATAAAGCCAGCCAAAATCACAACAGTGATCACATATGGTAAGGCTTGCATGAATTGAACTGGCAAAACAATTAGGCCTAAGTCAATATTTTGAAATCTGATCGCAAGTGCTTCAAGGAGGCCAAATAGCAAACAAGCACCCAAAGCATACCAAGGCCGCCACTTGGCAAAAATAAGGGCAGCTAGCGCAATAAAGCCTTTACCTGCAGTCATTTCACGACCAAATCCAGAGGACAGTGCCGTTGAAAGATAAGCGCCTGCAAGGCCCGTAAGCACGCCGCAAATGCAAACGGCTGCAAATCGCATCCCCTTGACCGACACGCCCGCTGTATCAACCGCGGCGGGGTTTTCTCCAACTGCGCGTAAGCGCAGCCCAAATCGTGTACGATATAAAAGCCATGCAGAAGCGGGTACCAAGGCGAATGACACATAGACCAAAATAGAATGACCTGAAATCAGGTCCGCGTAAATTGGCCCTAAAATTGGGATGTTTGCCACGTCATCGGCAAAAGGCAATGTAATTTCGGTGAAGCGTGCGCCTACGCCTAAAGGAGGCGTGCGCCCACCCAGCTGAAACCAATTTTGTCCGAGCAAGACTGTGAGGCCCGACGCCAGAAAATTGATCGCCACACCAGAAATAAGCTGATTGCCACGAAAGGTGATGGAGGCAAGGCCATGGATTGCCGACATCAAAAGTGCTGCAAAAATGCCACCCAAAAGACCCACCCAGACATTGCCTGTAGCATAAGACAGCGCAGCCGACGCAAAGGCAGCCGCCAGCATTTTACCTTCTAACCCAATGTCGAAAATACCCGCACGTTCGGAAAATAGGCCTGCCAAACAGGCTAAAAGTAACGGAGTTGAAAGACGAATGGTGCTGTCCAAGATTTGAATGTAAGATGCAAAGTCCATCAGTGCTCTTTCTTTTTGAAAAGGGCAAAGGTAATCTCAATGGGTCTGCGCACCATTTGATCAAGCGCCCCTGTAAACAAAATCACCAGAGCTTGGATCACAGTGATCAATTCACGCGGTATCTTGGTCCATAGCGCTAACTCTGCCCCACCTTGGTAAAGAAAACCGAATAGCAGTGCGGCCAAGAATACCCCAAATGGATGCCCGCGCCCCATCAATGAGACAGCGATGCCGATAAAGCCTGCCCCCTCGACCGAGTTTAATAGCAAGCGATTAGCTTCTCCTTGCACTGTGTTTACAGCCATTAAACCTGCCAAAGCGCCTGAAATGATCATCGCGTAAAGCGTAATGCGTACGGGGTTAATGCCCGCATAAACCGCAGCTTTTTCTGACTTACCAAAGGCGCGAATGGCAAAGCCCAAGCGGGTGTGCCAAATCAAAAACCATACTAAAATGCAACAGATCATCGCAATGATAAGGCTGATATTAGCTGGTGTTTTACTCGAAAAAGGAATGCCAAACAGGCCCAAAACTTGGTCAAGGCCAGGAAGGTTGGTAGCTTGGGGAAAGCGTGCGCTAGCTGGGTCCATTGACCCTTTGGGGCGCAACTGATTGACCAATATGTAATTGAGCAAGCTTGCGGCGATAAAGTTAAACATGATGGTGGTGATCACAATGTGGCTGCCACGTTTGGCCTGTAACCATGCTGGAATGGCAGCCCAAAGGGCCGCAAAAAGCGCTGAGGATACAATAGCTGCACAAAGCGCCAGTGACCAATGCGGCCAAGGAATGAACAGGCACACAAGTGCAACGCCTAGCCCACCTAAAGTGGCTTGCCCCTCGCCGCCGATATTAAAAAGCCCAGCGTGAAAGGCAACAGCAACGCCGAGGCCTGTGAACATAAAGTTGGTGGCATAATAAAGCGTATAGCCCCAGCCATAGGTTGACCCCAACGCCCCGTCGATCATCACCTGCAGTGCTGCTATAGGATCTTCTCCGACCGCCAAGATCACTAAGCCAGATATGGCAAAAGCTATAAAAACACTGACAAGAGGTACTAAAAAAGCATCAGCCCATTTTGGCAGTTTTTCCATCAAATAATTCCCTCTTGCGGAGGGGCGATACCTGCCATCATTAAGCCTATTTCATTAACATTGGTTTGGGTGGCATCTTTGACGCCCATCAAGTGGCCGTCAAACATCACGCCGATACGGTCTGACAGGGACATAATCTCATCTAACTCAACAGACACCAATAAAATTGCCTTGCCTGCGTCGCGCAGGGCTATGATTTGCTGATGAATAAACTCAATCGCACCAATATCAACCCCGCGGGTCGGTTGGCCAATCAAAAGCACATCTGGCACGCGTTCAATTTCGCGCGCAACAACGATTTTTTGTTGGTTTCCACCTGAGAAATTCTTTGCCGCCAAAGTGGGAATGGGTGGACGCACATCGAAACGGGCCATTTTTGCGGCCGTTTCATCGAGCAACGCGTCATTGTTCATGAACCAATGGTTATGCTGATAAAGGGGATCATTGTGATACCCAAGCCCCATATTTTCCCAAGCCATGAAATCCATAATCAGGCCCATATCTTGGCGGTCTTCGGGAATATGTGCGATACCCATTGCGCGGCGGCTTTGTGCATTTGCGCTCTTACCAGTTAGATTAAGGACTTCGCTTTTCAGAAAAGCGCGGCCTTGGGCGTTTCGAATGCCAGCCAGCACTTCAAGCAAATGTGATTGTCCATTGCCCGCCACGCCAGCAATGCCCAATATTTCGCCCGCGCGGATCGAAAAGGCGACGTCACTTAGACGCTCTACCCCTTGTTCGTCATGCAGCGTAAGACCTTCGACCCTTAAGACCTCATCCCCATAATTGGGTGCGCTTTTGCTGATTTGCAAAAGTACTTTGCGTCCCACCATCCGTTCGGCCAAGTCTTGTGGTGACGTTTCTGAAGTTTCGAGCGAGGATACTATTTGTCCCTGACGCATGACCGACACATGATCGGTTATATCCATAATTTCACGCAATTTGTGGGTGATTAATATGATCGTTTTACCCTGGGCCTTAAGCCCGCGCAAAATGCGGAATAGGTGATTGGCCTCGGCGGGGGTAAGGACGCCCGTTGGCTCATCTAATATCAAAATTTCGGCTTGGCGATACAGAGCCTTTAAGATTTCGACCCTTTGCTGATGGCCCACAGACAGGTTTTCGACCACCGCGTCTGGGTCGACATCAAGATCATATTCGGCTGATAAATCGGCCAAAACGTTACGTGCGCGCGTGAATGAGGGGCCCAGTAATGCCCCGTCTTCCGCCCCTAGAATAACATTTTCAAGAACGGTAAAATTTTGCACCAATTTAAAATGCTGGAATACCATGCCGATGCCTGCGCGAATGGCACTTTGGCTGTCGGGAATAATAGTAGGTATGCCTTTTATCAAAATTTGGCCCGAATCGGCCTTATAAAAACCATAAAGAATGGACATGAGCGTTGATTTGCCCGCGCCATTTTCGCCGATTATCCCATGTATCGTGCCCGCTTTGACTTGGATAGAAATGTCTTTATTTGCTTGTACGGTCCCAAACGCTTTGGATATGCCGCGCAGCTCAATTGCCAAAGGCAAAGAAGGGGCGGCAGTTTCCTGCCGCCCCAAAATATCACTAGAATTCATTAAAACGAAGCCGCAGGGCAGGTTTCGTCTGACATATAGTCATGGACTTTCAAGCTACCTGATTTGATGGCATCGGCTGCAGCATCAACGCGGGCTATCATGTCTGCCGACACAAGGGCTGCATTGTTATCATCCATCGCATAGCCTACGCCACCAGCAGCCAGATCCATGCCAATAAAACCTGTCGGCATATCAGCGCCCGCGCTAAAGGCATTAAACACAGCCACATCAACTCGTTTTAGCATCGAGGTCAGAACCGACCCTGGGTGCATATAGTTTTGGTTGCTGTCAACGCCGATGGACAAGATTCCCTCATCCGCTGCAGCTTGTAAAACGCCCATGCCTGTGCCGCCAGCGGCTGCGAAAATCACGTCAGCACCTTGTGATTTTTGTGATTTTGCGAGCTCAGCCCCTTTGGTTGGGTCATTCCAAGCGGATGGGGTTGTGCCCGTCATATTCAAAATCACAGTGGCATCTGCATTTACTGCTTTAACGCCTTGGGCGTAGCCACAGCCAAAGCGGCGGATTAAAGGAATATCCATGCCGCCGATAAAACCAACTGTATTGGTTTTTGACGCAAGGGCCGCCATCATCCCTACCAGATAGCTGCCTTGATCTTCAGCAAAGCCAACAACTTGGACATTGGGCGCTTCTAGCCAGCCATCGATGATCGAAAATTTCGTGTCAGGATAGTCTGCGGCAACTTGCGACAGCACGTCAGAAAAAGCAAAGCCAGCCATCACAACAGGATTCGCGCCCGATTCTGCTAAACGGCGCAATGCTTGTTCGCGCTGGGCTTCGGATTGCATTTCCAACTCTTTAAAGGTGCCACCGGTTTCGGTCGCCCATTTTGTAGCGCCAGCAAAAGCAGCCTCGTTGAAAGATTTGTCAAATTTCCCACCCAAGTCATAAATGATAGCAGGATCGGCAGCGGCGGCGCCACATGTCAGCGCTAGAGCGGCGACAGCACCGAATAAATGTTTATGTTGTGTCATTGAAGTCTCCCAATTGTTTATAATGCGCACCATGCCTTTAAATTTTCTTTGGCCGATTACGCTCTCGTGTGCAAATTAGGACTGGAAACGCTTGGAGCGTCAACAGGATTCGTCACAATTGGAAAATTTTAAACTGAATCTTTCGCGTATTTAGGGCTTCGAGGCTATTAATGTTACGGACATGATTAAAGCATCAATCGAAGGGCCTGCAGGTGGCTGATAATAACGCAGTCTTTTGCCCGTTTGTAGGTATCCAAGCTTTTGATAAAGCGCAATCGCGGCTGGATTTTCGGCTGAAACTTCCAAAAAAATACGAACCACACCGCGCCCGGCAGCTTGGGCGTGAAACCGTGTCATCAAGGCCAAAGCGGCCCCTTGCCTGCGCGCCACGGGGGCCACGGCTAGGGTCAGAACCTCTGCCTCATCTCCTATTAGACGGCCCAGCATAAAGGCGTTTTCCGAGGTTACAAAGGCACAGACGTCATCCGCTAAAAACTGGGAAAAAGCGGCTGCCGACCAAGGGGCTGGGGTATCAAAGCAAAGCTGATGCAGCTGTGCTAGCTGATCTGGCGTCACGCGATTCTCTCAATAATTTTGGGCGGCAAATCGGACGAGGGGGCCGCATCTGCAGAGCGCATGTAAAAGGGGCTTGGGCGTTGCGCGTGCGGAGGCAAGCCTACCTCAGGCAATCGTTCTACTGCCAGTTGTGCGATTGCGACCGCAATATTAAAGGGCGGCGTTTGGCTTGCTGGTACGCTGCCCCAAAGGGGGAAATCCGTGGGTATTTCTTGAACAGCCATTATTTCGGGCAGGTGCGGTGTGCTTTCAAACCTTTGGACATAGGCCATTTCGCGTCGCGCATCGAGGGCAACAGTACAGGGGCGTGGTGCGCCAAAGGCGGTCGCCTCAAGAGATGTTATGCCAATCGCAGGCACGCTGAGCCCGAGGCTAAGACCGCGCGCGGCGGCCACCGAAATGCGGACCCCTGTGAAATTTCCTGGCCCAATACCCACGCCAATGCCGGCCAAATCGCTAAAGCCGTAACCATGCCGTGCCAAAAGCGCTTCGAGCATGGGCATTAAATATTCGGCTTGACCCTTTTGCATCGGCTCATATTTTTCACCCAACAGCTGGGTACCACTTAACAAAGCGGCCGCGCAATGCGCGGCCGATGTGTCAAACCCCAAGATCAGGGGCAAATTTGGGTCTGTCTTAGGTGGCAACTGGGCGCACCTCAACTACTTCAGGAATATAGTGGCGCAGCAAATTCTCGATCCCCATTTTCAAGGTCAACGTGGATGAGGGGCAGCCAGCGCAAGCGCCTTGCATGTGCAAATAGACTATACCGCGGTCAAAGCCATGAAACGTAATATCGCCACCATCTTGCGCGACGGCAGGGCGCACGCGCGTGTCAAGCAACTCTTTGATTTGTGTTACAATATCGCCATCTTCGCCTGTATGTTCGGCATGGGCTGCTGCGGCCTCGCCCTCAAGGGCAGGCGCCCCTGATTGGAAATGCTCCATTATAGCGCCCAATATTGCGGGCTTAATATGGTCCCAATCGGAATTTTCAGCCTTTGTAACCGTAATGAAGTCAGAGCCCAAAAACACCCCCGCTACATCGCCCACGGCGAAGATTCGGTTGGCGAGCGGTGATTTGCTGGCCGTGTCGGCGGTGGGAAAATCGGCCGTGCCCAAGTCAAGAACAGACTGGCCAGGCATAAACTTTAGCGTAGCGGGGTTTGGCGTAGATTCGGTTTGAATGAACATTGCGATCTCCAATCTAAGTAGCAGATATGTGCTTCTTGACCCTAGAAGTCAAGTTTTAGAACAATTCCAAATAAAGTGCCGCTGTTATTTTTGTGCAAAATAAGCAGCGATTTTTGCAGCCAATTGCTGGCCAACGGATGTTTTGCTTTGGCGGGGCCAAACCTCAGTTTGATCAGCTGAAATAAAGGTGACCGCATTCTCATGTCCGCCCATGATGCCGGTTTGCGGGCTTACATCATTAGCTAAAATCCAATCACAGCCCTTATTCGTAAGTTTAGAAGTTGCGTTACTCTCAACTTGGTCGGTTTCGGCGGCAAAGCCTATGACCAAAGCGGGACGGTGAGACGTGGTGCGCGCCAGCTCAGCCAAAATATCGGGGTTTTGCGCAAATTCTAACTGCAGTGCTTGGCCGCTTGCGTCTTTTTTCAGTTTCGACGTTGCCGCATTGGACACATACCAATCTGCAACGGCAGCTGCCATGATGGCGGCGTCAGCGGGCAAAGCGTCAAACACGGCTTGGCGCATTTGCGCTGCCGTTTGTACTTCGATTACGGTTGCACCTTGCGGTCGTGAGGCTGTTGCGGGTCCTGTCACAAAGGTTACTTTAGCTCCCAAATCCATCAGCGCAGTTGCAATGGCGCTACCTTGCGTCCCTGATGAGCGGTTGGCTATATAGCGCACGGGATCAATCGGCTCATGCGTTGGCCCAGACGTGACGATGACGTGTCGATTGGCCAGCGAACCTTGGCCCGCCCCATTAAACTGATCTTTGATGGCGCTTAAAATATCGACAGCCTCTGCCATACGTCCAAGGCCGAATTCGCCGCAAGCCATGTCGCCGTTTGTTGGGCCGACTAAGGTCACGCCGTCTTGTTGAAGTTGTGCAACATTGCGCTGAGTGGCGGGGTGATGCCACATACGCACATTCATAGCCGGGGCCAGGAGCACCTTTTTATCGGTTGCCAGAAGCAAGGTCGAGGCCAGATCATTAGAAAGCCCTGCCGCCATTTTGGCCATTAAATCTGCTGTTGCGGGGGCTACTACCACCAGATCCGCAGAGCGTGACAGCTCAATATGGCCCATTTCGGCCTCATCGGTCAGGTCGAATAAATCAATATAGGCTTTGCATCCCGCAAGGGCGCTTGCACTCAGGGGGGTAACAAATTTTTGACCTGCTTTGGTCAAAACTGGTGTCACATCGGCCCCTTCAGCACGAATTTTACGAATTAAATCGAGAGTTTTATAGGCAGATATGCCACCACCAATGATCAAAAGTATGCGTTTGCCCAGCATTATCTAACCCCTTTGCACCCATGTGCTTTAGGCTTTGCAACGCATCTGCACAAGTCTTGGCATACGAAAATAGGTTGCTATCCCAAAAAAGCCTGTAATTCCGGTGACTGCCCCTCAAGCCCGCGGCGCAATTTATTAAAAGCCGTTGCCTCTAGCTGTCGTACACGTTCTTTTGACAAGTTCAACTCTTGGCCCAAAGATTGAAGAGTGCGTCCTTCGTCGCGTAATTTGCGCTCGATGACAATGTAGCGTTCACGCGGGTTCAATGCGCCCATCGCCGCCACCAACCATTGGCGCAGTTTCCGTTGGTCATGCTCTTCGCCCACCAATTCGGCCGTAGGTGTGGCGTCATCCTCCAGCGTGTCGATCCAAAAGCGCCCATCATCATCATTCGACTGTTGCACGTTCAACGAAAAGTCTGAGCCCGAAAGGCGCCCGTCCATCATCTCAACATCGGCAACGGAAACGCCGACTTCGGTGGCGATGCGAGCGCGTAGCTGATGGCCGTCAAGCGTTTCGCCGAGAACCGCCGCTTCGCGTTCGATTTGCGCTTGGACCCTGCGCATATTAAAGAACAAGGACTTTTGACTGCTTGTCGATCCTGTTCGCACCATCGACCAGTTGCGCATCACATAATCTTGGATTGAGGCTTTGATCCACCAAACTGCATAGGTCGAAAATCGCAAGCCACGGTCTGGATCAAATTTTTCGGCCGCCTTCATTAGACCAAGGGAGGCCTCTTGAATAAGGTCGTTCATAGGCGCACCATAGCGGCGGAACTTTGACGCCATAGAGATTGCAAGTCTCATGTAGGCAGTGATCAATCGGTGCAGAGCCTGTTCGTCGCGTTGGTCGCGCCAGGCAAACGCTAGGCGTAATTCGGTCTCGGCATCAAGCAATTCCGCTTTCATTGCTTGGCGTGCCATTTTTTGATCGGTATACCCGTCTAAAGCCATGACAACCTCCTTTGGCAATTTTACTTTTTACGGGGCGCAGCAGTGATTGGATCAAAACTATTTCAGGGGCCTTTGCCTAAACTGTCGTTGGTAATTGGCGGGGCGCGCTCGGGCAAGTCGCGCCTAGCCGAGTCTTTGGTCACAATGAGCGCAAGACCGCGGGTATATATCGCCACCGCGCAAGCTTGGGACGATGAAATGCGTTCAAAAATAACCACCCATCAACAAGATCGTGGCGCAGATTGGCGCACAGTCGAGGCACCTTTAGATGTGGCTACAGAGTTGGCGAAAGTGCCCGCAGGTCAAGTCGTTCTTTTAGATTGTGCAACGCTTTGGTTGAGTAATCATTTGTTGGCAGGCCACGACTTGGTGGCGCAAAGCGCGCTTTTGCGTCAAGCCTTGGCTGTCTGTGCCTCCCCCGTGGTGGTTGTAAGCAATGAAGTGGGTTGGTCGATCGTGCCTGAAAATAAACTTGCGCGGCTGTTTCAAAATGCTCAAGGCCGCTTAAACCAAGATCTGGCACAAGAGGCTGATTTGGTCTTGGCGGTGATTGCGGGCTTGCCCATCGTGCTAAAATCCGGGCAGCCATGAGTCGAAGCTTAATCACACGTTTTTACTTGGTGCGCCATGGCCCGACCCATGCCAAAACGATGATAGGGTGGAGTGACCTTGAAGCCGACCTGTCAGACCAAGGTACTCTTGATCGTTTAAGCGCATATTTGCCTAAGGCTGCGGTGGTGATCTCATCTGACCTGCGCCGCGCTGTGGCCACCGCTGACTGTTTGCAAGGGCCGAACCACATGCGCTTAGCCCACGACCCAAACCTGCGTGAATTGCATTTTGGGGCATGGGAGGGCCAAAGTCATGCGATGGTTGACAGCCACTCGCCCAAAGAGCTGCGCGCTTTTTGGGAAGAGGCGGGCGATGTGGCCCCGCCTCTGGGCGAAAGTTGGAACAAAATGCATGCGCGCGTGACCCAAAGTCTCAGACAATTGGCGCAAGGCCACCAGGGCCACGACATTATCATTGTTGCCCATTTTGGGGCTATTTTGGGTATGGTGCAATACGCACTGGGCTGTTCGGTTCAAACTGTTTTTGCGCATAAAATTGATAATTTATCGGCGACGGTTATATCTTTTAACCAAGAGAACTGGAGCCTTGAGCAGATCAATCTTTGCCCTTGATCATAAGGCACTCGCCAATGCCGAAGGGATGTTTGCTGAAGGCGCAGCAACTCCGGCGCACAAGGGTGCGATATGCTGCGCCTAATAGCTGAACGATTTGACCTGTTTGCGCGCGGATTTCGCCGCATTCATTGCCTATCGGAGGGTGCTAAACCCTAAGATCGAGCCCCGAACGCGTGTCTTAGGCTTTGCGTTTTTCCTCAATTACTTGCCAGATCAGTTCGGCGCTATTGGTGCCATCGAACCGTTCAAGCTCCTGGATGCCGGTGGGGGACGTGAGGTTAATTTCTGTCAGATAATCGCCGATAATATCGATTCCAACAAAAATCTGACCTTTCTCACGTAAAAGTGGGCCAATTTTCGCACAAATCTCAAGATCCCGTGCCGTTAGTCCGACTTTTTCGGGCAGCCCGCCCGCATGCATATTTGAGCGCGTCTCGCCCTCCTGTGGTACCCGATTGATCGCACCTACGGGGTCGCCATTCACCAAAATTACGCGTTTATCGCCTTTTGAGACGTCGGATAGGAATTTTTGCACGATTAAGGGTTCGCGGTTAATGGCGCTAAACATTTCATGAAGCGAGGTTAAGTTTTTGTCGTCAACACCTAAACGAAACACACCCGCCCCCCCATTGCCGTAGAGCGGCTTTAGGATAATGTCACGATGTTTGGCCTTAAAGGCTTTGATCATATCTAAATCACGGGCAATCGCGGTTGGTGGTGTTAGGTCAGGAAAGCGCAAAACCAAAAGCTTTTCTGGGTAATTTCGCACCCAAAATGGATCGTTGACCACCAAGGTCTTGGGGTGAATAAGGTCTAGTAAATGGGTGGTGGTAATATAGCCCATATCAAAAGGTGGATCTTGGCGTAGCCACACCACGTCAAACTCTGACAAATCAACCTCGACTTCGGTACCGTAGGTGACATGATTTCCTTGCTCAGCGCGTAGCTTAATGTTCCGCCCCCGAGCAATCACACGACTTTCAACAAAGGCCAAGCAATCAGGAGTATAGAAAAATACCGAGTGGCCACGTGCTTGCGCTTCAAGTGCAATTCGAAAGCTACTGTCAGCGCGTATATTAACAGATCCTATAGGATCCATTTGAAAAGCAACTTTGAGTGACATATGCATCCCCTTTTCAGCTTCTCTGCATGCCCGATAAGGGCAGCTGATGCAATAACGGCATTAGGTTTCTAACGCGGTTATTGTAGAGCCTGTTTTCTCAATACCCTTCATCATGGTGCAACAAACAGCGCAAGGGTAGATGTGCGAGCTTGTCCGAGCCAGCGCTGGGCAATGATGCCCGTGCCGCGCGCTTTATAATGAAGCCGAAGGGCTCTTCTTGCTCTTAGCCATAAGATGAAAACTCGTTTATCTGTCTTTTACTATATTTAACGCCACTTGATACACGTCACGCCGCGGAAGGGCCAAACTTTCTGCGACCATCGCCGCTGCGTCTTTTACAGACATCTGCGCTAAGGCGGATCGCAGCGCCGTTTCTACCGTTATAGGATCAGCCTTGGCCTTATGATCTCGGTCAACCAAAACCACAATTTCGCCTTTAATTGCAACGCCGTCAAACACCGCCACCAGTTCGCCCAAAGAGCCGCGAGTGGTTTCTTCAAATTTTTTTGTCAACTCTCGACACACAACCGCCCGCCTTTCCTCTCCTAAGGATGACACCATATCGGTTAATAATTTACTGAGGCGTTTGGGCGATTCGTAAAAAACCAGGGTTGCAGGTATCTGCGCCATTTCACTTAGAAAGCTGAGCCGCGCTGCACTTGTATTGGGGGGGAAGCCCACGAACATAAACTTGTCGCTCGGCAGTCCAGACACCGTCAGTGCGGCCAAAACGGCCGATGGTCCAGGGGCTGCCAAAACGACATGGCCGGCAGCTATGGCGGCCTTGGACAGTTGATAGCCAGGATCAGCCACCAATGGCGTGCCCGCTTCTGAGGCATAGACCACTGATTTCCCTTCGGCCAAGGCTGCCAAAATGCGTGGTCGCACTGCTTCACCGTTATGATCGTGATATGCCCAGAGGGGGCGACCATTCAGAGCTACGCCGTGGATTTCCATTAGGTGGCGTAAGGTTCGGGTATCTTCGGCAGCCAAAATATCGGAACCAGCCAAAATATCCAGTGCTCGCAGAGTAATGTCCCGTGCTGCTCCAATAGGCGTGGCGATAAAGTGCAATCCTGGTGGAACAGTTTTGGCCAAAGACTTTGCCTGCATCATATTTCGTCCTTAAAAAGTTTACTTCCAAGGCTTAAAAGCCTAATCTAACTATAATTACCAATTTTTGCCCTATGAATAGGAACGGTCTATGTTGTCTGTTTTAAACCTTGCCCGCAAGCCATTGGGCAAAATCGGCCTTTATCTTATTTTTATCCTTGGGCTTGTAGCTTGCACAACCAACTCGATCCCTAGTTTGACGGCTCGGCCTGATGGGCCTGTTAAGGTTGGGCTTTTGGTGCCTTCGGGGACGGGGGAGGCACGCGACGAGCTTTTGGCTAGCTCGCTTGAAAATGCTGCTCGTTTGGCCATTGCCGATTTGGCCGCCGTTCATCCGAACACTGTTATTGAGCTTAAGATTTACCAAACATGGGGTCAGCCCGCAAAAGCGGCCGAGGTAGCATTACAGGCTGTTTCCGAAGGGACCGAAATCATTTTAGGCCCTGTTTTTTCCCAAGAGGCAAAGGCTGTTGGTCTAGCGCTGAACGGCACCAATGTGAATGTCTTAAGCTTTTCTAACAACGTCGAAATCGCCAATGGTGCGGTATTTGTTTTGGGGCAAACCTTTCAAAACACCGCCAAACGTTTGACTGATTATGCGCTGGCCCAAGGTGTTAGCAATATCATGGTCGTGAGTGATAAAACACCCTCAGGTGAGTTGGGCCGCGGAGCGATTGAAGCAGCGGTTCGCAAAGCGCGAGGCACGGTTACAGCGATTTTTGATTACGAATTCTCGCAAAATGGCATTATTTCTGCTGCCCCTTTAATCGCGCAAGCGGCAAAGCAGTCTGGTGCGCAGGCCTTATTTTTGACCGCTGATACGGCGGGCGCACTGCCGCTTTTGACCCAACTTCTAAGTGACGATGGCTTAGGGGTGCAAGGCACACGGTTTATCGGGCTGACGCGTTGGGATATTCCCGCTGCCACGCCCGAGCTTGCGGGTTTGCAAAATGGCTGGTTTGCCTTGCCTGACCCTGTGCTTTATGCGCAGTATAAAGCGCGATATGAAGCAACCTATCAGGGCCCACCGCATCCTGTTTCGGGGCTGGCCTATGATGGGATCGCCGCAATTGGCGCTTTAGTAACCTCAGGGCGGGGGAATGCTTTGACGGCGCAGGCCTTAACCCAACGTTCGGGATTTGTGGGCGTTAATGGTATCTTCCGTTTTATGAAGGATGGAACGAATGAACGTGGTTTGGCTGTCGCTGAAATACAAAATAAACAGGTGAATGTGATTGACCAAGCCCCTCGCACCTTTGCCAACGCCGGGTTCTGAGGCCGCAGCCTCATTAGAAGATTTGGGTCAACCCTTGATCTTACCACGTGACGAAATCATTGATGCCGACCGCATTCTAAACGACATCATCGCTGCATGTGAAATTGTTGGCGAAGCCGCAGACGTGCGCAAAATCACGGTTCGGCATTTGGCTGCGGCCAAATTGAAAGGTAACGCGATCCTTGCAGGCGCATTTGAAGTCACCCCCAAAACTGCACGCGCCTTGGTGGCTGCGCAAGTCCATCTGACCGACGCTTTGGTGCGGATAGCTTATCGAGTGGCTCTCGGTTTGCTGCATCCTTTTCCAGATCCCAGCACAGTTGAAGATCTTTGTGTCTGTGCCGTTGGTGGCTATGGCCGTGCTGAAATGGCACCGCATTCAGATGTCGATCTTTTGTTTTTGACCCCTGCGAAAGCAACACCTTGGGCTGATTCTGTCATAGAAAGCATGCTTTATATTCTTTGGGATCTAAAGCTTAAGGTTGGTCACTCGACGCGGACGGTTTTGGACTGTGTACGCTTGGGAAGTGAGGATGTGACCATTCGCACCTCGTTGCTTGAACAGCGCTTCATCGTGGGCCACTTCGAAACCGCACAAGCGCTGGATCGAAAACTATGGTCTGACCTGTTCAAAGGCACGGGGGCAGAATTTATCGAGGCCAAGCTAAAAGAACGTGCAGAGCGCCATAAGCGCCAAGGTGGGCAACGCTATGTGCTCGAGCCTAACGTCAAAGAAGGCAAAGGCGGCCTGCGAGATCTGCAAACGCTCTATTGGATTGGAAAATATTTGCACCGAGTGCAAAGCGCCGAAGGTTTAGTCAAAGCAGGACTTTTGGCACAAGATGAATTCTTATCCTTTGCGCGGGCCGAAGATTTTTTATGGACTGTGCGGTGCCATCTGCATTATCTGGGTGGACGTGCTGTCGACCAGCTTACTTTCGACATGCAAGTAGAAGTGGCCGCGCGCATGGGCTATCTTGATGGCTCGGGTCGGCGGGCGGTTGAGTTTTTCATGCAAGATTATTTCCGCCAAGCCACCAAAGTTGGCGAATTAACTCGGGTCTTTCTCACAGAGCTTGAGGCCCGTCACGTCAAAAAAGCGGCTGGCGTCATAGGCTTTTTCAAACGTAACAAAAAGCTGCGCTATGGGTTTCATCTGGTTCAAGGACGCATTGATACGCCTGATGCAGTGCAGTTTTTGGCAGAAAAATGCAATGTCTTGCGCATCTTTGCCGAGGCGTTGCGCACAGGCTATCTGCTCCACCCCAATGTCATGCGCCTGATTGCAGGCCATCTCGAAATGATCGACGACGATTTGCGCAATGATCCTGAGGCAATCGAAATTTTCATGGATCTGTTGTTAAAACATGGCAATCCGGAACGTGGTTTGCGACGGATGAATGAATTGGGTGTTTTAGGGGCCTTTATTCCCGAATTCGAAGCCATCGTCGCAATGATGCAATTTAATGTCTATCATCACTATACGGTTGATGAGCATACGATCCAAACCATCAGCGCTCTTGCCCAGATTGAGCGCGGCGAATTGATTGAAGAGTTGCCGCTGGTAAGCGGAATCATGGCCAAAGAAATCAATCGTAAAGTAATCTTTGTGGCGCTTTTACTGCATGATATAGGCAAAGGTCGCCCCGAGGATCATTCGATCTTGGGCGCGCGGTTGGCGCGGCGGATTTGTCCGCGTTTAGGGCTAACTCCTGACGAATCTGAAACGGTTGAATGGCTGATTCGCTATCATTTGCTGATGTCAGACATGGCGCAAAAACGTGATGTCTCAGACCCGCGCACGGTGCGAGACTTTGCCAAGGCCGTGAAAACTAGCAAAAGGTTGGATTTGATCACAGTCTTAACGGTTTGTGATATCCGCGGCGTTGGGCCTGCTACTTGGAACAATTGGAAAGCCATGTTGCTGCGTCAGCTTTATTCTGACACGGCCATGGCTCTCGAAAATGGGCTTGAAAGCATCAACCGTGAACACCGCGAGGATGATGCGAAAGCACTTCTTTTGTTGGGGCTTTCAGATTGGAAGTCTGCCGCAGTTGAAACGGAAATTGGTCGCCATTATGCGCCCTATTGGCAGGGGCTTTCGACGGAAAGTCATTTGGCATTTGCGGGCCTGTTGCGCGATTTGGGTGAAGACGAAATTCGCGTCGCCTTGCGCCCTGACCCCGACCGTGACGCGACCCGCGCGTGCTTTGCGCTTGTTGATCACCCGGGGATCTTTTCGCGCCTTGCGGGGGCTTTGGCCTTGGTAGGGGCCAATATAGTCGACGCTCGCACATATACTTCCAAAGATGGCTTTGCGACCGCCGCCTTTTGGATCCAAGACGCAGATGGGAAACCCTATGAGGCCGAAAAGCTGCCGCGCATGTCAAAAATGATTGACCGCACCCTAGCGGGTGAGGTGTTGCCGCGTGAGGCCTTTGCCGACCGTGACAAGGTCAAAAAACGTGAAAGTGCCTTTCGATTCCCCACCCACATCATGTTCGACAATGAGGGTTCTGACATATACACTATCATCGAGGTCGACACTCGCGATAGACCAGGTCTACTGTTTGATCTAACTCGTACTTTGGCTGGCAATAATATTTATATTGCCAGCGCTGTGATTGCGACTTTTGGTGCGCAGGTGGTGGATACATTCTATGTTAAGGACATGTTTGGTTTGAAGCTTCATGCTAAATCACGCCAAGAAGCCTTAGATAAAAAATTGCGTCAAGCGATCCTTGATGGCGTCAAACGGGCAAATTTATGAAACCGATCAGACTAATGAAAAGTTTCGTGACCGTTGGCGGTTGGACCCTGGGCTCCCGCACCGTTGGCTTCGCGCGCGATATGTTGATGGCCGCCTATTTGGGCACAGGCCCTGTAGCCGAAGCCTTTTTGATCGCCTTTTCTCTGCCAAATATGTTTCGGCGCTTCTTTGCCGAAGGGGCTTTTAACATGGCCTTTGTACCTATGTTTTCAAAGAAACTTCAGGCCAAAGAAGGTGCCCAAGGATTTGCCAGTGACGCCTTCAGTGGGCTGGCGGGGGTTTTGGCTATTTTCACGCTTTTGGGCAGTTTTTTGATGCCTGCTTTGGTATGGTTAATGGCGTCGGGCTTTGTTGGGGATGCGCGGTTTGATTTAGCCGTCTCGTTTGGGCGCATTACCTTTTCTTATATTTTCTTTATCTCATTAGTGGCCCTTTTATCCGGGGTATTAAACGGGTTTGGCCGTTTTGCCGAAACCTCATTCGTACCCGTTTTGATGAATGTGATGTTCATTTTAGCCATGGTCCTTGCGCACCATATTGGGTGGGACATGGGCTATGCTTTGTCTATTACGGTGCCGCTGACGGGTGTGGCGCAACTCAGTTTGATGCTTTACGCGGTGCGGCGCGCAGGTTTTCGCTTGCAGATCAAGCGCCCAAGGCTGACGCCTGAATTAAAGCGCCTTGCCCTTATAGCCGCACCTGCGGTTTTGGCGGGTGGTGTGATGCAGATTAATCTTTTGGTGGGGCGCCAAGTAGCTAGCTTTACCGAAAGTGCAGTGGCGTGGCTATCTTATGCGGACAGGCTTTATCAGCTGCCTTTGGGGGTTGTTGGCATTGCCATAGGCGTGGTGCTTTTACCCGACCTTTCGCGTCGTTTGAGCGCTGGGGATGAGGCGGGTGGTCGGGACAGCTTTAACCGCGGGACCGAATTTGCGCTAATCTTGACATTGCCTGCTGCGGTGGCGCTGGTCGCGCTTGCACACCCTTTGGTAAGTGTACTTTATGAGCGTGGTGCTTTTGATGCGGCTGACACTAAAAGTACGGCTCTTGCCTTGGCCGTTTATGGTGTGGGCCTGCCAGCTTTTGTGCTGCAAAAAGTCCTGCAGCCCCTATATTATGCCCGAGAAGACACCCGCCGGCCCTTTCATTATGCGGTCATGTCTATGTTGGTGAATGCAGGCTTGGCCATTAGCTTTATGCCTATCATTGGGTTTTTAGCCTCGGCCTTTGCCACGTCCTTTTCGGCTTGGGTGATGGTGATGCAATTATGGCGTGGCGCACGCAAAATGGGCGATGCCGCCAAGTTGGACGCACGCCTGCTTGACCGCTTGCCGCGCATTATTTTGGCTTGTTTTGCGATGCTTTTGGTCTTGGCTGTGATCTATCAGCCTTTAGAGGAAATGATCACGCAGCAGAGCTGGCGCTATTTGGCACTGTTTGCTTTGGTGTTTGGCGGTATGACCAGCTACGGGCTTGCAGGCCTAATGTTTGGGGCTTTTCGCCTCAATGACTTAGGGCGTCTTTTGCGCCGTTAGCGGCGTTTGATATGTTTTGAAAGATCATGCCAGCGTAAAGGGCTAAAGCCAAAGGCCAGTAAAAAGCCGATGACAAAGCCCGAAATCTCGGCTGTCCATTCCATATTTCCGCCAAAAATGATGGCGAACAAAAGCTGAATGCCCAAAAGCATGCCAATCAGCGAAAAAGCGCTGGATTTGCGCGCGCCTACAGCGGCTAAATTCACCCAAAGTAAGAATGTATAGGCCCCGATCATGCCATAAACCGACGGATACGCCCCATAAAGTGGGCTGTGGATGGTTGGAACCAAGGTGTATATCACTGCTCCGCCGATGCCCGCCCCAAAAAAAATCGTCGCTACTGCCGAAGGGGTAAAAACCTCAGCCACAATTTTGCTTAGCGCCAACAGCAAGACCACCGCGAAAATTGCATTGGTCAGACTGCTATGCACGGCAAAGTAGCTTAAGGGTCGGATCATTTCGGTGATCGGAAACTGACCCACTTGCCACATTGCGCGCATTAAATCGGGTGAAAATGCAAAGCGCTGTAAAGCATCTATACGCCAAGCGCTGCCAAACGGTCCGCCCACAAGGCCAATATCAGCCAACCCCAACACAAGCTCCATCGCGATTACAGGCAGTGCTAGAGCCCAAACAATCCAAGGTAATTGATTAAGAGGTGAATGGTTCTCATTCTGATCCATCGGCTTTTCCTTAAATTCACGTCGCGATTTGTGCCCCATTTGTCTCGGGGAGATTGACGGTTGCTTGTCTCAACGATATGGCGAAAGTGCAACTAAAATAACCGGAGCCCATAATGTCAGATACTGCCGCTTTGGCCACCCCCGCACCACCAAACCGCGCCGCGCGGATTTTCTCAGGTATACAGCCCTCTGGCGGTTTGACTTTAGGCAATTATTTGGGAGCGCTTAAGCGTTTTGTTCAAAAGCAAGATGAAGGCATTCAAACGATCTATTGCTTGGTTGATATGCATGCTATCACTGTCTGGCAAGACCCCCAAAAGCTGCGCCACGCCACGCGTGAGGCGGCGGCAGGTTTTATTGCCTCAGGGATTGATCCCACGAAATCAATTTTATTTAACCAAAGCCAAGTCTCCGCTCATGTCGAATTGGGTTGGATTTTCAACTGTGTGGCTCGCATGGGCTGGATGTCACGCATGACGCAGTTCAAGGATAAAGCTGGAAAAAACAGTGAAAATGTCTCGTTAGGGTTGTTTGCTTACCCTGCCTTGATGGCCGCCGATATTTTGGCTTATCGGGCCACGCATGTGCCTGTGGGCGAAGATCAAAAACAACACCTTGAGCTTTGTCGCGATATTGCTGCCAAGTTTAATAATGATTTCGGGGTTGATTTTTTTCCGATTGTTGAGCCTATCATCGAAGGGGCCGCCACACGTGTGATGTCGCTACGCGATGGCACATCGAAAATGTCGAAATCCGATCCCTCTGATCAGTCGCGCATCAATTTAACTGATGATGCGGACATGATTTCCAAAAAGATTCGTAAAGCCAAAACTGATACCGAGCCTTTGCCAGAGACCTTAAGCGGTCTAAAAAATCGCCCTGAGGCGCGTAATTTGGTGAATATTTATGCGGCGCTCGCCGACATGACGCCTCAGGGCGTGATTGACCTTTATAGCGGCTCGCTGTTTGGTCAGTTTAAGCCTGCTTTGGCAGATTTGGCTGTTGCCAAACTTGCCCCTATTTCTAAAGAAATGCAGCGATTGATGAAAGATCCTGCCGAAATCGACCGTATTTTGGAAAAAGGCGCACAAGAGGCCAACGCCATCGCGCGGCCAGTAGTGGATCAGGTCTATGATATTATAGGAATGATCCGCGGTTAGGCTCACAAGCATCTTAAAGGAAAATTCTGCTAATCATGTCCGGCAATACTTGCTGTTTTCGAACTGATAGGCCATGATCTTTTAGGAATGCGAGGTGCTAAATGCGCAAATTTTTAGTTGTGCTAGATGATAGTCGTGAATGTTTGAATGCCATGCGCTATGCTGCGATGCGGGCGTCGCGCACAGGGGCAGGTGTGACCATTTTGTCAATCATCCCCCCGGATGAATTCCAACATTGGCAAGGGGTTGCAGAGCTGATGCGCGCTGAAGCGCGTGAGCGGATCGAAGCGCATTTTGAAGTTTTTGCTAAATGGATGCGCGATCGAAAAGGGATTGATCCCGAGCTTGTAATTCGCGAAGGCGACCCTGCGGTTGAGATTTTGGCTCAAGTGCAAGAAGATCCGGAAATTGGCGTCTTGGTCTTGGGAGCGGGCAATGAAAAGTCGGGTCCGGGTCCTTTGGTCACGCAAATGTCGCGCAATTCGGCTAGCTTGCCGATTCCCATTACAATTGTTCCAGGCGAAATGTCGAAAGAACGCCTTGAGAAAATTACATAACAAGGGGCGCAATGCCAGTAACCGTTAAGCTTGCTTGGGACAAGGATGCAGATCCACGCGGGGATCTGCCCCATTATGCAAGCTTGGGGGCTGCGGGCGCTGATCTGCGGGCCAACTTTTCCGAGCCGGATCGTGCCCAAGGCCTGACCTTGGCACCGTCAGAGTGGCGGTTGATCCCGACTGGCCTTTTGGTTGAAATTCCAGAAGGCTATGAAATGCAGATCCGCCCTCGTTCGGGGCTGGCGCTTAAACATGGTGTGAGTTTACTCAATGCGCCGGGCACGATTGATGCGGATTATCGCGGTGCGGTGGGGGTAATTATGATCAATCTTGGGCAAGAGCCCTTTCACATCTCTCATCAAGACCGCATTGCCCAAGCAATTATCGCCCCCGTTACAAGTGCGACCTTTGAACTGACCGACAGCCTAAGCCCAAGCGCACGCGGTGCTGGGGGCTTTGGGTCAACTGGACGGACCTGATGCAGAGTTTTTGGCACGACTATAACAGTTATCTGGTTTTGGGTGCAGTTTTGTTGTGCCTTGTGGCGTATGGACGCGGGCTTTCAGCGCTGCGCAAACGGGCAGGACACCATGCCAAGCCCCCCCCCAAAAAAGGTGCTTTCTCTGAGGCTGAGTTAAACCGCTATGCGCGCCATATCATGCTGCGTGAAATTGGAGGGCCAGGACAAAAGCGCCTAAAGGAAGCTAAAGTGCTGGTGATTGGTGCGGGTGGTTTAGGGGCGCCTGCGTTGCTTTATCTGGCAGCCAGTGGCGTGGGACTTGTGGGCGTTGTGGACGATGACATAGTCGAAGCCTCAAACCTGCAGCGACAAGTTATTCATACCGATGACCGCATTGGAGTTGACAAGGTGCGCTCGGCGCAATTGGCGATGACTGCGCTGAACCCGTTTATCGAGGTGCGCCCCTATAAACGTCGACTAACGGTGGAAAACGCCAAGGCCTTGTTGGAAGATTACGATCTTATTTTAGATGGCAGCGACAATTTTGCGACCCGATACTTGATCAATGAAACTGCTGTTCTTCTGAAAAAACCCCTGATTTCCGCCGCAATCACCCAGTGGGAAGGGCAAATTAGCCTTTATGACCCTGCGCGTGGTGGGCCTTGTTATGCCTGCGTCTTTCCTACTGCACCCTCTCCAGAGCTTGTGCCGAACTGCGCCATTGCTGGGGTTGCGGCGCCTTTGCCTGGGGTCGTGGGGGCGATGATGGCCACCGAGGCGGTCAAACATCTGTCGCAGGCAGGCCAAACCCTGCGTGGGCGGCTGTTCATTTATGATGCGCTTTATGGCCAAAGCCGCGTCATTTTTCTGACCCCAGATAGTGCTTGCCCCGTTTGCCGTGGCGCCGGTCCAGAAATCACTCTTGCTCAAGCCCATAAATAGGAGCGCATATGACCAACCTTTTAACCGCCCCCTGGTCTGGCCCCTTTTGCCTGCCACCCTTTCGCAAAATCGAAGACACAGATTTTGGCCCTGCCTTTGACGAAGCCTTGGCCCAAGCACGTGCTAATATCGCTCGAATAGCGACCGACCCATCGGCCCCTAACTTCGCAAATGTGATTGAACCGCTTGAGCAGGCCGAAGATCTTCTTGATCGTGTCGGGGGCTTATTTTTCAACCTGGCCAGCGCTGACAGTACAGACGCACGCGAAACTTTGCAGCGCGACCTTGCGCCGCTACTCTCCGATTTTTCGTCAGAAGTAGTTAATAATAAAATGTTATTTGCGCGTATTGAGGCGCTGGTTTTGCAAGGAGACAGGCTTGACCTGACACCAGAGCAGGTGCGTGTGCTAGCGCTTTATCAGAGAATGTTCATCCGTTCGGGTGCGCGCCTTTCAGGGGCAAAGGCCCAGCGCATGACTGATGTGAAATCCCGTTTGGCGGTTTTGGGTACCGAGTTTAGCCAAAATCTGTTGGCTGATGAGCGTGCTTGGCATATGCTATTACTGGCCAAAGATCTGGGCGATTTACCTGATTTTGTAGCCGATGCCGCACGCACTGCAGGGCAAGAGCGTGGTTTAGAGGCCGTTGTGACGTTAAACCGATCACTGATCGTGCCATTTTTGCAGTTTTCGCCTAATCGTGCGCTACGCGCGCGGGCCTTTGATGCGTGGCGCGCGCGTGGCGCGAATGGCAATGCCCATGATAACCGCGCTATTGCTGCAGAAATTCTGGCACTGCGCGAAGAACGTGCCAAGCTTTTAGGTTATAAAAGCTTTGCTGACTTTAAGCTAGAACCTGAAATGGCTAAAACCCCAAAGGCTGTGCGCACTCTGTTGATGCGCGTTTGGGAACCTGCCCGCGCCAAGGCCTTGGAAGACGCGGCGATATTAGCGGAGATGATGCAAGATGATATTGGCGATAGTGACCTGAAACCTTGGGACTGGCGCTATTATGCGGAAAAACGCCGCAAGGGGCTGCATGATTTGGACGAGGCCGTTCTTAAACCCTATTTATCGCTAGACGCAATGATAGATGCAGCGTTTGACTGTGCCAATCGTCTGTTCGGGCTAGAGTTTTGTCCCTTGAATATACCGCTTTACCATGCCGATGCGCGCGCCTGGGAAGTGACCAGAGGTGGCATTCATGTGGCTGTTTTTATTGGTGATTATTACGCGCGCAGCTCAAAACGGTCGGGTGCTTGGTGTTCTGCGATGCGGAGTCAGCGCAAGCTTGGTGGTGATCAACGGCCGATCGTGGTGAATATTTGCAACTTTGCCAAGGGCAATCCTTGTTTGCTGTCTTATGATGATGCACGTACACTGTTTCATGAATTTGGCCATGCTTTGCACCAAATGCTGTCGGATGTGACCTATGGGTTCGTGTCGGGAACCTCGGTTGCGCGCGATTTTGTGGAACTGCCCAGCCAGCTTTACGAACATTGGCTTGAGGTGCCGCAAGTCTTGGCCAAACATGCGCGCCATGTAGAAACTGGCGCACCAATTCCCGAAGATATGTTAGAACGGCTTTTGGCGGCGGGGACGTATGATCAGGGCTTTGCGACGGTAGAATTTTTGGCCAGCGCCTTTGTGGATTTGGCCTTTCACGAAGGGCCGAGCCCCAGTGATCCGATGCAGATGCAGACGACAGTGCTCAATCAATTAGGCATGCCGAAAGCCATTACCATGCGCCACGCAACGCCGCATTTTGCGCATATTTTTACGGGCGACGGCTATTCGTCGGGCTATTATTCTTACATGTGGTCCGAAGTGATGGACGCAGACGCTTTTGCCGCCTTTGAAGAGGCCGGCGATCCGTTCGACCCTGAAACCGCCCGGCGGCTGGAGGAGTTTATCTTGTCAAAAGGCGGCAGCCAAGATGCCACCGCCCTTTACACGGCCTTTCGAGGCCGAATGCCGGGGGTTAAACCTTTGCTTAATGGGCGAGGCCTTTTATAGGCTAAGCCTGCATGAAGCGCTTTTTAGCTGTGCCTTGCAGCGCTAGGGGCAGTGCCATATTTCCGCTTAAACGCGCGCGAAAGGGTCGACGCGCTAGAAAAACCGCAGCGCAAGGCTACCTCGGTTAGATTATGGTGGGTGTCGGTGATCATGCGCCTCGCTGCACTTAAACGGTGGTTTAAGGCAAAAGCGCCGGGCGTGGTGTCAAGGTCTTTGGCAAACAGACTTTCAAGACGACGTGCCGACAGTCCCAAGGAGCGCGCCATTTGGCCTGTGGAAATGGGGCTTTCAAGATTATCTGCGATCAGCGCAACAGCGCTCAGAACTCGCGGATCAAGCCCGCGCTTGGGCGAGTGGGCTGAGGCGCTGTCATGCTGAGTTTGTCCTTCGTGCCCCGCACGCATTGTGGTTATGAATGAAGCGGCGACTTGCCGCGCCAAGCTTTGCGAAAACCGTGTGGCGATGAGATGCAGCATCATATCGCAGGCAGGTGCGGCCCCCCCGGCTGTAAAGCGGTTTTTGTCGATTACAAAGCGATCGGGCAAAACCTCGATCTTGGGGTGGGCATTGGCAAGATCTTCTAGATCTTCCCAATGAACGGTGGCGCGGTAGCCATTCAAAAGTCCTGCGCGCGCCAAGACCCAAGGGCCTGCATCAATCCCACCTATCGCCAAAAAGCGAGGGGCGATACGACGCAGCTCTTGTATCAGCGGACGCGTTGCGACCTCGGCCTGTCGAAAGCCCGCGATCACGATCAAAACATCTGCGCTGAGGGCAATGGGCAAGGGACCTTGCGAGGGGAGCTCTATCCCACAGGTCAAGGGCACGGCCGTGCCGTCGATCGACACGACGTGCCAGCGAAAAAGGTCGCGCCCAGCTTGGCGATTGGCGTTACGCATCGGGTCAAGTGTGCTGGCCACCTCAAGGATGGATGAGTGTGGCAGCACCAAAATCGCTATTGTCAGAGTTTGGGGGTTGGAATCAAAAATAGTTGCGGTTTTTGTCATGAAAATTTCGTAAACTGTTAAGCAGACCCGCACAAGCCTGATAAGTTTTGAAAAAATATGGGAGTGAAATATGCCGCTTGCTATGAATCGCGAAGTCTTTATCACCTGTGCTGTCACGGGCTCTGGCGGCACGCAAGACCGCAGCCCCCATGTGCCGCGCAGCCCTGCACAAATAGCGAACAGTGCCATCGACGCGGCGCGCGCAGGTGCTGCTGTAGTGCATTGCCATGTGCGCGATCCTGAAACGGGCAAACCCGCACGCGACCCCGCCCTTTACCGCGAAGTCACCGAACGTATTCGCGACAGTGCTGTCGATGTAGTTTTAAACCTGACGGCTGGTATGGGGGGTGATATTTACTTTGATGGCACCGAAGCGATGAGGGCAATGGGCGCACGCTCGGACATGGCCGGTGCGGCCGAACGCGTGGCCCATGTGGTTGAATGCCGCCCCGAGATTTGCACCTTAGATTGCGGCACGATGAATTTTAACGAGGCCGATTATGTAATGGTTAACACACCAGGCATGTTGCGAGACATGGCGGTGCGTATGAAAAAGTCGGGCGTGCGCATTGAGATAGAGGCTTTTGATACAGGCCATCTTTGGCTGGCCAAGGAATTGGTCAAAGAAGGGGTTATCCCGCATCCTGTGTTGGTGCAGCTTTGCATGGGCGTGCCATGGGGCGCGCCCGATGATTTGAACACTTTTATGGCGATGGTAAATAATGTGCCATCTGACTGGCAATGGAGTGCTTTTGGCCTTGGACGCAACCAGATGGCCTATGTCGCAGCCTCAGTTTTGGCGGGGGGCAATGTGCGCGTTGGACTGGAAGATAATCTTTGGCTGGATAAGGGCGTATTGGCGACCAATGCCCAATTGGTAGAGCGTGCGGTTACGTTAATTGAAAGCATGGGCGCGCGGGTTATCACCCCTGCAGAAGTGCGCACTCGATTAAAATTGGAAAAACTCGCGCCATTGGCACGAGTATAGGGTCTAGCCCCAAGAAAGGATTAATCATGGCACGCAAGGCAGCGATTATTGGCGGCGGGGTTATAGGCGGTGGTTGGGCGGCACGATTTTTGTTAAATGGCTGGGATGTTTCGGTCTTTGATCCAGATCCTGAAGCCGAACGCAAAATCGCTGAAGTCATGGCAAACGCCCGAGCCGCCTTGCCTGCGTTAAGCGATGTGCCCATGCCCCCCGAAGGGATGTTGCGCTTTGCCACATCTATCACCGAAGCTGTTGAGGGAGCGGAATATATCCAAGAATCCGTTTCTGAGCGGTTAGAGTTGAAACATAAAGTCTTTCGCCAAATCCAACAAATGTGCCCTGATACGTTGATCGGGTCATCAACCAGTGGCTTCAAACCCTCTCAGTTGCAAGAGGGGATGGCCAATCCCGAGATGATCTTTGTGGCCCACCCTTTTAACCCCGTTTATCTTTTGCCGCTGGCGGAAGTTGTGCCTTCGCCCGCTTCGGATCTGGTTGCTATCGAACGCGCGAAACTGATCTTGCGTGAAATTGGCATGTTTCCTTTGCATGTGCGTAAAGAAATTGACGCCCATATTGCCGACCGCTTTTTAGAGGCCGTCTGGCGCGAGGCGCTTTGGCTGGTCAAAGATGGTATTGCGACCACCGAAGAAATAGATGAAGCAATCCGCATGGGCTTCGGCCTGCGCTGGGGGCAGATGGGGCTTTTTGAAACCTACCGCGTGGCCGGCGGTGAGGCGGGGATGAAACATTTCATGGCCCAATTTGGCCCCTGCCTGTCTTGGCCTTGGACCAAGTTAACTGATGTACCTGAATTTAATGATGAATTGGTCGACCTAATTGCAGGCCAGTCTGACGCGCAATCGGGCCAATATAGTATCCGCGAATTAGAGCGTATTCGTGACAGCAATTTGATCGGCTTCTTACGGGCCTTAAAAGACCGCAATTGGGGTGCTGGTAAAGTGCTGCGCGAACATGATGCGCGACAAAAACAACAGTTTTTTGCCCAAGACACGAAAGCCGAAGGGCCCTTGGCGTTGCACCAAATGCAGGTCTTACCTTCGTGGATTGATTATAATGGGCATATGACGGAAAGCCGTTATTTGTTTGCCTCATCCGATACTGTGGATGCGTTTTTGCGGCTTATCGGAGCTGATTTAGATTATGTGAAAACGGGCTTTAGCTATTACACGGCAGAAACCCATATCATGCATTTGGGTGAAGCCAAGCTGGGGGATCATTTGCTTGGTACGGTTCAAATACTGGCATCGGATGAAAAGCGGGCGCATATTTTTGTGCGTATTATGCGTGGTGACCAGGTTGTGGCCAGTGTTGAGCAGATGCTTTTGCACGTTAATATGGGTGAGGGCAAGACCTGCGCCGCAGCGTCACAGGTTTTGGAAAAACTTAGTGCACTTACACAACTGCATAGCGCGCTACCCCGTCCCGATACCGCGGGCCGTTCGGTTGGACAAAGGAAAAACTGATGGATTTCGCCCCCTCTGCTGAACAAGAAATGATCATTTCAACTGTGCGCAGCTTTGTTGAAAAAGAGATCTACCCCCATGAGAAATTGGTCGAAGACCTTGGCTATGTGCCTACAGAAATTGCTGCTGACATAAAAGCCAAGGTTTTAGACCTTGGGTTTTATGCCTGTAATTTCCCCGAATCCGTGGGCGGCGCGGGGCTTAGTCATTTGGAGTTCGCCTTTGTTGAGCGCGAACTCGGGCGCGGCTCAATGGCGCTTACGCATTTCTTTGGCCGTCCGCAAAATATTTTGATGGCCTGCAAAGGTGATCAGATCACGCAATATCTAAAGCCCGCGGTGCGCGGCGCACGAATGGACGCTTTGGCCATGACCGAACCTGATGCAGGCTCGGACGTGCGCGGCATGAAGACTAACGCGCGTCGTGATGGCACGGACTGGGTGCTTAATGGAACTAAACATTTTATCTCTGGGGCGGAACATGCTGATTTCGTCATTGTTTTTGTCGCTACTGGCGAAGAGGCAACCCACGCTGGCCCCAAAAAGAAAATCACCACCTTTCTGGTCGACCGTGGTACCAAAGGCTTTACTATCCGCGACGGTTATAAGTCGGTCAGTCACCGGGGCTATAAGAACATGATCTTGGAATTCGACAATTGTCGTTTGCCAGATGCGCAGGTTTTGGGCGAGGTTGACGGTGGCTTTGCGGTTATGAACGAATGGCTTTACGCCACCCGCATTACGGTAGCTACTATGAGCGTGGGGCGCGCGCGCCGTGTTTTTGATATGATGGTCGACTATGCAGCAAGCCGCAAACAATTTGGCCAATCGATCGGTAAATTCCAAGGGGTTGGCTTTCAGTTGGCCGATAGCCTAACCGAAATCGATGCCGCCGATTACCTGACGCTGGCCTCGGCTTGGCGCTTGGATCAAGGGCTGCCCGCCAACCGCGAAATTGCCTCGGCCAAACTATATGCCACGGAAATGCTGGCCCGCGTCACCGATCGCGCCATTCAAATTCATGGTGGCATGGGGCTGATGGACGATCTGCCGCTGGAACGTTTTTGGCGCGATGCGCGGGTTGAACGTATTTGGGATGGCACTTCGGAAATTCAACGCCATATTATTGCGCGCGAACTTTTGCGTCCCTTGGGGGCCTAAATATGAATGATTTGGGGCGATTGTTGCGCCCAAGTTCGATCGCTGTAATGGGATCGGTTTGGGCTGAAAATGTGATTAAGCAATGCCAAAAAATGGGATTTGCGGGACAGATTTATCCCGTGCATCCTCATAAATCGCATATAGGCGGTATTGTGGCCTTTACCCGTTTGCAAGATCTGCCCCAATCCCCTGACGCTAGCTTTATTGGCGTGAACCGCCATGCGACGGTTGAGGTTGTAAAGACCCTTTCTGATATGGGTGCGGGTGGGGCAGTCTGCTTTGCTGCAGGCTGGGCTGAGGCGGGCGAAGCCGATCTGCAAAATAAATTGGTGCAAGCTGCGGGTAAAATGCCCATTTTGGGGCCCAATTGTTACGGCGTGATTAACTATTTGGACGGCGCGCTTTTGTGGCCTGATCAGCATGGCGGACGGCCTGTAGAGAAAGGCGTGGCCCTTGTGTCGCAATCGTCAAATATTGTGATCAATTTGAGCATGCAAACGCGGGGGTTACCCGTGGCCTATGTGGCCTGTTTGGGTAATGCGGCGCAAATTGGTTTGGCCGAACTTTCAAGCGCGCTTTTGGCCGATCCGCGTGTTACCGCCCTTGGGCTTTATGTCGAAGGGTTTGATGATGCTGCCGCCTTTGCTGCGATGGCCGAGGCCGCGCGCCTTGCGGGCAAGGGAATTGTTTGTCTGAAGTCGGGTAAGACCGAAGCGTCCCGCCAAGCGGCGGCCTCGCACACTGCGTCGCTGGCTGGTGGGGGCGTAGCCTCATCTGCCTTTTTGCGCCAAGCGGGCGTGGCAGAAGTTACCTCATTAGACCATATGTTGGAGACGTTGAAAATCTTTCACTGTTATGGCCCAATGATAGGGCCGCGGCTTTGTTCTTTATCATGCTCTGGTGGTGAAGCGGGCTTGGTGGCTGATCTAGCGGCAAGCCATCACTTAGGATTTGAGCCCCTCCCGCAGGCACAATCAGCGCGGCTGTCTGAGATATTAGGCCCTATTGTTAATATATCTAATCCATTGGATTACAACACTTTTATATGGGGTGATGGGCCCCGCACTACCGATGTTTTTACCACAATGCTTTCGGCTTATGATGTGGGGATTTACATCATTGACCCTCCCCGCCCTGATCGGTGTGACCCGTCTAGCTATCAGCCGGCACTTGATGCGGTGATTGCGGCAGGGCAATCTTTGGGCAAACCTGCCTTTCCTGTGGCCTCATTACCCGAGAATTTCGATGAAGAACGTGCCATTGCGCTGATCGAACGGGGCATCGCGCCTTTGATGGGATTAGAGGCGGCACTGGGTGCCATTAAGGCTGCGCAAACGCCTGCGTCAGACAAAGGCTGGCGACCGTTTGCTCCGCTGGCGTTCGGCGAAAGCCATTTGTTGGGCGAAGATCAGGCCAAAGCCCTGTTGACACAAGCAGGCATTTTGGTGCCAAAGGGCGTCAGCGCCCCAAGCCTCGCCGCGCTGCTCCCTCACGTTGCAAACTTGACCCCGCCCTTTGCGCTTAAGGGGTTAGGTTTTGCCCACAAGACCGAAGTGGGGGCCGTTCGGCTGCATTTAAATGACCTAAACGGTCAAGATCCGATTTTGGGCGCCAGCGGCTATTTGCTGGAAGAGATGGTCGCCGGCGCCTTGGCCGAGCTTTTGATTGGGGTGCGGCGCGACCCGATCTATGGGGTGACCATGACACTGGGCTTTGGGGGTGTTTTGGCCGAGCTTTTAGCTGACACGGTCACCGTTATTTTGCCTGCAACAGACCTAAGCCTGCGCGCGGGGCTTCAAACCTTGCGTCTTTGGCCAACTTTGACAGGCTATCGCGGTAAGCCGACCGCCGATGTGGATAGTTTTGTGCGTATGGCCTTGGCCATCGCAAATCTTATCGAAACAGACAATACTATTGAAGAAATTGAGATCAACCCCGTCATGCTGGGCGCCCAAGGGGCGGTGGCAGTGGATGCTTTGATCAGAAAGGTGACTTAAATGGACATGAGAACAACAGGCCCGATCTTAACGCGGCGCGAAGGCGGAATTTTAGAGGTCACGCTCAATCGGCCCAAGGCCAATGCGATTGATCTGATCACTAGCCGCATCATGGGGCAGGTGTTTCGCGATTTTCGGGATGATGACAGTCTGCGCGTGGCGATCATGCGCGCTGAGGGTGAGAAGTTTTTCTGCCCCGGGTGGGATCTTAAGGCCGCCGCAGGGGGGGATGCGGTGGACGGTGATTATGGCATCGGCGGTTTTGGTGGTTTGCAAGAGCTGCCTAATCTGAACAAGCCTGTGATTGCAGCGGTCAATGGAATTTGCTGCGGGGGAGGGTTGGAGCTGGCCATCTCGTGCGATCTGATTATGGCCTCTGACACGGCAACCTTTGCTTTGCCCGAGATCCGCTCGGGGACTGTGGCTGATGCGGCCTCGATCAAGCTGCCCAAACGAATTCCGTACCATGTGGCGATGGATCTGTTGCTGACGGGCCGTTGGTTTGATGTGCATGAGGCTAAGGCCTGGGGTCTGATTAAGGAAATTACAGCACCCCAAGATCTTTTGGCCAAGACATGGGAATTGGCGCGTCTTTTGGAAAGTGGACCGCCCTTAGTTTACGCCGCCATCAAAGAGGTTGTGCGTGAGGCTGAGGCGATGCGCTTCCAAGATGCGCTAAACCGAGTCACCAAACGGCTTATGCCCACCGTCGACAGGCTGTATTCGTCGGATGACCAGCTGGAAGGAGCGCGGGCTTTCGCAGAAAAACGCGACCCTATTTGGAAGGGCCGTTAGTCATTTTCGACATTTAATGTCGTGATCGCAGCGACATCTTGTGCTCAATGGGCTATCAGGTTTTATAGATCGCAGTGAGGACACTTTGCAAAATCTAAAGGCTGATTTTATAATTGTGGGCGCGGGTTCGGCGGGATCAGTGCTGGCCGAACGTTTGACGGCTAATGGGCGCTATTCGGTACTTTTGCTTGAAGCGGGGGGCGATGACCGGCGCTTTTTCGTGCAAATGCCACTTGGTTATGGCGAATTATTTTATGATCGCGCCGTGAATTGGGGCTATTTGACCGAAGCTGATCCAGGTTTGGCGGGGCGGCAAGATTACTGGCCACGCGGAAAACTTCTGGGAGGCTCGTCCTCGGTGAATGCGATGGTCTATATTCGTGGCCATCAGGCCGATTATGATGAGTGGCGCGCTTCTGGCAATATAGGCTGGGGCTGGGATGATGTCTTGCCCGCCTTTCGCGCTATTGAAGATAATGAGGCGGGCGAAAACGCTTACCGCGGCAAGGGTGGGCCCTTGTTCATCTCGGCCAATAAAAAAGATTTGCACCCACTGGTCGAAAACTTTCTGGCAGCCAGCAAAGAGTGCGGTTTGCCCTATAATCCGGATTTTAACGGTCTCAACCAAGAGGGGGTGGGTCATTATCAAATGACCATCAAAGGCCGTCGACGCAATTCGACCGCGCGTGCCTTTTTGCGTCCCGCTATGGCGCGCAAAAATTTGCGTGTGCTAAAGTATGCGCATGTCACCAAGGTATTGTTTAGTGAAGGGCGCGCGATTGGGGTCGAGTTTGCGAGCAGAGGGCAAACCTATCAAGCGCATTGCGCAAAAGAGGTAGTCCTATCGGGGGGGGCTGTGAATTCACCTCAGATTTTGCAGCTTTCGGGTATTGGTCCTGGTGCAAATTTAACAGACCTCGGCATCACGCCTATGATTGATAATCCCAATGTGGGCGCACATTTGTCTGACCATCAGGGGATCAACTACACCTATGAGATGATGGTGCCGACCTATAATAATATTTTGCGTCCTTGGTGGGGTAAATTGAAAGTGGGCATTGAGTACCTGTTACTTGGGCGCGGGCCCTTGGCCAAGTCAATCAACCATGCAGGTGGGTTTTTTCGTAGCCACCCTGATCTGGCGCGCCCCAATATGCAGCTGTATTTTCAGGCATTTTCAACTGTGATGCCCAAGCCTGGACAACGGCCGATCTTAACGCCTGACCCCTTTTCGGGCCTTTCTATTGGCCTATCAAATTGTCGCCCTACCAGCACAGGTAAAATTACTTTGGCTAGCGCTGACCCCTTGGTTGCGCCACGCATTCATGCCAATGTTTTTGCAAATGATCAGGATGTGGCCGAAATGTTGGATGCGGTGAAGTTCTTGCGCAAAATCGCTGCGGCGGGACCAATGGCAAAATTCATCAAACAAGAGCTGCGCCCTGGTCCAATGGTGACATCAGATGCAAATCTTATAGCAGATTTTCGCGAAAGATCTGGCACGGTCTATCATCCGGCCTGCAGCTGTCGCATGGGGCCCGATGCAGCCAGCGCGGTCATAGATGCACGACTGCGGGTGCATGGAGTTGGCGGTTTGCGGGTGGTTGATGCGTCAAGCTTTCCCAACCAAATCTCAGGAAACCTCAATGGCCCTACAATGATGTTGGCCTGGAAAGCAGCGCAGATAATGCTTGAGGATCACGCGGCCCTATGAAGGGGTGCGTGATTTCTTTTCAAAAAATGGCAACATAGCCGAGAAATCAAGCGCCGCGCCGCCTTCGTTTTCAACAAAATTCTTGTAGAGGGTGGCGGCAAGCGCGCCCATGGGCGTATCGGCATCAACCTTTTGCGCTGCCTCTTGGCTTAGGTTTAGATCCTTAAGCATAAGGGCGGCTGCGAAGCCTGGCTTATATCCATTGTCGGCCGGTGACACGGGCCCAACGCCCGTGGCAGGGCAATAGGTATTGATTGACCATGATGCTCCTGATGAGGTTGAGACCACATCAAACATCTTTTGGCGCGCAAGACCCAATTTATCGGCAAGTGCAAAGGCTTCGCAGGTGGCCAGCATCGTGGCTCCCAAAATCATATTATTGCAAATTTTAGCCGCTTGGCCTGCGCCAGCATCGCCGCAATAGACCGCCTTTTGGCCCATGATTTCAAAAAGCGGCTCGCACCGCGCGAATGCGTCTTGGGTGCCCCCCACCATAAAGGTTAAGGTGCCTTGCGCCGCACCAGAAATACCGCCCGAGACCGGCGCATCTAATGTTAAAACATCCAAATTCTGCGCTTGGGTCGAGACAACGCGCGCGCTTTCAATATCAACGGTTGAGCAGTCAATCAGTATCGCCCCCTTGATCATTGCGGGCAGCACCTCTTGCGCGACGGATTTTAAGATGGCACCGCTGGGCAACATGGTGATCACCACATCCCGCGCCGTTGCCGCCTCGGCCGCCGAGGAGGCACAGATTACCCCCGCAGGACAGGGCGCTGTAAGATCAAAGCCCCAAAGTTGATGGCCCGCGGCCAATAGGTTTGCAGCCATAGGTGCACCCATATTGCCCAGTCCGATAAAGCCAATATCCATTATTCACCCCTTGGAAAGCGTTTACTGTCTTCTAATATATTTAAGTCCATGTGATTGCGCATATAGCGTTCAGACGCTTTTTGTAGCGGTTGATAATCCCACGGGTAATAACCGCCTTGGCGCAACGCCTCATAGACCACCCAGCGGCGGGCTTGGCTTTCGCGCACAGCACTGTCAAAGCGCATCAGATCCCAGCGCGCGTCTGCCACAGCGCGCAATCGCTCGAGTGTCGGCAGATGGGCTAGGTCTGTGGCCAGGTTGTTCCGCTCGTCTGGGTCACTCTCTAGGTTGAAAAGCATCTCTGGGTCAGCGCGGCATTGAATGTATTTCCAGGCTCCATCACGCAGGGCGACCATGGGCGCAATTGATCCTTCGGCTGCATATTCCATCGCCACCGGTTCTAGCCGTGTGGTGCCTTTGGCAAGTGGGTAAAGGCTTTGGCCATCGGTCCAATCCATCACCTCGTCCATTGAGATGCCTGCCAGATCGCACAGGGTTGGCGTTATGTCGATTGTGCAAACGGGGGTTGTGATCAGGCTTGGCACAAGGTTTGAAGCGGCGATCATCAGGGGCACGCGGGCGGCCCCTTCAAAGAAATTCATCTTAAACCAAAGCCCGCGTCGGCCCAACATCTCACCATGGTCCGAGACGAAGACAATTACTGCCTCTTGTCGGGTGTCCGTGAGCGTATCAAGAATTTCGCCAATCTTATCATCGATATATGAGATGTTGGCGAAATAAGCTTGGCGCGCGCGGCGTATATGCTCTGGGGTGATTTCTAGCCCATTCCAATCGCACGAGTCTAAAATACGTTTGGAATGGGGGTCTTGGTCATCATAGGCTATCGTGTCTGGAGGCGTAAGTTCGGGACAATTTTCGTAAAGATCCCAATATTTACGCCGCGCCACGAACGGATCATGCGGATGGGTGAAACTGACGGTCAAGCTCCAAGGGCGGGGGTCAGCCCCCCGTGATAGGTCGTAAAGCTTTTGCACAGCCTGATGGGCCACGTCATCGTCATATTCTAGCTGATTGGTGATTTCGGCAGTACCTGCACCCGTTACTGAGCCAAGATTGTGATACCACCAGTCGATCCGCTCATTGGGTTTGCGGTAGTCGGGTGTCCAGCCAAAGTCGGCGGGGTATATGTCGGTTGTCAGACGCTCTTCAAACCCATGTAGTTGATCTGGCCCCACGAAATGCATTTTCCCCGAAAGGGTTGTTTGATAGCCCGCGCGACGCAGATGGTGCGCATAGGTTGGAATGTCGGACGCAAACTCGGCAGCATTATCATAGACGTGGGTGCGTGATGGTAATTGACCCGACATGAAACTGGCGCGCGCGGGGGCGCAAAGGGGGCTTGCGGTATAGGCGTTGGCGAAACGTACGGAGCGGTTGGCCAAAGCGCGCAGGTTAGGCGTGTGTAAAAAAGGCGCTGGCCCATCAGGGAAAAGGGTGCCCGTAAGCTGGTCAACCATCAAGATTAAGATATTAGGCTTTTTTTCCATGAATTTTTATAAAGCGAAACCGCTTTGGCGCCTTTCATTTCAAAATTTACTGCGCGTAGTTTGATGCTTCATCATCTAAGATCGCTTTAAGCTCAGTCAGATGCGCAGTGGCATTGTCGGGGTAATCTTCCCATTCTTGAGCGGTTTTTTCGGCGACTGCATCAGACAAAACCCGCAGTTTTCGACCTGTTTGAAGGGCACGAATATAGGTCTCGGCGGCGCGCTCAAAGTAATAAAGGCGGTTGAATGTGTCAGCCACGCTGGTGCCGATGACCAAAATTCCATGATTGCCCATAATTAAGACTTTAATTTTCGGGTCAGATAAAAGTGCTGAGCAGCGTGCACCTTCGGCTTCAAAGGCCATGCCGCCGTAGGATGCGTCTACGATATGCCGTTTAAAGAACATAGCGCTGTTTTGATCGATGGCGGGTAGGTGGCTGTCTGCAAGGCTTGCCAATACGGTGGCGTGAATGGAGTGGACGTGCATCACACAAACGGCGTGCGGGCAGGCGCGGTGCACCGCACCATGTAGGCCCCAAGCCGTTGGATCGGGCGCGTCGGGGCGTTGCATCGTGCTTGGGTCAAGCGCGTCAATCAGAACCAAGTCTGAGGCTTTGACCCGCGCGAAATGCCGCGCATTGGGGTTGATTAGAAATTTGGTGGTCGTGTCATCGACCGCGAGGCTAAAGTGGTTGGCCACGGCTTCGTGCATATTTAGCCGCGCCGTCCATCGCAAAGCGGCCGCCAGATCAACACGTTCGGCAAAATAGCTATTGCTGCGCAGCGTTTGGTTCATGGTCTGGCCTTTTTACTGGGAATATGTCGGAGCCTGCTGCAAAACTCACTGGCAAACAAGCCTTTTGAATCGAATTCACAAAGACCTGAGTGCAAATAAAAAGGGCAGATCCGAAGACCTGCCCTTTTTGAATTCTGTGCCTAAAAAGGCTGCGACGATTATGCCAATGCCAAGTTCGTTGCTGATTCGCGACCGTCACGGCCTGCTTCGATGTCGAAAGTTACCGCTTGGCCATCAGCCAACGAACGGATACCTGCGCGCTCAAGAGCAGTGATATGTACGAATACATCTTTTTTGCCGCCTTCTGGGGCGATAAAGCCGAAGCCTTTAGTTGCGTTAAACCATTTCACGGTGCCTTTGGCCATCGTGATGTCTCCTTTAGTATGCCGCCCGCGGAAGTGCGGCGGCCTGGCTCAGTCAGCGCAAGATCGAAAGACTGTGGCCGTATGCGGGAGACAGTGGTCGATAGAGATAACGTCGCAGGCTGCTATATGCAGGATTGGAAAGAAAAATGCAAGTGCATTCGGGAAAATGACTAATAAATCAATACCTGTGGTTGGAAAGTGTCATCCCCCCTAGTCCGAAACAAAGTTTGCATTCGCCAAGTACGGTGGCTAAGGCAAAGGAAAGCAGAAGGGGAAATGATGTCCGTGAATGATAAAATCGATGCGCCAGAGAGGCCCTGTGATTTTTGTGGGGCAGTCAATGGGTTAAACCGCGTAGAAAATGCGCTTGGGCATATTTTACTCTGTCCGCTTTGTATGGATGACAATAATGGCAACAATGACGCGCATTGGCGTTGTTTAGAAGGTGCGGCTTGGTCTGAGCAGCCCGCCGTGCAATTGGCTGTTTGGCAGGCTCTGAGTAAAATAGATGCCTCATGGGCGCGTGAGGCTGCGGAGAATATCGATCTTGCCCCCGAGTTGTGCAGCGGCGCTGATGCTCAGTCGGCGGTTATCCATTTTGATGCGCATGGCGCTGTTTTGCTGGCGGGTGATACGGTTGTACTTATCAAGGATCTGGTGGTTAAGGGCGCAAATTTTACTGCCAAACGTGGTACAGCGGTGCGTGGCATTTCTTTGGTGGTTGATAATGCGACACATATAGAAGGTCGTGTCGAAGGACAACGCATTGTGATTCTTACGGAATTTGTAAAACGTAAATAGGGTTAGCCTAAGAAACATCTGCGAGGGTGAATTCTAGAAACTCAACGCACATCTGACTAACAGTCGGAAAAGAGAGAATTGGATCATTGCGGGCTTCATTCCAAAAGTATAGCTTAATAAAAAACCGCCTCAAGAGGCGGTTTCTTGATTTAGCGGGTGAACTTTTTATATTTCACACGTTTTGGATTAATACTGTCTGGACCAAGGCGGCGGATCTTGTCTTCTTCATATGCTTCGAAGTTGCCTTCGAACCATTCCACGTGTGCGTCGCCTTCAAAGGCTAGAATGTGGGTGCAAAGACGATCAAGGAAGAAACGATCGTGGCTGATGATAACCGCACAGCCAGCAAAGTCATCGATCGCCGATTCCAAGGCTTGCAGAGTTTCAACGTCAAGGTCGTTTGTCGGCTCATCGAGAAGCAACACATTGCCGCCTGAACGCAATAGCTTGGCCATATGCACGCGGTTGCGCTCACCCCCTGAAAGAAGGCCTACCTTTTTTTGTTGGTCTGAGCCTTTAAAATTAAAGGCCCCGCAATAGGCGCGACTGTTCATTTCTGCGTCACCGAGGCGAATAACCTCAAGGCCTTCGGAGATTTCTTCCCAAACAGTTTTTGCAGGGTCAAGCGCATCGCGCGATTGGTCAACGTAAGAAAGCTGCACAGTGTCGCCCAAAGTGACGGTGCCTTCGTCGGGTTTCTCCTGGCCCGTCAACATCCGAAATAAGGTTGATTTACCTGCACCATTGGGGCCGATAACGCCAACAATACCGCCAGGGGGTAAGGTGAAGGATAAGTTTTCAATCAAAAGCTTGTCGCCCATGGCTTTTTTTATGCCTTGCACATCAATCACCTTGCCGCCCAAACGTTCGCCGTTGGGAATGAGGATCTGAGCTGTCGATATACGCTCGCGCTCGGTTTGGTTGGCCATTTCGTTATATTTATTGATCCGTGCCTTTTGTTTGGCTTGGCGAGCTTTAGCCCCTGTACGGATCCAGTCTAATTCGCGTTGCAAAACCTTTTGCTTGGCTTTGTCTTCGCGAGCTTCTTGCACCAGTCGTTTGGCTTTTTGCTCAAGCCACGCGGAATAGTTGCCCTCATAGGGCATACCGCGGCCACGTTCAATTTCAAGGATCCACGAAGTGATGTCATCAAGAAAATAGCGGTCGTGTGTGACGATCAAAATTGTGCCTTGATAGGCAATCAGGTGCAGCTGCAACCAAGCGATTGATTCTGCGTCAAGGTGGTTGGTTGGTTCGTCCAGCAAAAGCATATCGGGCGCTTCAAGTAAGAGTTTGCAAAGCGCTATGCGGCGACGCTCACCACCTGAAAGGCTCGAAACATCCGCGTCGTCGGCGGGGCATCGCAGCGCTTCCATAGCGACATCGACTTGGCTTTCCAAATCCCACAAATTAGCCGCATCAATTGTATCTTGAAGTGTGGCCATTTCGTCGGCGGTTTCGTCCGTGTAGTTCATCGCCAAATCATTATAGCGGTCCAGAATCGCTTGTTTGTCGGCCACGCCCAGCATGACATTCCCGCGTACATTTAGAGTTTCGTCTAGATTTGGTTCTTGGGGTAGATAGCCGACGCGAGCCCCTTTGGCGGCCCAAGCTTCGCCTTGAAAGTCTTTGTCCATGCCGGCCATTATGCGCAGCAACGTCGATTTTCCCGAGCCATTCACGCCCACAACGCCAATTTTCACGCCTGGCAAAAAGTTTAGTTTGATATTTTCAAAACATTTTTTGCCACCAGGATATGTCTTTGAGACACCATCCATGTGATAAACATATTGATAAGATGCCATGATACACTCCAATTCGACCTGCTGCAATTTCAGGCCTTCTAACGATAGTTCTGGACAAGGGCAACGTGGCGGTGGTTTGTGAGGGCAAGAATTGAGGAGAAAATGGTGCAAACTTGGCCCATTGCGCGCGCAGGAATGGTAATAGGGCTGTTGGGAGGGTCGTTTGACCCTGCACATGAAGGTCATGCCCATATTACCAGAGAAGCGTTAAAAAGATTGGGGCTAGACCGTGTTTGGTGGCTAGTAACGCCCGCCAATCCGTTAAAATCACGCGCCCCAGCCACAATTGCTGATAGAATCGCCCAATCCCAAACCATTATTCGCCACCCAAAGGTGGTCGTAACTGATATTGAAAAACATCTTTTTGGCCCAGCCGTGTGCAAAAATGGATCCCGCACTACTTTTCAAACTTTAAGCGCTTTGCGTAAGCATTATCCAAAGGTAACCTTTGTGTGGTTAATGGGGGCCGATAATTTGGCGCAGTTTCACAAGTGGAACCAGTGGGAAGCTTTGATGGGGTCAACCCTCATTGGGGTATTTGCGCGGCCCAGTATGGGCCCTAATCCGCGCCTTTCGTTGGCCGCTCGCCGGTTCGCAAGAGCGCAGGTAAGGCCTAACGCCCGTTTGCTCCACAAAAAACCTGCCGCATGGCAGTTTTTCAATTTGCCATTGATCCCGCAATCATCCAGCGCCATTCGTGCGGCAGGGCGTTGGTGAAACGGATAATATGCATAAATTTCTTGAAAAAACCTAAGTAAACGATCGATGAATGATTGCTTTAAAAGCTTTTCAATGGGTGACCTGTGGATTTCACATGTCAGTGTGTCTCGAGATGTGGTTATGCATTTTTGTTGTTTTTTGTGGAGACATTTGGGGTCTTTGACACTTGGTTTTAAACTAAAATTGACTGAGTTTTGGCAGTGAATGTTCTTGAAAAAACCGCAAAAAGTGAGTGACATTGAAGAGTGCTGCTTAGGAATTCAGCGCCTGATCCAAAGCATGGGAAAAGTATTTTTGGCCCAGAATTTTAGGTTATCTCAGCAAGCTCGCGCAGAACTAAGCGGCACCCAAATATCTCGGGCGCTATTTGGGCCCGGTTACCCTTACAAAATAGTGTGGCGCACGCGTGCTCCCCATTCTATTGCGGCGGCGTGCAAACGGTCGATGTTGAGCTCGTCCCTGATTTCTTCAAGCATGCGCAATTCTACGTCGCGCAACTCACCATCAGCCGCGACAACATCGCAGGCCATTGCATAGGCGGTTTCATGTAGTTTTTTTGGTAAAGCATCGCGGATCAGGCCGAATAGGGCATCGAGCCCTTCTTCAACCTCAAAAAGGTCAAAGACAGTTTGGGCGATTTGGCGAATACGGTCTGGGTCATAATTGTCAAATATGGGCAGATGGTCGACGATGCTTTGAATGGTCACAAGCTCGGATGTACGAATGGCCTCGTCCGAGGCTGACACGGCAATCATGATGGCGACAAGCGCATCTTGCGGCGTTAAAGAGGCTGGGATCTTACTCATTGCATGTCCTTTCAGGGGCAGTGCAGGGCGTGGGCTTGGTCGAGGTTTGTCATAGAATATTGACGAAAGCCCCGCGCGGCAATAGGAGACGGGAAAGCAATGGCACACGCTATTGAAAAACGTTTATAATTAAGGAATGCGGTGATGACAAATCTGCGTGATGCTGCGATGATATCGAAAGCTTGGCCATTTGAAGAGGCCCGCCGCATAAAGGACCGCTACGCTAAGAAAGACCCCGAAAAAGGCCATGTGTTGTTTGAAACAGGCTATGGCCCGTCCGGCTTGCCGCATATTGGTACTTTTGGCGAGGTGGCGCGCACAACGATGATCCGCCGTGCGTTTGAGTTGATCTCTGACATTCCAACACGCCTTATCTGTTTTTCTGATGATCTAGACGGTATGCGCAAAGTGCCTGACAATGTGCCCAATGGAGCGATGCTGCACGAGAATTTGCAACAACCCCTAACGTCTGTACCCGATCCATTTGGGGAATACCCAAGTTTTGGTGATCATAATAATGCGGTGTTGCGCCGGTTTTTGGATACGTTTGGCTTTGAGTATGAATTCTTTTCAGCCACAAGTTTTTATAAATCGGGCCGCTTTGACGAAACATTATGCCGAGCCGCTGATCACTATGACGATATTATGGCAATTATGCTAGCCTCACTTCGCGAAGAACGTCAGCAAAGCTACTCTTGTTTTTTACCAATCAGCCCGCTGTCAGGGCGCATTCTTTATGTGCCGATCAAAGAGGTAAATAACAAAGATTACACGATCACTTTTGAGGGCGAAGACGGGCACGATTGCACTTTGCCCATCACGGGAGGCAATGTGAAATTGCAATGGAAGCCAGATTTTGGTGCGCGCTGGGCGGCGTTGGATGTTGATTTCGAAATGTATGGCAAAGATCATTCAACCAACACGCCCATCTATGACGGAATTTGCAAAGTGTTAGGCGGACGGGCACCTGAGCATATGACATATGAGCTATTCTTAGATGAGGCAGGACAGAAAATCTCAAAATCGAAGGGCAACGGGCTGACGATTGATGAGTGGCTTACTTATGCTGCGACCGAAAGTTTGTCTTACTTTATGTATCAAAAACCTAAGACCGCTAAACGCATGCATTTTGACGTTATTCCAAAAGCGGTTGATGAATATCACCAGCAATTGCGCGCTTATGCGGGGCAAGATCCTGCTGGGCAAGTGAACAATCCGGTATGGCATATTCACTCCGGCAAGCCGCCTATGTCGAAAATGGTGGTGCCTTTTTCGATGTTGCTAAATCTCGCCTCGGTTGCTGGTGCGAAGGATAAGTCTGGGCTATGGGGTTTTATTCGTCGCTATGCGCCCGATGCGTCGCCTGAAACGCACCCCGATCTCGATGCTGCCGCAGGCTTCGCCTTGCGTTATTTCGAAGATTTTGTGGCCCCAACACGACAATTTCGCGCGGCTTCGGACACTGAGGCGGTAGCCTTGCGCGATTTGCAAGATCGTTTACACGGTTGGCGTGAAGGGATGGATGCAGACGCCTTACAAACGATGGTGTTTGCAGTTGGCACTGAACATGGGTTTGACCCGCTTCGCGCATGGTTTGGTGCCTTGTATGAGGTGTTGCTAGGCGCAACCCAGGGCCCTCGTTTTGGCGGCTTCATCGCCCTTTACGGGATTGCGGAAACTATCGATTTGATCACGCGTGCGTTGCAGGGCGATTTAGTCAAATAAGGTTTTATTCAGAAAGACTTGACGTAAGGACGCATCGGCCTACCCTTTAAAAAGACGCATCGGCCTACCCTTTAAAAAAAGGAATAGGCCGATGCGTTTACTTGTTTTTGCTCTTTTTTTGACTTTTGGTCTTAACTGCGGTGCGCTGACGCAAGGCACGCGCGAAGTTGCTTTTTCAACTGTGATAGGGGGGCAATTGACAGCCTTTGAGCAACGAGACCTTGTCTCGGCATTTTCATATGCCGCGCCAACAATTCAAAATATGTTCGGCGCGCCAGTGCGATTTGGTGCGATGGTGGCAAGTGGTTATCCAATGATTTGGAATGCTGATTATAGTGAAATGCTTGATGTGATTGAGCGTGACGGCGAAATTTGGCAAAAAGTGATGATCACCGCTAAGGATGCGGGCATTCATTTACTTGCCTACCGCATGATTGAAACCGATCAGGGCTGGAAAATTGCCGCCGTTCAAATCATCAAAGCTTTGGGCATAGGCACATAAGGTTTGGGTTTATTGGAATCCATCCCAAAGCAATTAAGATCCGACGCTAGCTTGTCTCATATCTACAGAAAATGCGAGTAATGCTCCGCATTGCCGAGAAAAACGTAATGGGCAGGAATAATGATGGTGTTGCTCCTAATTTGGCGGGTACTTATACGGCCTTTTTCTAGGAAAGGTATTTCCTTTTGCCAAATAATAGGCTCTCGACCAGCCTTGCCCGCTGCTATTATTTGTAGAGACGGAGATCAATAATTTTAACTGCGAATGCGCCAGCCTGTTTTGAAAATCCACCAAATGAAGGCCAAGCATGCCAATGTGAAAAGGCTGATTGCGCCTAGGCTTACGCCAATCGCCACATCTGCTTGCCCAAAAAACGCCCAACGAAACCCAGATATTAGATAGACGACAGGATTAAACATGGTCACGGTTTGCCAAGTCGGCGGCAACATTGAGATCGAATAGAACGAGCCTCCTAGGAACACCAAAGGCGTCACGATCAACATTGGCACCAGGTTTAACTGTTCAAAATTGCCTGCCCAAATTCCAATGATAAAGCCTAAAAGAGAGAAGGACAGGCATGTCAAAAGCAAAAAACACATCATCGCAATGGGATGTTGAATATCGAGATCCACAAAAAGATAGGCAGTTCCAAGAATGACCAGGCCGATAAACAGGCTCTTGGTCGCCGCCGCGCCCACATAACCTACCACAATCTCTAAAAAGTTCACAGGTGCTGACAGCAACTCATAGATCGTTCCAATGAACTTTGGAAAGTAGATCCCAAAACTTGCGTTTGCGATGGATTGCGTCATAACGGACAGCATGATCAACCCCGGTACAATGAACGCGCCGTATTCGACCCCATCCACAGCCTCCATCTTGCTGCCAATAGCGGCTCCAAATACCACGAAATATAAGCTGGTTGATAAAACGGGGGACAGAAAGGATTGTTTGAGCGTACGAAAAAAACGCGCCATTTCGAACGTATAAATTGCGCTTACAGCTTGAAGGTTCATTTCGTATTCTCCTGCACCAGGCCAACGAAGATATCTTCGAGGCTGGATTGCTGTGTTTGCACATCGCGCATTTGCAGGCCTGCGACTTGCAGATCATTCAAAAGGCCAGTGATCCCGGTGCGGTCTGAGTTGACGTCATAGGTATAGGTCAAAGCGGACCCATCTGCACCCAACTCCAAGGAGTATTTGGCCAAATGTTCGGGAATGTCTATCACAGGCTCAACCAAATCAATGCGAATTTTTTTCTTTCCCATCCGTGCCATCAACGCCTTTTTATCTTCAACCAGCAAAATTTCACCGCTGTTTATCACAGCAACCCGGTCAGAAATCGCTTCTGCTTCTTCAATATAATGAGTGGTCAAAATAATGGTCACGCCCTGTTTTTTGAGTTTGGCTACCGTATTCCACATGTCTTTGCGCAGCTCTACATCCACACCGGCGGTTGGTTCGTCCAAAAACAAGACCCGTGGCTCATGCGCCAAAGCTTTGGCAATCAAAACCCGACGTTTCATACCGCCAGACAAAGTCATGACCTTTGAATTTTTCTTGTCAAACAAAGACAGCGTCTTCAATATCTCATCCAGATATGCTTCATTTTTTCTTTTGCCAAATAACCCACGCGAAAATCGCACGGAATTGATTACTGTTTCAAAGGGCTCAAGAGAAATTTCTTGCGGTACAAGGCCTATCATGGCGCGCACTTTGCGATAATCCGTGCCGATATCCATACCGTCGACAGTAATTTTGCCTGATGTTAGGCTCGAAATTCCGCAAATTGTTGAAATTAATGTAGTTTTACCGGCACCATTTGGTCCCAGAAGGGCTATGATTTCTCCCTCGTGGATATCCAGATTGATACCTTTAAGTGCCTCAAAACCACCTGCGTAGATTTTGCGAACACCCTTAACTGAGACGATAACAGACATAAATATTCCTTCAGAAATGCGGTCTCTTTAGCCTCATCAACCTTCTAGCCTGAAATCGCAACCCCGCAGAGTGGCATCGGGGATATTAAGGCGGTGGAGTTATGGTCCCTTGAAAAAAATTGCGCAGCGTGAAGTATGCCCTGCCCGAGGCACTAATTTCCAAACGCTCAAACTAAGAGCAATATAATATGCCCTTTGGTCTGACTGGCTTAGGCCAAGGTGGTGCCGATGCGGATTTAAATAGTGAAATTAGGTCAAATGGGGGGTGTTTGAGACGTTATATGCGAGAACCTGGCGAGAGCGAATCAACTAATCTCTTATTTTCATATCAATACACTCATTAAGCTGGGCCCTTTATTTTGTTGCGTGATTTTTTTCTGATATTGGTTATTATTGCGACTATTGGTTGTGTTGGGCTTTTGGGATGCTGTCCCCCTCTAGAGCTTTGAAAAACAAGATCAAAAATCAAGCAAAAAAATTTACATCGTTTGCCATGAAATTGTTAATTAATTCACAAAAAACTTAATCAAAAAAAAGGGTTACAGTCTTGTTGACAGTTGCTTTATGCTGGTTTGAACAAGACCGAAGATGCTCTATGGGACCTACCGCCAATAGAGCTGCTGTTTGGCTAGGAGGGCCTTATGACAGATCATGATCAGCTACGCGCTTTATATCCGGCGTCATCAGATTTTGTGGCCAAGGCCCATGTTAATGCTCTGCAATATGAAGATATATACGCAGCCTCTGTGACTGACCCTGAAACGTTTTGGGGCGCAGAGGGTAAACGGCTTGATTGGATCACCCCCTATACAAAAGTCAAAAATACAAATTTCGCACCGGGCGAAGTGTCGATTAAATGGTTTGAAGATGGGGTTTTGAATGTAACGGCGAACTGTATTGACCGCCATCAAGCAACCCGCGCTAACCAAACGGCTATCATTTGGGAAGCGGATGATCCCAATGCCCCGTCCAAACATATCACCTACGCCGCCCTTTTGGAAAACACCGCGCGGATGGCTAATGTGCTAAAAGCCCAAGGTGTGGCCAAGGGCGATCGAGTGGTTCTTTATATGCCCATGATCCCCGAGGCGGCCTATGCAATGCTGGCTTGTGCACGGATTGGCGCTATTCACTCGGTGGTGTTTGCGGGCTTTTCGCCCGATGCTTTGGCCAGTCGGATCAACGACTCTTCGGCTAAAGCGTTAATCACCGCTGACTTTGCGCCGCGTGGCGGCAAAAAGACTCCCCTTAAAGCGAATGCCGACGCCGCCTTGGCCGCCTGCCGCCCCGAGGTGAAATGTCTGGTTGTGAAACATACGGGCGATGCAACAGCGTGGGACGCGGGACGCGATGTTGATGTGCTGGCCGCAATGGCGCAGGTCTCGTCTGATTGCCCTTGTGAGGCGATGAATGCTGAAGATCCTTTGTTTATTCTTTACACCTCGGGGTCGACGGGCAAGCCTAAGGGCGTTGTGCATACGTCTGGCGGCTATTTGGCCTATGCGGCCATGACCCATCAGATTACCTTCGATTACCATGACGGTGACGTCTTTTGGTGCACGGCCGATGTGGGTTGGGTGACGGGGCACAGCTATATCATCTATGGGCCACTGGCCAACGGTGCGACCACTTTAATGTTTGAGGGGGTTCCCACCTATCCAGACGCAGGTCGCTTTTGGCAGGTGTGTGCTAAACATAAGGTCAATCAATTTTACACTGCGCCGACAGCCATTCGTGCGCTAATGGGCATGGGGCCGGAATGGGTTGAAAAACACGATCTTTCAGCGCTAAAGCTGTTGGGTTCAGTCGGAGAACCCATTAATCCCGAGGCCTGGAACTGGTATAACACCCATGTCGGCAAGGGCCGTTGCCCCATCGTTGATACTTTTTGGCAAACCGAAACGGGCGGGCATTTGATCACGCCTTTGCCTGGAGCCATCGCGCAAAAACCAGGCTCGGCCACCAAACCTTTCTTTGGGGTCAAGCCCGTGATCCTTGATGCGGCAACGGGTATTGCGCAAACTGATATGCAAGCCAGTGGTGTGCTTTGCATTGCCGACAGCTGGCCCGGTCAGATGCGTACGCTTTGGGGCGATCATGCCCGCTTTGAAGAGGCGTATTTTAGCCAATATCCAAACTATTATTTTACAGGCGACGGCTGCCGCCGCGACGAAGACGGCTATTATTGGATCACGGGTCGGGTTGACGACGTGATTAACGTGTCGGGCCACCGTATGGGTACCGCCGAAGTGGAAAGCGCTCTTGTCGCCCATGGAGCCGTGGCCGAGGCCGCCGTGGTTGGCTATCCGCACGTGATCAAAGGTCAAGGGATTTATGCCTATGTCACTTTGATGGGCGATGCCACTCCATCCGAGGCGCTGCGCGCCGAGCTTGTTAAATGGGTGCGCACCGAAATCGGGCCGATCGCCAGCCCTGATTTGATCCAATGGGCCCCTGGCCTGCCCAAAACACGCTCGGGTAAAATCATGCGTCGTATTTTACGCAAGATTGCCGAGAACGACTTTGGCGCTTTGGGTGACACCTCGACACTTGCGGATCCGTCTGTGGTGGATGATCTGATAGCAAATCGGATGAACCGCGCTTAAATCAGGGTCCTACCCCTAAAGGGGGTGGGACTTTAGGGTTTTGGATCGAAAAGCGGGATCTTATAGCCGACACCCGCCAAATAAAGCCCTTGTGGCGGGCAAACGGGCCCGCATTCTTTGCGGTCTTTGGCGGCCAGTGCCTGGGCCACATCATCGGGGTGGCGTGCCCCTGCTCCCACGCGCTCAAGCGTGCCAACAATCGAGCGCACCTGATTGTGCAAAAAGCTACGTCCGCGCAAGAAAAACCGATATTCCACGCCTTCGGCATAGGGAAGTTCGCTTAAGGTGATTTCATCTAAAGTCTTAACCGGCGAGGCCGCCTGGCACATGGCGGCGCGAAAGGTCGTAAAATCATGGGTCCCCAGTAAATGTTTAGCGCCTTGGCTCATGGCAGCACCGTCTAATTTATGATGCACTTGCCAGACTTGGCCCTTGTCATGGGTGATGGGCGCGCGTCGTGCTATCAGGCGAAAGACATAGCGCCGCTCAATAGCGGAAAAGCGGGCGTGAAAGTCGGCATCGACACTTTGTACCGCTGAGATGGAAACAGGCAAAGGACGCAAATGCGCGTTTAACGCCGCCATCAAACGATCATCCGCCCAGTCTTTTTCCATGTCGCAATGCGCAACTTGGCCCCAAGCATGCACCCCCGCATCAGTGCGCCCTGCGGCGGCAATCGTGTGGGGGCCAATCTCAAGCTTAGACAAGGCCGCCTCAATAGCGCCTTGCACCGTAGGTTGACCTGCGGCCTGTCTTTGCCAACCCTGAAAGGGCAGACCATCATATTCTACTTTAAGCGCATATCTGGGCATGGCTCTTGTTAGCGTAGCCAATCTTTGGCTGCAATGTGTAGAATCGCGGGGCGCATGACGCTGGGCCCCACCCTTAACAAAGCGGTGCGAAGTCCTTAAGTAAAAGAAAATAGGAGCCAATCGTGCAACACTCGCATTCGACCTTGCCCAGACGTGCAAAGGTCAAAGACCGCGTCAAACGTTTGAGTGTCCGAAGCTTTGACAGGCTGGGCGATAGAAGGACTTTTGTCGCGAGCGTTTTCTGGGATTTTGGGCGCGCAGAAAACCCGGTAGCACCACCTTGCATCAAAGCATCACAGGCGCTTCACTTAAAAGCCAGACGCTTGCCATAGACGTAGTGTGTCTGGCCTGATATCAGCGGTGCCAATTACAGCCTTTTGCCGTTAAGGATCGCCTATGTCTAGCCATGACCAAGCTTTAAAAATGACCGCCCATAAATCTGGCCCCCTCATTGGTCAGGCCCAGATACCGGGCGATAAATCGATCAGCCACCGAGCTTTAATTTTTGGTGCTATGGCAATAGGCGAAACCAAAATTTCTGGCCTGCTAGAGGGGCAAGATGTTCTTGATACTGCCTTGGCCATGCGCGCTTTTGGGGCAGATGTAATCCAACATGGGCCCGGATCTTGGTCAGTGCATGGGGTTGGGGTTGGGGGCTTTAAAGAACCCGAGACTGTGATCGATTGTGGCAATTCGGGTACGGGCGTGCGGTTGATTATGGGGGCTATGGCCACGACCGCGGTGGCGGCCGTCTTTACAGGTGACGCCTCTTTGTGCAAGCGCCCTATGGGAAGGGTAACCGATCCCTTGGCCCTTTTTGGCGCGCGCGCCTATGGCCGCAGTGGCGGCCGCTTGCCTATGACCCTGGTTGGGGCCGGCCATCCGCTGCCTGTGCGTTATGCTTTGCCCGTGGCATCGGCTCAGGTGAAGTCGGCGGTTTTGCTAGCGGGTCTGAATGCGCCCGGTCAAACTGTGGTAATAGAGCCCGAAGCCACCCGCGATCATTCTGAACGTATGTTGCTTGGATTTGGCGCGCAATTGCATGTCGAGCAAAGCGCTGAAGGCAATGTCATCACCCTAACGGGGCAGCCCGAGCTGCGCGCGCAAAGCGTTGCGGTGCCGCGCGATCCCTCAAGTGCGGCCTTTCCCGTTTGTGCCGCGCTTTTGGTCGAAGGATCGGATATTACTGTGCCCGGAGTTAGCCAAAATCTAACCCGTAACGGTCTTTATCTGACATTGGTTGAAATGGGGGCCCAGATCAGCTTTGACAATCCTCGACTGGAGGGCGGTGAACCTGTGGCCGATTTGCGCGTGCGCTTTAGTGACCAAATGCGCGGCGTCGAGGTGCCCCCCGCACGTGCGCCTTCGATGATCGATGAATATCCGATTTTGTCGGTGGTGGCCGCGTTTGCCACGGGCAAAACCTTTATGCGCGGCATTAAAGAGCTGCGGGTCAAAGAATCAGACCGGATTGACGCGATGGCGCGCGGGCTAGAAGCCTGTGGTGTTGTGATCGAGGAAGACGAAGATAGTTTAATCGTGCATGGCAATGGCATGGGCTCGGTTGCGGGCGGGGCGATTTGTAAGACACATATCGACCACCGCATTGCAATGAGCTTTTTGGTCATGGGTCTGGCCGCAAATAAACCGATCTCGGTGGATGATGCTTCACCCATTGTGACCTCATTCCCTATTTTTGAATCTTTGATGGGGGCGCTCGGTGCGAAATTGACGCGCGATTAGGGGCGGCGTTTGACTTCGCCTCTGCGATAGATCAGAAGGTGCGAAACTTGGGGATCATATGATATTTACCATTGCAATCGACGGGCCTGCCGCGGCCGGAAAAGGCACTTTGGCACAGGCCTTGGCTCAACATTTTGGCTTTGCTTATTTGGACACGGGCCTTTTGTACCGCGCCACCGCGCGCAAAGTGCTTGACGGGCTTGACCCTGTAGCCGCCGCTAAGGCCCTGTCAACGCATGACTTTACCCGCGACGGTTTGCGGACGGCTAAGGTGGGGCAGGGAGCATCAAAAATTGCTGCCATGCCAAAAGTGCGCGCAGCCCTCATTGACTTTCAGCAAAAATTCGCCCGCCAACAGGGCGGGGCCGTGCTCGATGGCCGGGATATTGGGACCGTTATTTGCCCGCAAGCTGAGATTAAACTTTTCGTCACCGCCTCGGATGAGGTGCGCGCCGCACGCCGTTTTGCCGAAATTTCCCAAAAAAATGAGACTGCAACTCTGGCCTTGGTGCTAGAAGATTTGCGCCAACGCGACCAACGCGATCGCGACCGCGCGACCGCGCCGATGATCCAAGCCCAAAATTCGATTTTGTTGGATACATCCGATTTAGACGCAAGCCAGGCCTTGGCCAAAGTCATTGCAATCGTGGCGGTGCATCCCGGGCTTTTGACCTGAGATAAGGCTGCACACACAAAGTGGCTTGTGCGATTGATCGCTTGCTTTGGCAGGCCAATATGACTATAGAGCGCGCAGTTTCGGAACATTTGAGACGTAAAGACCGGCGGAGCCAACCGCATGGCCAGTAAAAATATGAAAAGGAAAACTGAATGAACACGAAAGTATCTATGGAAGAATTTGAAGCTCTTTTGAATGAGAGCTTTGAGATTGACACACCGCAAGAAGGTTCGGTTGTCAAAGGCCGCGTGATCGCGATTGAAGCGGGTCAGGCAATTATCGACGTTGGCTACAAAATGGAAGGCCGCGTTGACATTAAAGAATTCGCAGACCCAGGCGAAACTCCTGAAATCGCTGTTGGCGACGAAGTTGAGGTTTTCTTGGACCGTGTTGAAAACGCCCGAGGCGAAGCGGTTATCAGCCGTGAAAAAGCACGTCGTGAAGAAGCATGGGATCGTTTGGAAAAAGCTTATGCAGACGAAACCCGCGTTGATGGTGCCATCTTTGGCCGTGTCAAAGGCGGCTTTACAGTTGACCTTGGCGGCGCAGTGGCCTTTTTGCCTGGCAGCCAAGTTGATGTGCGCCCTGTGCGTGACGCTGGCCCATTGATGGGCATGAAACAGCCGTTCCAAATCTTGAAAATGGACCGTCGTCGTGGCAATATCGTTGTGTCGCGTCGCTCGATCTTGGAAGAAAGCCGCGCGGAACAGCGCGCCGAAGTTATTGGCAACTTGACCGAAGGCCAAACAGTCGATGGCGTTGTGAAAAACATCACCGAATACGGCGCATTTGTTGACCTAGGCGGTGTTGATGGTCTGTTGCACGTTACAGACATGGCATGGCGTCGCGTCAACCATCCATCCGAGATTTTAACGATTGGTGAAACCGTTAAGGTTCAAGTCATCAAAATCAATAAAGACACCCACCGCATCAGCTTGGGTATGAAACAACTGCAATCTGATCCATGGGATGCTGTTGAAGCGGCTTATCCTTTGGAATCGTTGCATAAAGGCCGTGTGACCAACATTACTGATTATGGCGCATTCGTCGAATTGGAAGCTGGTGTTGAAGGTCTGGTTCACGTTTCTGAAATGTCTTGGACCAAGAAGAACGTACATCCAGGAAAAATCGTGTCTACCTCGCAAGAAGTTGACGTTATGGTTTTGGAAATCGACAGCGGCAAGCGTCGCGTGTCTTTGGGTCTGAAACAAACACAGCGCAACCCATGGGAAGTGTTTGCAGAAGCCCATCCAGTTGGGTCGAACATTGAAGGCGAAGTTAAGAACATTACCGAATTTGGTCTGTTCATCGGCCTTGAAAATGACATCGACGGAATGGTGCATTTGTCGGACCTTTCGTGGGATCAACGTGGCGAAGACGCAATTGCCAACTACCGCAAAGGTGACATGGTGCAAGCCGCCGTTACCGAAGTTGATGTTGAGAAAGAACGCATCTCGCTTTCGGTCAAAGCCCTTGGCGAAGACAATTTCTCGGACGCTGTTGATGGGGTGAAACGTGGATCGATCATCACATGTGCAGTCACTGTCATCGAAGAAGGTGGCATTGAGGTTGAGTATAACGGCATGAAAGCGTTTATCCGTCGCTCAGACCTGTCGCGCGATCGTGCTGATCAACGCCCCGAGCGTTTCCAAGTTGGTGATAAAATCGACGCCCGCGTAACCGCGATTGACGGTAAAACCCGTCGTTTGGGTTTGTCGATCAAAGCGAAAGAGATTGCTGAAGAAAAAGAAGCTGTTGAGCAATATGGTTCATCTGATTCGGGTGCGTCATTGGGCGACATTCTTGGCGCAGCCTTGAAAGCCGACAAATAAGCACTTGGCCAACGGGCAAATCAGTTTTTCAGGCCCCGTTTTTGCGGGGCCTGTTGCATTTCAGGGGGTTGGCATAGGTGATTTGGGTTTTTCTTGTTTGCAGGAGCTTTTTTTTGCCTATAGTGATGGGAAAGAAATAGTGCCGTAAGGTTGCACGCTGGGGAGGTCTTTCGAATGATCCGTTCGGAATTGGTACAAAAAATAGCTGAAGAGAATCCACACTTAACACAGCGTCATGTTGAGAGGGTTTTGAATGCCGTATTTGACGAAATCATAAATGCTTTGGCAAAGGGCGACCGTGTCGAATTGCGTGGCTTTGGTGCTTTTTCGGTTAAGTCACGCGATGCGCGCATTGGGCGGAATCCGCGTACGGGCGAATCTGTTAAGGTTGAGAATAAGAAAGTGCCATTTTTTAAAACGGGCAAGTTGCTGCGCGATCGTTTGAACGGAAATTGAATAAAAAGGTCACTGGCATATGCTGCAAGGGCTGAAACTGGCCTTAGGGTTTTTTGTAGCCCTTGGTTTGGTCTTGTTCGCTTTAGCAAACCGTGGCCAGGTGACTTTATCTCTTTTTCCTGAAGATTTGGCGCTGTTCTTGGACCTTGATCTTCGTGTGCAAGTGCCCTTGTTTATAGTGCTATTTTTGGGTCTTGTGATTGGACTGATGGTGGGCTTTGTGTGGGAATGGAAACGTGCGCACAAACAGCGTGCCACCGCTCAGGCGCAAAAGCGTGAAGTTAAAAACCTGCACCGCGAAATGCAAAGCCTGCGCACCCAAGAGGCGCGTCCCGGCGACGACATTATAGCGCTGATTGAAGCCGCAGAAAAAAAGAAATGAGCTCGGTTCAGTTTAAATTTTGCGGATTGCGCAACCTGCAAGATGTTGACGCGGCCGCGCGGGTTGGAGCCTCTTACGGGGGCTTTGTATTTTTCGAAAAATCCCCGCGCCACCTTTCGATTGAACAGGCCCGACCTTTGATGCTTGCCGCCCCTTTGGGATTAGCAAAGGTCGCGCTTGTGGTTGACCCGACCGATAACGACCTTGACTATCTGACGTCCCAATTGCCGATCGATATTTTACAGCTGCATGGCCATGAAAGCCCAAGCCGCGTGGCACAGATCCGCACGCGCACGGGCTTGCCCATTATGAAAGCAATCGGTATTTCAGATGCTGAAGATTTGGAACGGATTTCGGATTATTTTTTGGTGTCCGATCAAATTTTAATCGACGCCAAGCCCCCTAAAAATGCAGATCTGCCAGGCGGAAATGGCCTGTCTTTTGACTGGCGTTTGCTAGTTGGGCGCCATTGGTTAAAACCTTGGATACTTGCAGGTGGCCTTACAGCTGAAAATGTGGCCCAAGCGGTGGCCTTGACCAAGGCCAAGCAAGTTGATGTCTCATCCGGGATCGAAAGCAGTGTTGGTTTGAAAGACCCCACTCAGATGCAGGCCTTTGCCACAGCGCTGACGACCTCATGACCACAAAAGCACGCGCGTTTTTAACGGGCGTCAGGGGCGCCGTTCCGATTGCTGCAGGCTATGTGCCCATTGCTTTTTCCTTTGGGGTTGCTGCCAGTAAATTGGGCCTGACTGCGTTCGAGGCCTTCATGCTATCGCTAATTATTTATGCTGGGGCGGCGCAGTTCTTGACCTTGGCACTTTTGGCCAGTGGGGCTTCGCTTGGGCTGAGTGCGATTACGTTGATTACGATGAACCTGCGACATGTGCTTTATGGGCCGTCCCTTCTGGGGCAAGCTCAACCTGCACAAAAGCCGCGTTTTGCATGGGCTTGGGCCTTTGGTTTGACAGATGAGGTTTTCGCGGCCGCCACTGCGGACTTGGCGCAAGGTAAGGTGACATTTTCTGAAACCTATATGTGTGGGCTGGCCATAACCTCTTATAGCGCGTGGCTTTTGGGCACATTGGTGGGCGCGCTTGCGGGGGCTACGGCGCTACAATTCTCGCCCATGTTGGACGCTGCATTGGGGTTTATGTTGCCTGCCTTGTTCTTGGCGCTGCTTCTGTCGATTTTGCAGCGCGACCAAATTCCAGTGATTGGAGTAGCGGTGCTAATGACGGTGCTGGGTACGATGTTTGCCTCATCGACGGTTGGTCTTTTGGCAGGGATGTTGTGCGGGGCCTTGTTTGGGGCATTGCGCTTTGCACAAAAACCGAGGGCGCGCGATGCGGGCTGAGCTTTTTATCCTTGCGCTGATCGTCGGAGTCTTTACTTGGGTTTTTCGATTTTTTCCTATCCAATTTGGGCTGGGCCGCAAGGCGCAAGCTACCCGCCTTGGCGCTTTTTTCGGAGCCATAGCCCCCAGCGCAATTGCCACTTTGTTCATCGCCTCGATCTTACCGCTTTTAGGTCATGATGGAGTCAAAAATCTACCATTGTTGGGTGGTATAGCCGGCGTTGTTGGAATTTATTGGTGGAAAAACTCGACAATTTACGCGACAGTCGCCGGGGCTGCTACTTTTGGCCTTATTTTTGGCCTCATCGATTTTATGCACTAATTTTTCGCCTTAATATTGAAAGCTTATATATGACTACGGCAATCAAGTTACGCCATTTGAGGATTTTCCAAGCGATTGTAGCTGCGGGCAGTTTGGCCTTAGTGGCAAAAGCACAAAAAATTAGCCAACCTGCGCTGTCACGGTCTTTGGCTGAGTTAGAAACTATATTGGGCAAGCCGCTGTTTTTACGCAAGGGCCGCAAAATGATTTTAACGGATGCGGGGCGCGCCTTTGATCAATATAGCGCCCTAAGTCTTAGTAGTTTGGATCAGGCGATGGCCGTGGTGCAAAGCGGCATCGTAGCGGTCCTTCGCATCGGTCTTTTACCTAATTTCGCTCAAGGCTTTGTCCGTGATTCGGTTGTGAAATTCCTTGATGACCACCCCCATCATCAAATTTCCCTGTGTGAGGGTACGCAAGCCTTCTTGCAAAATGAGCTCAGCACACGATCGCTTGATCTGATCATTTCGGGCGGTGCATCGTTGCCGTCCGCAGGCACTGACGCCAAACTCCTTTATGATGAGGAAATTATCGCTGTTACTGATCCTTCGGGCAAGTTGGTAAACCTGCCTTATGCCCAAGCCCTAAGTGAAGCGCGCCTAATTTTGCCGAGGGCGAGTGATTTTGGGCGTTCAGAGGTAGACAATCACCTATGCCAAATGAAACATAGCGGCAGTGGTGTTATTTTGGAAACCTCGGTCGTGGCTGCGGCGCTTAATGTGGTACAGTCGGCTGAAGTCTTGTGGTTCGTATGCCGCAGTGCCGTTGCGCCATATCTTGCACAGGGCCGACTGGTGCAAGTGCGCTTTCAAGAGCCAATAGTAACGGCTCCCGTCTATCTCATTCGCCAAAAGACACAGGCGCCCGAAGATACGACTCAAGATGCGATTGAGAGTTTTTGCCAAATGCTTTTGCCGATGGCGCAGAGAACAGCCCCACTCAAGCTGGTCTAGCCTAGCGGCCCATAACCCAATTGCCAAATCGCCCAAAGACCGAGGGTAAGCCGTTTGTGCGGGCCTCTTGCCTATCTGCCAGATGCAGTAAGTTATACATGCCATGCACGCCGCTGTATCGCAGGGGCTCTGGTTCCCATTTTCGGACTTTGTGGTTAACCCATGGCAGCCGAGTAAGTGGAGTTTCTCGCCCCAAGGCCAAATCTGCTAAAGTCTGCCCCGCAAGGTTCGAAGTTGAGACCCCCACCCCGACATAGCCACCCGCCCAGCCGATTTTTGTTTCAGGATCAAGCCCAACACTGGCGCACCAATCGCGTGGTACTCCCAACACCCCGCACCAAGCATGATCAATTTTGAAATCACGGCTGATTGGAAAATGCCTGTGCATGATGGTGGTAAGCCTGCGCACCGTTTCTGGATCAGGAACGCCATTTTGATCTATACGTGAGCCGAAAAGATAAGGCACGCCGCGCCCACCAACCACTAAACGTCCATCGCGGCTGCGCTGGCAATAGCAGTAAGAATTGTTAAAATCCCCTAAGATTTCATAGTTTTTCCAGCCCAGATGATCCCAAACCGATTGGGGCAAAATCTCGGTGATGATCTGAGCCGAGTTCAACGGCAAAATATTGCGCTTAAGGCCGTCAATGTTACAGGTGAACCCTTCGGTGGCGCGCAAAATTATCTCAGCGCGCATTGGGCCGCGGTTGGTTGTCACAAGACCTTTGGCGATAGAGGTGGCCTTGGTATCTTCAAAAATTCTAACGCCTTTGGCTTCGACGACGCGGGCCAAGCCTTGTACCAATTTTGCAGGTTGAATACGCGCGACATTGCTTACCACCATTGCGCCCAAAAGATTGGGGATATTTACCCGTGCGCGGGCCTCTTGCGCACCTATATCGTAGACCAAGGGGGCGGCTTCTCCCCAAGATTGGCGGTGCGCCACTTCTCCTTTAAGGCGGATCAGTTGGGCGGGGTTGGTGGCGATCATCAGTTCATCGGTTGCTATGATATCAGCGTCGATCTCCTCAAGTTTGGCCACCCGCATTATTTCACCAACGGTGCTGCCCATATGGCGTACAAGGTCTTTGACATCTTGGATCGAGCCGTTTTTGAGATAATTCTCATGCCTCCATGCAAAACCACCCGTCAACCAGCCACCATTGCGCCCCGAGGCACCGAAGCCTGCGAAAGCACTTTCTAAGATGGTTATGTTCAAATTAGGAGCATGGGTTTTTAGATAATATGCCGTCCAAAGGCCCGTATAACCCGCGCCAATTATGCAGATATCGGCGGTGCTATCGGCGGGCATAGGCGGGCGTGGCTTTGGCAGGCCGCCCATATCTTCATACCAAAAAGAGACATTACCAAGCTGCATTATCACTTATCCTTCCGAAGTTCCATCAGGCCTCCAGTTAGGCTAACTTTTCCATTTTTGAATGCAAGAAAATTACTACTAGCCAGAGAAAAGGAAATGCAGCACGTCACCGTCTTTGACCTCGTAGGTTTTGCCCTCTACACGGAACTTCCCCGCCTCTTTTGCTCCGGCTTCGCCCTTACCTTTGATGTAATCGTCAAAGGCGATTGTTTCGGCGCGAATAAAGCCTTTTTCAAAGTCGCCATGAATGACGCCTGCGGCTTGAGGTGCCAACATTCCAGTGGTGATCGTCCAGGCGCGGGCCTCTTTTGGCCCAACTGTGAAATAGGTGGCCAGACCCAAAAGCTGATAGCCCGCGCGAATCAAACGGTCTAGACCCGCCTCATACAAGCCCATTTCTGTTAGGAACATTTCAGCTTCATCTAGCGGCAATTGGCTGATTTCTTCTTCGATGCGTGCCGAAATAATCACCGAACCCGCTCCTTGGCTCTTGGCCATTTCAGCAACGCGAGCTGATTGGCTATTGCCATTGGCTGCACAAGATTCTTCGACATTACATACATAAAGCACTGGCTTCGCGGTCAAAAGTTGTAACATATCCCATACGCGGTGATCATCTTCGGCGATGGTCAAGGTGCGAGTGGGGCGACCCGCTTCTAGGGCGGTTTGTGCCAAGCGCAGCAAACGGTCCTGATCGGCGCTATCTTTGTCAGTGTTGCCGCGCAATTTGCGGGCCAAATTAGCCAAGCGGCGCTCAACACTTTCAAGGTCGGCCAGCATCAATTCTGTTTCGATTGTTTCGGCATCTGCAACAGGGTCAATGCGCCCTTCGACATGCGTTATATCGCCATCTTCGAAACAGCGCAGTACATGAGCGATGGCGTCACATTCACGGATATTGGCCAAGAATTGGTTTCCCAACCCTTCGCCCTTTGATGCCCCGCGTACCAGACCGGCTATATCCACAAAGGTCATGCGGGTTGGGATGATCTGCTTTGAACCAGCAATTGCGGCCAGCGCTTCAAGCCTTGGATCGGGAACACCGACATCGCCGACATTTGGTTCAATCGTGCAAAAGGGAAAATTTGCCGCCTGAGCTGCAGCTGTGCGGGTAAGCGCGTTGAATAATGTTGATTTGCCCACATTTGGCAAACCGACTATTCCCATTTTAAAGCCCATATCAACCATCCTATGATTACTTGCGCTGCTCTTATCGGGCGTGGGCTCCTTTTTCAAGCGGCGCGCGCGGTGGTCAGTGATTTTGGTGTAATTTCGTGGGTTTCACAAAACGGCGCATCAAGCGAAATAAATTAGAGCCAAAAGGATTGATTTTTTCTGCCCCATGCCGCAAACCCAATTTGAACAGTGAAAGTGTCATCATGACCAGAATCGACGTCAAATTTGCCGCCCTTAAAGCCCAAAATAAAAAGGCATTTGTAGCCTATATTATGGGAGGGGATACAGATCTTGAAACCTCGATGGCAGTGATGCTTGGCTTGCCGGCTGCGGGCGTTGATGTGATTGAGCTTGGCATGCCATTTACCGACCCGATGGCCGATGGCGCTACCATTCAACTTGCAGGTCAACGTGCGCTAGAAGGCGGTATGACGCTCCGCAAAACTCTCCAAATGGCGGCAGATTTTCGCGCGAAAGACAATGTGACGCCCATCGTTTTGATGGGTTATTATAATCCGATCTATTCCCATGGCGTTGCGCAGTTTTTGATCGACGCCAAGGCGGCGGGTATTGACGGGCTTATTGTAGTTGATTTGCCGCCCGAAGAAGACGCCGAACTTTGCTTGCCCGCGCAAGCGGCGGGATTGAACTTTATTCGCTTGGCCACCCCGACGACCGACGCCCAACGTTTACCCAAAGTGCTGCAGAACACCTCGGGGTTTGTTTATTATGTGTCGATCAATGGTATTACGGGTGCGGCAGCGGCCAAGCCAAGTGATGTTGCCCCGGAAGTGGCACGCATCAAAGCTAGTACGGACTTGCCCGTGATTGTGGGCTTCGGCATCACCACGGGACAGGCCGCGCAAGAAATTGCTTCCGTGGCTGACGGCTGTGTTGTAGGCTCGGCGATTGTTGCGCAAATTGCCGAAGGTCGTCCGGTTGGGCAAATCTTGGACTTTGTAGCTGAATTGGCCGCAGGAGCTCACCGCGCTTAGTATTTGTATTTGATGCCAAAATAGGTAAGTAACTGTTACCAATAATCAAGGGGCTGCCGAAATGACTGTGATTACCTGTATTGATGATCTTAAACGCCTTTATAAAAGTCGCGTACCACGGATGTTTTATGATTATGCAGAAAGTGGCAGCTATACCGAGCAAACCTTTCGCGACAATAGCTCGGATTTTAGTAAGCTAAGACTGCGCCAAAAGGTTGCGGTCGATATGACAGGGCGCAGCACCAAAACACAGATGGCTGGGCAAGATGTGTCAATGCCGGTTGCTTTGGCCCCGGTTGGGCTTACGGGCATGCAATGCGCCAATGGTGAGATGAAGGCTGCTGCTGCTGCCAAAGACTTTGGTGTGCCCTTTACTTTGTCGACCATGTCGATCTGCTCGCTTGAAGATGTTGCTGCCCACACCAAAGCACCATTTTGGTTTCAGCTTTATGTTATGAAAGACGAAGATTTCTTAGCCGCGGTTCTTGAGCGTGCAAAAGCTGCCGGTGTGACAACTTTGGTGTTGACACTTGATTTGCAGATCTTAGGTCAGCGTCATAAGGATCTAAAAAATAATCTAAGCGCGCCGCCGCGCTTGTCTATTAAAAATATGATCAATATTGCGACCAAGCCACGCTGGGCTATGGGTATGTTGGGCACTAAGCGTCACAGTTTTGGCAACATTGTGGGCCATGCAAAAGGCGTGGGTGATATGTCGTCTTTGATGTCCTGGACGGCCGAACAATTTGACCCACAGCTTGACTGGGACAAAATTGCAAAAATTCGTGACCAATGGGGCGGTAAGCTGATCTTGAAGGGTATCAATGATCCTGAAGACGCCAAACGGGCTGCCGACTTTGGGGCTGATGCAATTATCGTTTCAAACCATGGTGGACGCCAATTGGATGGAGCGCTTTCGTCTATTAGGATGTTGCCCAGCGTACTTCGTGCCGTGAATGATCAGGTCGAAGTGCACTTAGACAGTGGCATTCGCTCTGGCCAAGATGTGCTTAAGGCGCTGTCTTTGGGCGCGAAAAGTACCTACATTGGCCGCTCATTCATATATGGTTTGGGTGCTATGGGGCAAGCAGGCGTGACCACTGCACTAGAGGTGATCCGCAAAGAGCTTGATATTACGATGGCGCTTTGTGGTGAAAAGTCGGTTCAAAATTTGGGCCGGCATAATTTGCTTATTCCGCGTGATTTTGAAGGTGATTTTCTTTAAATCTTACGCCCAAGCCTAATCAGCCACGGAGCCAAGATAATCACCATCGACAAGGCAAAGGCCGTCGCCAAATAGGCGGCACGCAGGCCAAATAGATGTGCAATTAAACCAACTGCCGGTGGGCCAAAGAAAAAACCAAAATAGCCCAGCATCGTTGCGCGCGCCACGGCACGGGCGCGATTATGGGGGGTAGCAAGGCGTCCGACCATTGTCAGCGCGGTGGGTGAGATAACTGACGCCCCAACTCCCACCGTCACAAAGCCGCCATAGGCCGCAAAAGCCGTCTGGGCCGTGGCCACAATCAAAGCCCCAAAAGCTGCGATTAGCGCACCCGCCATCAAAAGTTTTAGCTCGGATATTTTTGTCAAAAGACCTTGTCCCGCAAGCCGTGCAACCACCATTGTTAGCGCTAAGGTCGCGGGGCCAAAGCTGCCCTCTTGCGCGCTGCCACCAAGCGTTTGTTCAATATGTAGCGCCGACCAGCTTTCGGTGGCGTTTTCGCTTAGAAAGGCAATCATTACTACAAACCCGCCAACATAGGGCAAAAGGCCCAAATTTGGACTTTGCCCTTCCGTTTTTGACGCGCTTAGTCCCGTTATTTGGCCATGTTCTTCATAGGACAAAGCACCCCATAGGGCGGTCAAAATGGCGATGATGGCGAAGATATCGCTCAGAGAAAATTCCAACATCCGGACCATACCCACCAAAACTGCGCCCACAGCCATGCCCAAAGAATAGGTCGCATAAGATAAGTTCATCAGCGACGTCCCCGTTTGGTTTTCCATCATCGAGACGCGGGCATTCATCAAAACGTCAGCGTTGCCCGTCGCGGCCCCCAGTAGCATCATTGCTCCTGCGAAAACGGCCAGATTATGTGAAAGCCCGACAAGAGAGGCGGCGATCGCTAGGAAAAAAACTGATAAGGGTAAAGAAAAACGCCCTAAAAGTGGGGCTATCACAGGAGCCATTGCAATGGCCAGAACGCCGGCTAAAGGCGTTCCCATCATTAATAGACCCAACGTGCCCTCATGCACATTCAGCGCGGCTTTTATTTGGGGCAAACAGGCTGCAAATCCGCCCCAAACCAAACCCATCGCAAAAAAGGCGGTCAACGCGGGGCGGGCAAGCACAACAAGGGTGAAAAACGTGTACTTTTGGGGAATAGATGCTGTCATATCGCCGATTTAGGTGATTTTGGGGAACATTGGTTGCATAGGCGCGACATTCCGCAGTCGATTTGACACTTTATGCTTTTCATTGGTTGGGAATCGGGCTATTGCCCCGAGGTCGCGTCGCACACCCTTGGAGGGCGGCGGACTTAACAATGGAGAACCTCTATGGCTAATGAAATTCCTGATTTTCAAGCTGAGGTGCGGATGGGGACAGGCAAGGGGGCCGCTCGTCAAGCTCGTCGTGAGGGCTACGTACCTGGTATTGTCTATGGCGGCGGCAAAGACCCGCTGTCGATTAACATACCCTATAACGCACTTATCAAACGCCTAAAAGCGGGCCGTTTTCTGTCGACGCTGTTCAACCTAAAAGTTGAAGGCCAAGAAGATGTTCGTGTGATTTGTCGTGGTGTTCAGCGCGACATCGTGCGTGATGTGCCAACACATGTCGATTTTTTACGTTTGCGCCGTACTAGCCGCGTTAATCTGTTCATTCACGTGAACTTTGAGAACCACCCAGCTTCGCCAGGTTTAAAACGTGGTGGGACCTTAGTTGTGGTTCGTCCTGAAGTTGAACTTGAGGTGACTGCCGGTGATATCCCTGATCACGTCACTGTTGACCTAACAGGCCTCAATATCGGTGATGTGATAAACATCAACGACATTCCTTTGCCTGAGGGTGCCAAGCCAACGATTGCGCGTAATTTTGTTGTAGCCAACATCACAGCGCCTTCGGGCCTGCGTTCTGCTGACAATGAAGAGCCAGACACCGCTGAAGAAGAATAGGCCCTTGGCCCGTTAGTACGATAAAGGGCTGCCCTTGGGGCGGCCTTTTTTTTGGCGACGCCTTGACCCAAGCCCTAGTGCAGGCGACAGTGGCCTGGCGAGAGAAGGGGAGCGTAGATGCGGTTGTTCGTTGGTTTGGGAAATCCAGGATCAAAATTCGCGCAAAATCGTCATAATATTGGATTTATGGTACTTGATCGGATTGCGGCGGATCATGGTTTTGGCCCTTGGCGCCGTGCGTTTAAGGGGCAGCTTTCTGAGGGGCGGTTTGGCGTTGAGAGAGTGCTTCTTTTAAAGCCCGAAACCTTTATGAACCTCTCGGGTGAAGCGGTGCAAGCCGCGATGGTCTTTCATAAAATCACCCCCGATCAGCTTACTGTTTTTCACGATGAATTGGATTTAGAGCCCGCAAAATGCCGCGTCAAACATGGTGGTGGCCATGCCGGGCATAATGGCCTACGTTCGATTCATGCCCATATTGGTGCGGACTATGGGCGCGTGCGTTTGGGCATCGGGCATCCAGGCCATAAGGATGCGGTGGCAAATTATGTTTTGCATGATTTTGCAAAGGCCGATGCTGACTGGCTGGCTGCACTTCTGGTGGGGCTTTCTGATGGGGCCCCCGCTTTGGCTTCGGGTGATAGTGAAAAATTCATGACTTTGGTGGCCCGTCAGACCCACCCGCCGCGTTCTGGCACGGGGGTCGGGGGTTCCGAGGGGAAGCGTGCTAAAGATGCACCATGCCCACGTCCGGCTGCTGCATCACCAACAGCCAAACTAGAGGTCGCACCTGCACAAACTGCGCTGCAAGTGCTTTTACAAAAATTTCGTTCATGAAAGGACGATAATGCCACAAGATGATCGCCTGGTTTCGGTAAATGTTTTGGGCGGGCCTTTAAAGCCCTGCTCGTTAGATCCAATCACTGGTTTTTATCGTAACGGATGTTGCGATACGGGGCCGCTTGATCGGGGCCAGCATACAGTCTGCGCCGTAATGACAGAAGAGTTTTTAGCTATGTCCAAATATTTGGGCAACGATCTGTCGACCCCGCGCCCTGAGTTTGGATTTGCAGGTCTAAAGGCTGGCGATCAATGGTGCCTGTGCGCAGATCGCTTTTTACAAGCCCATCAAGAGTCTGCCGCGCCCAAAGTGCGTATTGCCTCAACCCACCAAAGCGCTTTAAATGTGGTACCTTTGGCGGTTTTATTACAATATGCTTTACCCGAAGACGCGCATTAAACGAACCTTTTAGTTCAGATCTTCATATCAAAGCCGAGATGTTTGGCGACGGTGAAAATATCCTTATCGCCGCGCCCACACATATTCATCACGATGATGTGGTCAGCCGGTAATTTGGGGGCGATTTTCATGACATGGGCCAAAGCGTGACTTGGCTCTAGCGCGGGGATTATTCCTTCAAGCGTACAAGAAAGTTGAAAGGCCTCAAGCGCTTCGACATCTGTGATCGACACATATTGCGCGCGCCCGATATCATGCAACCAGGCATGTTCTGGGCCAATGCCAGGATAATCAAGCCCCGCCGAGATTGAGAAACCCTCAAGTATTTGGCCGTCGTCATCTTGTAGCAAATAGGTACGGTTGCCATGCAAAACGCCCGGACGGCCACCCGTCAATGAAGCGCAATGCTCCATTTTTTCATCGACACCTTTGCCGCCGGCTTCAACCCCAATGATATTTACCGATGCATCATCCAGGAATGGATAAAAAAGGCCCATCGCGTTCGACCCACCGCCGATTGCGGCAATCAGGGTGTCAGGCAGACGGCCCTCGCCCTCTTGTTCAGCCAATTGCCAGCGTACTTCTTTGCCGATGATCGATTGAAAATCGCGTACCATTGCGGGGTAGGGATGGGGGCCAGCTACCGTTCCAATGCAATAGAACGTGTCATTGACATTGGTCACCCAATCCCGCAACGCATCATTCATAGCGTCTTTAAGTGTGCCACGGCCCGAGGTGACGGGCACAACTTCCGCCCCTAAAAGCCGCATGCGAAAGACGTTTGGGGCTTGGCGTTCGACATCATGTGCGCCCATATAAACGATGCATTTCAACCCGAATTTTGCACAAACCGTTGCTGTGGCCACGCCATGTTGGCCGGCACCCGTTTCGGCGATAATACGGGTCTTGCCCATGCGACGTGCTAAAATAATCTGGCCCAGCACATTGTTGATCTTATGGGCGCCTGTGTGGTTCAGCTCATCGCGTTTAAGATAGATTTTGGCTCCACCCAAATGTTTGGTCAAACGGTCAGCATAGTAAAGCGGGCTGGGACGGCCAACATAATGTTTCCAAAGATCTTCCATCTCGGCCCAAAAGCTGGGGTCGGTTTTGGCAAATTCGTAGCGCGCTTCCAAATCCAAGATCAAGGGCATCAACGTCTCAGAGACAAATCGCCCACCAAACATACCAAAGCGCCCCTGTTCATCGGGGCCGTTCATAAAGCTGTTGATCATATCATCTGGCATGGGAGTTCCATTGGAAAAGTGACGTTTTATTTGATCTAGCGCAGCTTACGAGCAAAGAAAACCAATTCAGTCCATTTTACGCATTTTTTCATGAAACAGCCCGCGCGAAATAGCACGGGCTGTTTCATGAGTGCGCTTGGTTTAGCGTTTAGTTGCGTAAAAAGCGACTTTGCGTTCCAAAAAGGACAAAAATTCGGCTATTGCAAAGGCCAGTGCAAACAACACCAACAAAATCGCCCAGAAATGTGCCATCAGGAAGTTTGACGAGTAAAGCTCAAACAGAGCGCCAAAGCCGACGATCGACACTAGAAGCTGCCCTATAATTACGCCTTTTACCGCACGAATAACTCCAATGCGCACACCGCCCAAAATTTCGGGCAGGGCGGCCCAAAAATAAATTTTATAAAAGGCTGTGAACGGGCCTGCGCCGAAGCTTCGGGCCATTTCAACCAAAGATCGGTTGATCTGCATCACGCCTGCTCGAGCGTTCAAGATGATAATCCACACAGCAAAAAGGGCCGTGGTGATGATGATTGTCTTGGTGCCAAAGCCAAAAAGAACCATCAAAACCGGCACAAGCGCACTCAGCGGCGCCGAGATGAAGATATTAACCCAGGGCAGCAGCATCTCATCCAAAAGGCGACTTTTACCCATTAAAATGCCTGTGGGAATGCCGATTAAAATCGACGCACCCACCCCAACGGAAAAGGCATAGGCCGTTTCAGAAAGAGCCTTTTGAAAAACTTTAGTTTGCACTAATTCGATCAATGTGGCGATCACAGTCGAAAAGGCAGGCATGAAAAAAGTTAACTCAAGGCGACCTATCACCTCCCACAAGAGTGCCCAAAGGATCAGTGATGACATCGCTGGTAGTTTATATCCAAAAATAAACATAGCGTTCCCTATTCAACATAGCTGCGCAAAGAGGCCCAGATTTGGTCAACGATATCCAAATATTCTGGATCGCGGCGAATATTATCAACACTTTTTCCACGAAAGCTTGAGGGGCGAATGATCTCAGATACCCGACTTGGGCGCGGCAATAAAATAGCGATTTGGTCTGAGACATAGACCGCTTCTTCAATCGAGTGGGTGACGAAAATAAAGGTTTTATTTTCATTTTGCACCAGAGACAGAAGATCTTCTTGGAATTTGCGGCGGGTTTGCTCGTCAACGGCCGAGAAGGGCTCGTCTAACAGCAAAACCTGCGCATCAACCGACAAGGCGCGCGCCAGACCAACCCTTTGGCGCATACCACCCGAAAGTTCGTGCGGGAAGCTTTTTTCAAAGCCTGTAAGGCCTACGCTTGCGATATATTTTTCAGCAATTGCTTCGCGTTCAGATTTTGCAATGCCGCGCAATTCAAGCCCGAAGGCCACGTTGCGGATCACATTTGCCCAAGGCATCAGCGCAAAATCCTGAAACACAAAGGCGCGGTCGGGGCCTGGTCCTGAAATGGTTTGGCCACCCACTTGCACCGTGCCCGAGTTTGCGTCAAGCAAGCCTGCGATGATTTTCAAGAGCGTGGTCTTACCGCAGCCCGAGGGGCCTAATAGTGAGGTCAACTCGCCCTTTGGAAAATCTAGCGAAAGATCCCTAAGCGCTTCGGTTTGGTTATATTTTTTTGAAATATTGCGTACAGAAACGGCAATATCTGCAGTGGATGCCAAAGGCTGAGCGCTAGTCTGAGATATAGCCACGGTTATTTCCTTCGAATAGATAATTTTCTAATTTTTCAAGCAGGTTCAAGAACAAGACCGCCAAGAGGATGATCGAAAAGATCGCCGCATACATCGTGGGATAGTCTGCGATTGACCTGCTAAAGGTGATGATATCGCCCACTCCGGTGGGGGTAATTTTGAGCTCGGACAAGATCGCGCCGATAAAGCCGGCTGACACCCCCAGACGCAGACCGGAAAAAATGATCGGCGATGCGGCGGGAATGATCACTTTTAAGAGCACTTCATGATCTTTGGCCAAGAAGGAACGCGCCATTTCTTTAAGAGATACGGGTGTGTTGCGCACTGCGCTGGCGGTGTTTAGCACGATGACGGGCATGGCCATGATACAGACCACAAACACTTTTGAGGTCAGTCCGATACCGTAAATCATCACCAAAAGGGGGATAAGTGCTGCCAGGGGGGCTGCCTGCATCACGATGAATATAGGGGCAAACAGCCATTCGAACTTTTCGCTTAGTCCAACCCAAAGCCCGATCCCAATGCCTAGGAGGCCAGAAATAGCAATGCCTGTGACCAAAGGCTTGAGCGTTTCAGCGTAAGCGATAAAAATCGAGCCATCTAGTGTGATCACAGCAAGAGCGGCCATCGATTCTAAAAAAGTAGGAAACGAATAGCTGATCGGCACGCGCCCTGCGATTTCCCACGCACTAAAGACGATCACCGCCGACATTATTTTCAGTATAACCGAACGATATTTCATATTTTGACCAATTTAAGAAAAAGCCACCGGCGCAAGGGCCGGTGGCTTGGTTTTTGATTATTGCATCGCCGCATCAAGTGGTGCGAGATACCAAAAATCTTCGATATTCAAAGTATCGACGGTGCCGTCTAACTGGCCGGCCCCGGAGTACCATTCCATGTCAGCTTTGGCCGCTTTGCGCCCGCCACCATTGGTGTCGTAAAGACCGCCCGCAACCGCATCTGCGTAAAAGCCGTCAAGTTCTGCCAACACTTCTGGCGGCAATTGGCCAATTGGGCCGTCTGGGTTGGTTTCACGACGAATGATTGTAGGATCTTTGGCCATGTCACGGTAAACGCTTAGCAAAGCTTTCACGAAAATATCGACTTGATCCGAGTTGTCTTTGATCCAATCTACATTGCCAAACAGCGCCTCGTCGCTGGCATCAACATCAAACATAGGCAAGGCATGAAATTTATCACCTGCTTGGGCGATGATTTTATTTTTGTTTGACAGGTCAAGAATGGTCGCTTCGGCTTGGCCGGCTATCATCGCCACAACGCGGTTTTGTGAGCCTGGCACATATGAGCGCTCGCCCAGTTTAATGCCGAGTTTGCTTTCAATTACATTTGCGATGGAATCTGTGCCGCCACCCCGTGAGTGCAACATGATCGGCTGGCCATCAAGATCTTTTAGATCATTGTACTTCATGGTCGTGACGGGGAAGAATTTCAGCTTTGACAGCTGGTAAATAATCCGAATAGGGGCTTTCGAACGTTGCATGGCTGCATAGGGTGTTCCAAAGCCGATATCCATTTGACCGCCCAAAACTGACTGAATAGCTAGCTCTTCATCAGCAAAGGCTGTCCATTCATAATCAAGACCGTTGGCCTTAGCGCGGTCAAGCGCTACGAAAAAAGCCGCAAGTTCGTCTGACGGGGTTTCGGCCAGAGCGATTTTGATCGTGTCAGCTTGTGCCGCGGTTGAGGTCAAAAGACCAAAAGACATGGTCGCCGCTAGCGGCACCGCCAGTGCGAAGGTCGTAAGTTTCTTAAATATCGGTGTCATAAATTTCTCCTCCCTGAGAACTAAGTTTTGGTAGATGTTTGAATGTGGGCGTTAAGTGGATTGGCCTTAGGCTCTGTTATAGCTACTCATGCCTCTCCAAATAGGCGGGCCGATACCGAGCGCAGATGTGCGCGCATCGCTTCATAGGCCATATCAGGATTTCTATTTTCGATCGCAGATGCGATCGTCTCATGCTCTGCAAAGCTGGTATGGCTTACAGATGGGCGGGTGCTGTCGCGATTCACGTTTCCCCAAGCCACTGCGCGGCGAACTTGGTTCAATTGATCAAACAACATCATAAGCAATTCATTGTCACTGGCCTCGGCGAGGGTGCGGTGGAAAATATCGTCCTGCAGCTCATAGTCGGCCCAGGTGTTGGCCGCGTGCGCGCGCTGAAGTGCCAGCTGCATTTGCATCAGCGACTGACCCGAAGCATTCACTGCCGCTTCGCGGGCAATGGCAGGCTCAATCGCAATACGTGCGCGCATCATCCGAAACGGTGTAAGCCTACGACCCAATTCTACCAGGCTGCTTATGCTGGTGGCATTGGCCTCTTGTGAGACAAAGGTGCCCTTGCCCACATGACGCCACAAGGCCCCTTCACTTTCTAAGACATCCAGTGCCTTGCGCAAAGATGAGCGCGTCAGCCCCAACTGCTCGGTCAATTCGCGCTCAGCTGGCAGGCGGTCGCCACGTACATAGCTTCCATCAAGAATAAAGTTACGCAAACGCGAAACGCTACCCTGAAGCGAGATTGATTCTATTACTTGCGGCACTGATTCCATAATTGGTTGACCAATTGTTATTGGTGATTTCTTATACTCCCACCAATGATCAATTGTTATTGGATTTTTGTCAATCATTTTAAATAAATTGGTTGGGATTGATTTAATTTTTTGGACGTGTAAGAGTATCTGTGCAAATCACTTCATCAAGTTAGGTTCTCAAATGACAAAGCACGTCATCCCCACTCCGGCCATTCCTACAATCCCTGTTGCTGGCGGGGGAGAGTTTCCTGTGCGGCGCGTATATTGCATTGGACGCAACTATGCTGCCCATACAATTGAGATGGGCGGGGATCCAAATCGTGAAGCACCATTTTTCTTTCAAAAAAATCCCAATAACATAGATGCCACGGGCGAATTTCCCTATCCGCCCCATTCATCAGACGTGCATCACGAGCTCGAGCTTTTGGTCGCGCTGAAGTCGGGCGGCAATAATATACCTATTTCAGAAGCGATGAGCCATGTTTGGGGCTATGCCGTGTCGCTAGATATGACGCGCCGTGATTTACAGGGCGAGCAAAAGAAGCTGGGCCGCCCATGGGAAATTGGCAAAGCCTTTGAACGTTCGGGCCCTGTTGGGCTTTTGCACCCTGTCAGCGAAACGGGCTTTTTGGATAAGGGCCGAATTGAACTGAAAGTGAACGGTAAAGTCACCCAAGAGGGTGATCTGGATCAAATGATCTGGAAGGTTGCCGAAATGATTTCTTATTTATCTGAGTACTTCGAGCTGGCTGCAGGTGATGTTATCATGTCGGGTACTCCGTCTGGAGTGGGCGCTGTTGTGCGCGGAGACGTAATGGAGGCATCGGTTGTTGGCCTTAGTCCACTTACAGTCAGAGTGACATAAGGCGTTTGCCAAAGGGGGCGTTTGCCTTGGATTTAACTTTTGCGACGTGGGACCATGATCGAGTTTCAGCCTTGCATGATGGCCGCTTAAGCGTGCCTGGTGTGACCCTTGAAAGTGTGGTGGCGCCCACGTCGAAATTGTTCCCTTTGGCCGTAACTGAGGCGAAATATGACATTACCGAAATGTCAATTTCAAGTTATATTTTGCAACTTTCGCGGGGGGGCAGTGAATATATTGCACTTCCTGCCTTTGTCTCTCGGGCGTTTCGCCATGCAGGATATTTTGCGCGCCAAGGATCCGGAATTACGACTTTAGCCGACTTCGCAGGGCGGCGCATTGGGGTGCCTGAATATCAAATGACCGCAGCGCTTTGGATGCGCGGGATCATGCAAGATGAATATAGTGTTTCTTGCGATGCTATTCATTGGCGTACGGGGGCCTTAGACGAAGGTGTGCGGGTCGAGCGGCTTGAGTTGGCCTTGCCTAAATCTATGCGGGTTGAACCGATCACGGCCGGGCAAACGCTGGAGGAGCTGTTGCTGGACGGGCAGATTGATGGGCTTTTGGCCCCAAAACCGCCAAAGGCCTTTTTGGCAGGTGATCCGCGTTTGGTGCGGCTTTTTCCTGATTATGAACAGGCCGAAGAAGATTATCACAAAAAGACAGGGTTTTTTCCGATCATGCATGTGATCGGTGTGCGAAAATCCCTGTGCGAGAAGTATCCGTGGTTAGCCAAAGCGGTTTATGAAGCACTGGTGACGTCGCGTGATATGGCGGTTGCACGGCTTCGCGATATTTGGCTGGGCAATGCCAATCGTTTGACCCTGCCATGGCTTGGCGCGTCGATTGAACGCAGCATACGTGTCTTAGGGCCAGATTACTGGTCTTATGGATATGAACGCAACTTAACCGAACTCGAAGCGGTTTGTCGTTATTCTATGCAGCAGCACCTGTCTGCACGACAAGTCGCACCAAGTGAACTGTTTCACCCGTCTGTTATGGGGGGATAAAAGGCCAAAAAGTGGCAAATATACCAAATTGCTAACGATGCGCGAGTTAGCAAATCATAAAAGCGCAAAACCAGTGGAGGAAGACATGCATAAAGATATGAAATTTGGACGCCGGAACTTTCTAAGAACCGGCATCGCAGCAGGCGGTATGACGCTTGCTATGCCAAGCCTTTTGAAAGCGGCGACGTTCCCAGAGGGCAACATCAAAGTGATTATTCCCACTTCTGAAGGCGGCGGCGCAGACCGAAATTTCCGTGACTTTACCGGCGTTTGGAAAGATATTTTGAATGTTGAGTTTGAACCAAGCTATTATCCAGCCGCTTCTGGCCGTGTGGGCTATGAAATCTATATGGGTAAAAGCGAACCTAATTGCTATAATTTGATCTTTGGAAATATGGGGCCAGAGGTGATGAACTGGGCCATGCAAGCGCCCAGCTTTCCAGTGAATGATTACCTTTATTTCGGTCAAGTTGACAAGGATCCTTGCTGTTTGTTCGTGGGCGCTGAAAGCCCGCTTAAATCAATGGACGATATCATAGCCGAAAGTAAAAACCGCAAATTGACCGTCGGCACCAGCCGCATGGCACACCCTGCCTCGATCGGTCTTTTGGCCTTGGGTGAGAAATTGGGGATCGAGTTTAACCTTATTCCTTTGCAGGGTGGTAAAGGTACCGTTGCAGGCGCCGTTACGGGCGAGGTTGATTTCTCGGTTCTGACGTCGGGTTCGGTGATTGCGGCGGGAGATAGTGTGAAAACGCTGCTCGTCTTTGGTAAAAACCGCGTTGGTGAAGCGTTGGACAATGCGCCAGACATTAATGACGCATATGGGATGGACTTGCCCGAAATGCTGTCGGCGCGTGCCTTTGGCATTCATCGTAAGGCCGTCGAAGATTTTCCAGAGCGTTTTGAAGTTTTGACGCGCACCTTTAAACAGGCATTTGACGATCCACGCCTGCTTGAAGCCTATGTGAAATCAAAAGGCCGCCCCGAGTATTTAAGTTATGCAGGCGTCGAGGAATGCGAAAAGTTCAAATCCGCGATGTTGACGCTGGGTGAGAAATACAAGTCTCTTTTGACAGGCGCTTAAATTTTTGGGCCAGCCCCAGTTTGGGGTTGGCCCTTATTTCCTCTTTATATGGACACGGTCATGAATAATAAGAATGAAAAGTCACATCGCCTGATGGGCGAAGAACTTTTGATCCCAGCCTTCGCGGTTATTTTTACACTCTATTTTCTCTCAACCATTTGGCATTCGCCTTGGACTGCGAAAGTATCGGCTTATTTGATTGCGACTGTTTTAATGTCTGCTTGTGGGTTGTTCTTTCTGAAGACCGGTCTTTTGGTGAAACGAGGAAAGGCCAGCCTAGGGTTTGGCAAGGTTTTCTCAAAAGAAGACATCACAGGCGGCCGCGTCGGATTGGCGCTTTTGACGATTGGCTATTGCTATTTCATCGAAGATTTAGGCTTTACGTTGACCACTTTCTTGTTCTTGGCCGCCAGCATGTTGGTGTTGGGAAAAGGCAAAAGACCTAGTTTGATTTTGGTTATTTCAGCTTTGATGGCACTTGGCGGTTGGGTGGTCTTTATTTGGGCCTTTGACACGCATTTTCCTATGGGCTGGTTTGAAACAACAATGAAGGAGCTGCTTTAACATGGGTGATACAGCGCTCATTCTTGGGGAGGTATTTTTAGATACGCTCTCTTATTGGTGGGTAATTATCCCCACTATTTTTTTAGGCCTTATCGTTGGCGGCGTGCCAGGGTTCAGTGCCGCAAATACAATTATCATTCTGATGCCCCTGACCCTTTCTATGGATCTTGAAATGGGTTTGGTCTTTATGGTTTCCCTTTACTGTTCGGCCCGCATGGGCGCGGGCATCCCTGCGATTTTGGTGAATATTCCGGGCACTGCGGGTGCTGCTGCAACGCCGCTTGACGGTTATCCCATGACGCAACAGGGCCGCGGCCAGCAGGCTTTGGCCATGACCTTTGTCGCTTCATCTTTGGGGGGGCTTTTGACTACCATTATCGCCTTGGCCGCTATGCCGATTTTGGCACGGGTTGGTTTTTATATGCATTCGGTGGAAATGATCGTTGTGATGCTGTTTGGCATTTCATTAATAGCGTCGATTGCGGCGGAAGATATGCTTAAAGGTCTTATTGCGGGCTTTTTGGGGCTGATCTTAGGTTGCATTGGCACCGATGTGATTTATGCGACCCCAAGGGGCACTTTCGGCCTGCTTGAGCTTTATGACGGCGTGCCGCTGATCCCGGCTTTGGTCGGACTTTTCGCCGTATCCGAGGCCTTCGTCATCATTGAGAAAAAGATGATCATCACCAAAGCTGCCCAAGCGACGATGGCCAAACCCAGCTGGGCTGCAACCTTTGAAGGAGCGCATATCGCCTTTCAACGGTGGTGGCATATTGTTTGGACCAGCATTATCGGTCTTGTCATTGGTGTTATTCCTGGCGCTGGTGCCTCGATAGCTAGTTTCGTGGCCTATCAACAGTCGCGCTCTTTCTCAAAAACGCCCGAGCTTTATGGTACGGGGCACCCCGAAGGGCTGATCGCTCCTGAAAGCGCCAATAATGGTGTGACATCTGGGACTTTGGTGCCATTACTGGTTTTGGGCATTCCAGGTGGTGCGACGGCAGCGATTATGCTTGTTGTCATGCAGTATCATGGGGTCAGCTTTGGCCCCTCTTTGTTCGAAAATCAGCCTAAAATTGGTTACGGCATGTTTATGGCGATGGCCGTGTCTTACATCTTTATGTTCTTCACGATTTTGCCCCTAAGCCGCTATATGAGCCGCGTGACCACTATTCCCACCATCTATCTGGCACCGATGATTATTTCCTTCACGCTTGTCGGGGCCTTTGTGCCACGGGAATATATTTTCGACATGTATTTGGCTTTGGGCTTTGGGGTCTTAGGGTATATTGCGCGGCGCACGGGCTATCATGTGGCGGCCATTTTGATTGGGGTTATCTTGGGCCCCTTACTTGAGAAATACTTTCTTTGGTCGCTTAAAAAATCAGAAGGGGACGTGTCAATTTTGTTTTCATCCACCATTGGAAATATTCTGTGGCTTTGCTTGGTCCTGTCTTTGGCCTTGCCTCCCTTTCTTGAATATCGCCGTAAACGCAAAGCGAAGGTGACATAATGAAGCGCGAAGTAGAATATCAGCTTGAACGCAATATCAAACGTATTGGACATCTTGATATTGCGGGCGGAGGCCAAGTGGTCACACAAGGGGATTATGCATATATCGGCCATATGGATGCGCCTCATGGAACATCTATCATCGATATTTCCAACCCCAAAGACCCCAAGAAAATTTGCCACATAGCCCCGCCTGATGCCTATTCCCACACCCACAAGGTTCGGGTGCAAGGCGATATTATGATCACAAACGTTGAAATGGCAGGCCGGCATTTTTTGCGTAAGGGTGATAAAATCCCCGCCTTGCGCGCCAAAGGCCTAAGCGATAGCGCCATCGCAAAAGAACTGTCAGTCAAAGAAAGCGACATTTCCATTTTGCAAGAAGCTCAAGAGCGCGGCTATGATGGCGGTGGTTTTCGAGTTTGGGATATTTCAAACAAGGAAAAGCCGCGTTTGCTATCCTATATCAAGACAGATGGTTTTGGGGTGCATCGTTTCGATATGGATAAAGATTTTGCCTATATCTCAACCGAGATGCCGGGCTATATCGGCAATATTTTGATGGTCTATGACCTGTCTGACCCCGAAAATCCCCGCGAGGTGAACCGCTGGCACATGAAGGGCCAACATTTGGCCGCGGGCGAAGTGCCAATATGGCCGGGTTATAGTCACCGTTTGCACCACGCAATGCGCGTGGGATCAGAACTTTGGGCGGCCGTCTGGCAGGCGGGGTTTAAAGTGTTGGATGCAAGCGATATCGCCAGCGGTGTGGCCCCTAAGGTCTTGGGAGAATATGCCTGGCCTGCGGCCATTCCGGAGCCGACCCACACCGTTATGCCATTTGAAAAAACCATCAACGGGCGGCGCTACGCTATGGCGATTGATGAAGAGCATGACCATAAACCAGGCCGTTTGCATGGGTTTATGTGGGTGTTAGATGTGACCGATTTGTCGGACATCAAAGCCATTTCTGCATGGGACCTAACCGAACGCGCAAGCCCTTGGGTGGGTGAACCTGGCGTGCGCTTTGGCGGGCATCAGTTTCGTGAAAAACTGGACACGACTTTGGTCTATGCCACATGGTTTGCCGGTGGCTTGCGGGTCTTGGATCTGGCCGACCCCCATATGCCAGTTGAAGTCGCCCATTATATTCCACCGTTGAATGTTTTGGGGACGGCGGCGCAATCCAATGATGTCGATGTCGATGATAGGGGGCTGATCTATCTGCTCGACCGTAATGATGGGCTTGATATTTTGTCCATGGAGTTGTGAGCATGAGCGACGATCTTTTGCCTCCTTCGGTGGATCCAAAGATCAAGACCTTGGGTATTCGCCGCGTCTCAGGGAAAAACATGGCCACGCCGCGCACTGTGATGATGGTGCGTGATCATATTGTGGTTTCCGACGAAAAAGAAACCAACACGGGTCCAACCCCACTGGAAATGGCACTTAGTGCGCTGATTGGGTGTGAAGGGGTGATTATCAACCGCTGTGCTGAAGCGATGGGCTTTGCCTATAGCGCGGTTGATATGGACGCTGACGGCGAAGTTGACCAACGCGGATCGCGCGGCGTGGTTGGGGTGCGGCCCTATTTTAACTGGGTAAAGCTGCGCATTCGGGTGCATAGTTTGGAAAACTCCGAACGGTTTGAAAAATTAATCCAAAATGTGGAATATCGATGCCCCGTCCTAAATCTGTTTCGCGCGGCGGATGTCCCAGTTGATATCACCTGGGAAAGGCTGGACCCATGAGGATGGCGCTGCGCGTCAATGGCCAAACCCATCAGATCGATTGCGCGGATGATACGCCTTTGCTTTATATATTGCGCAATCACCTTAAGCTTAAAGGCACCAAATTAGGCTGCGGACTCGAGCAATGCGGGGCATGCGCGGTATTGGTTGGGGGCAAGGTGCAGCTAAGCTGCGCCGCCCTTGCCGCCGATTTTGTAGGGCAAGAAATCGTCACGATCGAAGGGGTCGAGGCCTTGCCCCTTGGGCAAAAAGTGCAAGCGGCCTTTCTAGACCAAACGGCGGCGCAATGCGGCTATTGCACCTCGGGGTTGGTGGTGGCTGTGACGGGACTGTTAAGCCAAGATCCGCAAGCCGATCAAGCCAAGATCAAAGATGGGTTAAAGGGGCATCTTTGCCGGTGCGGGTCCCATCCGCGGGTCTTGCGGGCCGTGCAACAGGTTGTGGCGCACTCATGACCTGTCTGGCTACACACAAGGTTGGCGCTTGGCTGTGGGTCAGCGATGGTCAAATCACTATCATCAGCGGTAAGGTTGATATTGGCCAAAGAATTTCCACGGCTTTGATGTTGATTGTACAAGAAGAGTTGACGCTCAACACCGCTTTGATGAGTGTTGCCCCTGTGCAAACCGACCGCGCACCCGATGAAGGGATTACCTCGGGCAGTAAGTCCATTGAGGACACTGGCGCGGTGATCCGCCAAGCGGCGGCCACCTTGCGCCAAGCGGCCCGTGCGCTCCTTCCCCAAAATGGCGCGCTTTGGGCGTTGCAAAATGGGCAATTTTGCAGCCCCGATGGCACGCGAAAGATTGATATTTTAGACCTGATCACTGAACTGGATCCGCAGCTTCCGATTGACGGGGCGGCGGCATTTTTGCCGCGCGATGACGGTGCAGCATCACCCTTTATGCGCGATCTCGATCAGATGGTGCGCGGCCGTTTTTGCTATTTGCCAGACATTGATGTGCCCAATATGCAGCACGCCCGCCTTGTGCGCCCACCTCACTCGCATGCGCGCCTGGACGCTATCGAACTACAGATCTTAGCCAAAATGGCCGAAGAAAAAGTACAGGTCGTTCGTGATGGATCGTTTTTGGCGGTTGTTAGCCCTGATGAATGGGCTGTGGAAACCGCTGCCAAACGGGTGGCCCGCGCTTGCACATGGGTCAGCGATAAAACACTTGAAATAAAAGATATTTTTGAAAGCCTCACCGAAAATAAGGCGAAAAAAATTCGCGTGATTGACGGAACGCCTGATCCAAAAGCGCCGCTGGTCGCGCTGAAAGACCTTCCCTACCGGGCGCGTTTTGAAAAACCCTATTTGGCGCACGGGTCTTTGGCCCCTTCAGCGGCCTTCGCGCATTGGTCGCAAATGGGGCTTAAGCTTTGTAGCCATTCGCAGGGGATCTATCCGCTGCGCGCCTCGATCGCGCAAAGTCTTGGGCTGGCGTTGGAACAGGTCCAAATCACCCATGTTCCAAGCTCAGGTTGTTATGGGCATAATGGGGCCGATGATGCGGCGATGGATGCAGCCCTGATTGCGAAACATTGTCCGAACGTGCCGATTTTGCTCAAATGGACCCGCCAAGACGAACAGCAGTGGGAACCCTTTGGCTCGGCCATGGTGGTTGAACTTGGCATGGCGCTTGGCCCTGATCAAAAGATCAGTGATTTTCACGCCCAAGTCTATTCCGACACGCACCGCGGTCGCCCAAGGCCCGACGGGGCGCAAGGTGGTCCCGCGCGGCTTTTGGCCAACCGTTTGCGAGCAGATCCGCTGGCACCCTATGTGCCTTTGCTGAACATGAACCCGCAAGGGGGCATGCACCGCAATATCGACCCGATCTATCAGATTGGGCAAAAGATCATTGTTAAAAATCTGGTGCAGGATTTGCCGCTGCGCACCTCTGCTGTGCGCTGTTTGGGTGGAGGCGCGAATATGTTTGCCATTGAAAGCCTGATGGATGAGGTGGCCCGCGATCAAGGTGTAGATCCGCTTGCGTTTCGCCGCGCCCAGCTGCGCGATCTAAGATCGCTTGCCGTCCTTGACGCACTACAAGCCGAACTTGCAACAAGATCAGCACCATCGGGGCAAATGCCTGGACGCGGCGTGGCCTTTGGGCAATATAAAAACAAAATGACCCGCACCGCGATTTCGGTGGATATAGATCTCCGCGAAGATGGGCAAATTTTGCTAAAAGACGTGATCATCGTGGCGGATGCAGGCCGCATCATTGACCGCGACGGTCTGGCCGCCCAATTAGAGGGCGGCTTTTTGCAAGGGGCCAGCTGGGCACTTTACGAAGAAGTCAGCTGGTCTGCGCAGGGGCTTTTAAGCCAAGATTGGGATTCTTATCCCGTCATTCGATTTGACAATATCCCTGAAATGAAACTGGTGCTATTAGAGCCAAGCGATGCGCCATCCGTGGGGGCGGGTGAAGCCACACCCGGGCCCGCCATCGCGGCAATCGCAAATGCGCTTTTTGATGCAACTGGATTAAGACTGCGCCGATTGCCCTTTCGCCCTGATCGGGTTTTAAAGGCGGCCTTAGGGGATTAAGTTACATGTTAGGTTTTACCTTTGACCAAGGCACGCAAGAGATCTTGGCGGTTTTAATCGTTGCAGGAATGTTTTTCTTATTCTTGCGCGAGATATTCCCCGTTGAAGTCACGGCCATGTGCGGTGCAGCGGCGATGGTGCTTTTGGGAATTTTGCCCCAAGATCAAGTACTGAGTGTGCTGGCCAACCCAGCGCCTTGGACGATTGCTGCGATGTTTATTATTGTGGGCGGGCTGGTGCGTACGGGGGCTTTGGACTGGGTCACTCAACTGGCTCTGCGCCATTTGGTGGCGAGGCCCCTGATGACGCTGATTTGCCTATCTTTGGTCATTTTGGCCATGTCGGCCTTTATGAATAATACGCCCATCGTGGTGGTGATGATCCCTGTGTTCATCCAACTTTGCAGAAAACTTGATCTGCCCCCTTCAAAAATGTTGATCCCGCTCAGTTATCTAACGATTTTCGGCGGCACGATGACATTGATAGGTACATCAACCAATATTTTGGTTGATGGGATCGGGCAAAGCAAAGGCATGGCTCCCTTTGGTATTTTCGAAATGGCCCCCGTTGGTATGGTGATGGCAGGAGTGGGCACAATCTATCTGGCGCTGTTTGCGCGGCGGTTTTTGCCTGAGCGTACCTCAATGGGGATGATGCTGTCGAACCGTTCATCCATGAAGTTTTTCACGGAAGTAGCCCTGTCCGAGGAGTCTAGTCTGATCGGCCAACCGGTGCTGGATGTTGATATTTTTAAACGCGATTCGTTGCGGGTAATTGATGTTTTGCGCGGTGACGCCAGTTTGAGGCGCGCTTTGCAAGATGTGGTGTTGCAGGTGGGCGACCGCGTGGTCGTGCGCACCCCGATGGCCGAGGTTTTGTCCCTGCAAACCAATAAAGATTTGCATTTGTTTGAGCAGCTGGCCTCGGTGCAAACCGAAACGGTCGAAGCGTTGATCACACCGGGTTGTCGCATGGTCGGGCGCTCGCTTGGGGCGATGCGATTGCGCAGGCGATATGGGGTCTATCCTTTGGCGGTGCACCGGCGTAGTCAAAATATCGGCCGCCAATTAGATGATTTGGTGGTACAAGTGGGCGATACATTGCTGCTTGAGGGTGCCGCGCAAGATATTCAACGGCTGGCTGCAGATATGGAGATGGGCGACATCTCGGCCCCATCGCAGCGCGCCTATCGGCGTGGGCACGCGCCAATCGTCATTGCCTGTTTGGTAGCCATCGTTGGGCTGTCGGCCCTTAATGTCGCCCCGATCTCTATTTTGGCGCTGTTGGGGGTGGTATTGATTTTGATCACGGGTTGCATTGATGCCGACGAAGCCTTTGGCTTTATTGACGGGCGGTTACTTGCGATGATTTTTGGGATGTTGGCTGTGGGTTTGGGGTTAGAACATTCGGGCGCGGTGTCACATTTTGCCACTCTCATCGCCCCAAAACTGGCCGAAATGCCACCGTTTTTGGTGATTTTGATAGTTTACGCCATGACCTCATTCTTCACCGAACTGGTCTCCAACAATGCCGTCGCCGTGATGATGACCCCCGTGGTCATTGGTCTTGCACAAAGCGTTGGGATCGATCCGCGGCCCTTGGTGGTGGCAGTGATGATGGGCGCGTCGGCGAGTTTTGCGACGCCAATTGGTTATCAAACCAACACATTAGTCTATGGGCCAGGCGGCTATGAGTTTGCCGATTTCATGCGCTTTGGCCTACCCTTGAACATTATCATGGCCTTGGTGATGAGTGTGGCCATCCCTTTTTTCTTTCCATTCCAAATATAAAAGGCCCAAGACAAGCATTTGTCGTGGGCCTTTTTCGTCAATGAGCAGTAAGCCTAGCCAATGATGGCGTTTAGGGTTGCACTTGGGCGCATAACGGCTTCAGTTTTGGCGGCATTGGTGTGGTAATATCCGCCCAAATCCGATGCCTTGCCCTGAAGGGTCGCAAGTTCGGCTTGGATTTTGTCTTTATTTTCATTTAATGCCTGTGAGATGGGTTTGAAATGGGCCGCCATTTCCGCATCTTGGCTTTGGTTAGCCAAAAACTCGGCCCAGTAAAGCGCAAAGAAGAAATGCGTGTCTCGCAAGTCTGTTTGGCCCACACGCCCTTTGGGGGAGTGGCCTTTATCTAAGATGTTTTGGGTGGCGTAATTTACGCCCTCAGCCAAAACAGCTGCTTTTGAATTATCTTTTTTAATGGCGATAAAGCTAAGCGATTCTCCCAAAGCACAAAATTCGCCAAGTGAGTCCCATCTAAAGTGCCCTTCCTCAACTAACTGCTGAACATGTTTTGGTGCAGTGCCGCCTGCACCTGTTTCAAACATGCCGCCACCATTCATTAATTTTACGACAGATAACATTTTAGCAGACGTGCCCAACTCGAGAATTGGGAACAGGTCGGTCAAGTAATCGCGCAGTACGTTCCCCGTGATAGAAATCACATCTTGTCCCGTTCGCATGGTTTCAAAGGTAAAGCGGGTAGCTTGGCGGGGGGGGAGAATATGGATGCCCAGCTTGTCGGCCCCTTCTCGCGCCAAAACTTTGTGGACATATGCGATGACTTCGCGATCATGCGCGCGATCCTCATTTAGCCAAAAGACGGCGGGGGCGTTGGTGGCTTTCACGCGCTCAATTCCCAGTTTGACCCAGTCTTCGATTGGCGCTTGATTGGCGCTGGATGAGCGCCAGATGTCTCCCATAGCCAGCGTGTGGCTGTGAGCTATATCACCGTTGGCGGTAATATAGCGCATGACACCAGCGGACGGCGCTTCGAAAGTGGTCGGATGCGAGCCATATTCTTCGGCCTTTTGCGCCATAAGGCCAACATTTGAGACGGCCCCGCAGGACGTTGGATCAAGCGCGCCAGTTTCTTTGAAATAGGCAATCGTTTCATCATAGACGGAGGCATAGCAATTGTCAGGAATAACGCATTTACAATCTTGTTCCTTGCCGTCTGGGCCCCAACCCTTGCCGCCTGCACGAATGATTGCCGGCATTGACGCGTCAACGATTACATCGGACGAGACGTGCAAATTGGTGATGCCTTTGTCGGAATTGACCATGTACAGTTCAGGCTGGTTCGCCATATGATCTTTTAGGGCTTTGCGTAGCCCTACTGCTTGTTCTGTGGGCAGGGTGTCGATACGCTCTTCCAAGTCGATCAGGCCAAGATTGGGCTTATAGCCCAATTTCGTCAAAACTTCAGAGTTTTGGGCGGCAAAATCTTCCAACAAGACCGAAACCGCATGACCAAAGATCATAGGATCAGACACTTTCATCATAGTGGCTTTCAGGTGCAAGGAAAACAAAATCCCCTTGGTTTTGGCGTCTTTAATCTCGGCGCGATAAAAGTCGCGCAGGGCGGCAACCGAAATGAATGTGGCATCAACTACGGTGCCAGATTGCAACTTTAACCCTTGTTTCATAACTGTGACGGAACCGTCTGCGGCTGTGAACTCAATCTTCGCTTCGCCAGCCTGGGCTGGCGAGATTGTGATAGAGGTTTCATTGGCAAAGAAGTCATTTCCCGCCATTGAGCTGACGTGGGTTTTTGAATTTGCGTGCCATGTGCCCATTGAGTGGGGATTTTTCATCGCATAGCTTTTTACCGCTTTGGCCACGCGGCGGTCTGAGTTACCTTCACGCAATACGGGGTTAACTGCGCTGCCTTTAATCGCGTCATATTTGGCTTGAATGGCTTTTTGGGCGGCGTCGGTGGCCATATCTGGATAGTCTGGCACCGCATAGCCTTGTGCCTGCAACTCAGCGATTGTGGCTTTAAGCTGCGGGATTGAGGCTGAAATATTTGGCAGCTTAATCACATTGACATTTGGCGACTTAACCAAATCTCCTAAAATCGCTAAATCGTCTGCTTGGCGTTGCTCCGCTGTCAGAACTTCAGGAAATGTAGCTAGCACGCGGCCAGCTAGTGAGATGTCCCTTTGTTCAATTGTAATTTGAGCCGCACTCGCGAAAGAGCGGATGATGGGTAAAAGCGAAGCGCTGGCAAGTTCGGGGGCTTCGTCGACGATTGTGTAAATGATATCGGGGTTCATTGCTGTGACCATTGCTTTCTTTGAGGCTATTTTTGCGCCATGAGGCATCATTCAAGACTTCGACTTTATAAGGCATCTCTTGAAAGACGCTCTATAGCAAATTAAAGCAAAAGGAAAGTGCGGTATGCAATGGTATGCCGAAAAATAACGCGGTCCTGTTATGCTAATATGAAAGCTCCCCACTACGGGAGGGGCATATTTTTAAACGATGTTAACGGGCTTTAAATCGCCAAATATTCGGCCCGTAGCTGTTCATTTTCCAATACTTCCCGTGCGGAACCATCATAGACTATAGTGCCCGTGTCTAAAATAACCGCACGGTCAGCTAATTTGAGCGCCGCCACGGCATTTTGTTCCACGATGATCGTGGTGATCCCTTGGTCACGAATGACATTCAGGGTTTTTGTGATTTCTTGCACGATCACGGGGGCTAAACCTTCATAAGGCTCGTCCAAAAGCAAAACCTTAATGTCGCGGGCGAGTGCGCGGGCGATCGCCAGCATTTGCTGCTCGCCGCCTGAAAGGGTTACGCCGTCTTGCTTGCGCCGTTCGGCTAAACGGGGAAAGAGCGTATAAATACGTTCAAGTGACCACCCAATGGGTGGGGCAATCTGGGCCAGTTGTAGGTTTTCCTCGACGGTTAGGCCGGCTATGATGCGCCTATCTTCGGGCACTAAGGCAATCCCAGCCGCTGAGGCCTCGTGTGCGCGCATGAGATGTAATGGCTTGTTCTCCAGCCAAATTTCTCCGTGGCGCAGCGCAGGATTATCTAAACGCGCAATCGCCCGTAAGGTCGAGGTTTTTCCTGCCCCATTACGCCCCAAAAGGGCTAGGATTTCGCCTTCGTTAATGTCAAAACTCACACCTTGGACGATATAACTTTCGCCGTAATAGGCCTGAATATCCCAGACGCTCAGGAATTTCTTATCCGTCGTGGCATTATTGGGGTTTTTGTTAAAAGGAACATTCATCTTCTTCTCCTTGCCGATTGGGCAGATGGGGTGGCAGGTGGTTAGACCTGCGCCTCGCCCAAATAGGCTTCGCGTACTTTGGGATGGCCTTTGATATTGTCGGGTGTATCTTCGACCAAAGGCGTGCCTTGGGCTAAGACGGTGATGCGCTCGGCCAAACTGAATACCACGTGCATATCGTGTTCAATGATCACCATTGTGATGTCGCGCTTCGATTTGATTTCTTTCAAAAGGTCGATCGTATTATTGGTGTCGGCCCGCGCCATGCCTGCTGTGGGCTCATCTAGCAATAAAAGCTTAGGCTCTTGCACCAGGCACATGGCCATTTCTAGGCGGCGCTTATCACCGCGCGACAAGGATGAGGCCGTCATGTTGCTTTTCCCAAGCATATTTACATCTTCTAAGATCATCTCGGCGGTCGCGCGAATGTCTGACTGTGATAAGATCGACGCCAGACCTTGCATTTTAAATGCGCCGTCGCGTTTAGCGAAACAAGGGATCATCACATTTTCCATCACCGTCAAATCGCCAAAAATTTCAGGGGTTTGGAAAACGCGGCTGATGCCGAGTTGGTTGATCTCATATGGTTTGCGGCCCAAGACCGAGTGGCCATCAAAAAGCACAGTACCAGAATCTGGAATTAGTTTTCCGACCAGTACATTCAGCAAAGTTGACTTACCCGCCCCATTGGGGCCGATGATCGCATGCACCGTGTTGGCGGCTATATTCAAATTCACATTGCCCAAAGCTTGAAGGCCGCCAAATCGTTTATTTACGTCACTAACTTCAAGGATACCCATTTCTTTCTCCTATTCGCTTGGACGGCCGGCGGCGCTAGCGGCATCGCTCGGGATTCTCTTGGAAAAAAGCTTGCCAATGCGCTGACCACCCTCGACCAAACCACCGGGCAAAAAGATCACAACAGCCATGAACATTAAGCCCAAGGTCAAGTTCCAGCCCTTACCGATAAACGGATGCACGATGGTCACAATCACATTTTCTAGACCGTCTGGCATAAATGCAAACCATTGGTGCAACACCGTGTCATTGATTTTTGAAAAGATATTTTCAAAATATTTAATAAAACCGGCACCTAAAACTGGCCCAATCAGCGTGCCAGCCCCACCCAAGATGGTCATCAAAACCACCTCACCCGAGGCGGTCCATTGCATGCGTTCGGCCCCAGCCAAAGGATCCATACAGGCCAAAAGGCCGCCCGCAAGCCCCGCATACATGCCCGAGATCACAAAGGCTGCCAAAGTATAGGGGCGCGCGTTCAGACCTGTGTAGTTGACGCGTTGTTGATTGGATTTGATCGCCCGCAACGTCAACCCAAAGGGCGAGCGGAAGATTCGTACCGACAGATAAAAAGCCGCCAGTAACAAAAGCGCGCACATATAATAGCCCGCGGCGAAGTCAAAGCTCCAACCGCCCAGCTGAAGAGTAAAGGTCTCGCGCATTTCTAGACCGAAAAAATGGGTCACTGTTGGGTCGCCCTCGGCCATAAGATATTGTGGGTCAGAGTTATAGACCTGTAAGCCAGTTTCGCCGTTGGTTATCGGAGTAAATACTGAATAGGCTAAGTTGAAAGACATTTGTGCAAAGGCCAAAGTCAGTATCGAGAAATATATACCCGATCTGCGCAAAGACACAAAGCCAATAAAGATCGAAAACAAAGCTGCCACAATCACAGACAAGATTAAAGCAGGCACGACATTCATCGACAAAAGCTTGAACATCCACACCGCCGAGTAAGAGCCTACGCCCAAAAAGGCCGCGTGCCCAAACGACAGATAGCCCGTCAGGCCGAATAGAATGTTGAAGCCAATCGCAAAGATGCCAAAGATCACAAACCGTTGCATCAGATCAGGGTAGCCCGCATTAAATTGCGCCAAGGCTGAGCCTGTTGGAAAAGGATTTAAAAGGATAGGGGCAAGCATCGCAAGCGCGGCTATCAATAGAAATGCCCTTGTGTCTTTTGAATTCAAACCGAACATTTCATTCCTCCATCACGCCTTTACGGCCCATTAGGCCACGTGGCCGCGTAAGCAAGATCACAATCGCCACCAGATAAATGATAACTTGATCTATCCCTGGGAGCAGGGACTTAACCTCATTCATCGATGCGAAGCTTTGTAAAACACCCAAAGCGAAACCCGCCAAGACGGCCCCTGGAAGTGAGCCCATGCCTCCCACAACCACCACCACGAAAGACAGAACCAAAAAGTCCATCCCCATATGATAGTTGGGTGAGTTGATCGGTGTATACATAACTCCCGCAAGGCCCGCTACCGCAGCCGCAATACCAAACATCAAGGTAAAGCGTTTGTCTATGTCAATGCCCAAAAGTCCAACCGTTTCGCGATCCGCCATGCCTGCGCGCACCACCATTCCAAAAGTGGTGAATTGCAAAAAGGCAAACACCGCTGCAATCACTACGGTTGAGAATAAAAAGTAAACCAAACGCCAAGCAGGATAGATCACTTGGTTGGCATCAAAGCCAATCATCATGCCAAAATCGATACTGCCCTTGAACATCTCGGGGGCGGGCATGGGAATGGGGTTTGCTCCGTAAAAATATTTGATAATTTCTTGCAAGACAATCGCCAGCCCAAAGGTGACCAATATCTGATCGGCGTGGGGGCGTTTGTAAAAATGTTTAATCAAGCCGCGTTCCATTATGAAACCAAGGCCAATCATAACAGGAATTGCCAATAAAATAGACAGGGGCACCGACCAGTCGATCAGCAAGGCCCCAAAGTCTTCGCTAAACCACGTGTTTACATAGGGCGTCTTGATCATTGCGGGGTTACCCAGGAAGTCCAATTTCAGGGGGTCATATGTCGTGGCACTTAAGGTCAGAATTTTTTGCATTGTTACTGCGCAAAAGGCACCGATCATAAACAAGGCGCCATGGGCAAAATTGACCACGCCCAACGTTCCAAAAATTAGCGTCAGCCCTAGGGCAATCAGCGCATAGGCCGACCCTTTATCGAGACCGTTCATGATTTGTAAAAGTAGTGCGTCCATTTCAAAACCCTAGATTTGGAAGTGTTTGGCCAAAGCCGCAAAAAAAAAACTGACCGCATTGCTGCGGTCAGATCTGAGTTTAGTTCGCTTATGCGCCAGCGTTACATTCGCCTAATTCACCACCCGCAAACATAGGGTGATCAGAGGCATAGGTCACTTGGTCAACAGGCGTGACCTCAACAATTTCAAGAAGTTCATATTCGTTGGCAGCTTCTGCGTTGCCTTTTTGAACAAGAACGTCTTTGAAACATTGGTGGTCGTCAGCACGGTAAAGTGTTTTACCGTTGCCCAAACCGTCGAACTCAAAGCCTTCGAGGGCTTCGACAATGGCGCATGGGTTGAACGAGCCCGCACGCGCAGCGGCATCAGCGTAAAGCAATGTTTGAACATAGCAAGTATGCGCCGCATTCGAAGGTGGGAAGCCATATTTGGTTCCAAAGGATTTAACAAATGCTTTGGTTCCTTCGTCTTGCAGCTTCCAAGACCAGTTGGTCGAACCCAAAATGCCACCAATGTTTTTGCCAGCGCCTTTTGCCATCAATTCCGAGTAAAGCGGAACAACGATTTCAAATTGCTTGCCATTGACCATTTTGTCACGCAGGCCGAACTGTACGGCTTGTGTCAATGAGTTGACCATGTTTCCGCCGTAATGGTTCAACACCAATACATCTGCACCAGAGTTCAATACAGGCGCGATATAAGCTGAGAAGTCTGTATCTGCCAAAGGCGTCAAAACGTTGTTCACGGTTTGCCAACCCACCGCTTCGGTCGCCGCTGCGATCGAGGCTTGTTGTGTCCAACCCCAAGTATAGTCAGCGGTCAGGTGGTAGGCTTTACGGTCTGCGCCATATTCTTTTTTCAACACAGGTGCCAAAGCGGCAGCTGACATATAGGCGTTAAAGAAATGACGGAAGCCGTTTCTCTTGCGGTCTTTGCCAGTTGTGTCGTTTGAGTGTGTCAAGCCAGCCATGAAAATCACGCCTGCTTCTTGGCACAGACCCTGAACCGCAACGGCCACGCCCGAAGACGAACCGCCCGAAATCATGATCGCGCCATCTTTTTGAATCATCGACTGCGCAGAAGCGCGCGCTGCGTCTGATTTCGTTTGGGTGTCGCCGGTGACGAAAGCCACTTTTTTACCCAAAATGCCGTTGCCGCCCAAAGCGTTGGACGAGAAGGTGTTCAGCATACCGCCGTCGCCTTCGCCGTTCAGATGCTCAACAGCAAGTTCAAAGGCGCGCAGCTCGTCCATGCCTTCGTCAGCATAGGGGCCTGTTTGCGGCACGTTAAAACCAAATGTTACGCTTGAGCCTGTTGGATCATTTGTGAACGCAGACGCAGAGCCTGCTGTGAAAAACGTCGGTGTTGCTAAGCCAGCGCCAGCGATGGCCCCAGTTTTAAGCACACCACGACGTGTAAAGTTAGATGTGGACATTATATTCCTCCCTTTCGTTATGCACCGCAATCAAGATTCTCTGGGTATGGATCGTCTTAGGCAGCGATGACCTCGCACCATAGGCTTAATTTACAGCTCATGGGAAGAAAATTTTTAACTAACACGCTATATTATAAGATTTTTTTTGTAAATTTTTCGACAAGATTTGTAATATATTGTAAATTATTTTACCAATTGGACACAGCACTCTGAAATCTATCAAAAAATAGAATGAGCTAAAGTTTGGCGTGCGGTAGCATGTCAGGTTTAAAAAACGAAACCTTGCCCCAGATTTATGGCAAGGTTTCGCACTAGCTAAAAAGACTAACGGTTGGCACGGCCCTGTAGCCGAATCAGTCTAAAATCCCGCGGTTAAAGCGCGTCAGAGATCAATTTATAAAGTTTGAGCGTATCGGCATGAAAGTTCCGAATGCCTTCGGCCATTTTTTCGGTGGCCATTGGATCTTCGTTCATATCCCAGCGAAAGCCCGCTTCACTTAGCGCGTGGTGAGACCCTTCGGCTTGACTTTCCGGCGATAAAGCGCGCGGTAATGTGCCCGTTGCATCGTCAAGCTCTTGCAGAAGGGCGGGTGAGATGGTCAGGCGATCACAACCTGCCAAGGCCTCGATCTGGCCGATATTACGGAAAGACGCGCCCATAACGATGGTGTTGATATTGTTGGATTTGTAATGCTCATAAATCCGTTTTACCGATAAAACGCCTGGATCCGTTTCTGGTGAATAAGTTTGTCCCGTCGATTTTGCATGCCAGTCAGTAATCCGGCCTACAAAGGGCGAAATCAGGAAAACGCCTGCATCGGCACAGGCAGCCGCTTGGGCAAAGCTGAAAATCAGCGTTAGATTGCAATTTATCCCGTCGCGCTCAAGCTGGCGAGCGGCGCAAATACCCTCCCATGTAGCGGCCAATTTGATCAATACACGGCTTTTATCGATGCCGCGTGCTGCATATTGCTCAACTAACTCATGCGCCCGCGCAAGCGAGGCCTGCAGGTTAAACGATAATTCCGCATCAACTTCGGTTGACACCCGCCCAGGAACCAAAGCGGAAAGTTTCGCACCGACCGAGATGGTTAAATCGGTAGCAATCGTGCGCACTGGGTCAGCACTGCCTTTTCCCGCGGCAACCGCTTGTGCAAAGCTATCGACAAATTCGGGACTGGTGCAGGTTTTAAGAACGATCGAAGGATTGGTTGTACAATCTTCTGGTTTATGTCGCGCGACCGCCCCTAAATCACCGGTATCGGCGACAACGACGGTCATTTTACGCAGTTGGTCAAGCTTATTTGCCATGGATATGCCTTTGGTTTGGGTGCAGGGCCTCTGGCAGCTGCCTTATAGATTTTTTTCACTGACCCCAAGTACAATTGCACTTTGAGCGATTTGGCTTAAATGGTGATATTGGCCGCGCCGCCGTCAAGGACGATATTTTGCCCCACGATGAAAGCCGCCTGTTGGCTGCACAAAAAGGCACAAGCAGCGCCAAAGTCAGCAGCAGTGCCATAGCGGCGCGCGGGAATGGTTGCCGCCCTTTGAGCCCGTGCCTCGTCTAGGGTGATGCCGCGTTGAACGACGATGGCTTGGTCCAACATATCAGCGCGATCCGTAGCATGAATGCCTGGCAGTAGGTTGTTGATATTCACCCCGTGTGGAGCCACTTGCCGTGATGTTCCAGCGACAAAGCCCGTCAGACCCGCGCGCGCCGCGTTGGACAGGCCCAGCTGTGAAATGGGTGCTTTGACCGATTGCGATGTGATATTCACGACCCGCCCCCAGCCTTTGGTGATCATCGCAGGCATGAGGGCCTGCATCAACGCGATTGGGCTCAGCATATTGGCGTCAAGGGCTGCAATAAAGTCGTCGCGGCTCCAGTCTGACCAAACTCCCGGGGGTGGCCCGCCCGCATTGGTGACCAAAATGTCAATATCTGAGGCCACCTCTAGCACAGCCGCCCGCCCCGTGGGGCTTGTGATGTCAGCCGCCACATAATTTACTTTTACACCAAAGCGGCCGCTTATTTCACGCGCGGTTTCTTTCAGTACATCGGAGCCGCGGGCGTTGATTACCAAATCAACCCCAGCTTCGGCCAAAGCCCAAGCGCAGCCCTTTCCTAAACCTTTGCTAGCGGCACAGACCAGCGCTCGTTTCCCGGAAATTCCTAAATCCATGATGTCCCTCTTTCTTTTAATTATAGGGTGCCATCATCTGTGTGCAACCAATCTTCAGTTCAATTTTCGAAAGTCTGTCGGGTTTTTTCCAGTTATTTGTGCAAAGGCACGGCTGAAATAAGCGGGACTAACAAATCCTAGGCTTTGAGAAATATCACCAATTGGAACTTGTGTCTCAGTAAGTAATTTACATGCCTCAAACATTTTTCGGTCTTGCAAAATTTGAAGCGCGCTTTTGCCGCAGGCGATCTTGCATGATCTTGTTAAATGTGTCGGGGTCATGCCTAATTTTTGCGCAAAGTCTGAGACATTAAAGCCATTTCTAAATTCGTTTTCGATTAGCTTTGTAAAGGCTTCTACAATTTCACGGGAAGATTTTGGTGATGACTGGGCCACACTAGAATGGGTGGCTTGTCGCTGCATAAAAACGCTCAATAGATCAACATAAGCGGACGCCGCACGGTCGGATCCCACATTAGTGTTAAAGATTTCTCGCTGGATATTTTCTAGCAGGAACGTCATTTCGGTTTGGTGGATCCCGTCGCGCACCCGCAAATGTAGCGGCTGTTCGGGTAAAACTGCTTTGCAATTACGACCCATGAAGAGCGCTGTGCCAAATACATTGAGGTTGACGTCGAACCCGTGCATCGTTCCCGCCGGAATGAAGAAGGCATTATTCATTGAATAATTGCTACTTGAGCCGCCAATCGTGATACGGCCTTGGCCTCTTTTAAACCAAACGAAAAATGGTTCGGACAGTGTACGCATTGCTTCTGTACGCCATTTTCCTTTTGCGCCCAGCTGAGAAACCGGAAATATCCGCATATCGGATAGGTAGAATGCTTCGCCCATTTTAACCTCGGTGTTTTTTTATTGTTGTGGATAACTTACATAAAATCAAATTAAAATTCAATTAAAATAGTTCAGACAATGGCTTACATGGTTTTGTTAATATGTTCTCAAAAATCCGTTAAAACCACAAAATGTTGTATTTGTGCAATTAATGATGAAACGGCAGTTCGATTTTAATTTATTAACTGGCGCTATGCGCCGCGCAGGCCACGACAGGTACCCTGTGCCATAATAGCGCTAGACCAGCCACATAACATGACGTAACGCTGTCCTTTAAAAGGTGCCTAAAACCCGCCGCCCCAATATGGCCAATGAACATCATGTCTTTTTTCACATTTTTGCGTACGAACATTCGGTTTTTGGCCGCAGGTATGCTTTTGGCTTTTTTGTCAGGCTTTGGGCAAACCTTCTTTATTTCGCTGTTCGGACCTGAAATTCGAGAAACGTTTGGCCTAAGCTACGCGCAATGGGGCATAAGCTATGCTTTAGCCACGACGGCTTCGGCGGTGGTTATGATTTGGGCGGGGGGCCTCACAGATCGTTTGCGCGCCCGCCGTTTGGGAATGATTGTGCTTCTTGGGCTTGCGGGGGCGTGCATCTTTATGTCGCTTAACCCTTTGGCGTTTTTGGTGCCTTTGGTTATTTTCCTTTTGCGCTTCTTTGGGCAGGGCATGACAAGTCACCTGTCTTCGGTGGCGATGGCGCGCTGGTTTGTGCGCTCACGCGGGCGGGCATTGGCGATTGCTGCGCTTGGGTTTTCAATAGGTGAGGCCGTCTTGCCCTTGGTCTTTGTCGGTCTAAAATCCTTGATGGCGTGGCAGTTTCTATGGTTGGTGGCTGCGACTATTTTATTTTTGTCCATTCCAATTTTGATGCAGCTTTTGGCTGCTGAACGCCGACCCCAAGCCATGAGCGAGGCTGAACATTCTGCAGGTATGCAAGGGCGCCATTGGACACGGGCTCAAGCATTACGCACCCCGCTGTTTTGGATGGTTGTGCCACTGTTGCTCGGCCCGCCTGCCTTCAATACAGCTTTTTTCTTCCAACAGGCCCACATAGCCGAGGTTAAGGGTTGGACGCATCTTGCCCTTGTGGCCCTGTTTCCAATTTACACGGCAGCGTCGATCGCGGCGGTTCTTTTATCGGGGGCGGCGGTTGATCGTTTTGGAACTGCGCGTCTCATGGCGCTTTATCAACTGCCCTTGGGTCTATTTTTCCTTGTATTTGGAAGTGTTGAGACATTGATTTTTGCAGCACCCATGATAATTTTAATGGGGCTCACCTCGGGAGCGCAAGCGACGGTTCCCATGGCTTTTTGGGCCGAGTTTTTCGGCACTCGTTATCTTGGCTCCATCAAAGCGACAGCGGCCGCTTTGATGGTTTTTGGCTCGGCCCTCGGGCCTGCGATTTCAGGTTGGCTTATTGACCACGGCGTGAATTTCCCAGCGCAAATGGGCGCGATAGCCCTTTATATTGCGGCAAGTTCATTATTGGTTGAAGTGGCTATTCGCAAATTTTCTACAATATCAGCGCAGTAAACTTAACGATCAATCGCCAGCCCTGAGGGCACGTGCGCGGGAATACCCATGGCACCCCCCGCCTTTGCAATCGGATCTTCTAAGCTACCCAAGAAAGCCAAAAGCTCGTCAAGCGTTTGGGCACTTAAGGTCACGGCAGGCGCTGTTACCGCTGCGGCAATCGCGGGGAAATCCTGGCCATTCTTAAGTGGGCCCCAGTCATCTTTGCTGTCTTGAAGCGGGGGCAAAAGACCTTGGGGTTCATAGCGGCGTAATTGCTGTTTTGGATCTGCGTGAAACTTTAAAAAATCACCTAAATCCAGATGCCCACCTGCATGTCCATAGGGGGCTGTGAGGGTGACATTTCGTAAACTGGCAGTACGAAAGGCGAACATATCTTCAGGCCTGTTGGTCACGCGCATGCGGCCTATGTCGCGTTGGTGGCGCTCAAACCTTTCGCCTTTGCCAGGGCCGAGCTGCGGTGTACCCATTGCGTGAAAGTCATGATCTGTCATAAAGGGCCCCGCATGGCAGTTGCTGCAACCGCCTTGTCCGTAAAAAAATTCCATGCCGCGCTGTGAAGCTGGTGCGAGCTCCGCCGTCCCGCGCAAATAGGCATCAAACGGTGCAGAGTCTGAGCGAAACTCAACGGTCATAAAGGCAGCGACGGCGTTTGAGATATCGGTAAAATCAAGCGCGCGCCCTGCTTTAATGTCGGGATATGCTGCTTCGAATAGGCTTTGATATTCAGGAATATTAGCGACACGCGCCGCAATTTTAGCCCAAGCCCCTGACGGTCCCGTCAAACGACCTTGGCGCACAAGCGTAGATATGTCGTTTTCTTCATAATGGCCGGCCATTTCATCGGGCGACAAGACGGGAAACATCGTTTGCGCGGACAAGACTGAGGCAAAGCCCGACATCATCTCTTCTTCCAAGGGCGAGCGAATGCCTGCAGGGCGGAGGCGGTCGGTCTCAACCCGACCATCGGCGAAAAGAGCCGTATATTCTAAAGCCCCAGTATTATACAGTGCTGGCGAATTTCGCGGCACGCGTTGTTCGGGATAATTTTCGGGATCGGCCACTCGCTCGGCCCCAAGCCCGATACCGCCATCACCAAACCCAAGCGAGAGCCCATCACCAGTGCCAAAACGCGGATGGTGACAGGTGCCGCAACTAATAGATTGATTGCCAGATAAAATCTTATCCCAAAATAAAAGCTGACCTAGTGCCACTTCGGCCTTGGTGGCGGGTAGATAATCTACATCTTGTATAGGGGCCGGAAGCAGCGCTTTTTCAAAGGCGAGAGCAGTGCTGGGGCAGGCCGCAGCTCCCAAAAAAGTTAATATCAGTGGCATTGATGTGTCATGAAAGGGGGAGGATGCTGGTTTTTTAAGTTTAAGCATAAAAGGGTCCGCCGTGTGCTTTAAAGGGGGCTTAAAAAGGGATGATAGTCAGCTTTGTCCCTTGAGGCAGGGCTGACGGGGATAGAATGAGATGTTGATCGGCATCAACCTCAACCCATTCTGAGTGAGAGTGATCAGGCCAAATAACCCGCAGTTTGGCGTTCTTGGCCTGGCCTAAGCCGAAATGTGCAGGCCCCGCTTGTCCTGAGACATGGCCACCGCCAATGATAAGTTCGTTGGTTTGCAACTTTAAATTAGGGACGTCGACTTCGATAAAGGCACCGATTGCTTGACTATTAGGGTCGTCCTGCTGCAGTAAAAGCGATAAAAAATGCCCCGAGACTTGGGTGGTGTTTTGCCAAATTTCCATCGGGGCGCGGCGGTTGACCACAACCAAATCCAAAAGACCATCAAGATTAAGATCAGCCATCCCCGCTCCACGTGACCGATGGGTCGTGTCGATTTTTGCGATCTGGCCCATTTCGCTAAAGGTGCCATCTTGATTTTGGATCAGCAAATTATTGGGGTCATTGATCGCGTTTGAGGGCATTTGATTGACATTGCCCTTGGCAATGAACAGATCTGCCAAGCCGTCATTATTCATATCCTCAAATTGCGAATGCCACCCTGTCGAGGGGCGGCCATCATCACCCCGATAAGGGGTGGTCGCGTAGGTGCCAATACTATACGGCGCATTGGCCATCTGCCCATTACCTTTATTAAGTTGCAAGAGCTGATCGCCCATTGAGGTCAAAACCACTTCGGGCAGCCCATCACCTGTGATGTCTTTGCTTGCAATGCCCATGCCCCAAAGCCGCAATGTGGGCCAGCCCTCGGCTTCAGTATATTCGTGCAGGGGCGACAGGTGAAACATCTGTTCCCGGCCGCCGCGCACATAATATTGCCGATCATTTGAAATGCGCAGCTCCGGCATCCCATCGCGTTTCCAATCTGAAATCAGCATCGAAAGGGCACAAAAACCGGGAGTTAATGCTTGGCTTGGCAAAAAGCTGCGGCCCATGGGGAGCAAGAGTTGATTGGCGTCGCAGGCTTCAAAAGGGCCCTTGGGATCGGCCAGATTAACATAATTACCTATCGCAAAGGTGGGCCAAGTTTTGCCTGCCTCAAATGTTGCACTAAATGCGGTTGACCAGGCTGCCCCCCCGTCAAATCCCCAGTCCGTTGGGGCGGGTGAAAAATTGCATTGTCCGTCACCGCGCAACAACTGATTTTCACCCAACCGCAAGACCATCAGATCAAGGTTCTTGTCGCCGTCGACATCTAAAGCATAAGCGCCCGTTGCCCCCAAAATCGGCGCCATTACGCCTGCGCCAAAACGGAGGTCCCCACCGCGTACGGATTGATTGATATAAAGATGGGCAGGCGCGCTGCCGCCTGCCGCGAAAAGATCGGGCAGATGATCGTGATTACAGTCAAAAATCGCAACACCTCCACCGACATAATATTCCCAGTCGCCTTCATAAGAGTGGGGGGTGGGTAGTAGGTCGCTGGCGTCACGAAAGGC
>ERZ889078.10-NODE-10-length-119556-cov-29.574112_pt1 | contig 119556 bp, 100 predicted proteins | sample MGYA00521266_ERZ889078 | MGnify/ENA primary metagenome ERZ889078 (study PRJEB32303, sample SAMEA104408618) | aquatic metagenome | biome: Brackish water; feature: Pelagic; material: water | place: Baltic Sea | collected 2014-06-16T06:34:00 | depth 76,534 m ... | reverse complement strand
CTTGGATCCTCCGTATTACCGCGGCTGCTGGCACGGAGTTAGCCGATCCTTATTCATATACTACCGTCAGGCAGGGACACGTCCCTACGTTTCTTGGTATATAAAAGCAGTTTACAACCCATAGGGCCGTCATCCTGCACGCGGCATGGCTGGGTCAGACTTGCGTCCATTGCCCAATATTCCTCACTGCTGCCTCCCGTAGGAGTCTGGTCCGTGTCTCAGTACCAGTGTGGGGGATCTCCCTCTCAGGACCCCTATCTATCGTTGCCATGGTAAGCCGTTACCTTACCATCTAGCTAATAGAACGCATAGCCATCTTTTACCCATAAATGTTTAATTATAAAATGATGCCATTCTATAATACTATGGGGCATTAATCCAAATTTCTCTGGGCTATTCCCCTGTAAAAGGTAGGTTCTATACGCGTTACGCACCCGTGCGCCGGTCGTCAGCGGTGCAAGCACCCTGTTACCCCTCGACTTGCATGTGTTAAGCCTGCCGCTAGCGTTCATCCTGAGCCAGGATCAAACTCTTCATTGTATAAAATGTTATTATATGTCTTGAGTATTTAATCCCGTCCTCTTTTTATTGACGTCGCTTTCGTATTTATCTTTTTACTTTATTCTGCTCATTACTTTCAAAGAACTTCTCAGCTCATGACTCCTTTTACTCGGATAAAAAAAGTGATCAACCCATCCTTCTATTGATGTGTTACCACTTCCTATTTTTTTAACCTCAGCTTTCGTATCATGAACTCCCCCTTGCGGGGCTGCAAAGATATATACTTTTTATTCCTAAAAAACATTTTTCTTCGCTTTTTTCTAAAAATCTTTTTCGCTTTCCTTTCTCCCTTTTCTCTTCCCTCGTTAGCGGCTGCAAATATACACCCTTTTATTCTTTTACCTAATCTTTTTTCATCTTTTTTGTGCCTTTCTTGAAATTAATTATAAATTGTTGAAAATCCTAGTTTTATGAAATGTTTGCTGCCCGATTTTAACTGGTTTAGCGATGGTTTGTTTGAAATTATGGAATTATGGAATACATTTTATCTATATTTTAGTAAAACTTTTTCCTAAATCCATTCAAATTTAATGGAAATCACGCAAAAAATAATTGAATTAAAATTACATATTACGAAATATAGACACCTATTGTGGTTTAACATGGCTTTATTTTTAAAATAAATCTTGGCAAACATCAATATTTATTCCCAAAATGAATGAAGTTTTGTAATTTATTCATCTTTATTAAATCTCCAAACTAAATAAAAAACAAAAAGAAAATCTACACCTTATTAATAAGGACAATATTTAAAGCAATTTTCTTTTTAAAATCTATTTTGTATATAGCTAAGATAAATTCAAATAAAAAAAGGGCGGACAAGATTGTCCGCCCTTTTTGGCTTTTTCATTTAATAATGTAAAAAATATTACTCAATAACAAACTTAGATGTCAAAACAGAGGTCTTGCTCTTAAGTCTGATGATGTACATTCCTTTTGATAATGTTTCGAAATGCATTTGCTTGCGATATTCTGCTGTTGCTTTGATTGACTCTTGATAAATTAAGTCTCCTAATGCAGAATATACCTCAAGCTGATAATCCTGAGAAATCTGTGCTGAATTTGATATTTCTAATTCAAATGTACCTTTATTAGGATTTGGGAACAATTGCATTGAAAGCTTATTATCTGAAGACTGTACAATTCCAGTATTTTGTGCTAAGCTTGAATTCGTAGTGTTAGACCTAGAAGTATTATAATTTGTATTGGCCTTTGAAAGCACTGAATCAGGATAGCAAGGATGTGGGGATAAAATCTCAATTTGATAATAAACATTTCCCGCTGGCGGATTCAAGTCAGTATAACTAGTTAAAGAGCTTTGAATTTGTGTTAATAACTGAAGTGATGTACTATCAGAACCACGGTAAATACGATATGACCCAAAGTTAAAACCTTTATATCCATCCCAAATTAAGTTCCATGCTCCATTCAAGCCAGCGTTAATCGTTAGGTGAATAGTTTTATGCATAGTACTTGGAGGTGTTTCCATGCCACAAGTATCAACAGCCGTAATTCGGTATCGATATGCTCGTTGTGCTGGATTAGAATTCACATCCTCAAATACACTTAGAGTAGAGAAATTTTGACTACCAATTAAATCATAGACACCTGCTACATTTGATTCACGATAAATATTATATGCATCAACTAGACTACTATCTTGACGTTCCCAAACCAAACGATTGTGATTCGTTGCTGTATCAATTCCAACAATACAAATTTCAGGAGCTTGTAAAAGTGAAGTATTCAAGATATATGGTAAGGATGGAGTATTACATCCATGATTATCAGTAACTGTTACTATGTAACTACCCGAATTATTCACGTAGATATTTGGAGTAACTTTACCATTTGACCATTGATATGAGCTAAATGAAGTATTAACATAGAGTTCCATGCTATCGTTTGTACAAGGCTGAATGCTGCCATTAGCCAAAATAACTGGAATAGTAGTCGTGTATTGAGTCAACGAGAATGGTTGTGAAAAATTAGAGCATGTTGCATCAGAAACCATCAACTGAAATAGTCCAGTTACTTTGGCGTAATATACTGAATCAACAGCACCACTAAGCAAAATTCCATCACGTAACCATTGGTATGAAATACCTGTAGTATGATCATTGGCAAATAATTTTACACTGTCTCCTGGACAAACAAAATGACCACCATCATTACCAAATGAGGGATCCAAAGTACATGGATTAGCACTTCCTCCACTACATGTAATATAATCATTTTTCACTAAGGTATCGAAACAGCCTGTATTGATATTTTGTGCGATTACACCCACTGTGTAAAGACCATCATATTGGTATTGAATACTTGGGTTTACAAAAGTAGAAGTTTGTCCGTCACCAAAACTCCACATCCAATAATATGCGTTTGCATTTGCAGTTTGGTTGGTGAAGTTTACATTAAATGGTGGCAAAGTAAAGCTTGTAGGACTTCCTGTAAATGCAATATTAAAGTCATTGGTATTTACTACAACTACAACAGAATCTGAAATATTTGAGCAATTAGTAGTATTATTTGTTACTTTAACAGTGTATGTTCCTGCCTGATTAGCCACATATAATGCCTGTGTATTAGAAGTAGTAACTCCATTTTTAAACCATTCATAGGAATATGGACCAGCGTTGGCAGAGAGAGTCACATTGCCTCCATCACAAAAACTTGTACTACCCAATGCCGTAATCTGAGCTGGTGTGCTTTCAATATTAATTGGATGCATAGTCATTGAAGACAAACATAAATTTTCTTCAACTTCCAAGCTCACAGTTTTAATACCAGCATTTGCCCATATAATATTATATGGACCAGCATTTGAACCAGAAGCAATTTGACCATTATCAAAATTCCAATTATACTGGGCTCCACTTCCTGCTAAACCAGTAAATGACAAGGCAACCATATCGTTTTTACAGGCCACCGTTGGCATTGTAAAATCACTGGTAATAAGTGAGTTAATGGTTAAATTTGAATTACTCGAAATTGCAGAACACCCAAATTCATTGGTGACTTCTACAAAATAAGAGCCGGTTTGATTAGCTGAATAATAAGATAAAGTATCAGTTATTGAAGTAATTAGCCCACTTGTGTCCATCCATTGGTATGAATATCCAAGTCCGCTATTAGCAAATAATAAAATACTATCACCGAAACATGCTGAATCATTTCCAACTAAAGTTGATACAGCAATGGCATCTAAAACATTAATATAGTTATAAACCATTTGTGAAGTACAGCTACTATCCACAACAATTAAGCTAATTGCCTTTACGCCTGCATTATTCCATGATAGATCATAAGGACCTGAAGTAGATCCTGATATAACATTGGCATTATCAAAAGCCCAAGTATAATTAGCATTTGGACCCACACTTCCAGTAAATGAAGCTTGTACTGTGTCCATTTTACAAATATTTGCTGGAACAGAAAAGCTTACCTGGGGGCTAGTTAATACTCTCATGCTTTGACTAGCAGAATTCTGGCAGCCATTTATGTCAGTATATTGATAGGTAATTGATGAAAGTCCAACCCCTGCAACATTTGGATAAAATTTAGATTGACTTGTATTAACTGCAGCGCCCAAGAAGGAACCCCCGACTGGTAATCCACCAGTTAAGTTGACATTATTTTGACTTTCGCATACATCAGCGAAAGTGCTTAAAGTAACAGATGGTAAAGCATTTACTATTGTACTCATTGTATCACTACTAAAACAGTTATTAGCATCTGTATATGTATATATTAAAGTGTTTTGTCCAATAATAGCTGAATCTGTATTAAATGTATTGCCAACTACTCCAGTTCCTGTATAGATACCTCCACTAGGAAAACCCGTTAAATTTACTGTTGTGCCATCCATACAATATGCTCCATTTAATTGTGATGTAAAGAGAACTGTTGGGACAGGATTTACCGTTGTATTTATGGTGTCAGTATTTGAACAACCATTTGTGTCAGTATAACTATATAACAACATTTTTGCACCCAAACCAGACTGAGAAGGATCAAAAGTATTTCCATTAATACCCATTCCAAAATATGTTCCGCCAGAAGGTGTAGCCGTTAAGTTGACTGCTGCTTCATTTTGGCAATATGCACTATTCAAAACAGTAATGATATTAACAGTTGGAAGACTATATACCATGGTGGTAAGCGTATCTGAATTGCTACAATTATTAGCATCTGTATAGGCATATATTATCGTATTTTGTCCAATAATTGCAGAATCTGTCATAAATATATTAGCACTTACTCCAGTTCCAGAAAAGGAACCTCCTGTTGGCAATGCAGATAAATTAACAGTTGCGCCATCCTTACAATAAGACCCACTTAATTGAGAAGTAAGAAGAACCGTTGGTAAAGCATTTACGAAAGTATTTACAGTATCTTGGTTAGTACAATTATTAGCGTCTGTATAACTATATAATAACATTTTTGCATCCAATCCAGCCTGTGAAGGATCAAATGTATTTCCACTTATACCCAATCCGCTAAATGTTCCTCCTGAAGGTGTGGCGGATAAATTAACTGCAGCTTCATTTTCACAATATTCACTATTGATACTACTTGTAATATTGACAGTTGGGGCACTAGCAACAATTGTAGAAACAGTATCTGCATTACTACAATTATTAGCATCGGTGAAAGAATAAATAATTTGATTAATTCCTAAACTAGCCATCATTGGCTCAAATACATTTCCTGTCATATTTCCACCAGTAAAAGTACCATTTTGTGGATATCCATATAGGGAAACAGGGACATCATTTGTACAGTATATTGAATCTAAAGGCGAAACTATGCTCACTACTGGTTTGCTATTAACCAAAACATTAATACTGTCAGTAACCATTAATCCAAGTGTATCCATAACTTTAACATAATACAAACCTGTAGAACTAACTGTTAAATAAGGTAAAGTACTGCTAGTACCAATCCCTGGGCCAAACCATTGAAAAGAATATCCATTAGATGCTGATAATCCAGTATTTAGCACAACCGATTCACCAGAACATATTGTTGTATCATTACCTAAGCTATAAGTGAATGCATTTAAAAGTCCAAAATTATCAATAGCAAATGTATAACTAGATCCAGTGCCATACACATAAGCACCTATTTGTACATTCTGTCCCTGAAAAGCACTCAGAGAAATATATTCTGTTTGCCAAGACTGAAAATTTGAGTAGTTACTTAAATTAACAGAAAACACCTTTTCAAAATTATCACTACAATTTGCAGCCACAACTATATTGATAGAATCGGCAAAACTTTGAAGGCTCAAAAACTTCAAATCAACCTTTAGAAAAGTATTTGACTCTACAACACCTATTCTTTTTCTATAATATGCATAAGCATTTTGGTTTTGTATATCAATCGGTGCTTCTATGTCAGGAGTTTGCGCGCCATAACCTCCATATTGCTCATAAATCAATGCCCCAGAGGAGAGTCCATAATAGCCAGAACCTACCTGATAAAATCCATTATAGTTCCAATTACTTCCATCTATATTAAATTCTTCGATGTGGGGTATCGTTACGTAAACTTCATTATACATATCCATTGATAAAGTATCATTGGCTTTTGCAGCATCTGTACTTAAAGCAGTATATGCTGAAAACGTAATTTGTCCATTTTCGTTTGTATTCAACATTCCCATATAGGCATAGCCAATTGCTTCTGGCAATAATGTATCAGTATAAACGCTTGAAAAATTAAAGGAATTAGGCCCATAGGTTCCAATCATATAAACCGGAAAATTAGACTGAGGTAAGGTTCCATAATTGATAATCTGTACAAAAACAGAATCATTTACTTGGCCGCATTCTGATGTAGAAGAAGCCGTGATATTCATTACTCCCACATCATTAGGCATGGGTTGATAAATTCGAATATCATCAATTGTTATTATATTTTGATCATAATTTTGTTGTCCATTTTTCAACAATCCATGGAATTCAATTTGGATGTTGCCACCAATATAGTTAACCAAATTATATCTTATTTCTTCATAACCATTTGTTGTCCAACCCATCCAAATACTATCTCCTAAAGTACTCTGAACAATATCACCATTCACAGTTACCCAGAACCAACTATTGTAGTCATAAGAAGAATAAAATTGCTTGAGCATAAAACTCAATTTAAGCCCAGTCAAGTTAGTTCCGTCAATATCACATGTGGCTACAACTACCTCGTGACTACTATTATTAATTAGGTTTTGATTAAAATCATAACCAGAATAATTCCATCCATTATAATCATTTCCTTCCATTAACAAACCATCTTGAGTTGTATTGCCTGAATTGTTTGTATCTCTGCGTGCGGAAGCATTCTCTCCGTTTATGATATTAAAATACAGATTAGAGTTTTCAAATCCTTCGTAAAATGGCAAAGCAATAGGCAAAACACTTTTAACAGCTGCAGTTACAGTATCATTATCACGATTATAATCATTAGTCAAATCAGTAAAAACTTGTACAGTATGAATTCCTGCTGAGGATAAATTAGCTGTTGTGCTAAAAGTAAAAGTATCAACACTTAATGAATTTAGCGAAGCTATTGTTCCAGAAATGACTGTTCCACCATCTACTTTATACTTTATAGGAATATTTGTCTGGTTGATTGTTCCATTATTTGAAACAACAACCGAAATCGGTTCATTTGATGATACTCCACAGGAACTTCCCGTATTCCCCACATATTCAATAATGCTTATTTCATTAGCTGGGGGAGTAAATTCGTCAGCGCCAATATCGGGAGTTGTTGCATTACGGGATTCACCGTCAATATCATAAGCAACAGCAGATAAATACGTTCCTTTATTATTTAAAATGATTGAATTTGTATGCAAATTTGTAGTTGACAAAAAACCAGGGTTAATTGAAACTGAATGAGCATCCTTTGAACTTGCTGTTTGTAGTGTTGCCAAATTAGTATAGTTTCCATTCCAATAAGCTAAATTAGCTCCAGTAGCATAATAATTATTATAATCCAAAGTTGCAACTGAGGACGTGGACCCATAGTATGCTGCATAACCCCCGCTGGTATTAGAAAAAATATTATTAACATAGCTTTCTCCATAAATGTTTGAAGTTGTATTGTATTGGTATAATGCTCTACTACCTGCATTATTATCTGAGATTGAAACGGTATTATGATAATACATAATATCGTTAGAATAATAGGCATACAGCCCATAACTTGTAGCAGTTCCGTCTGTAATAGAAATCATATTATTGGCGACTAATCCCGGTGCACCTCCAGTATAATAGGAATAATAATTTGCATAATTCAATCTCAAACCATAAGATGAGACATTAGCATAGAGCTGAATTTTATTATTTAAAATCTTAAAACCATTAAAACAATAGTAAGCATATATTCCATATGAGGAATAGGAATATATGTTTTCATTATGAAAATAGTTATTTGAAACTACAAATGAATCTTGATTTTGAATATATAATCCATAATAGCTGAAATCTCTGATTTCATTACTGTCTATTAAAGTTCCTGATTCTCTATAGCTAGTACTTGGTGAGTTTATTTGAATGCCATAATATCCATAACTAATACTGTTTTTCCGGTAAGTATTATAATTATTCAAACTAGTACCATCTAATATCCCGCTAGAATACGAATTATCACCTATTGATTCAATATTATTACCATAAAATGTATTATAATTTGCGCCATTAGCCACTTCTACAACTGTTCCATAATTATAATTTAACGCTTTAATAGTCACGTTCATAAATTTAACATAATCAGCGCCATCCAGGAAAACTACATGATTATCAGAAGCATCATTCGCATTATATGAAATAATTACATCACTTGCATTAGCAGTTGAAGAAGTAAAAGTAATGGTGTTAGTAGCAGATGCTCCATTTATTTCATATAATATAAGTTTATTATTATAAGTACCTGGATCAATTAAAAAGGTAACTGGACCTGAAACTCCACAATAATTTAGGGCTGCAACAGCATTTTGAATACCAACAAAATCATCAGCAGCATCGCTACCAATGGTAAAGGTTCCGCTTAATGGATTGCAAGCCACAGCATATTCCCAAATTGTATCATTATTAGTGTTACTATCATTGGCTAAGGCCACTACACCCACGAAGGGATACATGCCTGAGATACTTAAGTCAGCATTCTGTGTAAAGGTATAAACCGCAGTATCTCCAGGATTTATGGTATTAGTGTATGTTTCTGTAATGTAATTTACACCACCATCAATACTATATTTTATTGGAAAATTACTTTGACTTGCTAAGCCCGTATTTACAATCTGAACACCCACTGACACAGAACTAGAAGGAGTAATGGAACCAGCGAAATTTGGATTAGTAAAAGCTAATAATCCTAAGTCAGTTTGAGTTGGCGGAGCCATTGAAATCCCAATTTTAATATTAGGTCTATCTGCTTGTCCACTTCCTCCAGTCATAATACAACCCGAACTACCATCAGTATTATAATGCCAAGTTAGACCAGGAGCTGAAGATGTGTTAACACTGGAATTAGATGTATATGATGTATTATCAAAACAAATTTGTACAAGTAAATTAGTTCCATCGTAAACAAATGGTGTCGAAAAATTAAAAGTATTCCAGCCAGTAGTTGTTACTGAATAAGCGGAAGAATATACAGTTGTCCATCCAGTAGTTACAAAACCCGTCAACGAGGACATTGTTGTATTCTGTACTTGAATAGTGAAACCATACATCATTTGAGTAGCTACGGAAGTTACATCAAATGCAATACTTGAGATAGTTCCTGCATCACCATTAGCAGCGGTTATTTCAGATGCGGTATAAATCATCTGAGTCTTAGAATCATGATAATAGGTATAAAAAGGATACCCTTGTGGCGTAGTCCCTGTACCGACTGTTATAAAAGTTTGAGCATTTAAAGAGCTCCCAAAAATAAAAGTTAGTAAGAAAACAAATAAACTTTGCTGGATAAATCTGTAGAGTTTTTTCATGACGTACACAATTTAATTATATTTTAGTGATTGATTGATCAGTTACATTCTGTCAATGTTGATTATGGGGAACAAGCCGTATAAACCAAAATAATAAAACCATATTTTGATAATTATCATATACACCTTATAATGAGACTATTACCTTAGTAATATTTATTATACATTAAAACAACAAATTTGCTTAGGCTGCCCTGTCACAATTACATTATACGGCTCAAATATAGATATTTTATAAATATGTTAGCAAAAAAAAACTTTTTTATTTGACGATATTAAATTCAATTCCTCATTAATTAATATATATCTCTATTTTATTGTAATTTACATCATATCTTTGCTTTCACTTAAAACGATGATAATTACTATCTTTGCAATCCAATTTTAATCTGATACTATGATTATCACTCCTTCGATGAAGATGGCTGAAATTGTCATTCAAAATCATCATTTATTATCCATAATTAGTCGGTTCGATATCCGACTTGGTTTTGGAGAACATACTGTTACTGAGGTTTGTGAGCAGTATAATATTCACCTTGAATTCTTTATTGAGATTGTAAATGCATTTAACAATCCAGCATTTTTTCCTAAGAAAAATATGAATCAATTTCCTCTAAAATTGATCGTAGAATATTTGCATAAAGCACATAAATTTTATTTGGATGTAAAAGTTCCTGAGATTAACAAACTGATTGAACAACTATTAAATTCAAGTGATGAAGAAACCCAAAAAGCAGTCATTTTAATTCAAAGATTTTTTGAAGAATATGCCCAACAACTGCAGGAACATATCAAACGTGAAGAGCAATTGATATATCCATATATATTAGAGTTAGAAAAGGTTTTTGAAAGTCAAAATAAGACTGAAATTGAAGCGTTTAAGCAAAAATATACTTTCATCATCGATGAATATGCCCGCGACCATGAGGACATTGAGGAAAAACTCTATGACATTAAAAATCTGATTATTAAATACATAAAACCACAAGAGAATTATGTAATCAGTTTCAAGATTTTGGGTCAATTGGCTCACCTAGAAGACGACATCAATGATCACTCAGAAATGGAAAATAAGGTTCTTATCCCGAGAGTTCGATTAATGGAAACTAATTTGAATAAAGCGAATTAATATGCAAAGCATTCAATTGGGCATACTCTCGCAATCCGTCATTCTGAATCGTGGCTTGCAATTTATCTTCAACAAAATACGTGGAATAAACGTGGTTGATATTGATGAAAAAATTGAGGGTTTTGAGGAAATGATTATGGATGAGCAATTAGATTTTATCCTAGTTAGTGATTCTATTTTCAATAATAATAGTAAAATTGAAAAGCTTTATAAAACCAATAAAAAACTTCGTTGGGGAATACTTTATACCGACGATTTAAAACTGAACTCCTTATTCAATTTTGAAATTACTCTGTCAATTCATGATACTGAAACCGTGCTTATAGAAAAAATAAACCGATTTGTAGAACGTGTAAATACTGACTTTGTAATTTCATCAGAATCGGGTTTGAGTGCTCGCGAGAAAGAGGTTTTAAAAGAAGTTGCCCTAGGGCTTACTAATAACGAAATTGCTGAAAAATTATTTATCAGTCAACATACCGTGATTACACATCGTAAGAAAATTACGGCCAAGCTTGGCATCAAAACTATCTCTGGTTTAACGGTCTATGCTCTTCTTAATAATATGATTGAAATGGGTGATGTTTTTTAAGTTTGAATTTATTAGGTTCAGGCTTGGAGGTTTTGGAAGGTTGGAAGGTTGGAGGTTTCAACTTCAAAACTTCAGAACTTGAAACTTCAAAACCACTACTCTTTCGGAGTCAAATCATATTCCACTTTTTTAGTTTTTTTATCATTCGGATTCGCCTCATTTCTGGCATCGATATCCGGATAATATCTCCATGCATTTTTTTCATACCTCAGGGCATCAATAATATTCGATTCAGGAAAATAGAAGTCGTAAAAATCGGCGACCTCTGGAGAACTTGGTTCAAGTCTATCCATTACAATCATATTATCTCTGATGGTTTTTACCTTTTCTTTGGGCTGGTCTAGCTTTTGTTGAGCGCCAAATCCAATATTACTTTTCGATCTCCTTTTCGATCTTTTTCTCCTTTTATTCGTTTTTATTAAAATGGTTTGGTAGTCGTAATCTAGATACATACTTCCTTGAGCACTATAGGTATAAACTAGTCTTTTAACAGAATGTGTAGCCTCAAAATATTGATAATCATTAATTTTAAATAAACTATAACCAAAAGCAATTTCACCATTTCTTTTAGTTGTAATCACTTCTATCACTTTACTTTGCTTAGTTTTGCTCACTCCTTTCCAACCTAAGAGTGTATAAAAATATTTTGAGCCTCGTTTAGTTTGAATCAATTTATAATAATAAGCCCCAAACCATTTATTGGGAGCTAAAGTTTTATTTTCAGGACGTGGTAAATGGCTAGTCCAATCCTCCAATAGAATCGTGCGGTAGGACTTATTGGTAGCGACATAAGACTGCACTATACCTTTGTATAAGTATTTACTATTTCCCAATGGAACCACCCAAGTAAAGATCCTAATATATTTATTATCAGACGTTAATACCTTCACCAACTTTAATGAGTCCATGTTAAAATCAATCGATTTTTCTTGACTAATAAACTGAGTTACCAAATCACCAATCCGATCTGAGTAAAGCTTTTTTTGTTGCTCACCAACATCTTCCACCATCTTTTGGGCATTACTACGAATGGAATCTCGCAGATTATTAAGGAGATTCACATTTTGTGCATTTCCCAAAAAAGGCAATAAAAGGAGTATGAGGTATAAAATTCTTTTTGTCATGATTATCAATTATTATCAATGAACAAAAGTAATGGAAATTTATTGTTGTGGGGCTATGGATTTCCTATTTGGAGGTTTTTAATTTTTGGTTGGAAAGCCTTGTTTTTTTTTAATTCGGGACTAATCAATGCCTATTCTTTAAATATTACAGCAAGTTTTCTTTTTAGATGGAGACAAGTATAACGATTTCTATTTCAAACGGACAAACCCAAGATTTTTTTAACGCAATTCTTCTAATGCGGTCTTTCATCAGCCTAAGGCTGATTATTTTCGCCATCGCACCGCTTTATTCATGGCATGGTTAGATTGACATGGCTTTAACATACTTGCTTTGCTTCAGTAAATATCCCTAAAAACTTGTAATATTGATACTAGAAAGGGTTGTTCAATAAACACTAATCTTTAGCAAGTAACTCAGCTATAACATCTCTCGCATTTCGATAATAATTCCGCCCAAAAGCACTTGTCGAATTTAAAAAAACTAATTTCCCTTTTTTATCTTTAATAATAATTGTGGGAAAACTATTGGTAAATAATTTATCTTTAATCTCACCTACACTTTTATGCGTTGTGAATAAATGCTCAAAATCATAGGGCAAAGCATTTGCCATAGCAACTACACTATCAAATTTATCTATTTTAAGAATATTATTTAGTGCGAAAAAATTGATATCACTTCTGCCAGCGTATTCCTTTGCCAAGATTTCAAACTCAGGAAATTTTTTAAAACAGACTCCACATTTGGTCGTCCAAAGATCAAGCACTAAAACTTTTCCTTCAAATGCATTCAAATCAACTTTTTCTCCATTATCATAATAAATACTAATTTCAGGAAAATCCTGCTTTTCATTTTCAATCGCTATGAACTCCTTATCAAAAATATAAATTAAGTAGTTCGGCATAATATACTTATAAGAAATAATCATTAATATCAAATAGAAAACAACCGCAATATATTTTACCCTTAACCTATTTATTTGACAGCTAACTAATAAGCCCAATACTAATGCAAAATAAGGGGCAAATGCAATTGGATAAACATGGATTAGTTTTTCAAAAACAACTAAAATTGTATATGGTAAAAATGGTAAAGCAACTATCAGGTAGAACTTAATTTTTTTGCCAATATTTGGACTATAAAACAATCCTGCTAGAAAAAAAACCAAACCAACAACAGCAAATTGAACATTCCAATTTATTGAACCTGAGATTATTGAGATTGAACTAACAATAACAGAAATAATAATTACTTTTCTATTTTTCATTACACCTTTATAAATGTATCTGAATATTTAAGGAGTTAGACCAAAGCTATATTAACCTAATAGCTTTGGCCTTTCCCATATTACTTACAATCTCCTTTACATGCATATGTCCAGACCCAACCACAACCATGAGCAGTTTGAGCACAAAGGTTACTTGTTTCACAGTTAAATGTGGAAGGACAAAAATCTGCAGATAACGAACAATCACAATCACTTAGACCTCCTCCTCCAGATGATCCTGAGCCGCCAATTGGGCCTGAAGGCATCATTAATTGAGGATTAGAAGGGTCTAATTCTATATCCAATTTACCTGCAACTGATACTAACATCCATATTGAAAACCCTTTATCCGAAACACCAATAACACTCCAGTTATGAAGGTAAAGATACTTTTCATCATTAATAGAATCTTCTGATTCAATGTCATACCAAGATGGATTAATTGTATTTTTTAATTCCATAATATGATTAGCCTCTTCGTTTGACCATTCAAGTTCTAATGTTCTGTTTAGTTTTTCAATCCATAAGTTACATTTATTACTTGGTGATAACGATTCGAATATTGCACGTTGATAATCATATTCATAACCGACAATTTCATCATATGTTATAACAGATAATTCTTTTAAATTAGATTTGACAAATTGATTTATTTCAGAATTACAACTATAAACTACTTGCTTATCTTTTTCACATGATGAAATACTGAAAACAGAAAATATTAAAAATCCAAATAAAAATACTTTATTCATAACTCAAAATTTTATCCCCAACTAAATACACAAAAATAATAAGGGGAATTATTACTCTTGCGGCAAAAGAAATTCAGCAAACCTTTTGCATATTTGACATTTCTTTTTTCCAATGGCAGGCATCATGTTCTTCCTGTCGAAGATGAATCATTGGTTTATTCTCTTCCTTTTTTACTTACTTTTGCTGCGGCCTTTGGGTTTTGGTTTATATTAAAATTTAGTCGTTTTACTTGCCTTCTCTCAAGGGCTTTCTTTGTACTCCTTAGTTTTCTTTTAAAAACTTTTGAAACACACCTTACTCAAAAATCAATTGCTTGATTTTCATCATCCTTCATCGTAGATTAAATAACAATCCAAAATTCTCCGAAGAAAAACTTACGATTGCTAAACATAAAATATTCACATTGCAAAGTGTAAATAATCTATGTATCTTTTCCATTAAACTGAATTTAAAATTTATTAGTTCTCAATTTATTTACTTTTTTTTTAAAATTCAATCCCCTAGCCTTTCGGGATTCTCTTTTGAACTAAGCCTGCAAAACTTAACTCAATACAAAGGAAAGAAAAAAAAATATACAGACAACATAATATTAAAAATTATCACAATCAATAATCATTCTAAATAAGAGTTTAACTAATGGTATTTTCAGCTGATATTAAATTAAATACAGTTTAAAAACTATCACAAAGAAACACCATAACCTAACAACAAAACCCCCCGATGATTAATAAATAAACAAAAAAAAGATTGATATCCAATCATAAAAGCATTACCTTTGTCGGCTTAAAAACCCTCTTAAATCTGGTTAATGATGAATAATTTCAGCAAGAATATAAAGCTTTTGAGAAAACGAAAAAACCGCACGCAAGATGAGGCCGCCTTTGCGCTCAATATGATTCGTTCTACTTTAAGTGGTTACGAAAACGAAGTAGCCAAGCCAAGTGTAGAAGTGCTCACCGCCTTTTCAGATTATTTTAATGTGGCCATCGACACCTTGATCAAAGTAGATTTATCCACTTTGCCAGAAAGTCAGATTTCGCAATTGGAGCGCGGCTATGACGTGTATTTTAAAGGAAATAAAATTCGCATTTTGGCCTCCACCATTGGCCCTGACAATGAAGAAAACATCGAGCTTGTACCAGAAAAAGCCAAGGCAGGTTATACCAGTGGTTTTTCGGATCCAGAATATATTAAAGTGCTGCCAACTTTTAGATTGCCTTTTTTGAGTAAAGAAAAAAAATATCGAAGTTTTCAGATCAATGGTGATTCCATGCTACCGATTCCAGATGGTTCGTATATCACTGGCGAATATGTGCAAAACTGGCATAGCATAAAAACTGGCAAGCCATATATCATTCTTACTGTGGATGATGGCATTGTTTTTAAATTGGTAGAAAACCGCATTGCTAATGAAGGAAAACTGAGACTTATTTCTCTCAATACGCTTTACGAGGCTTACGAAATTCCTGCCACCCAAGTGAGAGAAGTATGGAGTTTTGTAAATTATATCAGTGGTGAAATGCCCGAAGCCAATCAGCCCAAAGATGAACTGGCTATCAGTATTGAGCAGCTTCGGAAGGAGGTTAGAGCTATACAAACCAAGTTGGATTTGAACTAGCGGTCGTCAGAAAACGCCAACCTCTTCGTTAGGAATAATATTGAAAAACGTTATTTACTAAAAGTAAACGCCTTATTTCCAACATCATTCCTGCCTCGATACTGGCGCCTTCTGACAACCAATATTTAGTTTTTTTTGCAGTAAATTTGTAATTCAATAAATCCAAAGCATGTTCGCCATCATCGACGTTGAAACCACGGGGCTAAGTGCCAAAAATGAGAAAATCACTGAGATTGCTATTCTTATTCACGATGGGCTAAAAGTGATTGAGAGCTATCAAACCTTAATTAATCCAGAGAAGAATATTCCTTATCGGATTACTCAACTTACTGGCATCAATAATCAGATGGTGCATAGCTCGCCCAAGTTTTACGAAGTGGCCAAAAAAATTATAGAACTCACTGAAGATAAAATCATTGTAGGCCATAACGTCCGTTTCGATTATAGCTTTTTGCAAAGCGAATTTGCTGAGTTTGGTTATGCTTTTCAGCGCAAAACGCTTTGTACGGTCAAAACATCTCGCAAATTAATTCCCGGACAAGCATCTTATAGTTTAGGTAAATTAACTGCCAGTTTGGGCATTCCACACGGCGACCAGCACCGCGCTTTTGGCGATGCCAAAGCTACCGCAATTTTAATGGAAATACTTTATCAAATTGACCCTCAAATTGGCGGCGTAAAAGCATTGCAATTGCCTAAGGCTCTGACCAATGAAATGATTGAAAGCTTGCCACACAAAACTGGTGTTTATTACTTTCTAAACACCCATGAGGAAATTATCTATGTTGGCAAAAGCATCGATATTCATCAACGAATATTGCAGCATCTCAATAATTACAGCACGCGAAAATCGGTGGAAATGATGAACAATATCGCCAACATTAATTATTATGTTACTGGTGGTGAATTATCGGCTTTGCTACTAGAATCTAACGATATAAAAACACTTAAACCTCTGTATAATAGAGCACAAAGACGGAGTCTGTTTAATTATGGACTTTTCACCAAAATTGATTTGGAAGGTTATTATCATTATTCGATAGAAAAAACAGATGCCATGAGTGCTCCATTAACCAGTTTTCAATCGCAAGATGCTGGCAAAGATTTTCTTTTTAGACTGGTTGAAGAATACGAGCTATGTCAGAAATTTTGTGGCTTGTACCAAAGTCAAGGTGCATGTTTTGATTATCAAATACACAAATGCCACGGTGCTTGTATAGGCAAAGAAAGTCCGGAAAACTATAACCGAAGATTTCAATTAGCATTGGATAGTTTGAGGTTTCAGCATCAGAACTTTTATGTTATTGAAAAAGGTCCAGAGCCAGGATTTAAATCAGTTGTACAAATTGAAAATGGGATTTACCAAGGAATTGGGATTATTGAAGAAAGACAAATGAGCAATAAGGAACAACTCAAGCTTTGTATTAAACCGCTCCAAAATAATAGAGATACGCATCAAATTATCAACTCGTTTTTGCGATTAAAAAGTCCGGATTTGTTGATTTATTAAAGTCCTGACAATATCCTGTATCTCCTTTTTTATTACCTTTGCGCCTCAAAATTTGAACAAAAATGAAACATTACAAACATATATTCTTCGATTTAGATCGCACACTTTGGGACTTTGAAAAAAACTCGCATTTGGTATTACTAGAAATTTTTGACACCCACCAATTGCAAGACAAAGGAATTCCAAATTTCGAAGATTTCTACCAAGCTTACCATACTATTAACCACGATCTTTGGGATCAATATCGAATTGGACATATTACGAAAGAGTTTCTAAGTTTAGAAAGATTTTTCGCCACCATTCGTTCATTTAATGTGCACGATGAAACCCTCGCATTGCAAATGAGTAAGGAATATGTAGAAAAAAGTCCGCTTCAAACAGAACTCTTTCCTGGTACGCATGAGCTATTGCAAAATCTCAGTAAAAGATATCATCTTCACCTGATTACCAATGGATTTGCTGAAGTGCAATTCATAAAGCTCGAAAAGTCGGATTTAGCAAAGTACTTTGAGGAAGTAATTATCAGTGAGCAAACTCCTTGGAAAAAGCCCCGCCCCGAAATATTCAAATATGCACTCAACCAAGCTGATGCCAAAGCAGAAGAAAGTATCATGATTGGTGATGACATTAGAGCCGATATAAAAGGTGCTGCATCGGTGGGTATGGATCAAATATGGACTAATTTTACAGGCGTTGAGGCTAGCCATAAAGCTACTTATGAAGTGACTAATTTGATTGATATTTTGGAAATTATCTAATTTCATGATTTTTTCGACTTTATTTTTGTCAAAAACACATCTAATTACATCAAAGACTATTTTTTTATTAATCTGCTGATTATAGCTACTTTATCATTTTTTATATTCCTAAATGATGTCTCTTTAAAAAATATTATCTGCTTAGGTATTATATTCCTTATTTAGAATTCTTCGAAACAACTCAATAAATCAGCGACTTACACCTACTTCATTCTAAATTAGTGTTTTGAACAATAAAAGATAAAAAGGTCTTTTATTCTTAATCTATTTCATTTACTTTTGCTGCATATTATTTTAACTCTAACATGATTATCAATAAACAGACAAGGATATCAAAAATAATCTCTGAGAATGAGGATGCAATAGAAGTAATCGCTGCTATAAATCAGAATTTTTTGAAACTAAAAAATCCATTTCTAAGGAAAATGCTCGCGCCAAGAGTTAGCATAAACGATGCAGCACAAATTGGAAATTCAAATTCAAATGAGATTTTACTTGCTTTGGAGAAAATAGGTTTTGAGATAGAATTAGAACTCGAAGAAACGAATACTTTACAATTTAATAATAGCAAAATTAAAAATAACATAATAAAAAAAGATATGATAAAATTAGATGTCCGCCCAATTTTAGAAACAGGTGTAGATCCGTTTAAAGCAATTATGGATACTTTAAGCACAATGAAAAATGACGATACACTTTTGATAATCAATACTTTTGAACCAATTCCTCTTTTAAATATTCTAAAAGATAAAGGCTACGAATATAGGACTGAAAGACCTGAAAAAGAAGTTGTACATACTTATTTATATAAAAGTGGAAACCAGCCTAAAAAGAAAATTAATTACACTACTATTCCTGATCCTGAATTGAGCTTTGAAGATATCGAGCGCAAATACGAAGGTAAAATGTCTGAAATTGATGTTCGAGATTTAGAAATGCCATTACCTATGGTTACCATTCTTGAGGCCATAGAAAGCATAGGTGATGCTGAAGCTCTATATGTTCATCATAAACGCTTGCCTCAGTATTTAATTCCAGAAATGGAACAGCGGGGATTCGTTTTCAAATCCCAAGAAAGAGATGCCGACAATACGAAACTAATAATTTATAAACTATAAAATTATGCAAGCAGGAATAAGTACTAAAAACGCCCCATCACCTTCTGTGGTTTTACCACATTATGCCTATGGGGCCATAGCTTTTATCGTAGCTGCAATAATGATGTTTTTTGCCGCTGATGATTTGGCTCTAAGTTATTTATCACCCAAAGTATTAGGCTTGGTTCACATCATGGTGCTTGGCTGGATTACCATGATTATATTCGGAGCGCTTTATCAGCTTATCCCAGTGGTTATGGAGGTAAAACTATATAGTGAAAAACTAGCCATGTCAAGCTTTGTCACCTTAGGGATCGGAACACCATTAATGGCTCTAAGTTTTTGGAATTCGTTTATTTCCTCCACTTATACAATGATGACTGGTGGCTTATTAGTTATAGCTGCTGTAGTCATGTTTGTTATAAACACTTTGGGTAGCGCAAATAATACGACTAATAAAACTATCGAAAACCGCTTTATTATAACCGCTATATTCTGGCTTTTGTTGACTGTTATATTGGGTTTAAGCATTGTTCTTTTCCCAAAAATATTAGCTCACAGTTCATTTCAAATTCACATTCACCTTGGAATTGTAGGTTGGTTTATGATGCTTGTAGTTGGAGTTGCAAGTACATTGATGCCCATGTTTTTTATTGCTCATCAACTCAATAAGAAATATCTTGAAATAGCTTACTGGCTAATCAATGGCGGCTTGGTTATTCTAATTATCATGATGTTTTTCAATCTTGGGCCTTTTGCTAATATTACGGCTGGACTATTAATTGCCTCTGGATTTATTCTTTTTATAAAGTATAATTATGGCGCATACAAAAAACGGTTGCGTCGCAAATTAGATATTGGAATGAAGCTTTCAGTGCTCGCATTTATATTGCTTTTTATAACGCTTATTACTGGATTTCTATCCGCTTTTGGAAATATTATAGATAATTCTATGACAACAAAACTAAACTTAATATACGGAACATCATTAATTTATGGATTTCTTAGCGCATTGATATTAGGCCAAATGTACAAAACACTTCCATTTATTGTTTGGCTAAAAATATATCAAGATAAAGTGGGTAAATTTAAAACTCCGTTGCCGGCTGATATGCATTCGCCAGAAGCGGCTGATGGACATTATTTCTTTTTTATTGGAGGGTTTTCATTACTCATTGCCGGAATTATTTTTGGGGAGTCAATGCTGATAAAAGCGAGTGCTGGATTTATGCTGATTACCGCAATCCTATACGGATATAATACACTTATTATATTACGACATAAAGAAATTTTAAAACCTTTAGCACTACCAAAAATAAAACCTCGAATTGCAGTAAAACAGTAAAATACGCATTTTTACAAACTTATAAAACTAGAAATAAAATACAAACTAAAAATAATTAAAGATGGCAAAAATTGATAATTTAAATGAAACTGAGCAGGATATTTTAGAAGTTATTAAAACTATTCCTGATCCAGAAGTGGGAGTAAATATTGTAGATTTAGGATTAATTTACGAAGTAGAACACCTTGAAGTAGAACATAAAATAGAGGTAAAAATGACTTTATCGGCGAGAGGTTGCCCTGTGGGCGACACAATTTTGCAACATGTGCAAATTGCCATTGGTAATTTTTTTCCTGGTTATGAAGTCGACGTGGAACTGGTATGGGAACCGGCATGGACTCCAGCTTTAATTACGGATGCTGGTCGTGCAGAGCTTGGTGGCGGATTCTAGGTAGTGGCTGCCTGAAAACAACCCATACCAAAAAATAAAATTATTCGCAAATTGATTAATCCAGAATCAGTCTGCGAAAAATTGAACTGAATATAAGATACCACATATCTCAATAAACAATACATTTGCCTTACAAAATATAAAAGCATTATGCACCTTTCAAAATCAGCAGAATACGGTTTACGCGCAGTCTTATACTTAGCTACAAACTATCAAGAGGGAATTCGTTTTGGGGCAAAAACTATGGCTAAAGATTTAAGCTTCCCTGAAGCTTTTCTAGGAAAAATACTGCAAAATCTTGTGAGAAAAGGAATTATTTCCTCAATTAAGGGCCCAAATGGTGGATTCTTTATCGAAAACCAAAAAATGGACATTCCAATAATCAATATTGTTGAAGCCATTGATGGATTAGAGACTTTGCACCACTGCGGATTAGGCCTTCACAATTGCAATGACGAAAAACCCTGTCCAATTCATAAGGATTACCGGCCTCTTAGAGATGGTTTTTTTGAAATTCTTTCAGAAAAAAGCATACGTGATTTTAAGCTTGATATTGAAGCTGGCAATTCCTTTGTTATTGTTTAAAAACTAAAAAGCAAGTTATTGCCACAAATATACAGATTTTTATCGCCTTTGACGATAATAATATAAGAGAATAAAACATTTTTTCATATCTTTGCCCCTCTAAAGCAATTCGTTATGAAAAAATTAATCACAATTTCATTAGTCTTTCTAACTTTATTTTATAGTGTATCACTTCGTGCCCAAGATAGCTGCGTTGTTAAATCAAAAAACCTGCAAGGCCATTACGAAGGCGATTGCAAAAATGGTTTGGCGCATGGACAAGGAACTGCCATTGGAACAGATACTTTTCGTGGCGATTGGAAAAAAGGATTGCCTGACGGACATGGGAAATACAGCTGGGCAACTGGTGAAACGTTTGAAGGGGAATGGAGAAAAGGAATTAAAAATGGTTTCGGTGTATTTCATTTTCAATTTAATGGCAAAGACACTATAATTATCGGTGTTTGGGAAAACGACATCTACAAAGGTAAGCATGTGAAAGCCCCTGAAATTAGACAAAGTTATAACATTGATAAATATGATATTAAGAATGCATCCCTATATAAGAACAGAGTGCTTTTTGATTTTTGGCAGAATGGAATGCGAAATTCTTCCATCGAAGATCTTAAAATCATTGCCGATAATGGTACACTAACCCAGTCTGGGAGTTTAGCTGGGTTTGATAATATCGTATTTCCAGTGACTTTGACTGTACGCTATACCAGTTATAATAAAATGCATACAAGCAAGATCAATGCGACTTTTGAAATTACAATTTATGAAGCAGGAGATTGGGAGATTAAGCTCTACAATTAGCTCTATATGAAATAGATTTGTAAGGATTTGGTTAATGAAATTATTTGATAATTCCCTATCGATTACATACTAAAAACCCGTAATTTCGCATCCATGTTTACAATAATTTTAGGAAAAAATATCCACTATCAACTCATTAATAAACAATGGATTGAAGAAGGAAGAGCGATTTTAGTATTCTTGCATGAAGGACTTGGAAGTATAGGTCAATGGAAAGATTTTCCAACTGAACTTTCCCAAAAGCTGCAACTTCCTGCTTTAGTTTATGATCGTGTGGGCTATGGACAATCAGATTATTGGGAAGGACCAATAAGTGCTAAATTCTTGCATTTTGAAGGGTTGGCTATGCTGCCCAAACTCATTGAAAAACTCGGATTTACGAATTCTATTATTATTTTCGGACATAGCGACGGTGGTACAATTGGGCTTATCCAAGCATCACAACCGATGGTAAATCTTATAGGTGCAATTATTGAAGCACCACATGTTATGCTTGAAGAGCATTCGTTAGTAGGAATTAGAAGGGCTAAAGAAATGGCAGATCGCATTTTGATAAGAGCTATGAATCGCTACCATAGCGGCAGAGCACAACAGCTTATCGAAGCTTGGACAAGTCATTGGCTCAATGCAAATGAAAAAGATTGGGATGCAATTGAACAGCTCAAAAAGATAACAACTCCATTACTCCTAATTCAAGGAGAACATGATGATTTTGGCACATTTGCCCAATTAGATAAAATTGCAGAACATGTGCAAAGTAAAATTATTTCTATTGAAAAAATAGAAAATTGTGGGCATATACCACATTTACAACAAACAGGAACGATTATAAAGCTGAGCGAAGATTTTATAAAAAAACTAAAGATTTAGATATGGAAAAACTACTCGAATATTTCCCAGAACTCTCTTTAAAGCAAAAGAAGTTAATTGAAAAATTACCCGCGATTTATGAAGAGTGGAATGCATTAATTAATGTAATTTCAAGAAAAGATATGGAGTTCTTTGTTGAGCGCCATTTATTGCATTCAATGGCTATATCTAAAGTAATTCAATTTAAAAATGGGACAAAAATATTGGATATCGGAACCGGTGGAGGTTTTCCTGGAATTCCTTTGGCAATACTTTTTCCGCAATGCGAGTTTCATTTGATTGATTCCATTGGCAAAAAAATAAAAATAGTAAAAGACGTAATCGAAAGATTGGAACTAAAAAACGTAACAGCTGAGGTAATACGAGCCGAACAATTGAATGAAAGCTATGATTTTATTGTTAGTAGATCCGTTACAGCACTACCTAAATTCATGAGTTGGACGAAAAACAAAATCCGTAAGAAGAAAGGTTTTAATGATTTACCTAATGGGATCTTATACCTTAAAGGCGGCGATTTTACTCAAGAATTGGTAGATATTCCACAAGCATCAAAAGTTTTTCCAATCTCAGCTTTCTACACTGAAGAATATTTTGAAACTAAATTTGTAGTTCATATTAAAGGAGTAGCTACCTAACAAAAGGAATTTATCAAGCAAATAAAATTTGATATTAAATATTACACATCAAATATAAAATCTTATAAATAAACATATCTAATAATATATATATTTGCCGCTCATTTAATTAATATAGGATATGAAAAAGATTTCAATTTTAAGTATGTTTATCCTGTTCACTTTGAGCATATTTTCGCAATCATTTCCCTATGATGTGGTTTTACAGGCGGTTAACATCAATGGGCTGGAGGGAATACAATCTTACAGCGTTGGTCAAGATAACGGCAAATGGTTAATTGTGGGTGGACGTGTTGATGGCTTACACCTTCGACAACCCAATGCCTCTTTCGATTTAGCAGGTCATAATGAACAACTTATTGTAATTGATCCCGTTAGTCAACAAAAATGGACAGCATCATTAAGTACTTTACCAATTACTTTACAAGAGCAAATGCGCTCCACTAATGCAGTATTTATTCAAGAAGGTGATTATTTATATATTTTTGGAGGATATGGCTATTCTGCAGTTGCTGCCAATCATATTACTTTTGACAAGCTTACTGCAATTGATGTGCCTGCAGTAATTGATGCCATTATTAATAACACCTCAATCGCAAGCTTTTTTACGCAGATTTCAGATGCTCGTTTTGCTATTACAGGTGGACAAATTGGAAAAGTATATGACACTTTTTATATAGTTGGTGGACAGAAATTCACTGGACGATATAACCCAATGGGAGGTGGATCTTACATACAAGCCTATACTAATCAAATCAGAAAAATGAATATCAGCTATGATGGTATAACACTGAATGTAACTCACTTACCCTATATTACAGATGCTGCACACCTGCATCGTAGAGACTATAATGTTGGCCCACAAATTATGCCTAACGGACAAGAAGGGCTTACTGCTTTTTCGGGTGTTTTTCAAGTTGCAGCTGATTTACCATTTCTTTACTGCACCAATATTGACAGCAATGGAATATATGCTAACACCAGCTTTGCGCAATATTATAATCATTATGAATGTCCTATTTTGCCCGTTTTTGATGCTACTAATAATGTAATGAGCACGCTGTTTTTTGGTGGAATTGCACAATATTATGATTCAAGTGGAACTTTAACAATGGACAATAATGTTCCTTTTGTAAAAACAATTGCTCGGGTGAGCAGAGATGCTAACGGAGTGATGACCGAGTACAAATTGCCTAACGAAATGCCTTCGTTAATTGGTGCAGCCGCTCATTTAATTCCGAATCAAAATCTTGATTATTATGACAATGAAGTGCTTAAATTAGATAATTTAAGTCAAGACTCAACTTTTGTTGGCTACATATACGGAGGAATAGAAAGCACTGCTGCCAACATCTTTTTTATCAATGACGGTACTCAAAGTTCAACTTCTACAACAATATATAAGGTGATATTGGTGAAAAACCCATTTGCAGCAATTCACCAAGAAAACCCTCAAAGTACCAGCAGATTGCAATTGCAACTTTATCCAAATCCTAATGATGGAATTTTTAAAATGGCTTTTGTATTGCAACAGAACGGCCCTGTAAAATATCAGATTTTCGACAATGCAGGAAAACTATTAAAAAGTGAAACTGAAGAATTTGGTGCAGGAAAAAATGTTCTCTCTGTTAAAATGAATGAAAATTCTGCAAATGGAATATACCTTATCGTATTTGAAGCCGAAGGACAAAGTCAAACTCAGAAGATGGTTTTAAAGTAAGATTGCTAACAAATTCCAAAGCAAAAAAAATCCACAAATACATGGGAAACCATGCACTTGTGGATTTTTTATTGATGCTTATTCTTAATGAAAGCTTTACTCTTTAATAAATCTTCCGTTTTTAATAGTCAATTGATTAGCAATGATTTGGTAAATATACATTCCAGATTGCAAATCAGATAATTCAACTGTATTAATTCCAGATTGTAAACTAAATTCTTTAATTTTTCGGCCATCAATAGAAAAAATCATAACAATCAATTTATCTTGAGTAGCTGGCAATTCTATGAATAAATTCGCACTAACTGGATTGGGCATTATTTTGATTAAATCAGGATTAATTTCGTTGATTCCAACCGATGTAAACTGATGACAATTAGACATCTTAACACAGCTCATAGAAGAAATCTCCACTTTATAGGACCCATTTTGAGATGGCATATAAAACATATTGTTTGCCCCTGGAATTGCTTGGTTGTTTTGACAATCATACCATTGATAACTAGTTGAAAAAGCATTAGCATATAAGCCAGTATTATCTACATAAACATTGGTATCAATATACATAGCATTTACACTTAAATAATATATACTATCACAGCCAGCCATAGTTTGTAAGGAATCATAATAAGTTCCGGATTGACTTATCCAACGATCAAACAAATAAATAGAGTCACCAATACACATACTGGTATCACCTAGATATTGTAAGTAAGGCTGACCTACCGAAAGTTGCTGTCTAATTACACTATCACAACCTAAATAGGATTGTAAAGTATCATAATAAATAGCCGATTGATTTTCATAGTTTCCAAAGATCAAGGCACTGTCTCCAGAACAGATTGCAATAGCTGGAATTGTCAATACTGGTATATTACAAATGCTCGCTAAAGATATTGTACTTATATCACGTGAAGCATGCTCAACCAAAGATAAGCTAGTTCCATAAGCCCAAATAAATGGAATTGAAACTGGATTACTTGTAAAAATATAATCATTAGGATCACCAGTATTCATAGCTCTTGTAAATGTATAAGTTTTAGAACTGCCACTAGTCACCGCAGCAACATTGCTAAGATTCTGTGTGGATTGTATATTCGGCACAGAATGATTCACTTGATTATATTCTTGAGGATTTGAACTGCCAACATTACTCACAATTGTATAGGCTCCAGTTGCCATAGAGCTTGTTCCAAAACCAAATCCGAACCAACGTGATACTGGACCAGATATGCTAAAACTAACATTTGAAGTATTGTTATTGACCGTAATAGTCATAGTCATTTGTGTGGCACCACTGCCTATAATTACTGTTCCTTGATTGATTTGAGCTTGACTTTTATGTCCAAAAATAATCAGTGAAACAAATAGGATTATTGTAGAAATTGATTTCATATTCAAAATTATTTATTATTCATTAGTAAAATGCGAAAATAAATAATTACGGCGCTATAAAGAGGTGACAATAAACAGTTAAAGACTTGAATTAGTATGATATATATACTAAAAATCCAAGTTATCATGAGGTGATTTTAAGTCAAACTGCTTTCTCATAAAGAATACCAATGCATAAACAATGGGTGTATCAAAAAGAGCAACCAATACTTTAAAAATATAACTGCTAATAAAGAGTGTCCAAAACAAACTCCATTCAATAACCCCAAAACTACATAATAGAAGTAGAATAGATGCCGTGTCAGCAAGTTGTGATGTTATGGTTGAAAAATTATTTCGGAGCCATAGATGCCTACCATCAGTCAGTTTTTTCCAAAAGTGGAAAACTTGAACATCGAGATATTGTGCGAGTAAATATGCAGCAAGTGAGGCTCCAACAGCGATATAAGTAAATCCAAATACTTGCTTAAAAGTTGCATCGTCAATAGGTGACCATAATGTTGCGGTAGATTCTGTAGATACTATAACGATTAGTAATGCAAAAAAACCAGCGAATATTCCAGCAGTTACAACCCCTTGTGCTCTCTTTTTTCCATATATTTCTGAAATTACATCTGTAATTAGAAAAGTAATAGGATAGGCAATAATGCCCACCGATAATTCAAAAGAATATAGACCAAAGGCATCCCAATGAAAAAACTTTTGAAAAATTAAATTACTAGTTACTAATGAAGTAATGAATAATGCGCTTAAAATCATATAAATTGATTCAGCTTTGTTTTTATATTCTATAGTGGATTTGACTTGCATATACAAATATTTACAGCAAAGATAAATAATTAAGCAGAAACAGTGGCGTAATAATATGGGATATCATTGATATATAACATCTAATAAAAAAATAAAGATTTAGTTCACATTTCAATTTTTTATTTATTTTCGTCCCCGAATAGTAAATCATAATATTGGTGCAACCATTAGCAGAAAGATTACGCCCAAAAAACTTGGATGAATACCTCGGCCAGCAACATCTTGTTGGTGAAGGCGCAATTTTGCGTAATGCCATTGAGAGTGGTAATATTCCCTCTATGATTCTTTGGGGCCCGCCGGGAGTTGGTAAAACAACCCTCGCGAATATTATTGCCCAAAAAATGGACATGAGCTTTTTTGCTTTAAGTGCCATTAACTCAGGTGTAAAAGACGTTAGAGAAGTCATCAATAAAGCAAAGATGACTGCAGGACAAGCTATTCTTTTTATTGACGAAATTCATCGCTTTAGCAAATCACAGCAAGATTCCTTACTAGGCGCAGTGGAAAAAGGTATCGTTAGATTGATTGGTGCAACAACAGAAAACCCTTCTTTTGAAGTAATATCTCCCCTGCTCTCTCGTACCCAAGTATATATCTTAAAGCACCTTGAAGTTGAGGAATTACTGATTTTAACCAATACCGCCATCAAAGCTATGGCTGAGGAATTGGGACGAAACATTATCTTGAAAGAAACCAATATATTGTTTAGAATTTCTGGAGGTGATGCACGTAAAATATTGAATGCCATAGAGCTCGTTAGCACTACCTTAATGACTAGAGCACAAGGCGATATTATCATTAATGATGAAAATGTGAATAACATAATTCATCAAAACCTTGCCATGTATGACAAAAATGGAGAGCAACATTATGATATTATTTCTGCATTTATCAAGTCCATAAGAGGAAGTGACCCCAATGCAGCTGTGTATTATTTGGCAAGAATGATTGAAGGTGGCGAAGATCCAAAATTTATTGCCCGTCGACTTTTGATACTAGCATCAGAAGATATTGGCAATGCTAACCCTAATGCTTTATTACTAGCCAATGCTTGCTTTGATGCAGTTGCTAAAATTGGTTGGCCCGAATCAAGAATCATATTATCACAAACAACAATATACTTAGCTACTTCGGCAAAAAGCAATTCTGCTTATACTTCCATTAAATTAGCTCAAGAACTGGTGCAAAAAAGTGGAGATTTATCCATCCCAATGCAATTACGCAATGCACCTACAAAACTCATGAAAGAAATTGGCTATGGCGATAATTATCAATATGCTCATGCCCATGAAGGTAATTTTATTAATGTAGAATTTTTACCCGATAAGATAAGCGGGACAACACTTTATGAACCTGGAAATAACCCGCGCGAAGCTCAAATAAAAACATGGCTGCGCGACAAATGGAAAGACAAATATGAATATTAAGAAAGACGACTTGGAAGGGAACATCCTCCCTATTAAGAAAGTAAGGAAAGTAGAAAAAAACAAACCCAAACATAAAATTCATGTTGAGTTTGAAAGTGATCTTCCTATTGAACGACTTGGAAAAGTTAGAAAAGGAGAGAAGAGGATGAAAGGAAAAAACTGGTTAATTGACGCTGATGACGACTATTAATTAAAGGCTCATTTAATTATATATACGTGTGTGAATCATACGTATTATTAACTGGTTTATTTCAAATCACCGATATTTTATTGTCAAAATTTTAGATTTATTTTTTGCATATTATCAGCTTTAGCTACTGATAATAGGATAATAGTATCTCCTATTATTTGCTTTTACCATAAAGTAAATTTAAAAATCGATAATTGATTATTAAATTCTACACCTACTATCCAAGCTCAACTCCTTAAATTCAATTTCAACATGAGGCTTATGATTATATAAATGGAAAAAAACATTCCTTTTTTAATCCAACTTGTCATAATGCTATCAATTTTACTTTTATCTTATTAATTAGCCCAAATAGTTTCCTGCCAATATGGAATCTAATTTATTAAAAAATAACAAATTTTTAACAAGACATCTCAAAGAGCAGCATTCTTGAAATAAATATGTTTTTATTCTCAAACACCTTGCTACTGTTATTACAAAAACACAACAAAATATATACTTTTTTATATCAAAATAAAATAAATTTGATTTATTCGAAATAATTAGTAGATTTGCATTAGTTAATTGACATTTTATAACAATCTAATTTTTAAGATTTGGAAGCATTAAAAGATATTTTAGCCAAATGTGAAGAGATTTCATTTGACCTAGATTTTACAAGAGCAAGAGAATGGAAATCGCAGGATGAAAAAAGAGTAATTGTTGGTTCTATGCCAATTTACTTTCCACGCGAAATTATTCATGCTGCTAATGGTATGACCGTAGGAATTCTAGGGGGTGGTGACAGAAAAATGATAATAAAGGGCGATGCCTATTATCAATCTTATATTTGCCATATTCCAAGAAGCATTATGGAACTCGCTCTTGATGGTCATTTCGACGATTTTGACGGATTTATTTTTCCATCAATATGCGACGTAATCAGAAATCTATCTGGAACATTTCAGATCTTAGGAAAAGGTAAATTTGTAAAATATCTTGACTTTCCTCAAAATTTTGTCCCATCAATTGGTGGTGAGTTTTATGAACAAGAACTCCAACATGTTCTCAATGAAGTTTATAAAATAAACCAAGTAGAAGTTACACCTGAAAAACTTAACAAATCAATAAAACTATTCAACAAAAACAGAGAATTACTCCGGCAAATTTATGATATCCGCCAAGAGTTTCCATGGCGATTAACCGCTGCCGATGTGTATCATATCGTTAGAGCTGGTTATATGATTCCAGTAGAAGAACATAACGAAATTTTAGAAAATGTTGTACATCATATTCTTCAAGACATCAACGATCCTCTTGACAATATTCGAGTGGTAGTGATGGGTGCTTTTTGCGAACAACCTCCAATTGGCCTTATAAAGACTATTGAACTTGCTGGCTGCTACATAGTTGAAGATGATTTTCTGCTAGGAGCACGATGGATTCAGCAAGATATAAAAGAAATAAAATCTGGTAGTACTTTACTTAGCACCCTCAGCTATGCTTTTCTCAATAATAGCACATTTTCTTCATCACTCTACGATGCTGAAGATCCAAAAGAACGCAGATTACTCGAGCTTATAAAAAGCAGAAAAGTTGATGGAATTATTTTTGCTGCACCAAGTTTCTGTGACCCTGCCCTACTCGATCACCCTATACTACAAAAAGCTTGTGAAGATAATAATGTGAGATATATAAGCTTCTTATTTAGCGAAAATACTGGTCAGTTTAAAGTAATTAAAGAACAGATTGGGACTTTCTCTGATTCAATTAAATTATGGGAATAAATTAGAAATCTATAATACTAAAAATATGTCAAAAGAGGTTGCTAAAGAAAAAAGCATGATAATTCAAAAAGAGATGATTGCCAATCTCTCATTAGAATTAAGCAATGTAAAAAAAACTGGAAAGAAAGTAGTTTATACTTTTGTTCCAGGAAATATATCTGAATTGATAAGAGCATTTGACATGCTACCTGTTTATCCGGAAATCAATGCTTTGCAATCAGCTATGCGGAAGAAATCAGAAAAATTTATACGCGATGCTGAGAAAATGGGTCATTCAGAAGATGTTTGCACCTATGTAAAATGTGATGTAGGCATGATGATTAATGGAAATGTAGGCTCCAGTGGTGACGTTGTTCCTCCTCCAGACTTACTACTTTTAAGTTATACCGGTTGTTTTACTTTTATGAAATGGTTCGAGACTTTGAAACGTTCATATCCTGACGTTCCTGTAGCCATGTTGCACACTCCTTACCAAGCAGGCGCTGAAATTACTCCCGAGATGACAGAGTATATGGTTAAGCAACTTAAGGATGAAGTTATTCCTAAAATGGAAAAAGTTTCTGGAAACAAATACGATGAGAAAAAACTCAAAGAAATACTAAAAAATACTTCTAAGACTGAGGAGTTGATCATGAAGATTTTTGATACCACTCAAAATGTCCCTTCACCTATTGATGCCTATTTCGCTGGAGTATACTATATTGGGCCCATCAACAACGGTTTTAGAGGCACACAAGAAGCTGTTGATTATTATGAAATGCTCTATAAAGAAATTTTAGAAAGAGTAGAAAAAGGGCTTGGTCCAATAACTCCTGAAGGTGTGATGGAAGAAGAAAAATTCCGTCTAGTATTAGAAGGTCCTCCTAACTGGACTCACTTCCGTGAATTTTGGAAACTCTTTTATGATTTGGGTGCCGTAATTGTTGCCTCATCCTATACAAAAGTTGGCGGAGTTTACGATAATGGTTTCCGCGTAGATCCGGAAAAACCTTTGGAAAGTCTAGCTAACTATTGCATGAATTGCTACACAAATCTTAACCTTCCGCAAAGAGTAGAATTACTCTCAAATTGCATCACCAAATATAAGGCTGATGGTTTCATGGTAAATTCTATAAAAAGCTGTAACTCATTTTCTGCAGGCCAATTAATGATTATGCGTCAGTTAGAAGAAAAACTTGAAATTCCTGTTGGTTTTATTGAATCTGATCTGGTTGATCCTCGCTATTTTTCTTATTCAAATATTAAGAATAGACTAGAATCATTTTTCCAAATGCTTGAGCAACGCAAGTTATATTCGGATTAATTTCAGTTTTTTTTACAGCATTATTCTTTAATTTCTTTGATTTAAATTTATATATATGAAAAAATATTATTTAGGAATTGATTTGGGTTCAACAACATCTAAGGCAATAATTATTGACGAAGAAGACAATATTATTGGTCGAGGTATCACGAATACTCGTGCAAACTATATGGTTGCCACTGAGATAGCACGGTTTGAGGCGATTTATAATGCGAGATTTTCTATCCTGAAAATGAAGCTCGAAAAGGAAATCAAAAGCAATCCAAGTTACGAAAAATATATTGCTGACATTGAGTCTGCTTTTCAATATCTTCAGTTTAAACACAAAATGGAAAAGCTGTATATAAAATTCAAGGATACTATTGAAACTACATTTGAAAATGAAAAGAAAGAAACCATAGCTAATATAGTAGATACTATAGTAAATACTATTGGGCCAAAAATAAGAACAGCTTATCTTTTTGAAAACCTTGGAAAGAAAAATCAATTTTTCAGAGACATTGTTAGTGAAAGATATAATGCTGAAATCAAGAAAAGTGATACTGATTTATTCGATCCTTTAATGCTGGTTTACGATAAAAGCATCACTTCTGTAGAAAATGAGCTTACAGAGTTCGATTTTAAAGAACTTATTTTTCAGTCGATAGAACTTATGGATGAAAAATATGCCAAGCTAGATGAGGCTTATGAAGCAGACAATAGCAGTATTGAATTCGATACAGAAATCAACCTTTTGCAAGGCAAACACAAAAAGATTTATGACTCCTTAAAAGATCACCTTGAGTTTGTAGCAAATATGGATATTCATATTACAAACATGGTTGGCACAGGTTACGGCCGGGCACTTTTGCCTTTCCCAGAGAAATCAATAAAATCAGAGATCCTTTGTCATGCTTTTGGCGCTCACGCCATTTTCCCAAATACTAGAACCGTGCTAGATATTGGCGGACAAGATACTAAAGCAATACAAGTTGATAGCCACGGATTGGTTACCAGTTTCCATATGAATGACAGATGTGCTGCAGGTTGTGGAAGATATCTAGGTTATATTGCAGATGAATTTAGCATCTCTTTGAACGAACTTGGACCATTAGCTATAGAAGCTAAAAAAGAAGTCAATATTTGCTCCACATGTACTGTTTTTGCTGGCGCTGAAATAAGAGAACTACTGAATGTTGGAGAAAAAAGATCTGATATTCTTGCCGGGTTGCACCGCTCAATTGTTATGCGTGCCATGTCGCTTTTAGCACGTTCGGGTGGCGTGAAAAATGAATTTACATTTACTGGTGGCGTTGCTCGAAATCAGGCCGTTTTAAAATATGTAACTGAATTGGTATATAAAAATTATGGCAACGACATAATAATTAATATTGGCAGCGACTCCATTTTTATGGGAGCACTTGGCGGAGCAATGTTTGCCAGAAGATCCATGAAAAATTAAACTATAAACATTGATTTTATAAATAAATAGAATTGCACCTCATTATGGAAAATAAAATATTCACACTTGGCATCGACGTAGGAAGCAGCAATATTAAATTAGTATTGATGGAATATTCCGACAATCCAAAGATTATTGATGAAAAAGTTGAGAAAATCAGAAAGAGAAATCCTACTGAGCTTTCTGATACGTTGATAAACAATATTTTGGCAAAGAATAATCTAAAATATGAAGATTTGGCTTACTTGGCCTCTACAGGCGAGGGAGAATTAGTGAAAAAAAAGACTGGCCATTTTTACAGCATGACAACTCATGCTAAAGGCGGAATTTTTCTATTTCCTGGTGCATTAACAGTTGTGGATATGGGCGCTCTTTATGTTCGTGCAATATCCATTGATGAGTTCGGAAAAGTTCTCGACTATAAAATGACTGGGCAATGCGCTTCTGGTTCTGGTCAATTTGTCGAAAACATATCACGCTATCTAGGCTTGGCTATCGAAGAAGTGGGAGATATTTCTCTTAAATCTACTAAGCCTGAAACTCCCTCTGGAATTTGCGCTGTATTGGCTGAGACCGACGTAATAAATATGGTGTCTCGTGGCATTACAACTCCAAATATTATCAAAGGTATTCATCTTTCTATTGCCACTAAAATTGTAAAATTACTAGCATCTGTAAAAGCGCAATCTCCTGTAATACTCACAGGTGGTATGGCCATGAACCATGGAATGGTGCAAGCTGTGGAAGAATTATTAGCGGAAAGCAGCCTCGAATTAAAGATTCAAGCTAACTCCAATTCAATTTATTCAGGAGCACTTGGCGCCGCACTTTGGGGCGGCTTTAGATATAATAAACTTAATAATTAATTGATTTTCACAAAATGACCAATAGTTTAGACTCATTATTTAAGCCCAAGTCAGTTGCATTAATCGGTGCTTCAGCAAAAGAATTGTCAATAGGAAATGTAATTATTAAAAATCTTTTGCATTATAAATTTCAAGGCCCAATATATCCTATCAATCCCAAAGTCGATGAGATTAGAGGATTGAAAGCCTATAAATCTATTGAAGAAGTACCTGGCGACGTCGACCTCGTTCATATTGTTATTCCACCTCCTTTTGTACCAGCAGAAGTCGAAAATTGTGGTAAAAAAGGAGTGAAAGCTATTATCATTAACACTGCTGGGTTTAAAGAAATGGGTGCAGAAGGACAAGCTCTTGAAGATGAATTTTTAGCTATTGCCAGAAAATATAACATCCGCATTTTTGGGCCAAATTGCCAAGGAATTATCAACTCAGAGAGAGGTGCTTATTGCAATTTCACTTTTACATATTTTGAGCCAGGACATATTTCCATCGTTGCACAAAGTGGTGGAGTGGGTGCCAATATTATGCAAGCCATTCATGATATGGGAGTTGGTATTAGAATGTATGCCTCTAACGGCAATGCTTCCGATATTTCAATTCCAGAAATCATAAAATATTATGGTGATGATGAAGAGACCAGAGCTATCGTTGTTTATGTGGAAAGTCTTGCAAATCCGCAAGAATTTTTGAAGATTGCCAAGGAAGTTTCTTCCAAAAAACCGATTCTTGCTATGACCGCAGGTCGCACTGATAAAGGAGCTGAAGCATCCCGTTCGCATATTGGTGGCATAGCTGGGAGCATCTCTTTGGAGTATCTTTTCAAAAAAGCAAATATGGTTTCCTTCAACAACCAGGCTGACTTGTGCAATGCTGCTGCTGCCTTTTCCTCCCAACCAATTCCTAAAGGAAATCGTGTTGGTATTATAACAAATACTGGTGGACCCGCTGTTATTGCTATCGATGAATTGGTTAGCAATGGCCTTATCGTACCTCCTCTATCTGAAAATGCAGCTACAATTTTAAAGACAACGATGTTTGAATCGGCATCTATACATAATCCTTTGGATGTAGTCGCCACTGCTGGTGCACCACAGTTTAGGAGTGCTTTGGAAGTGATGATGAATGAACCAACTTTCGATAGCATTTTTATCAATTTTGTTACTCCACCCTTTGTCGATTGCGAAAGCGTGGCAAGAGAAATAGTAGAAATCAACAAGAAACAAATTAAACCAATAGTTTGCAATTATATTACCGACAAGCAAAATTGGCAGCCAACCACCAAAATCCTTAAAGATGGTGCCGTGCCTTGTTTCGATTTTTCGGAAACTGCAGCTAAAGCCTTATCTTCATTGGTAAGATATAAAGATATTAAAGCTAGAAAAGTTGGCGAGATCCTATCGTTCAACGATACTGATAGTGAAAAAGTTAGAAGTATAATTGATGATGCTAAAACGCAAAAGCAGGAAGTTTTGACTGCCGGACAAGCCTATGAAATTCTTGCCGCATATAAAATCGCTGCTGCCGATTGCACTATAGCCCATAACGCTGCTGAAGCGATTAGCATAGCAAATAAAATCGGATTCCCAGTAGTTATAAAAGCTGACTCTCAAAAAATAATTCATAAAAGCGATGTTGGAGGAGTAGTGGCAAATATAAATAGTGCTGATGAAGTCGCAGATGTAATTGCTAAAATGCAAAAAAATCTTTATCAAGATGATTTAAAATTTCTTATTCAGAAGCAAATGCCCAAAACTACTGAGCTTATAATTGGAGCAAAAAAAGAAGCAGAACTTGGCCATCTAATTATGTTTGGCTTAGGAGGAATTTTTGTAGAAATATTTAAAGATGTGGCATTTACCCTGACACCAATTACAAACATTGAAGCTGAAGAAATGACGAATTCTCTTAAATCCTCTCCTCTAATTAATGGTTATAGAGGTGAAAAGGGAATTTGTAAAGACCAAATCATTGAGGTGATTCAAAGAGTATCTGCATTAGTTGTTGATTTCCCAGAGATTAAAGAATTAGATATTAACCCAATCTTTGGATATGAGAATTCGGTATGCGCCGTAGATGCAAGAATAATTATTTAATAATACATTATTTAAGAAAACTGAAATATGGAAAGCAAGAAACTTAGAATTGGAATTATTGGATTGGGACCAATTGGGCAAACCCTAGCTGTGCATTTTAGAGAAGCTGGATGCGAGATAGCCGTCACTGATTTAGATAGAGAAAAGCTTGAGTTAATTCGGCGTAAAGGCATTGAATTAGTAGGAAAAATTGAAAAGAAAGCTTACTTTAAACATGTTTACAACTCAATAGATGAACTTCTTGATCATGATTTTGATATATTAATTAGTGCTGTTAAAGCTTACCATGTGGATGCAATTCTTGACGAGATACAAAGGAAATCAAAAAATGGTTTTTTTCTTTTAAGTGCTCAAAATGGAATAGATTTGAGAGTTAAATACATCTCTCATTTCAATGAATCTCAAATTTTTAGAATGGTGGTTAACTTTGCTGGTAACCTTCAGGCTCCCAATGTGGTAGCAATAAATTTTGTAACTGGTGAAAACTATATTGCTTCTGTTGGTGATTCTCGCCACGACATTTCTAAATGGGTTGCTGATACCTTGACTAGTGTTAACCTACCAACTGCCAGCGTTGATTCTTTTGTTGTAGCCAATAAAATATGGGAAAAAACTATTCTCAACGCAGCTCTCAGTCCATTATGTGCATTATCAAAATTGACTATGAAAGAGGCAATGGAAAATCCTGAAACTCTCGAAATAGTTGAATATCTAATCTATGAAGCTGTGGAGGTTGCAAAAGCTGAGGGAATAAAGCTTCCTGAAAATTTCGTAAAATTATGTATCCGCTATCTAAGTGCTGCAGGAAATCATTACCCTTCTCTTGCTGTCGATTTGATGAATAAAAGACCAACTGAAATTGACTATATGAATGGTAAAATAGTTGATTATGGCAAAAAACATTATATAAGAACTCCATTAAATCTAACTTTAACAAACCTTGTTAAAGCAATTTCAAAAAAAGATGGAACACGATAAAACAAAAATATATTAGAACTATTATACAAAATGGGAAACACAAAATACATATCTCCAGATTATTATCAAATTGACGAGCTTTTTACCGATGAACAAAAAATGGTGCGTGGAGCTATCAGAGATTGGGTAAACAGAGAAGTAATTCCAATTATTGATGAGGCAAATCAGCAACATGAATTCCCAATACATCTTGTTAAACAATTGGGCGAACTTGGTGCTTTAGGTCCTTACATTCCTGAGCAATATGGCGGTGCTGGTCTAGATCAAACGTCCTATGGCTTAATCATGCAAGAACTCGAAAGAGGTGATACTGCCATTAGATCTCTAGCTTCTGTGCAATCTTCTTTAGTTATGATGCCCATTTATAAATTTGGTACTGAGGAACAACGCATGAAATATTTGCCTAAACTAGCTACTGGTGAATTCATTGGCGCTTTTGGACTTACTGAACCAAATCATGGCTCTGATCCTGGAAGTATGATAACTAGATTTACCGATGAGGGCAGCCATTATCTTTTGAATGGAGCAAAAATGTGGATTACAAACTCTCCTATTGCTGATGTTTGCATCGTGTGGGCTAAGGATGAGCAAGGAGTTGTTAGAGGTCTTATTGTGGAAAAAAGTGTGGAAGGTTTTACTGCTCCTGAAATAAAAAGAAAATGGTCACTAAGAGCTTCTGTTACTGGAGAATTAGTGTTTGATAATGTGAAAGTTCCAAAGGAAAATCTACTGCCAAACGTAAAAGGATTAAGAGGTCCACTTACTTGTTTAAGTTCCGCTAGATTTGGAATTGCGTGGGGCGTTTTAGGTGCTGCCATGGATTGCTATGACACTGCTTTGCAATATGCTTTGGAACGCAAACAATTTGGTAAACCTATTGCTTCATTTCAGCTTACTCAGAAAAAATTAGCAGAGATGATTACTGAAATTACCAAGGCTCAGCTTATGGCTTGGCGACTTGGATCTTTGCGAAATGACGACAGAGCAACAGCAGCACAAATATCAATGGCTAAGAGAAATAACGTTGAAATGGCCTTGAAAATCGCAAGAGATTCTAGACAAATATTAGGAGCAATGGGTATCACTGGCGATTTCCCAATTATGCGACATATGATGAATCTCGAGTCAGTGATTACCTACGAAGGCACTCATGATATTCACCTTCTAATAACCGGAAACGACATCACTAATATTAGCGCTTTTGGTTAAACGATTTTAATACTTAGATTTTGTACTTAATAAATTTGCCCATTATTAAGTATAAAAGAACACTTGCAGACATGCTAGTAAACAATTAAATGGGCAATTCAATTGCTTGTGCAGACAAGCATCACCGTTCAAAAAACTATTGGAATAAATATGAAAGGATTTGAGAAAAATAATCTTTGTGCTGTTATAGCTGCAGCTGGAAAGTCTTCAAGAATGGAGACTCCTAAGCTTTTTCTTAAATTTGATCAAAAAAGAACTTTTATAGAAAAAATTGTTGATGAATTTCTTGATTTTGGATGTCAACAAATTGCGTTAGTTGTTAACCAAGATAACTATGATTTCAGTTGTAATCTTTTCTATAAAAATGCTGATAAAGTTCATGTGGTTTTAAATGATAGATTAGACTTTGAACGGTTTTTTTCGATTAAATTAGGATCAATTACATTAGTAAATTGCAGTTTCTGTTTTATACATAATTGCGACAATCCATTCATTAATCAAGAAATATTGACGGACATTTACAACAAAAAAGAAAATGATTTTTTTGTTCAGCCAACTTATAAATCGCATGGTGGCCATCCCATTCTAATTTCAAAATCCATTATTAATAATATAGTGAATTCAAAGCAAAACGATACTAATCTGAAAGAGTTCCTTTCAGCTTTTCAGGTGAAAAGAGTTGAAATTGAAAACGAAAATATTTTATTAAACATAAACACTCAAGCTGAATATCAGCATATTAGTAATTTTCTAAACCTGAATTGATTGTGGAAAATATTTATCAAAAAATATTAGACATTCAAAGCAATCGAGAGCAAGCTGCACTTTGCACTATCATTGCTACCAAAGGCTCTACACCCTTGAAAGTAGGTGCAAAAATGATAGTTTGGGAAGATGGAAAAATATTTGGAACTATTGGAGGTGGTAATCTGGAAAAAAAGGTTATTTCCAATGCTATTGAAATTATTAAAAGCAATAAAGCTGAAGTTTTTAATCATGATTTGCAAACACAACATGGAATGTGTTGCGGTGGCAAATTAGATATTTATATTGAACCAATTATGCAAACCAAGAGATTATATATTTTCGGCGCAGGCCATGTAGGTAAAGCTATTGTGAAATATGTCAAAGATTTAGATTTTGAAATTTTTGTAATTGATGACAGGCCTGAAATCTTTCATGATTGGGGGAAGGAAGGTTATGAAAAAATGGTTGTAGATTTTCAGAAAGTATTACCATCATTGCCTTTTAATGAATCTTCATATATTGTGGTTGCCACTTATGAGCATAACCTCGATAGACAAATTCTCTTTCACTGCATCAATCAAAATCATGCATACCTAGGCATGATTGGTAGTAGGCGAAAGATTGAAATAACACGCAAAATGATGATAGAATCTGGCATTGCAAGTGAGGAACAAATTGAGAAAGTTTGCATGCCAATTGGCCTCGAAATAAATGCACTCGACCATAACGAAATCGCATTAAGCATTGTCGCAGAACTTATTAAAGTAAAGAATAAACAAACAATAATAACCGAATGAAACAAATTTGCTTAATAGTTAACAACAAGCATTACGACATTTTAGTTGATGAACACGAACTACTATCAACAGTTATTCGTGAGAAAATTGGATTGTCTGGAACGAAAATAGGTTGCGAACAAGGCAGCTGTGGAGCTTGCACTGTTTTGCTTAATAATAAATCCGTTTTAAGTTGTATCACTCCCGTAATGAGTTGCGATGGTGCCGAAATTACAACTATTGAAGCTCTTGCAGAAAACGGTCACCTTCATAAATTACAACAAAAGTTTGTGGAAAGAGGCGCTATTCAATGTGGATTTTGTACTCCTGGAATGGTCATGACCGCTATAAGTCTTGTTCCTACTCTAGACAAAAATGAAAGCCCAGAGAAATTAAGAGAGCAGATCAAAGAAGGAATTTCTGGCAATTTATGTAGATGTACAGGCTATAAAAAAATTATAGATGCTGTTATAGATTATACGCTTGATAAGCCAATTTCTGAAATAAGTAAATCCAATAATTCAGTTAGCCAACTCAAGACCGTTGGAAAACCACGCCCATATATTGAAGCAGAGAAAAAAGCAAAAGGCGAAGCCGAATTTGCTGATGATATTTCTTTCAAAAATGCGCTACATTGTAAATTTCTAAGAAGTATTTATCCTCATGCCATTATTGAGGAAATAGATTTAAGGGCGGCAAAAAAACTTCCTGGCGTAAGATATATCGCTACTGGAAAGGAGTTGCCAATAACTTTTGGTGTGCTACCAATTTCGCAAGATGAAAATGCCATTGCGATAAACAAAGTTCGTTATGTTGGCGAAATAGTAGCCGCCGTGGCTGCTGATACCGAAGAAATTGCAGCAGAAGCGTGTAAACTTATTCAGGTAAAATACAAGCCGATAAAGGCATTTCTCACCATTGACGAGTCTCTCAATGATGCTGGCGATAATGAGAAAATTCATGATTATGGGAAATTCAATAATAACATTCACAAAAAAGCAGAATTACGTTTTGGCGATCAACAACAGGGATTAAAAGAAGCAGATATTAGCTATAAAATGGATTTCGATTTTGAAGGTATAAACCATGGTTTTACAGAACCTCATGCCTCCATCGCTTTTTGGGATGAAAACGGACTAACAATTCATACTGCCACCCAGGTTCCTCATTATTTACATCGTGCTTTAGCTAAAGTTATGGAAGTACCTTTAAGCAGAGTTAGAGTTATAAAGCCATATATCGGAGGTGGTTTTGGCGGCAAAAGCGACCCATTTGCTCATGAAATTATAGTTGCACATTTGGCTCGTAAAACAGGAAAAACGGTTAAAGTTCGCCTTACACGAGAGGAAGTCTTTTTGACGAATCACGGAAGGCATCCAACAAAAATGACCATTAAAATGGGATTTTCTAAGGATGGTTATATTCAAGTTTTAGACGCTGATGTTGCCATTGATGGCGGTGCTTATGGCAGTTTTGGAGTTGTAACTACCTATTATAATGGGGTTTTACTACAAGCTCCTTATAAATTAAGCAACTTCGGATTTAGGACTTATAGAGTTTATACCAACAAACCACAATGCGGCGCAATGCGTGGTCACGGAGCGGTAAATACTCGTTTTGCTGTGGAATCAATTATCGATGACTTATCCTACAAAGTAAAAATAGATCCTTGCGAATTGAGAATGAAAAATTTTCTTGATTCCAATACGATAACTGTTGGTCAATATAGAATAACTTCTAATGGAAGTCGCGAATCATTGCAAAAAGTTATGGAGCTTTCTGACTGGGAAAATCGCTTTGGCAAACTAGAAAAAGGCCATGGTTTGGGAGTCGCTTGCGGGTTCTTTATCAGCGGTAGCGCACTCCCCATTATTTGGAACGAACTACCTCAGTCAGTCGTTCATCTCAAACTCGATTTCGATGGAAGAGTTTTAGTTACTTCTGGCGCAAGCGATATTGGGCAGGGTAGCGACACTATGCTTGCTATAATTGTAGCTGAAGTTTTAGGCATAAATATGGAAAATATTTTCGTGCTGGGTGCCGATACTTTACTTACTCCTGTTGACTTTGGAAGCTATTCGAGCAGAGTAACTTTTATGGCTGGAAACGCGGCCAAAGACGCGGCCGAAAATCTTAGAAAAGAACTCATTGAATCTATTTCAAAACAAAAGCAAGTTGATAAACTAGATTTTTATTTTGAAAATGATAGAATTTTCACCAACGACAAATCCGTTGATTTATCATGGTTAGAAGCTGTTGAGATACTTACCGCAAAAAGAGGTGCTGTAAGTGTTAGCGGAAAATATATTTCACCAAAACTTGGTGGTGATTTTAAAGGTGCCGGTGCGGGATTAAGTCCCTCCTACTCTTTTGGTGCTTGCGTCACCGAAGTAAAAGTAGATATAGAAACTGGTCAAGTTGATGTAGTAAACATATGGGGAGCACATGATTGCGGTAAAGCAATTAATCCTCTTGCGGTGGAAGGACAACTTGAAGGTTCTTGGCACATGGGTATGGGTCAAGCAGTTAGCGAGCAGATGAAGTATTATAAAGGAATGCTTTTGAATAATAATTTCCTGGATTATAAAATTCCTACTTCTCTTGATACTCCCGATATTAATTCTAGTATAATCGAGACCTTTGACCCTGAAGGCCCATTTGGAGCAAAAGAAGCTGGCGAAGGAGCTATTCATCCTGTGATTCCTGCCATTGCTAATGCAGTTTATAATGCTGTGGGTGTGAGAATTACAAAACTTCCGATTTCTTCAGAAGATATTCTAAACAAAATCAGCGAAAACGAATTATTCAATAATAAAATTATTCAATAATGGCAATCGAGAAACAATATATAAAAGCAAATACTATTGAAGACGCTATTTCTGAGGCCGCTAATAACTCTGGAAATTTTGTATTTTTGGCTGGAGGAACAGATATTTTCCCAAATAAATTTCAGGAAAACAACCTCTCTGATTGTTTAATAGATATTTCCAATATTGATGAATTAAAAAGTATTAACCACTCTGATGATTTTTTGGTGATTGGAGCATTAACTACCTTAGACGAATTAAGAAAAAATGATTTTATTATTCAGAATTTTCCAACTTTAATCGAAGCCGCAATATCTGTTGGGACGCCAGTAATACGAAAATCAGCAACTTTAGGAGGAAATTTACTTTGCGAAAACCGCTGTCATTTTTACAATCAAAGTGCTTGGTGGCGGGAAGCTGCAGGACATTGCCTGAAATGTGGTGGCGATATTTGCCTTGCTAATGGCGGTAAAAAATATTGCTACTCAAAATTTGTTTCTGACACCGCAATTGCTCTGATTAGCCTAAATGCTAAAATAGAAATTGCTAGCAAAACCAAAACTGAAATTATCCCCATTGAAGAAATTTATTCTGGCGATGGCATTAATCATTTGAAATTGGATGAAACTTCAATCATCAAATCAATTCAAATTCCTCTTAATAAAACGGTCAAATCTGTTTACATGAAACTTCGTCACAGAAAGTCTATGGAATTCAGTTCTTTGACCACTTCAGTAACCTTATTTAAAGATGAAAAAATAAAAATTGTACTAGGTGCTATAGCTCCAAATCCAATAATTATTGAAGGAAAAAAAGGAGATAACTATCAAGATATTATAGATATAGCTTCTAAAAAATCAAAAATCGTTGTTAATGATAACTATTCTAGAGCTTATAGAAAAAATATGATCCATGTTTTTCTGAACAGATGTTTTGTTGAATTACAATTAATTGAAAATTAATATGATAAATTTAAATAATAAAACGGCGATTATCACAGGTGGAAGTTCAGGAATTGGCGCAGCTATTTCTTTGACATTTGCAAATTTAGGTGCCAATATTGTGATGATTGACTGGAAAGAGGAAAAAGAGGCTCAGGATATTATTGCAAAATTGCATCAAATCAAAGCCAAGGTTCTGTTCATAAAAGCGGATGTTTCTAACTATGCTGAAGCTCAAAAAGCTATAGAAAAATCAATACAAGTATTTGGGAAAATTGATATTCTAGTTAATAATGCAGGAATAAACAAAGATGGAGTTGTTTGGAAAATGACTGAAGAACAATGGGATAGCGTAATCAATGTAGATTTAAAAGGCAGTTTCAATTATATAAGGGCTGTTTCGCCAATTTTTAAAGAACAAAATTCTGGAAAGATTTTAAACATTACTTCTATTAACGGTTTACGAGGAAAATTTGGCCAAGCAAATTATTCAGCAGCTAAAGCAGGTGTAATTGGACTCACTAAAACTGTTGCTAAAGAACTTGGAAAATACAATGTAAATGTTAATGCCATAGCTCCAGGACTTATAGAAACGGAAATGATGAAAAATGCTGATGAAATAGTTCGCAAACAAGCCATGGCAGATGTTATTTTGAACAGAATCGGGCAACCAGAAGACATTGCAAACACAGCTGCATTTTTATGCTGTGAACTGGCGAAACATATAACTGGTGAAATTATTAAAGTTGATGGCGGTCAATATATTTAATTAAATATTAGTGTTTAAGATATGAAAATGAACGATATAGTAGCCATTGCAGCATGCAGAACAGCAATGGGACAATTTGGTGGAACACTGAAAGACATTCCTTCTTACGAATTAGGAGCGGTGGCAATAAAAGAAGCTTTACGAAGGGCGTCACTCAGTGGTGATCAAATTGAAGATGTAATTCTCGGCAGCTGCCGTCAAGCTGGCAACGGACCCAACCCAGCACGAACTGCTTCTGTAAAAGGTGGAGTTTCAACCTCCACACCTGTAATCACATTGAATATGGCTTGTCCTTCGGGTATCAGATCTGTTGCTTTAATTGCTCAGGAAATTATGCTGGGAGAAATTGAAGTTGGGCTTGCCGGTGGTTTCGATAGCATGAGTTCTATTCCATATCTTATAAAAGGTGCTCGCTGGGATGGATTTAAAATGGGCAATAAAGTTTTGGAAGACGGTTGGAGTGACAGCATCGATCCACTGATTGGCCAAGGAATGGGTGAAACTGCTGAAAACCTGTATGATAAATATAAAATTTCACGAGAAAAACAAGATGAATTTGCAGTAAATAGTCATCTTAAAGCTTCGCAAGCACAAAAAAATGGCTGGTTTGATGAAGAAATTGCTCCTGTTAAAATCCCAGCTACAAGAAAAAGTCCTGCCTTTATTTTTGATAAAGATGAGACAATCAGACATGATATCGATTTGGATAAAATGGCTAAAATAAGACCTGCTTTTAGAAAAGATGGAACTGTTTCAGCAGGTAATTCTTGTGGTCTAAGCGATGGTGCAACTGCCATAATTTTGACTACAAGAAAGAAAGCAGCTGAACTAGGAATTAAGCCATTATTTTCTTTGGTTTCTTACGCCCAAACTGCAGTAAGCCCTGAAACGATGGGAGAAGGTCCAGCATTGGCAATTCCTTTGGCTTTAGAAAAGGCCAATATGACATTATCAGACATGGATCTCATAGAAGTCAATGAGGCTTTTGCTGTTCAAGTACTTGCAAATGAAAACGTACTCAATTGGGACCCTAACAAACTCAATATCCATGGCGGAGCAATTGCCTTAGGTCATCCAACGGGAATAAGTGGAGCAAGAATAATGGTAACTGGATATTATGCTTTAAAACGCTTAAATAAAACCTATTGCGTTGCCTCTATTTGTGGTGGAGGCGGAGTAACTGCCGCAATAATTATCAAAAAAGAATCATAGAAATTATAATAATTAAAGGATTAAGATATGAAGGATAAAATGTATTCATGGCAAATGACTGAGTTAAAAGCAGACTTTAAATTAGTAGAGAGTATTTTGCCAACCTTGGCTGAAGGAGAAGCCTTGGTAAAAATTGCTGGCTGTGGTGTTTGCCATACTGACTTAAGTTTTTGGTATTTTGGAGTAAAAACCAAGAAAGAATTGCCATTAACGTTAGGCCACGAAATAAGTGGTAATGTAATAGATGGGCCAAAAGAATGGATAGGAAAAAATGTAATTATTCCTGCTGTTTTGCCATGTGGCGAATGTGAGCTTTGTAAAAAAGGACGTAGCAATATCTGCCAAAAACAATTGATGCCCGGCAACGATTTCAATGGAGGCTTTGCTTCACACATAAAAGTTCCCGCAAAATACCTCTGTCCTGTTTCCGATAAAGTTTTGGAGAAAAATTCGCTTCAGCAATTGTCGGTAATTGCTGATGCCATCTCAACGCCATACCAAGTAGTGAAAAAATCAGAACTTCAAAGTGGCGATTTAGCGATCGTTATAGGAATTGGGGGCGTTGGTGTTTATGCTGCACTAATTGCAAAAATATTTGGTGCTAAAGTTATCGCTCTTGACATTGACGATGATAAACTTGAAACAGCAAAACAAAATGGTGTGGATGCAATTCTGAATGTTAAAGAATTGGGGATTAGAGAGGTTAAAGCCGCTGTAAGAGAACTTGCAGGCCAGCTTGGAACTTCTCGTTTTGGCTGGAAAATTTTTGAAGTTTCGGGAACTAAAGCTGGTCAGGATTTGGCTTTCAACCTCATAACCTTCACTTCTACATTATCAATTGTAGGATTTACAATGGATAAATCGGAAGTTCGCCTTAGTAACCTGATGGCTTTCGATGCTAAACTTATTGGCACATGGGGCTGCAAACCTGAACTTTATCCGGAAGTTGTAGAATTAATAGAGAGTGGAAAACTTAAAATAGATTCTTTTGTTGAGCTATTTCCAATGTCGAAAATAAATGAAGTTTTTGCCAATACATTGAACCATAAATACAAAAAACGCTCAATATTAGTTCCTGATTTTGAATAATATATACGATTTAATTAACCAAAAAACTTATAGATATGTTGATAAACCATAATTTAATTAGCACAAATTACCAAGAGATAATTTTTGAAAAAAGACCTTGTCTAGATATGCACGGCAATCCTATTGACGGACTTTATAATGCTTGGATTTTTATGAATAATCCTAGCCAGTTCAACTCCTATACTACTGATGCAGTAAAAGAAGTAATTCTTGCCATGCGTGAGTCATCAAACGATAGAAGTGTAGTTGCTGTTGTATTTACAGCGGTTGGCGACAAAGCTTTTTGCACGGGTGGTAACACGAAAGAATATGCTGAATACTATGCTGGAAATCCACAAGAATACAAGCAATATATGAGGCTTTTCAATGATATGGTGTCGTCAATTTTGATAAATGATAAACCCGTGATAAACCGAGTAAATGGGATGAGAATTGGTGGCGGACAAGAAATTGGCATGGCCTGCGATTTTTCTATAGCTCAGGATATGGCAAGATTCGGACAAGCTGGCCCAAAGCACGGTAGTGCACCAGATGGGGGTTCTACGGATTTTCTGCCTCTTTTTGTAGGTATAGAAAATGCGATGTTCTCTTGCACGGTTTGCGACCCTTGGTCTGCTCACGAAGCCATGCGCTACGGTTTGCTTACCGAGATTGTTCCTGCTCTCAAAGTGAATGGCGAATTCATCCCAAATCCAATGGTAATCACTGATAAATGGGTAAATACCTCTGGAAAAATGGTCTATGGAACAATGAAATCTGGCGAAGAACTTGTTCAGGCGAAAGCAATTCTTAAACAAGGGGAAATGGATCTTTCTCTTCTTGATAATGCAGTGGAGAAACTCTGCACAAAGCTGATGATGACCATGCCTAATTGCTTGAGCAAAACAATTAATTCTCTTAGGAAATATAAATTAGAACATTGGGACAAAAACAAAGAAAGCAACCGAGACTGGCTGGCACTCAATATGATGACTGAAGGTAAAGCTGGATTCCAGGCTTTTAATGAAGGTCCAAAAGGTGACCGCGAATGTGACTTTGCAAAAGTGAGACTTTTACTTTCCGAAGGTCGTAAATGGGATGACGAATTTTTTAGAGCAGTTTCGCCACAATACAAATAGTAATATACTGAATTTTAACAGATTAATTATATAATTATGCAAAAGATAAAACTCGAATATAAACACGATGAAACCGTGGCCCGAATCATACTTGATGATGGTAAAGCAAATATCCTCGACAAGATTATGATGGCTGAACTCATTGAAGTGTTGATTTCTTTCAAAGACAAAAACAATCTTAAACTCATCACATTCGAGGGTGCTGGCAAGAATTTCTCCTTTGGCGCAAGCGTTGAAGAACATACAAAGGAATTGGCGGCAGAAATGCTCAACAGCTTTCACAAAATGTTCCACACTATTATTGATTTGCATATTCCTACAATGGCTATAATTTCTGGTCAATGCCTCGGCGGCGGGTTTGAACTTCCGCTAGTTTGCAATTTTATTTTTGCCGATAAAACAGCGAAAGTAGGTCAACCAGAAATTCTCCTTGGAGTATTTGCGCCTCCAGCTTCTATCATACTTCCTTTGAAAATTGGCAGTGCTAAAGCGGATGAATTGCTGATAACAGGGAAAATAATCACAGCTGAAGAAGGTAAAATTTTAGGCTTAATTAATGAAGTTTTTGAAGACAAGGACGCTATGCAATTAGCAGTTGATGAATGGATTAAAAAGAATATCCTTGGAAAAAGTGCTTCCTCCTTGAGATTCGCAACTAAGGCTGCACGAGCTTCCTTCAATTATTTTATGAAAAAGAATCTGCCCTGTTTTACCGATTTATTTATCAATGAATTGATGGAAACAGAAGATGCTAATGAAGGAATAAATTCATTTATGGAGAAAAGGAAACCGGTTTGGAAGAATTGTTAAAACCTAAAAACTAAGCTAAAATTGATGAAAGAAATAGCAAAAACTCTTGATATAAAAGGCCTTTATAAAACTATTGGCCCAGGGATTTTGTACGCTGGTGCAGCAATAGGAGCGTCGCATCTAGTGCTTTCAACCCGAGCAGGAGCTTTGTATGATTTCAAACTCATTTGGGTAATTTTATTAATAAACTTGGTCAAATATCCATTTTTTGAATTTAGTTATAGATATACCTCAGCCACTGGCAAGAGTATATTGGAAGGCTATAAGAATCTAGGCAACTGGGCAATTATCACTTTTTTAGTTTTATCTTTTTTTACTTCAATAGTCAATTTTGCTGCTGTAACAAAAATCACCGCCGATTTAGCTGCTTATCTATTTCATTTTCAAGTAGGTTCTGCCATAACACCAATTGCCATTTTGATACTAATCTTGCTGATGCTTTTTCTTGGAAAATATGCTTTGCTTGATAAAGCGATGAAAACCATGATTCTTATTCTTGCAGTTCTAACAGTGGTTACCTTTTTCTTTGCCTTTAAAACAGGTTCTCATACACAAACTGGTTTCATTCCTCCGCCTCTTTGGGATACGGCTGGAATTACATTCCTTATTGTGCTAATGGGATGGATGCCAACTCCTATTGATGCTTCAATATGGTCATCACTTTGGACTTTAGAAAGGCAAAAGCAAACTAAATACCTCCCAAGTTTTAGAGAATTAAAATTTGATTTCCATGTTGGATATTTTACTTCAGCTTTTTTAGCAGTCTTTTTTCTAGGCCTTGGTGCATTAATCATGTATGGAACTGGATTGGAATTTTCGAATAATGGATTAGTATTTTCACAACAATTAGTATCGCTTTACTCAAAATCTATAGGTAGTTGGAGTACTCAATTTATTGCTATTGTGGTTTTTATCACAATGTTTAGTACAGCACTCACAGTTATAGATGGATACCCTCGATCCTTAGAAGGTTCAGTACAACAACTTTTCCCTTCCATGAAAAAATACGGAAGGAAAATGTATTTCTTTTGGGCAATTTTCCTTTCCATAGCAGCCTCGTTAATCATCGTATTTTTTACAAAGAATATGGTTGCTCTGTTGGCATTTGCCACCATATTATCATTTATTACAGCACCAGTATTTGCCTTTATCAATTACAAAACCGTAACAAGCAAATCTTTTCCTAAGGAAATGATGCCTCCAAATTGGCTGAAATATCTCAGTTGGTTTGGCTTAACTTTTCTCATGATTTTCATTATTGTTTACGTATATATTTTATTTTTATAAAAACCACAAAAGATACAAATATGAACCAAGAAAGAAACGAAATAATTAAACTTAAATCTGTTGGAGAACTCCGTAATACGATGGCCAATTATTTCAGCAGACTAAAAGATGCTGTAGATACAGGCAATAAAAAAATTGCATGGTGCACGAGTGTTGGTCCTGCCGAATTACTATATGCTATGGGTTTTGAAGTGTATTTCCCTGAAAATCATGGAGCCATGATTGGCGCATCAAAAATGGCCGACAAATATATTCCCTCTGCAGTATCTTTGGGCTATTCTCCCGAAATTTGTTCATATCTTACAAGTGATATTGGTGCCTTTTTGCAGAATGAAACGCCACTTCAAAAAAGTGGTTTCGAATCCGTTCCAAAGCCTGATGTTTTGGTATATAATACCAACCAATGTCATGAAGTTGGCGATTGGTTTATGTTCTATGCAAAGCATTTCAATGCACCCATTTTGGCGGTCAATACGCCTATGTGGATTAGCGATTTAACCCCCGCAATTATTGATGGAGTGGCGAATCAATTTAAGGATTTAGTGCCTGAGCTTGAAAAAGTTTCTGGACAAAAATTAAATATGGATAAGTTTAAAGAAACTGTGGGCTTATCTCATGATGGTTGCGTTCTTTGGCGCAGAGTTTTGGAAACTGCAATGGCTAAACCTTCTCCAATAAATTTCTTCGATTCTGCAATCCACATGGGACCAATAGTAGTCATGCGTGGAACCCAATATGCTGTGGATTATTATAAAATTTTATTGGAAGAATTGGAAGAAAGAATTGAAAACGGCGTAGGTGCAATTCCTGAAGAAAAACTGAGAATCTATTGGGATGGAATGCCGCTTTGGTACAAATTGAGCAGTCATGCAAAACTCTTCTCCAGCCTTGATGCTTGTATCGTTGCATCTACTTATTGCAATAGCTGGATTTTTGACGATTTAGATGCTAATAATCCTTTCCAATCTTCAGCTTTAGCTTATTGCAAACTTTTTATCGTTCGTTCTGATGACGAAAAACAAAAATATTTAGAGAAGCTATTAAAAGATTTTTCTATCGATGGAGTAATCTATCATGATGCCAAAACCTGCGGACGAAATTCTAATAATCGATATGGACTACCTAACAGAATGAACGACAAAAATAAAATTCCATATCTGGAAATAAATGGAGATTTATGTGATTCGCGCTGTTATAGTGAAGAGCAATCAATCATTGCAATTGAAACTTTTATCAAACAACTTGCATCAAGGAAATAATATGTATAAAATCGGAATAGATCTCGGCTCTTCATACACTAAAGGTGTTTTAGTTGATAACGACAATAAGATTGTGGACTATCTGCTGACGCGCACTGGTTTCGATTTTAACAAAGCTGCCAATAAAATAATTGACAAATTTTCCGCTAAACACGAGATTGAATACCCCGTTTATACTTGTGGATATGGACGCGATGAGCTAAAAATCCCCTTTGTTTCCAATTCAGAAATCATTGCCCTATCTAGAGCAGTTTTTGAAAAATACCAAAAGAAATGTTCCGTAATTGATATTGGAGGTCAAGATACTAAATATATAAAAATTAGCGAATCAGGGCAGGTTGACAAATTCAAAATGAATAGAAAATGTGCTGCTGGCACAGGTTCATTTATTGAGGAATTAGCTTTTAAATTGGATATATCCACAAGCGAATTTACAGATTATGCTAGCTTGGCAACCGAAGAAGTGAAGATAAATAGTTATTGCACTGTGTTTGCAGTTTCCGAAATTATTGGCATGATAAAGAAGGGCGCTTTAATGCCAAATATCATTCTTGGAATTTATAATTCTGTGATAGCCAGAAGTCTTGAACTATCTCCAATAGAAGATTTTTTAGTTCTTACTGGAGGAATCCCTGACCATCATCCTATAATGCTAAAGCTTTTTCAAGAAAAGTTTGTAAACTGCATGAGCCCGGAGAAATCACAGTTTTATGCTGCTTGGGGAAATGTATTATTAAATAATTTAAATAAAGAAAATAATGAAAATCTGGTATAAAGATTATAAAATAGAAGAATTGCAACCACTTATTACAGATACACTTGCGGGAGCATTGGGAATTAAACTTACTGAAATAACTCCCGATTCGCTTAAGTGCAGTATGGAAGTTTTACAGCATACAAAACAATCGATGGGGATTTTACATGGTGGAGCATCTGCTGCACTATGCGAAACATTGGGCAGCATTGCTTCCAATTTAATAGTTGATCCTGACAAATTTTATTGCCTAGGGCTCGATATTAATGCCAGCCATGTTAGGCCAGTTAGCGAAGGTTTTATTAATGCCGAGGCAATTCCAGTGCATCTTGGCAAAACAACCCACATTTGGCGAATCGACATACGAAATGAAGTTGGAAAATTGACCTGCACTTCCCGTTTAACAATGGCAGTGGTTGCTCATAAAAAAACAAATTGAAAATAAAGAGAATATAAAATGTTATAAATCCTAAACACAAATTGATCATGACTACTAAAAAGAAAGAAATCGTAATTGTCAGCGCAGCCAGAACACCAATAGGAAAACATGGCGGCTACTACAACTATTTACCAGCGGAAGATTTGGCTGTGCTTGCTGTAAAAGAAGCCATCTTAAGATCTGGAATCGACTTGAAAAAAGTTAAGATTGATCAAGTTGTTGCAGGTATGATTTATATTGATTCAAAAAATCAGCAAATATATTTACCTCGTAATGTTGCTCATCGGGCCGCCATAGAGTTGCAGGATACTGATAATTTAATGGTTGCACCTGGAAAAACAGCTTTGAGAATTTGTGGAACAGGATTCCAAGTTCTAGCAGATGCTTTTGATTTAATCAGCAATGAAGGCAATCAGAAGATGAACTGCATTATTTCTTTTGGAACAGAAAATATGTCGCAAACCAATCTGATTAATCAAGGGAGAAGAAAAAAGGATAGTGTTTGGGAATTTGAAGAAGCTAAATCAACAGATTATTTACTGGAAGGATTCAACCATAATTTGCACAATACGCTAATGCCAAAAACTGCTGATTTGTATGGATCTCAAAGCGGCATTACAAGAAAAGAATGCGACGAATATGCTTTTTTAAGCCATAGCAGAGCCAAAAATGCTCAGTTAAAACAGTGGAACAGATATGATGAGCCTGGCGAAAATAATTATTTAAAAGGCCTTTTTACGGTTGACACTACTGACGAAAGAGGCAATCATATTTGCGTGTGGAAAGATGAAGGTGTAAAATACGATGTAAGTGTTAAAGAGCTCAATGGTCTTCGCCCTTTGCTAAGTCCTAAAGGGCTGGTAACTCCAGGAACTGCAAGCCAAATAAGTGATGGTGCAGCCGCAGCGGTTTTGATGGATAGAGAATATGCAGATGCCAATAATATTCCATATTTGGCTATATTAAGAGGATATCAGTTTTCAACTGTAGACCCTAAAATTATGGGGCAAGGACCTGTTCCAGCCATGAAAGATTTACTCAAAAAGTTAGACCTTAAATTATCAGATATTGATCTAATTGAAATTAACGAAGCCTTTGCACCTCAGTATCTTGGCAACGAAAAAGAGCTCGACTTACCAAGAGATAAAACCAATGTTAATGGAGGCGCAATTGCCATCGGACACAATATTGCTGGCACAGGATTAAGAATCACCACTGACCTTGTTTATGAGCTCATCAGGCAAAATAAAAAACTTGGTATTGCTGCCGCTTGTATCGGTGGCGGACAAGGTGGCGCCGTTTGTATTGAGATTGTTTAATTTTAATACTTAAGGATCATTATTAAAGAAAATAAATAACTTAAAATATATTAGATATGGGAACATGTTTTTCGTACGGCAATAAATCATTGCAAAAGGAAATTTCAAAACTTAATAGTGTAAAAAATATCGCGCTAATTGGTTCTGGAACAATGGGAATCGGAATTGGAATCGATGTCCTAAATAAGACAAATTATAATATTGTTTTTATTGATGTGGCCGAGAAATCACTTCAAAGAGCCGAAAATGACATCAAACTTTACTTTGGGGAAATGGCTGCTGGTGGCAGAATTTTAAATGATCAGATTGATGATTATCTAAATAGAGTGGTTTATACAAACGATTTCAAAGTATTGAAAGATGCAGAAATTATTTGGGAAGTAGCTACAGAAAGACTGGATATTAAAAAGTCAATTTTTGGCAATATTGAAAAATACGCCGATCAAGATAAATTGATTTTTGTTTTTTCAAACACCTCATCCCACACTACAGAAGAGTTGGCGGTGCTTTTCAACGATCGATATTTGAAAGATAAATTTCTTACCGGGCATGGATATTTTCCATTTCACTCAAATCGTTTGTTTGATGTGATGAAAGGAAAGTATGCCTCCGAAGAATCTTTTACGGCTGGAGTTGCTTTCGCCGAACAGATTCTTGAAAAGAAAGTAATCGCCCTCAGAAACGACCATCACGGTTATATTGCCGACCCAATTTTCCAAGGTATGGGAGCAATTATTAGCTGGGATATTGAAACAGCTCAAGACCTTGTGGAACTACCTCAGATTTTTGGTTTGTTAACTGCAAATCCATTTCAGGTTCTGGACAGAACAGGCCACATGCCTTATACAGAAAGTGGCAACCACCTTGGAAAAGCGCTTCCCCTAACCGATAGATTAAAGCCAATTTATAATCAAGGGGGATTGCATTATCCTGCTTGGATTGGCGATCTAGAAAAGGCTGGAAGAATTGGGATTTATAATAAGGAAAAAGAAGGTTTCTTTAAGTGGGATGGCCCAGTAAATAGAGAGCGACCCATAAAAGCTTATGACCCAAAAAGTAAAACTTATGTTGATATAAAAGAGATTGACTATAAGGACTTTTGGTCAATATCAGAAGCTAAAGCATTGGATCAGAGAGAAGCAACAATTAAAAGCATCGAAGGTTTGATTCAAATCTCTTTATCAGATGATAGAGGTGGAAAATCATTAAGACGATATATGATACCCATTTTGCTTTATGCCTTGGACCTTATTCAAGATAATCATGGTACTGCTGCCGACATTAATGTGGCAAGTAAAGTTGGATTGAGATTCAAATATGGAATTAGTGAGATTATCGATGGATTTTTGAACTATTTTGGTATTGATGGTTTTATTGCCTTGGTTAAAAAATCAGCTTCAGAAAATCCTGACAGAATAGATTTATTTGACGTTGACGGTAAAAGCTTGGCTAGAAAAGGCAATACAAACCTCCTTTATACGATGAAGGCTAAAGGCTGGACAAATCTTCTTGGTTATGGAAGAATTTATGGAACTCCTGTAAGTCAGAGGAACTTTGTTAGTGGCGAGTTAGATGTTTATTATAACGACCTGAAATACATCTTTCCAAATGGAAAAGACAGAGTAGCATCCATTATTTTCGATAATCCATTGCGTGGCAATGTTTGGAATAAATATACCTTGGATCAACTCGACCATGCTATAGGAATTTCGATTGAAATGTATGAAAAAGGTAAATTAGGGGCTATACTTTTTACTGCCGCAGGAACAGGAATGCGCATGCTTGGTGCTGATGCACGACAGTTTAACAAAGGCTGGTTCGATGCCAAAAAAGGCTACCAATTCTTAGGAGAAGAAGACGCATCCTACTTTACAAAAGCTGGGATGAAGCTCTTTAGATTTATCCAAGAATCACCAATTTGGACCATAGGAGCTTTTGGTGAGAAATGGGGCGGTGGAGCAGAATTTACTTACTTTTTAAACCAACGTTTCGACCTGATTTTAAAAGGAGTTGAATTTGATTCAATACAACGCAAAGCAGTTTATGGCGATAAGAAAAATTACAATCAACCTGAAATTGATTATTCAATACTTGGAGGTTTTGGTGCAGTTCAGGAACTTGTGCGACTTGGTTTTGGCGAGTCAACAATTGATGAATTATTTTTGCAAGGACTCACAGCACAAAGAGCATATCAATTAGGATTAGCCAATGGTATTAGCGAAAGTGAATATGAACTTTTAGAGAAAGCCTACGAACTGGCTAGAATTAAGCAGAAATTTGCCGCTCCTTACTCCGTAGCATTGTTTAATCAACAAAAAAAGAATGCGTTTTTTGAGGGCTGCAATGATGCCCAACTTGTTGAAGATACTGGCGCGACTTTCAATCCAGACAAAAACCCATATATTTCTGTAGGTCTGCTGCGATTGCTGAATATGGGAGGCAGAAATCCTTCATTAGATTTATCGGTAAGAGGTAATTTACCCGGCTGGGTCAATAATTTCAGCTCCCTCCACGATTAAGTTTTATTCGATTTAACAAATATCATCAAGGTATATAAATTCATATATCTTGGTGATATTTTTATTTATTGAAAGTTTTAGGAGGCAAATTATATTATTTTTGATTTTTGTAAATTAAATCTAAAATTATTTAAATTCTTTATTGTTTGATAAGCTTATTTCACATTATGGATGTTGTCAGGCAATATGGCTTCGGAGGTTTTAAATTGTGACTAATTGCAAACTCTACAAAACTTACATATTATCTCATTAAATAATGCCATTTAATAGTTTAAATATGAAACCAATTATATTAATATTCGCTTTTTTATCTTTACTATCATTTGAACAAGAAACAGATGGACCATTTTATAAATACCGAGGACAAATAGTTGATTCGTTAACTGGGGATTCGTTACCTTTTCTCGGTGTAAAACTCTTTGTAAATGATACTTTAAGAGGATATGGAATAACTGGATTAGATGGTAAGTACGTAATTGTATGTCAATATAAATTTGATACAATAAATAAGTTTGAATTAGAATTCCATAGTCAGTCTGGGATATTTAAAGATATGTTACTTAAGGAATATAACGGAGAAATCATATCAAAACATGTGAACGATACGTCTTTTACATATCAGCAAAAAAGCAAATGGGTTAGGATTTTTAAGGCGTCAATGCCAAACTATCTAGACTGCCATCCAGAAGAACCTTATGATGAATTTGAAATAAAAAATACTAGCTCCGATAAATAGACCTTTCAACAACTTAAATTAGCAATTTATGAAAATAATACAAATGATTATTTTCTTAGCTTTATTAATATCATGCACCGAAGTTCAAAAACATTGATTTAACTGATCGATAGTTTAATCCTCTTTAATTATATCTATAATGATATAAATCCGTAACTTTGTATTATGAATTCAACAACATTATATATCAGAAACATGGTTTGCAATCGCTGCATCAAGGTTGTAAAAGATGAATTTGCAAAGCTAAATTTAGAGATTACGGAAATTGAGTTAGGCAAAGTAACTATCTCCTCAAATTTAGAAGAAATTGAGGTTTCTGAGATAAGTGATGTTTTGTATAATAATGGTTTTGAGTTAATTAATGATAAGAAAAGTCAATTAATAGATAAAATAAAAACCTTAATTATTGAGAAAATACATCACTCAAATGACGGGTTAGAATCTATCAATAGTTCTGAATATATCGTAAGGGAAATCGGGTATGATTATTCATATTTGAGCAATCTGTTTTCTTCGGTGGAAGGATTAACTATTGAGAAGTATATTATCAACCAAAAGATTGAAAAAATAAAAGAACTCTTATATTATGAGGAACTGACAATTAATGAAATATCGTATCAATTAGGATATAGTAGTGTTCAGCATCTTTCAACGCAGTTTAAAAAAATCACGGGATTAAGCCCATCAAACTTCAAGAAATTGAAAGGAAATATGCGTAAATCTATTGATCAATTATAATCCAAAAATGATATAAATATTTTCCAAAAAGCTATAATAAGCAGTAGCCGAATACTTCCGACTTTTGCATTCTAAATTTTTTACTAATGGAATTAACAGATTATATACAGAAATTTTTTAACGATTTTCTGACCATTTTAAGTGAGATGTCTCCCTATTTACTATTGGGATTCTTTTTCGCCGGATTATTGTACGCATTCATGCCACGTCAAAAAATCGAAAAGTATTTTAGTGGCAGTCCATTAAAATCTTCCGTTTTAGCATCACTTTTTGGCGTGCCTTTGCCACTCTGTTCTTGTGGCGTAATTCCTACAGGAACTGCATTATATAAAAATGGTGCATCCAAAGGGGGAACTGTTTCATTTCTGATTTCAACCCCACAAACAGGTGTAGATTCAATTCTGGCAACCTTCTCTTTACTAGGATTACCCTTTGCAATAATTCGCCCAATTGCAGCATTAATTACTGGTATAACAGGCGGTTATATAACAAGTAAAATTACAAAAGAGGAAGTAAAAGAAGTACAGTTTGAAGAAACTAAAAAAGCCAAAAAGAGCTTTTTACAAAAAGTAAAAGATGCTTTTAAATATGGCTTTTTAGATTTTATCCAAGATATTTCAAAATGGTTAGTAGTAGGATTGGTATTGGCGGCGATTATATCTGCACTTATCCCAGATGATTTTTTTAATGTATTAAACCTTTCACCAATTCTACAGATGCTATTAATTCTTGTAGTTTCTATCCCATTATACATTTGTGCAACAGGCACCATTCCATTGGCTGCCGTACTTTTGCTAAAAGGAATTAGCCCCGGAGCAGCTTTTGTATTATTAATGGCCGGACCTGCTACAAATGCCGCAACCATAACTATGATTGGAAAAGTGCTCGGCAAACGAAGTCTGTTTGCTTATTTAGGTACAATTATCGCTGGCGCATTAAGCTTTGGACTGCTGATAGATTATGTTTTACCAACCCAATGGTTTATGCAAGTTGCAAATCAGCAACTTAGTCATAATCATGGTCAAGATCTTCAATGGTGGCAAATATTATCGGCCATTACACTCATGGCCCTGATCATTAACGGATATATTCAAAAATTTATAAATAATAAAACCCAAACTAAAAACAATAATATTATGGACGTTCAAACAATTAAAGTGGATGGAATGACTTGCAATCATTGCAAGGCAAATGTAGAATCAAATCTTGAGAAGTTACCCTTTGTGAATGTTGCTAAAGTGAATTTAACGGATAAAACGGTGACCATTGAAGGTGACAATATTGAAATGGAGCTCATAAAAAACACCATAGACTCCCTTGGATATAAGAATTTATAGATATAAGATTAAGTCAATATTAACAATATCTAAAAGCTTTTTTTTTATCTCATTATTCTTATTGAGGAACTCTGTTTGTTCCTCAATAAGATAATTACTTCCTTCTTTTCAGATTCATTATTTGATCATGTCTTTATAATTCTTCAAAAAGGCATTTGTTTTTATATCAAAATATTTTCTATTTTAGCTTTTCTGTTGCACAACAGAATTTGTTGAAAAAAAAGCACAATTAGATCCTGCTATTATTGCAGAAAAAACTAATTCTAAAAATTAAGGCGCTATTTATAAACTTTTATGTTATTTATTGCTCTATATTATAAACTGTTAAAAAAAATTATATGGATGGCATTCAATGTTGAATTATCCTACTCAAGCTGGGACTCTCTCTGGATTTACAGGCGGACCTTGGTATAATACAAGACCAATAAAATACATTGGCTTTAGGTATAAAGGTAGATTAGGCTGGATAAAAGTTGATAGAAGAGATATCTTTAATCCAAAGTTTATTAGTTATGCAATTAAAAAGCAAATTTAGATTTTCTTTCAGACAAGCTATTTCATAATTATATTAAACCACTGAATATCATTCAATTAAATTTAAGTTTTTGGTACGTATAATAATTTATCTTTGCCATTGAAAATTACAAATACTATTTTTATGAATCTAAAGTCAAAGATATTCTTACTCTTACTAATAGCCATTTTTAGTGTTGAAGCTCAAGCCCAATCGGACAGTATATGTCAAAGCATTTCAAGACAGAGTGTTCAATGGTTGCAAAATGGAGAAGCCAGCAAATTGCATCAGCTCTTTACTCCGCAAGTGAGCGAAAAACTCGATTTAAAAAATACAGAACTAATCTGGAAACAAATTACCGATCAATTTGGTGAATTTAAGGAAATTGACACGATGTTTAGCAAAACCGTTTCTGGAAATTTAGTGGTTGATTGTCTGCTCAAATTTGATAAAGATTTTCTAAAATACAGACTCGCTTTCAATGCAGAAAACAAAATTGCAGGCATCTTTTTCATCCCTTATAAAACGGAAAGAACCAATCCTAGAACTCCTCAAAGCAATACCGTATTTAATGAAACCAAATGCTCTTTTACCAATGATAGCCTGGAGTTCCCGGCCATGCTCTGTCTCCCATTATCGGGAAGATTAAAAGCTATGGTAGTTTTTGTACACGGTTCCGGACCTAATGATATGAACGAAACCATCGGCCCAAATAAGATATTTCAGCAAATTGCTCAAGAATTAGCCGCTCAAGGAATTGGCAGCCTTCGATACGATAAACGCACTTTTATCATGCAAGAAACTGGTGTTCCTGCTAATTTTATAGCCAATATCAATAACGTCATTATTAACGATGCCATTGCCGCAGTGAATTATGTTGATCAAATAAATCAATTGAAAAATACTCCCATCTTTATTGTTGGTCACAGTTTGGGTGCTTTTGCAGCTCCCCTTATTGCCAGCAGATCAAATGCTGTTGATGGAATAATTATGCTAGCAGCAAATGCTCGCCCATTGGAAGACCTCATTCTGGAACAATATCAATATTTATATGCTCGTGGTGGATATTCAAAAGCAGAAAAGACAGAAATTAAAGGCCTAAAAAAGGAAGTTAAAAATGTAAAACAGCTTGAAAAAAATCTTAAGAAAAGAAAAATTAAAGACTTGCCACTTACCAGTGACACTTCATTTTGGCTAAGTCTCAACGCTTATAATCCCGTTCAAACTGGAGCTGACCTTCAAGTGCCGATGCTTATCGCTATAGGCTCTAGAGATTATCAAGTTAGTATGGAAGATTTTAATCTGTGGAAAACAGGGCTCAAAAAGATTGGAGAATCATACATGCGTAATAACAAGGATAGCGAATCATTGCAAATTAATTCTGATGAAATAAAACCTAGATCGGCAACTTTTATTGAATATCAAGGTCTTAATCATCTATTCATTTTGGGCGAAGGAAATTCCTATCCAGAAGAATATGAGAGAACTGGCGAAATCAGTAAAATTATGATCCATGATATCGGAGATTGGATAACTGCTGTTGCTGATAAACAATAAACTATTCATTAATCATCTGGCAATATATGCTAGAATGAAAAACAAAAACATTTGAATACACATTTCAAAACAATAAAACGGTTTATATATTACCCATTAATAATTCTATTATTGGGACTCTTATCGACTACTTCATGTCGCAAAAATGCCAATCCTCATTGGGATACACAGATTGTTGCGCCCATTATTACCTCCAGATTAGATGTTGGCGATATTTTCGGAGACGAAAATGTTGTTGGCAATCCTGACCAAAGTATGTCTTTAAATGTATTTCAAAAAATAGAAATGCTGCAAACAGATTTAGTACTTCAAATGGATGATACTTTGTCAACCGATATTTTTAATTTACCTTTTACAATAACAATTTCTCCCGGCCAGAAAGTAATTGAAAAACAAAACTTAACCACCTTGGATTTTGGAGAAATGGAGCTATCATTAGCTAGAGCATCAACTGCTAAAATGAAGTTTTATGTCACAAACACCATTACACAACCTCTTTTGGTAAAATACACCCTAACAAGCGCTAGTAAAAATGGGGTTATTTTTGAAGTTACAGAAACCGTTGATGCAGCTACAGATACGACCAATACTTATGTAGTAAAAACTATTGATTTAGATGAGTATGAAATTGATATGACTGGTCCAAGTCATAACTCATTCAACACTATTTACTCCACTACCACCGTTTGGATTCACCCTGATGCCGACACTGTAATCGTTACCCCATTTGATTCTGTAATTATCATTTCCACCTTCGATGAATTTATTCCCGAATACGCACATGGGTATATTGGAAAACACCAACTTGATGAGCAGGGTTCCTCTCCAATCAAAGTATTTGGCGATTTTAAAGAAGGGAGTTTTGACCTTCAAAATGTGAAAGCTACCATTGATATCAATAATTATATCGGGGCCGATTTAAGTTTTGAATTACAAAACTTATCCACTAAAAAGAACAGCCCTCTCCAACAAGTCAGCCTCAACCATTCCGTAATTGGAACTACCATTAACATGTTACGAGCTTCGGAAAGCAATATCCCTACTTATCCTGTCTGGCCACAAAATAAGAATATCGATATCAGCAATTCAAACCTCGATCAGATGATTGAAATTATGCCTGATTCATTCCGTTTCCACATTGCCGCAACGATAAACCCACTTGGAAACATAAGCTCGGGCAATGATTTTATTTATTTCAACCATGGGGTTGATGCAAAAATTTCGCTTGATATTCCACTTAATTTTAGTGCCAATAATTTAATTATTGAGGATTATTCTTCATTTAGTTTTGACAATGAATCTGTAAAAAGCGGCCAATTAAATATTTATTTAGAGAATTTATTTCCCTTTGACCTTGATGTTCAGTTCTATCTTTTAAACAATGAGGAGCAAATCATTGACTCTCTATTTGGAGGAAATACAATTGTAAAAGCAGCCGAAACAATGAATGGAATTGCTTCAGTTCCTTTTGCATCAGAATTAAATGTTGAATTAAATAGTCAGTTGCTAAACAGTCTACATCAATCGAGCAAAATGCTTATTAGAGCACGCATTAACTCCTCTGCAAATCAACCTTATATATTGTATGAGCATTATGGAATGGACATTAAAATAGTGGGGGATTTTAATTATGAATATTAGCAAATTCCTTATATTAATCGCTGTATTGCTGCAAAGTTTAAGTTTGCTAGCCCAAGATGATGATTCTTTGTTTCACATCGATTCTTTTCAAAAAATCAATTTCAAAGCCAATTATGATTTATCATCCTACCTCAATAACTCTTTATTAGGTCATTATTTTTTCTCTGGCGACATCACACAGGACATCAAAGATAAAAACTATAATCGGCTCATTGCAGAAAATAATCCAATTGGTAATAGTATAGATATTGCATTTCAATACCGAAACAATTCTGGAGAATTATTTGGGAATAGTAAACTTGGTTATTCCGTAGCCATGGAATGGCATTCTCTGTATGAATTAGCATTTACACAAGATGCTTTTGCTTTGTTGTTTTATGGCAATAAAATGTTTGTTGGTAAAAATGCCAATTTGAATAATATGCAAGTCAATTCGCTTAATTATTATCAGATTAAAGCCGGGCTTTTTCATATAGATAGAGACCAGCAAAGAGAATATGGATTCCAGCTTAGCTTAAATTTAGGAAATCAATTCTCTAAATTTGGTGGTAATAATGCTCAATTATACACAGATTCTCTTGGTAAATACATTGACTTAAGTGGCACATTCTCAAATGCCAAAAGTGAGTATTTAGGTTCTAACTACAGTAATATTCAAGGTTATGGCTCTGGAGTTGATCTATATTATCAGATCGGAAATATAGACAAATGGCAATTACGATTTGATATACAGAATTTTGGTTTTATTCATTGGAATAAACTTTCTTCATCATATAATCAAACCGAAGAAATCCACTTTGAAGGATTCGAAATTGATAATATTTTTAATATTCCAGATCCACTTACTTCCACCAATTTGAATGACACATTAAGCAGTTATTTGGAGGCCAATAGCACGCAAGAAGCACAATGGACTTTTACTCCAATGGATGTAAAACTAAATTATAAATACAATTTTAATCAACATTGGGGACTTTCAGCCCGAGTACAACATCGCTTTTTTAGCCTTTCCAAAACATATTTTGAATTTGGCATACTCTTTCAAGTCAATAAACGACTATTAGTCAATGCCAATATCAATTATGGAGCTTATGCAAAATATAATATTGGAATTGGATTACAAGCTAAAATAAATACTAAATTTGTTTTGGAAATTCAGAGTCGTTTTCTTAGCGGAATAATGACCAAATCATTCTCAGGAATGGGCGCATTTGCTCAACTTAATTATAAAATATAACATCATGATTCACAAATTTTTACCGAATATCAAGCATCAAGACAGCAACAATTTTTTCTTAATTGCTGGGCCCTGCGTACTCGAAAACGAAACTATGGGTTTTGAAATCGCTGAAAAAATCCTTGATATTACCAATCGGTTAAAAATTCCTTTTATTTTTAAAGCTTCCTATCGCAAGGCCAATCGTTCAAAACTATCTTCTTTTACTGGCATCGGAGATGAAAAAGCATTAAAAATCCTGAAGAAAATTGGCAAAACTTATCATATTCCTGTGGTCACAGATATTCACACACAATCTGAAGCCTATATGGCTGCGAAATATGTGGATATGTTACAAATTCCAGCTTTTCTAGCACGCCAAACCGATCTTTTAATTGCTGCGGCCAATACAGGCAAAGTGGTCAATGTAAAAAAAGGCCAATTTATGAGCCCAGAATCGATGAGCCATGCGGTTCACAAAATCAGAAATTCGGGGAATAATAATATTCTCATCACCGACCGAGGTACCATGTTTGGATACCAGGACCTTGTGGTTGACTATAGAGGTATTCCAAATATGCAAAAATTTGGTTGTCCTGTAGTTTTGGATTGCACCCACAGTTTACAACAACCCAATCAAGATGGAGGAGTTACCGGTGGACGCCCTGATTTAATTCCAACAATTGCCAAAGCAGGAATAGCAGTTGGTGCTGATGGATTATTTATTGAAACCCATCCTAAGCCCGAAATTGCTAAATCAGACGGTGCCAATATGTTAGCTCTAGATAAATTGGAATCCCTATTAGAAACTTTAGTTAATATTCGTCAAGCGATTCTATAATGAAAACTTTCTATTCCCTTCTTCTTTTTTCTATAATTTTGATTGAATCGATTACTTTAAAAGCCCAAGTAGGTACTTTTAGTAAAGTATATACGGGTCAATCGTATGAAGAAGGAATAAAAGCATTTCGTCTACCAGATTTCACTTATCGAATAATTGGGAATACAGGTACATATGGATGGGGAGGAACCAACATTTGGTTAATTGCTTTAGATTCCTCTGCAAACTTTATGTGGCATAAAACCTATGGAGCTGGTGGTGTTGACAAAGCAGAAGATGCCGTTATGGATAGCCAAGGTAATATCATAATTGTGGGCAGTTCTACTAGCGAGGCTAACAATTCATATCAAATTATTTATATCAATATTGACAAAAATGGAGCAATCAATAGTCAGCAATATCTGGGAGGAGCGGATTGGGAATTTGGACATGGTATAGAGCGGATAAGTGATTCTCTATATATGATTGTTGGCGAAACATACAGTTATGGCAATGGGCAAAGTGATGCTTGGATATTACAAGTGAATGAGCTAGGAACTATACTTTGGGATAAAACTTTAGGCGGAATAAAGAAAGAAGCTTTTTTTGATATTAAAATCAACCATGACGGAGGATATATTTGCGCGGGACAAAGTCAAAGTTATGGAAATGGAAGCTTTGACCCCATCCTATACCGCACAAATCAATTTGGAGATAGTATTGCCCTAAGTCATTTTGCCGACACCACGGATGGAGGATTTTACAGTCTCACTATTGCCTCCGATTCAGGAATAATAGGTGTAGGTTACCAAAGAGACACAACAAATACTTACGAAGATTTTACCATTATTAAGATGGATAAATTAGGTCAATTGATGTGGAACAGATTTCAATTAAGGCACCAACAAGATGCCAATTATCGAGCTGTACTAATGCAAAATGAAAAAATAATTGTCGCTGGAATGTCTACACGATTTGGAAAGGGGGGGCAAGGTGTTTACGGAAGTATGCTAGCTCAAGACGGCTGGTGGATGAAATCCTTTATAATGGGAAGAGAAAATGATGAATATACTCATTCCATGACTATTGATACTACTGAAAGTTTACATTATTTATTAGTGGGCACCACTCGAAGTTATGGAATTAGCCACTCAGGAATTCTTTTTGTTCGAATGGACTCTACTTTGAAATGGGATACTGTAGTTGAATTAATGGTCCCTTCCGGAATAAACCAAAGTTATTCTAATCTAACAGAAGTGAGTATTTACCCTAATCCTTTTAGCGATGTAATCACATTTGACAAAAAAAACAATGCTCAAAACCAAAACTTAGAACTATATGTTTATGATATGATTGGGCATCTAATCTTAAGTAAAACATGGCCAAAAAACAATGAAACAATAAGTATAAACACCTCAAATTGGAGTCCTTCAAGCTATGTTTTTGTGCTCAAAAATGACAAATATATTCAACGTCAATTGATAATACTGACAAGATAAATAATTTATAATTATAAATATATCAATAGATTAGCTCAAAAATAAAAACTAATAATTATCATACTTTATTTAGACTGATTCTAAATTAGACCTATTTCAGTAATCAACTACTGAAATGTCATTTTTTGTTCTAAATTTGCGATTAGAAATCACAGAACATAAAGCATATATGTACGCTATCTTCATTTTAATTACGGTCAGCTTAACTGTTGCAATTGGCTTTTTGATTGCATTTATTGTATCCGTCAAGAATAACCAATTTGAAGATGATTATACTCCATCAGTACGTATATTATTTGACGATCAAAAACCCGAAACTACAAGTGATAAATAAATATATTAATTTAAATTAGTTTTTATGGAACAACAAACTTTTTACTATGACAACAAAATCGTAAGGATGTTTGGTGCAGTCACCATCCTGTGGGGTATAGTTGGAGTGCTAGTTGGACTAATCATTGCATTGCAATTGGTTTTCCCGGCATTATCATTCGACTTTGCCTATACTACATTTGGTCGTTTACGCCCAATACACACGAATGCAATCATTTTTGCTTTTGTCGGTAATGCTATTTTTACTGCCATATATTATAGCATGCAACGATTGTTAAAAACCAGAATGTATAGTGATCTTTTAGGTCGTATTCATTTTTGGGGTTGGCAACTAATTATTGTATTAGCTGCTTTAAGTTTAGCATTTGGTTTCACTTCTGGTAAGGAATACGCTGAATTGGAATGGCCAATCGATATTCTTATCACCCTTATATGGGTCGTATTTGGATGGAATATGTTTGGAACAATTGCAGTTAGACGAGTACGTCATATTTATGTTTCGATTTGGTTCTATATTTCTACATTTATTACAATAGCAGTATTGCACATATTTAATAGTTTAGAACTCCCTATTAGTTTATTTAAGAGTTATTCTATCTATGCGGGAGTACAAGATGCTCTAGTTCAATGGTGGTATGGACATAATGCAGTTGCATTTTTCCTTACAACTCCAATGCTAGGTTTGATGTATTACTTTTTGCCAAAGGCAGCTAATCGTCCAGTATATTCTTATAAATTATCAATTATTCACTTTTGGGCTTTAATTTTCCTTTATATTTGGGCAGGTCCTCATCACTTATTATACCAAGCCTTACCAGGCTGGGCTCAAAGCATGGGAGTTGTATTTTCAGTAATGCTACTTATGCCTTCTTGGGGAGGTATGATTAATGGTCTTTTAACATTAAGAGGCGCATGGGATCGTGTTCGCGATAGTGCTGTTCTTAAATTCTTTGTAGTCGGTGTTACTGCATATGGAATGTCCACTTTTGAAGGACCAATGCTTTCACTTAAAAGTGTAAATGCAATTAGTCACTTTACCGACTGGACAATAGCCCACGTACATATAGGAGGAATGGGATGGAATGGCTTTATGACTTTTGGCATGATTTACTGGTTATGGCCACGTTTGTTTAATACTAAACTAAAATCTGAAGCCTTAGCCAATGCACACTTTTGGATAGGAACTTTAGGAATGATTATATATGCGGTGCCTTTGTATTTTGCTGCCATTACACAAGTGCTAATGTGGAACGAATTTACCCCTGAAGGGTTTTTAGCATATCCAAATTTCATGGAAACAGTCACTCGTATTTTACCATTTTATTATGCCCGAGCTTTAGGTGGTTTACTTTATTTGATCGGATTTCTATTATTTATCTATAATATTATCGGAACATCTCGCTCAGGTAAATTGGTTACTGATGAAGAAGCTTCAGCACCTGCATTGGAACCTATTTCTGGTAAGCGCCAAAGTGGTGAAAGTGCATACCGTTGGATAGAAAGAAGATGGGTTCCTTTTGCAATAATTGCTTTCGTAGCAATTGCTATTGGTACCATATTGGAAATTGTTCCCGGTTTAATGATTAAATCTAATATCCCTTCGATTGAAAGTGTAAAACCTTATACTCCACTCGAATTGGAAGGCCGCGATATTTATATCCGAGAAGGCTGTTATACTTGTCACTCTCAGCAAGTTCGTCCATTCCGCACTGAAACAGAACGTTATGGGGAATATTCAAAAGCTGGAGAATTTGTTTATGACCATCCATATCAATGGGGTTCAAGAAGAATGGGTCCAGATTTGGCACGAACCGGTATTATAGGTGGTAAAATGTATAAATCAAATGCTTGGCATTTTAACCACTTCCAAAAGCCGCAAAATGTTAACCCAACATCTGTAATGCCTGCTTATCCTTGGTTGATATCTGATCAAATTGATTTAGATATGATTCCTAACAAAATAAGGGCAATGCAAACTTTAGGTGTTCCTTATGCAGAAGGTTATGATCAACTAGCAGTCGATGATTTGATGAAACAAGCTGAAGTAATTGCTGCAGACTTAAAAGCAAATAATATCACCGTTGAAGCCGACCGTGAAATTATTGCGATGATTGCCTATATGCAACGCTTAGGTGTTGATATTAGTAAAAAACAATAAATTAATTGGGAGATCCGAAAGGGTCTCCCACTAATAAATTATAATGAAATTAATAGTATATTATTTAAATAAAGTAGGGTTAGCCGCCGACTTACAATCGATGGTTTCACTCGTCTTTTTTATGCTTTTCTTATTTATTTTGTACATTGTTATAAAAGGAAATCGCAAAGAATATGACGCTTATGGTGAATTCCCACTTGAAGAAGATACTATTGCAGAAAAAATTGATTCACAAGAAAAAATTTAATAATTATGGCGACAGAAGAACAATATGATCAGGAAACTACAAATAGTAAACTGATGATTGACCATGAATATGATGGAATCAAAGAATTAGATAATCCACCTCCACCATGGTTAATGTTTATTTTTTACGGTACCATTATTTGGTCTGTATTTTATGTGTTTTACTACCATGTTTTTAATGGTCCAACACAAGAAGATGAGTATAATACTGAAATGGCAGAAGCGAATGCAAATATGCCTGTTAAAGTATTTGACGAGAATAGTATAGCATTGCTTACTGACGAAGCAAGTCTAGCTGCTGGCGAGCAATTATATGCTACAAAAACATGTGATGTTTGTCACGGAGCAACTAATGTTGGGCCTAATTTGACCGATAATAATTGGATTCATGGCAACACAATTGACCAAGTTTTTAAAGTAGTAAAATACGGTGTTGCCGAAAAAGGAATGACTCCATTTAAAGATCAAATGACTAACGAACAAATGCTTCAAGTTTCAAGCTACGTTTTAATTAAAATGAAAGGGGCTGCCACTGCTAATACTAAGGGGCCACAAGGAGATATTTACTAGTCAACCAAAAAGCAAACATTTTAGAAAATCAGTTCTACAATTTGTGGAACTGATTTTCTGCATTTATACTATACCATGGAAGACAATAATCAAAAAAATGTAGAAACGGCCAAAAGACAGCGAGAACATATCGCTCATGACCCTAATTATAATGATATTTCGTATCGAGATCGAATATCAACTGTAAAAACAGACGGATCGAGAAATTATCTCTTTCCGAAAGTCCCACAAGGAAAATTTGCAAATTGGCGAAATATATCCGGCAGTTTTCTCCTAGTTTTACTCTTGGCTTTTCCACTGATAAAAATAAATGGGAATCCCATCGTATTACTAAACCTAATTGAAAGAAAATTTGTAATTTTTGGTATTGTTTTTTGGCCTCAGGACACTTTCATCATGCTTTTGATGATGCTCTCATTCATTCTTTTCATCATTCTATTTACCGTCACCTTTGGTAGAATTTTCTGTGGATGGGCATGTCCTCAAACTATCTTCTTAGAATTTGTTTTTCGAAAAATAGAGAAATGGATAGACGGAAGTCCAGCCAAACAGCGAAAGCTTAACGAAATGCCATGGAACGGCCATAAAATATTTAAACGACTTTTTAAATGGCTCATTTTCTACGCTGTATCCTTTATCCTTGTGAATGCTATTCTTTGGTATTTTATGTCATTTGATAAATGGTTACGATATGCTGTTGAAATGGATCAACATGTGTCTGGAATAGCACTAATATTTATTTTCACTACCATATTCTTTGGTATTTACACTTGGTTTCGTGAGCAAATCTGTTTAATTGCCTGCCCTTATGGAAGGATGCAAGGTGTACTTATTGACACTTCTACAATAGTAATTTCTTATGATTATTTGCGAGGAGAGCCTCGAGGTCATCAGAAAAAAGGAGTAACCAATGAAGAAACTGCACTAGGTGATTGTGTTGATTGTCATGCCTGTGTAGATGTTTGCCCAACTGGTATTGATATCAGAAATGGCACCCAGCTCGAATGCGTAAACTGTACTGCCTGTATTGATGCATGTAATTCAGTAATGAAAAAAGTGGACAAACCCTCAGGATTGATTCGTTATGCGTCCGAAAAGGAAATCTCTACTGGTAAAAAACCAGGATTTTCACCACGTATTATTGCTTACTCTATTGTACTTTTGGGCTTACTATCATTTTTCATTACAGTACTGGTAACGAGAGCGGAGGTAGATGCCGTTATCCTACGAACTCCTGGTATTCTTTACCAAGAAGTTGGACCAGACAGCTTAAGCAATCTATACAATATTAAAATTATTAATAAAACTAGGATTGATAAACATGTTAATATTCAGTTAATAGATATGAAAGGTCAAGTAAGTATTATTGGTGGAGAAATGACTGTTCCTGCTGAAAACAAAATTGAGTCTGTTCTATTTGTAAAACTGGCCAAAAAAGATATCATTGGGAAAAACATTAATGTCAAAATTGGAATTTATTCCGAAGGAAAACTTATTGACGATGCAAAAGTGTCCTTTATTTCACCAAACTAAATATCTAAAATTAAATTATTATCTGTTAATTTTTTGTTAATTTTGTGCCGAGTTTTTATTCATTATCTTTTGAAAAAAACTCGGCACTTTTATATAAATATATGATTATGAAACTAAATTGGGGAACAGGAATCTTGATCACCATTATAATATTTTTAATTGGCATGATAACCTTAGTTATCATTAGCTCGATGCAACCACTTAATTTGGTCACACCAGATTATTATCCAAAAGGGATTGACTTTCAAAGTCAAATTAATAGCAAAAATAGAGCTGATGCCTTAGACAAAGGGATAGAATTTTCGCAAGACAAGGACTATATTTACATACAATTTCCCATGATTGATTCATTGCATTATCCAGAAGGAGATGTTCTGCTATTTAGACCCGCTAACAATCGTTCTGATAGAAATTATAAAATTAGCACAGGAAACAAACTATTACACACAATTTCTAAAGATAGCCTATTTACAGGTCGATGTATTATAAAAGTAGAATGGAAAGTAGATACGCTTAGCTATTATCACGAAGAGGCTATTATGCTTTATTAGGAGTTGGGAGATAATTAATAAATCTAAAATGGAATTATTATACACGGCATTAGGATTTGGATTATTAACAAGCTTCCATTGTATTGGGATGTGTGGGCCAATTGCTTTGGCACTGCCATTGAACAAGAAGAATTGGGGCACTCGGATATTTTCAGCCTTATGGTATAATGTTGGCCGTACGATTACTTATGCTTCTATGGGAGCTATTTTTGGAATAATTGGTGCAGGTTTCTCAATGGCTGGATTTCAAAAATGGATTTCCATTATTATGGGAATATTTATGATTTCAACCGTTATTTTCCCAAAAATAAATCGTGCATTATATAAAGGGAGTAGCGATAGCAAGTTGATGAAAGGTGTAAAAAACCAAATTGGCAAATATTTTCAACAAGCCAACTACAAATCATTATTTATTACAGGACTTCTGAATGGACTTTTACCTTGCGGAATGGTGTACATGGCTTTAGCTGGTGCAATTGCAGTGGGTTCTGTAGATGGATCGATATTGTATATGACGCTTTTTGGGCTAGGTACAATTCCCATGATGTTGATGATTTCTATAATTGGTAACTTTGCTACACTCAAACTTAGGCGCTATATAAATAAAATTATTCCAGTAATTGTAGTAGTAATTGGTGTCCTTTTTATCCTCAGAGGTATGGAATTAGGTATTAAATTCATAAGCCCACCGGCTAAAATGCTAGAAATAAATCAAGGCATGATGCATATGAATGATAGTACTGATACAATGCAAATGAAGTGTATGTAATTTTAATTTGGGCTAAAATTAGCCAAATACTAATTTCATACTATTTTAATCTTATTGCAATCTCATCACAAAATATGAGTTTATTGTAAAAATAATATTCTATAATGACCACCGATTAAGATAGTTGCACAGACTCAACTAGCTTCAATATTAGCCATAAGAGTAGTAATAACAAGGGAAAAATCAAGCAAGTAATTTATAATAAAAAATTAGTAGTAATAATAAAATAATTTCTTACTTTTGCAGCCCCAAATTTAATTGATGAAAAGCTTAATAGAGTATCTAATTCCCTATAAGGGTTTGAGCATTGGGAAGCATGAATATGAATTTCATGTACAAGATTCGTTCTTTGCAGCTCTGGAGTCGGCAAGTATTGAGGGAGGAGACTTAAAAGCAAGTTTAGTCCTTGACAAACAAAGCCGATTAATGATTGCAGAAATCAAAATTGTTGGCACCATTAAGTTGGCCTGCGATAGATGTATGGAATTGTTTGATTTTGCAATAGATGTAGAATACGAACAGATATACAAATACGGTGATGCCCCTGAAATTAATGAAGATGATATTATTTATCTCAATAATACAGAATATCAACTAGATGTGAGTCTTTTGATTCTTGAAAACATTCTTTTAGAAATCCCGATTAGACGCATTCATCCAGAAGATAAACAAGGCAATTCAACTTGCAACCCAAAACATATAGAGCTCATACAGTCGTATGGCAAAAAGAAACAAGTCGACCCAAGGTGGGACGTATTAAAGAATTTAAAGTTTGAAGATTAATAATATTAAATAAATAAGTTATGGCACATCCAAAGAGAAAAATATCGAAAACACGTCGTGACAAAAGAAGAACGCATTATAAAGCAGTTGCACCTACTTATGTAGCATGTCCAAACTGTGGTTCTTCCGTACTCTATCACAGAGTTTGTGACTCATGTGGGTATTATAGAGGTCAGTTGGCCATCGAAAAAGCTGCAATCGTATAGCTTTTTGATGAACATCTTTAACAAAATAGCAAAGGAATATTGTGTTATCACAATAACTTTGCTATTTTCGTTTTAGAGTATTTATGAATATAAATTATCATAAAAATGCAAAAAATAACTGCAGCAATCACAGGTATAGGCGCTTACGTTCCTGATTATATTTTAAATAATCACGAGCTAGCAACTATGATGGACACTACTGATGAGTGGATAATGACACGCATTGGAATCAAGGAAAGGCATATTCTAAAAGAAGCTGGTGAAGGCACCTCCTTTTTAGGTGTTAAAGCAGTAGAAGAGCTTTTGAAAAAAACTAATACCAAGCCTGAAGAAATTGATTTAGTAATTTGTGCAACCGTTACTCCAGACCATTTATTTCCAGCAACAGCAAGCATTATTGCCGACAAAGTTGGTATTAGAGGCGCTTTTCATTTTGATTTGAATGCAGGTTGTTCTGGATTCTTATACGCTTTAGCAACTGGCTCACGCTATGTTGAAAGTGGTATGTATAAAAAAGTTATCGTAATTGGCGCTGATAAAATGTCGTCGATAGTTGATTATACAGATCGTGCTGTTGCCCCAATTTTTGGCGATGGAGCAGGAGCTGTTTTGCTAGAACCTTCAACAGAAGGTGATGGAGTAATTGATATGATGCTCGAAAGTGATGGAGTTGGAAGACAATTTCTTCACCAAAAAGCTGGTGGATCTGTTAAACCACCTACTCACGAAAGCATTGATGATCGTGAGCATTATATCTTCCAAGACGGACAGCCTGTTTTCAAATGGGCAGTTTCTAAAATGGCCGATATTTCTGTTGCCATGATGCAAAAACATAATTTGACTGCTGATGATCTAGCTTATCTAGTACCTCATCAAGCCAATATGCGGATTATTTCGGCAACAGCCAAACGCATGGGTTTATCGCCTGACAAAGTGATGATTAATATTGAAAACTACGGCAACACAACTGCCGCCACTATCCCACTTTGTATTTGGGATTACGAGCAAAAACTTAAAAAAGGAGATAAGCTTATTCTTTCAACATTTGGTGCAGGATTTACCTGGGGAGCCATTTATTTGAAATGGGCTTACGATCCTAAATAGAAAATATCAATCTATAAAAAAGGTTCAAATCAATGATTTGAACCTTTTTTTTGCCATAACATTATATGTAACCCATGAATAACTGCTTAAGAAAATAAATCCAAGATAAAATTGTATTCCTTTCTTGTCACTATGCATTAAATACCAATAGACTAATATCAATTCAAATTCATAATTTTTAATCATCAATTTCATGGTTTTTTCAAAAATTATTTGCACCTTCGCAAACCGTATTTTAAGCTACTATAAAGAGGATGCAAAATACATAAGTAACTAGTAATAACCCATATTCAATCAATTTACATTTTAATTGATCGTTGAATAAGCACAAATAATTTTTAGATATGAAAAAACATAATTTTTATGCTGGGCCATCAATATTGCCACAGTTTACCATTAAAAATACCGCGGAAGCATTAATCGACTTTGCAGGTACTGGTCTAAGTTTAATGGAAGTTTCGCATCGCGGAAAAGAATTTATCGCAGTGATGGATGAAGCACAGCAGCTTTTCAAAGATTTATTGAAAATTCCAGAAGGCTATGAAGTTTTGTTTTTAGGCGGTGGTGCAAGTTTACAATTTGCGATGATTCCTTTTAACTTAATGCAAAAGAAAGCTGCCTATTTGAACACAGGTGTTTGGGCAAATAAAGCACAAAAAGAAGCTAAAGGCTTTGGTGAAATGGTAGAAGTAGCTAGTTCAAAAGATGCCAACTATAACTATATTCCAAAAAGTTATGACATTCCTGCTGATGCTGATTATTTTCACATCACAACCAATAATACTATTTATGGAACTGAAATCCATACTGATTTAGACGTGAATATTCCTTTGGTAGCTGATATGTCTTCCGATATTTTTTCTCGTCCAATTGATGTTTCTAAATATGCCATGATATATGGTGGAGCACAAAAAAATCTAGCCCCTTCAGGAATTGCTTTTGTAATTATCAAAAAAGATATTCTTGGAAAAGTGGATCGTTATATTCCAACCATGTTGAATTATCAAACACACATAGATGGCGGAAGCATGTTTAATACTCCTCCAGTAGTTCCAATTTTTGCAGCACTTCAAACTCTAAAATGGTTGCGCGATAATGGCGGAATTGATGCTATGTACAAAACCAATGTTGAAAAAGCAGACATCCTTTACAAGGAAATTGATGCTAATCCAATGTTTAAAGGAACTGCTGTTAAAGAAGACCGTTCATTAATGAACATTTGCTGGGTTATGGCAGAAGGATATGAGCAATTCGAAAAAGACTTTATGGATTTTGCCACCGCAAAAGGTATGATTGGCATTAAAGGCCATCGGTCTGTTGGCGGATTCCGTGCCTCTACTTATAATGCTCTTCCAAAAGAAAGTGTAGAAGCTTTAGTAGCTTGTATGCAAGAATTTAAAAGCTTAAAAGCTTAATTTAGGGATTTTGAAATAGTAAAGTTTTAAGGCTATAACTTATATCTTATAACTTTAAACTCATAACTCGTAACTCAAAACTTATAACTTAAAAGAAGTATTATGACAAAAGTATTAGTTGCCACTGACAAGCCATTTGCTCCAGCAGCGATTGTTAAGATTAAAAATGTGGTTGTTGCAGCCGGGTTTGAATTGGCATTATTAGAAAAATATACAGACAAAAGCCAGTTAATTAATGCTGTGGCAGATGTTGATGCCATCATAATAAGAAGTGATTTAATTACTGAAGAGGTAATTAATGCTGCTCCAAATTTGAAAATTGTGGTTCGCGCTGGCGCAGGTTACGATAATGTTGACTTAGCAGCTGCCACCAAAGCAGGCGTTGTAGTAATGAACACTCCAGGCCAAAACTCAAATGCTGTAGCCGAATTGGCGATTGGTATGATGATTATGATGGCAAGAGGTGCCTATAATGGTAGCGCGGGAACAGAATTAAAAGATAAAACACTTGGAATTCATGCTTATGGAAATGTAGGTCGCTATGTAGCAAAAATTGCCAAAGGATTCGGTATGGAAGTTTATGCTTTTGACCCATTTCTTAGTAAAGATGATATCGAAAAAGATGGCGTAATTGCTTTAGAAACTGCTGAAGAATTATACAATACTTGTCAGTATATTTCTCTCCATATTCCAGCTAATGACAAAACCAAAAAATCAATTGGTTACGATATTCTTTCAAAAATGCCTCCGTCTGCAGTATTGGTAAATACTGCCCGCAAGGAAGTAATTAACGAAGAAGAAATATTGAAATTGATGGATGAAAGAGCTGACTTTACTTATATTTCTGATATTGCACCTGATAATGCAAGCGTTTTTGCAGAAAAATATAGTGGTCGTTTCTTTTTCACTCCAAAGAAAATGGGTGCTCAAACCAAAGAAGCAAATGTGAACGCTGGTGTAGCTGCCGCTGAACAAATTGCTGATTTTATTAATAATGGAAATACTACTTTTAAAGTGAATTAAAAAAAGTTACGAGTTGAGAGTTACAAGTTGAGAGTTGCCGACGGAATCTTACAACTAATAACTCGTAACTTTAAAACTTGTAACTTTATAACTTGTAACAAATAAACAAAAAAAACATGGCAATAATAAAACCATTTAAAGGTCTTAGACCTCCAAAAGAAATTGCATCAAAATTAGCAAGCCTTCCTTATGACGTAATGAACGGCGAAGAGGCTGCTGAAATGGCCAAAGGAAAAGATTGCTCTTTATTGCACATCACTCGTTCAGAAATAGATTGCGCTCCTGGCATTGATATTCATTCAGAAACTGTTTATAATAAAGCTGTTGAGAACTTTAACCATTTCAAAAAAGAAGGTTGGTTAGTAAAAGAAGATGTGGCAAAATACTATATCTACGCACAAACAATGGATGGTCGCACTCAGTATGGAATAGTTGGCGCTGCTGCGTGTCAAGATTATACTGATGGTATCATCAAAAAGCACGAGCTTACTCGCCCTGAAAAAGAAGATGATCGCATGATATTAACGCGTTATACTAATGCCAATATTGAACCCGTATTCTTTTCATATAAAGCTGTTCCAGAGATTGATAAAATCGTAGCAACTGTTGTAAACAAAACTCCTGCTGAATATGATTTTACTGCTGATGACGGATTTGGTCATCATTTTTGGGTGGTGAATGATAAAGCGATTAATGAAGAATTGGAAATGCTTTTTGCAACTAAAGTACCTTATACTTATGTAGCTGATGGTCATCATCGTACTGCTGCGGCTGCTCGTATTGGAGCTGAGCAAACTGCTAAGAATCCAAATCATACCGGCGAGGAATCTTATAATTACTTCATGGCTGTTCACTTTCCTGATAATCAATTGAAAATCATTGATTATAATCGTGCTGTGAAAGACCTTAACGGAATGACAACTGAAGAATTAGTTGCAAAACTGAACACGAATTTTATAGTGGAAGAAATTGGTGAAGCTATTTACAAACCTGCTAAATTACATGAATTCAGTATGTACTTAGCTGGCAAATGGTATAAACTTACTGCAAAAGAAGGAACTTTTAATGACAATGACCCCATTGGTGTTTTGGACGTAACTATTCTTTCTAACCTAATATTAGACGAATTACTCGATATTAAAGATTTACGTACCTCAAATCGTATTGATTTTATTGGAGGAATACGTGGACTTGGTGAATTGAGTAAGAGAGTTGACTCAGGAGATATGGCCGTTGCCTTTGCGCTTTATGCAGTATCTATGGATCAGCTGATTAATATCGCAGACACTGGAAACATTATGCCTCCAAAAACCACATGGTTTGAACCTAAGCTTAGAAGTGGTTTGGTAATTCATGCATTAGACTAACATATCATATATCTAATAACGCCGCCATCTTTTCACCCCTACATAAAGGAGAAAAGATGGCGGTTTTTTTTATTTTCCTAAGACTTATATTATTCCAGATTAGTTCTAAACTGATTCATTGCCTTTGTTATGATCATTCTATTAGTAAACCTGAAGTCTCAATAATCCTGCAAAAACTGCAAAGAGGATTTAAAATAGTAAATACTACCTCGTCTTGATCAATAGCTTTCTCCAATAAACACGATCTTTGGCAACAATTTTCAAAAAGTAAATCCCTGTTTGATATGCTTCCAAGTTTATTTCTTGACCAGAAAGTTTAATTTTAGAACTTAACAATCGACCTAAATTGTCATATAATTGTAAATCCGAAATGGCTACTCCATCAGTGAGCGAAATAGTAAAACGCCCAGAGGAAGGGTTAGGATATATGCTTATAGAAATATCCCTTTGGACATCTTGAATTCCAGTTAGATAGCTTATCGTAATTGTATCACTTCCAAAACATCCATTTTGATTCTCCACTTGAACCCAGAAAAAATTATCAAATAATGGCATATTTAACATATTGGCCATAATTGTTTGCGTTGTGTCACCTGTTGACCATAGATATGAATAATAGATACTTCCTGCCTCAAGCAATAAACTATCACCTACAAAAATAATAGTATCAATTCCTAAATTCACAATAGGTAAAGAAAAAACTGAAATACTACTTATCAAGGTGTCATTGGCATGTAGAGTATCTGTCAATCCGTTTGGGCTGCTAGTATATGCCTTTATTGGGTAATTATTACCACCAATAAAATTGTAACTTCCCAAAGTAATATCCAAACTATTTCCAGCCCCAATTGGTGTATTTAGATGAACAGCTGTTTGTGGAATTCCTCCAATTTCCCAATTTATAATTACGCTATCAAGCAATCCAAACCCATAATTTGTAATTGTTACTTCAACGGGAGCTTGGTCCTCGCATAAGCTTAATGGGCTTGCTAATTGACTTATGCCAGCATCAAGTGACAAAATTTTGTATCGAGCCACTCCTCCCACTGTACTGCTTGAATTTAGCAAACCTGCCCAACCAGTTTGGTTATAAAAATTACTTAAACAAGTGAATTTCATACCACTTGAGCCTGGGATTACCGACCAAGTATTACCAAAATCATAACTGATACTGGAACCCGACAAAGCCGATGCATTGCTAGTAGATATTATGGTTCCAGGAGTTCCTGGCACATATGAAATACTTCTCCCATAAACAGGACCTGTAGGAGTTATTGCTTGCCAAGTTGTACCTCCATTGGATGTTCGGTATAGAGTAAAAGAGTCTCCAGAGCGGTCACCTATGATTCCATTTAGGGAGTCCTTAAATTGTATTACTCTTACTTTTCCATTATTTAAAAATGGATTAGAAATGGAAGACCAAGTTAGCCCTTTATCGTTTGTTTTATAAATATTCCCTTTACTTGTTCCAAACCAAAAACTATTATCAACCGTAGCAAAATAGCCTGAATAAAAATACTCACCGGTAATTAGAGCTGGCATATTAGCATAACTTACTCTAGTCCAAAGGTTTCCACCGTTTGAAGTCGTATATATTTCGGCATAACCGTTAGTGGCATCGCCTACACAAACACCTTCATTTTTATTCCAAAAATAGATTAAATCGGGATAAGCCTCCAAAGTATCAACAAATAATGCAGTGGCTTGATGAGTCCAGCTTTGTCCACCGTCATTGGTCCGGAATACTTTTCCTCCATCCGTATTTGGATTATAAAACATGGTCCAAGCAGTATCAGCATTTAAAGCAAATATAGCAGTAGGTAGTAAACCTGAGGCAATGCCAATAGTATCCACAATCCATGTTACTCCACCATCAGTGGTTTTAGTAATCTCCTGAATAGCAGCATTATTTCCGCTACCATCGTATGCAATCGCCCATGCTACATTATTATCAACTACAGATATTTGTTCAAGACCTCTAAGACTATCGTTGAAGGCTGAAGATTGAATGTTCCATTGTGCAAAAATAATGGAAGGTAGTGCAACTACTAATAATGCTAAAATAAATGTTCTTGATTTCATGATAATAAATTTTAGATTAAAACCTGGGTTTAGAATACATATAATTCAGTCAAAAGTATATAAAAATAATTCATGAATGAAATTATTTGGTGTAATTAGAGTGCTTTTTTATCAAAAGCCCATTGATATTTAGGACTGTTTAAGACCGTTCAGTATATTAAATTAACAAATTTATAGGAAAGTCAAATATGAATTCAAACAAGAAAGGAGGAAGAAATTAATAATTCCATATCAGAATTACTAATCTAAACTAAAAAATTCCCCCCTGCCATAAGCCAATAATTCCTTACTTTTGCCGATTAGTACAAATTATTAATAGTAGCGCATGACAGCACAAGCAATCGAGGAGCTTTTTGAGAGTTTCAAAAACAAAAAAGTATTAATTATTGGAGACGTAATGGTTGATGCCTATCTTTTTGGCAAGGTAGATCGCATTTCACCAGAAGCTCCTGTGCCTGTGGTTTCAGTTACTGGCCGCCACAGCAGAATGGGTGGTGCAGCAAATGTTGCTCTAAATATCAGTGCTTTAGGAGCAACTCCTTTTCTTTGCTCGGTAATTGGCAACGACGTCCGTGGAAACGAATTTATTGCACTCCTCGAAAAAAGAGGCATGAGTTCGCTTGGCATTATCAAAAGTAATAACAGACCTACTACCACCAAATTTCGGATTTTAGGGAATAATGTGCAAATGCTTCGCGTTGACGAAGAAGTGGAGCTTTATATTAACCGCCATGAAGAAAAAGATCTTTTAATCAAAATTCAAGAAATAATTGATAAAGAACAGATTGATGCCATCATATTTGAGGATTATGACAAGGGAAGTATTACTCCAAACTTGATTAATTCGGTAGTAAAAATTGCCAAGAAAAAAAATATTATCATTACCGTTGATCCAAAAAAACGAAATTTCAATTACTATTCTAATCTTACTTTGCTCAAGCCAAATCTTAAGGAGCTGAAGGAAGGCATTGGCATAGAGATAGAAAATGGTAATATCCATTCAATACGAGATGCTGCTATGGAACTTTTACGTAAGAATAATTTAGACATTCTTATAGTTACTCTATCGGAACATGGCGTGCTTATCTGCGAAAAAAATCTCCAAACACATATACCTGCCAATATCCGCAATATTGCTGATGTTTCTGGGGCTGGCGATACCGTAATTGCTACGCTTACTCTCGCTTTGGCCATAGGTTTATCACCTGTGGATTCAGCTAAGTTGGCTAATCTAGCTGGCGGTTTAGTTTGCGAAGAAATTGGAGTAATTCCAATTGATAAAGGCAAATTACTCAAAGAAGCTCAAAAAGTTTTGAAATACTAAACTCAATTATATAAAGCATCATCACCATGAAACTTGGATTTTATAAAAAGGGATTATTATTTTTTGCAATTATTCTCATCTTCTTGACTTCATCTTGTAAAAATCAAAAACAGATGAGCGGAAGAGAAGAAAGTCTGCTGACCCAAGAGTTTCATACTAAAGAAATCCCTCTAGATTCACTTCTTTATTTAAATGACTTACTTACCTATTACGATGACCAATATTGCGTAAAAGGGGAAGAATATTGGCCTGTGGTTTTTTTGGATATGAACACTAAAAAACTGGTCGAGAAACCAAATCGTAGTACAATAAAAGTTGGATTGGAGCCCACTCCTTGTGTTGATGGCAAGATTGAATTTGACGACCATATGATATTAGAAATTCTTAAAGATGGTTATAATACTGAAATTGAACAAGTTATAACGGAAGTAGATAGCATTCCTAGTTTCGTAAAAAAACAGTTTTTGAGCTATGGCGAAGATCCCAATTATGCGATTGGGGCTTATGGAAATGGCGTTTGGATTTGCTCAAAGAAAGATGACGAATTAAGCAATCTGAATATTTATATTTACCAAGTAGTTATTGGATTCATTGAATCTGCCAGAGCATATTCCCAATTGGCTTATTTCAAAAGTATTGACGAATTATCTGAGGAAGAATTTTTAGAACTGAAGCAGGAATTTGGCTTCCACTTGTCCTTTAAATATACAGACGAGGAAGTAAAATTCGATTTCGGCTACTAAAGCAACTCATATATTATGAGCATTTTAATTCAAATAAGAACCTTTCTCCAAAGCCATCAAGTAACCCATTGGCAATACCTACTTTTAGGATTCTTTCTAGCGATCATATCAAGCATTAGCTGGTTTTATATGGCTGCCATATTTCAACTCCAACTAGCAATTTTCGCAATTTTAATAGGCCTAATTCAGGGACTATTGGCATACTTATTTATGAGCAAAAAAGGAGAAGTGTCAAAAGTATTCTTCGCCTTATTATTTTCCTTTTTCGCTTATTTTTTAGGAAAATATCTATTATTTGAGCACTTTGACGATTGGTATTTAAGTGCCTATATCGACAAATCAACTGTTAATTTTGAACTAGTTATGTTTTACTTAACTCATATAGATTTCATTAGCCTAAATCTTTTTTTTACTCAATATTTCAGTGTTTTTTCAGTTTATGATGTGATTTGGATTTCACTCCTCATATTAGGAAATCAGCAATATTATTTCTTTGATTTTAATTATAATAATCAGGATGGAAGCCTTCCAAAATCTAGTCGCAAATTTGGAAAAAGGCGCTTTGAATAAGTCTCAAAGCTAAGCTTAAAAACATTACTTTTGTGGCTTCAAAAATTATCCTATTTATGACTGATAACCAACAACATTTAGATGCTCTTGCGGGAGAAGGTAAGAAAGAAAAGGTACAAAATATGTTCAATAACATTGCTGACCGTTATGACTTCTTAAATCATTTTTTATCTTTTGGAATTGATTATTATTGGAGAAATAGAGTGCTAAAAATCATCAAATCAAAACAACCAGAGAACATTTTGGATATTGCAACTGGCACTGGTGATTTAGCTATTTTGGCAAGCAAAGCAAAAGCAAAGCAAATTATAGGCATTGATATTTCTGAGGAAATGCTAAAAGTGGGTCAAGAAAAAGTTAAGAAAAAAGGATTAGACCAATTGATTAAATTACAGTTGGCTGATTCTGAAGATCTTCCTTTTGATGATAATCATTTTGACCTAGCAATGGTTGCATTTGGAGTTCGGAATTTCGATAATCTAGAAAAAGGATTAGGTGAAATAAGACGAGTTTTGAAAGATGGTGGAACACTCATCGTTTTGGAGTTTTCACAGCCTCAGAAATTTCCAATGAAGCAACTTTATAGTTTCTACTCAAATCATATACTTCCGCTTTTAGGTAAAATAATATCAAGCGATTCCAGGGCCTATAGCTATTTGCCAGAATCAGTAAAACGCTTTCCTGCTTTTGGAGATTTTACTGAAATAATGCAAAAGGTTGGCTATAAAAAAACAAGCTGGACAGCTCTCACTTCTGGGATTGCAAGTATTTATGTTGGCGAAAAATAACTTTAAAATAATACTAAAAATGTAACGTTATTTCGATCTATGCAAAGAAATATATACATCTTAATGATCATATTCCTACTTAGCTTTTCAAGGTTAAGTGCACAATTCTTGCCCGTAAATTTACCTAATTACGATCAAAAACAATGGCATTTTGGTTTCACTTTGGGTATGAATACCATGAACTTCAACCTCTATCCGGTTGACAATATGGTTTACGACAGCACTGTGATTATTATTCAGCCCACTAAGAGTCAAGGATTTAATATAGGTATCGTTGCCAACAAAAGGCTCGCTCCTTACCTTGATCTTCGCTTTGTCCCTACATTATCATTCGGACAAAGAAATATTGATTACATCATAAAGACGAGTGTAACAGAGGAAGAAAAAATTACAAAAATAGTTGAAAGTACTTTTCTTGATTTCCCTCTTACATTGAAATATAAATCAAAACGGTTCGATAAAAACCTGAATAACATGAGGGTATATGTTTTAGGTGGGGCTCGTTATAGTATAGATTTAGCTTCCCAAAAAAAGAAAAAAGGTACTAGCGAAGATATAGTTATAAAACTAAATCCGCATGATTTTATGCTAACTACAGGAGTTGGTTTTGACTTTTATCTTTCTTATTTCAAACTTGGCATAGAACTACAAATGGCTTATGGTCTGGTTAATGTGCTCAATCAAGACGAAACCATTTACACTACCAATATGGAAAAACTAACTAGTAAAATGGCTTGGATTACTTTCACTTTTGAATAAATAAGCTTTCCTAAATGAATAAAAAAATCCTTTAATGAAACTAAAAACAAATTCATGTATTTAAAATATTTACTCCTTTTTATTCTCGTTGGATTCTATAGTCGTGTACCAGCCCAAGATTCTTGGCTTATTGTTCAATCATATAGTCAAGACGGGTATACTATTGAAAATAAGATAAGTATAACAGAAAATTGGATAAAGATAGAAAACAATAATATCGCTATTACCTACGAATTTAAGAATACAATAATTCAAATTGCAATCATTCCCATGAGGTCATATTGGATGGATAGTGAAGCGATGTTTGCTAGTCAATTAATTGATTATAAAAATATTCTTTTAGAAAAATCTGCTCCATATCTTAGTCCAGAAGAGTTGGAAAAACTTCGTTTAAGCGTTGCCGAAGGCAAAGGAGAAATCAATAACGATTCGCTTTTAATGGATACAGTGCCGAAGACCCAAATCACATGGCAAAAACTCGAGCAAAAGGAAACCATTTGCGAATATGAGTGTACAATGTATCAAACTGAATTAGGATTCTCCCCCCAAATCAGAGCCTCTTTTTCTTCAGAAATTGCCAAGAGTTATACAAAGGAGTTGATTGAAATGGATAAAATAATCAACATCATGAACAATATTATGCAACAAGCATTTTCATATAATCCATCATTTGTAGAGCGGAATAAATCGAAAAGATTTCCAATGCATATCATTGAATATGAACCCAATTCTGACAAAATTTTTAAGGAATCGAAAGTTGAAGTGATTGAACTAAACACGATTGATCCTATGGAATTTATGCCAAAAGAATCCTATCAAAAATTAAGTTTAGTTGACTTGCTCAACGGCGCTAAATCTGAATTCAAATAATAATTATGTACAGTGTAAACAACCTTGGAATTAGATTTAACGGTAATGATTTGTTCGCTAACATTTCATTTTTAGTCAACGAAAAAGATAGAATTGGATTAACGGGGAAAAATGGTGCAGGAAAATCAACACTATTGAAACTCCTTTCACGAGAATTGGAAGCTAGCGAAGGTAATATCTTTATTCCGAAGGGAAGAGAAGTTGGATATTTAGCGCAACATATGGATAGCATAAGCGAGTTGAGCATTTTTGACGAAGCCATGACCGCCTTTAAGCAACATGTGGAATTGGAGGAAAAGATTGAGAAAATAACGAAAGAAATGACCGAGCGTACAGACTATGAAAGTAAGTCTTATGCAAACTTAATTGACAACCTTCAGCTATATAACGACCGATTTAATCTTTTGGATGGCCAAAGTAGAGAGGGCAATACCGAAAAAATATTGCTTGGATTAGGGTTCGATAAATCTGAATTCCAAAAAGCCGTGAGCACCCTAAGTGGTGGCTGGCAAATGCGAATCGAATTGGCAAAATTACTATTGCAAATGCCTGAACTCATTCTTCTCGATGAGCCGACAAATCACCTTGATATTGAGTCTATTCAATGGTTAGAAGAGTTCTTGAAAGTATATCAGGGAGCCGTAATTCTGGTTTCTCACGACAGAGCATTTCTTGATGCTGTAACCAATAGAACGATTGAAATTACCCACGGCAGAATATACGATTACAAATGCAATTATAGCGAATATGTGAAACAACGTGAGGTGCTTTTGGAGCAACAGACGTCAAGATATGAAAATCAGCAGAAGGAAATAAAAGAAGTTGAAGATTTTATAGAACGTTTTAGATATCAGGCTACTAAAGCCAAGCAAGTGCAGTCGAGAGTTAAAATGCTGGCTAAAATTGATCGACAAGGAATGGATTTATTGGACAAAAAAAGCATTCATTTCAAATTTCCAGCAGCACCTCCATCAGGAAAAATTTCTGTTGAATTAATTAATTTTTCGAAAAGTTATGGCACTAAAAATATCTTAAATCAAATAGACCTCACCATTCTTAAAAACGAATTTATTGCTTTTGTTGGTCGCAATGGGGAAGGTAAAACGACTTTGGCGAAAGCCATTATCGGGCAGCTTGAGCATGAAGGCGAAGTGAAATTGGGGCATAATGTAAAACTTGGTTATTATGCTCAAAATCAAGCTGAGTTATTAGATGATGAGCAGACTGTTTTTGAAACTATTGATAATATAGCTGCAGGAGAAATTCGCAAAAAAGTTAAAAGTATTTTAGGGAGTTTTCTTTTTTCGGGAGAAGATATCGAGAAAAAGGTGAAAGTGCTCAGCGGTGGCGAACGTTCTAGACTAGCTTTAGCAAAATTGCTTTTAGAACCCATCAACTTACTAGTACTGGATGAGCCCACTAATCACTTAGATATGCAATCTAAGGATATCCTCAAAAATGCGCTACTTCAATTTGATGGTACATTGATTCTGGTTTCTCACGATCGAGACTTTTTAAAAGGGCTTAGTAATAAAGTGATTGAATTTAGAGATCACAAAATAAAAGAACACTTGGGCGATATAACCGAGTTTATTGAGAAGAAAAAAATACAAAATCTGAGCGAATTAGAAAGTAAAGACAGAAAAAATTCGCAAGATCAAAAATCGACGAGTAATAATAAAGAGCTTTTTCTTTTGAAAAAAGAGCAAGAGAAAAAATTGCGCAAAGTTGAAAGACAGATTGAAGTTTCAGAAAAAAAGATTGAAAACCTAGAATCTAAGATTCAAGAAATGGACGATCAATTGGCCAATCCTCACGACTCTGATGTTTCTTTCACAGATGACAATTTCTATATTGTATATAAAAAACACAAAAAAGACCTTGACCTAGAAGTTGAAAATTGGGAGGCTTTACATCATACTCTTGAAGATATGCAGAGTTAGAGAATAAGTCATGCCCTTCGTTTTTCAGTTGCATTATTTTTTTCATTAGATTTGCCCATTCATTTTTTCAGCGAATTAATTTCAAAAAAGTATACATGAGACAACTATTTCTATTACTCATACTTAGTACATTTATTAATTTCACTCTCTCAGCACAATCCAATTCTACAGATAGCCTCCAAACTATTTCAGAAGAAACTAGTATCAGCACTCAAATAGATAATTGGTTTGCTCCTGCAGTGAATGCAATGGGTGAAGTATTATTTTTTGATCCTTTCACGGCGATGGGGATATATGACCCAGTAGTGCGTGATAAGCACAATAATGTTATCCTTGACTTAGATGGGAAACCCATGGAAAAACATTTCCCCTTGATTGTACTTTGGTTAATTTTCGGAGCTATTTATTTTACTTTCAGAATGAAATTTATAAGTGTTAGAGGAGTAAAACACGCTTTGGAACTTCTTCGTGGAAAGTATGACAACCCTACAGATAAAGGAGAAGTATCTCATTTTCAAGCATTAGCTACTGCAGTCTCAGGCACGGTTGGATTAGGAAATATTGCTGGAGTGGCCATCGCTATTTCAGTGGGCGGTCCTGGTGCTACTTTTTGGATGATTATAGCTGGACTTTTAGGCATGTCGCTGAAGTTTACAGAAGTTACTCTCGGTGTAAAATACCGTACAATTGATGACGATGGCAACGTATCTGGAGGCCCAATGTACTACTTAACCAAGGCTCTCAATAAAAAAAATATTGGCAAAATAAACCTCGGAGGCTTAGGAAAAGTGCTAGCAGTAATTTACGCTACTTTACTTATTGGAGCATCTGTAGGTGGAGGAAATATGTTCCAATCCAATCAGACTTTTAAGCAATTTGAAATGATATTTCCAAGTCTTGAAGGTAGCGGAGCATGGTTTGGGCTTGGAATGGCTGTAATTATTGGCTTTGTAATTATTGGCGGAATAAAGAGTATCGCAAGGGTGACAGAAAAAATAGTTCCCATCATGGCTATTTTATATATCATCGCATCAATGGTGATCATTGGCATGAATTATACAGAAATTCCTTCCGTATTTATGTTGATAATTCGTGGTGCTTTCGTTCCTGATGCCATTTATGGTGGATTTATTGGCGTGTTGATTCTTGGTTTCCAAAGAGCTTCTTTCTCTAATGAGGCAGGCGTTGGATCTGCTTCCATTGCTCACTCTGCCGTAAAAACAGAAGAGCCTGTAAGTGAGGGGCTTGTAGCACTTATTGAACCCGTTATCGATACAGTTATCATTTGTACTATGACTGCATTAGTCATCATATTTACTGGATATTCTGACCCAGCTATGGCGCATGGATATGATGGAGCTCAAATAACATCACAAGCATTCGCAAGTGTTTTCCCTTGGTTTCCATATGTACTTGCAACAGCCATTACTTTGTTCGCCTTTTCCACGATGATTTCATGGTCATATTATGGATTAAAAGGTTTTCGCTTCCTATTTGGTCGCTATTTTGATAAGGCTTTTGGCAACCCAATGGCAAAAAGATATACATTCTTTGGTATCTATTTGTTTTTCGTAGTGATTGGCTCAGCTTCCAATTTAGGTTCTGTTATGTCTTTTGCTGATATGATGATATTATCCATGGCATTCCCCAACCTTATTGGTTTACTGATACTAGCACCAGAGGTTTATAAGGATATGAAATCGTATATGGATCGGGTAAAAAGTGGTGAAGTGAAGAAATATCGTTAATTCATTTTTAGTTCAAAATGTAGAATGGTTAATATTTTCACCAATCTCATGAACAGATTTACATAAAACTATATTAAACTTTGCCTAAAACATAGCCTCTGCTCCTATTGACCTTTTACAAAGTCAATAATACCGACGATTTTATCCAATTTCTCTTTCAAAAGTTCTTCGCTTTTAGCCTCCACAATCAGGCGCAAATAAGGTTCTGTATTGGAAGGGCGAATATTAAACCACCAATCGGAAAATTCCAAACGATAGCCATCAAAATCCATTAGTTTATCTACATTTTCATGGCTTTCAAAATAAGTTTTAACGGCGTCCATTGCACCAATTTTATTTTCAATTTTGAAATTTATTTCTCCAGAATTAGCATAAGCTTTAATATCAGCAATTAGCTGTGAAACACTTTTGCCTTTTGCTTTCATATCGGCAATTACTTCCAAAATAATCAGCATAGCTAACATGCCTGAATCTGAATAAAAGAAATCTCTAAAGTAGTAATGTCCAGCTAATTCACCACCAAACTGACCATCAATATCTGCCAGTTTCAGTGATGCAAATGCTCTTCCTACTTTCCAAGTATGCATCTCAACATTTCCAATTTTCTGTAGGTACTCTCCTACCGCTTTTGAACTTCTAATATCTTGCAATACATGAGTTTTTTCACCATCTGACTTTAAAAAATAATGGCCCATTACGGCAATCATTAAGTCGGGAGAGATAAAACTTCCATTTTCATCCACAAACATCACCCGGTCAGCATCTCCATCAAAGATAATTCCCAAATCACTTTTGTTTTCCATAACTGCTTTTTGCAAATCAACAATATTCTCAGCAACCAGTGGATTGGCATCATGATTGGGAAAACTACCATCTAAAGTATCAAACAAATAATGATGATTTTCTCCAACAATATCCTTAACCAATAAGGCCGCCATTCCATTAGAACAATCAATAGTTAGATTCAGATTTTGTAAATTACTTGGGATGTATTGTTCAAGAAATGTTAGGTATTCTTCTTTTTTATCAAAGGGGAAAACATTGCCTTTTTTTGAGCTCACGACAATTTCTTTGCTCATTAATTTTTCCAAATCAGAAAGTCCAGTAGCATAACCCACCGGTTTAGCCTTTGATCTGGACACTTTTAATCCATTATATTCCTTGCTATTATGAGATGCGGTTACCATCACAGAGGCGTTGAATCTAAATTTGGCTGTTAACCAATATACCATTGGTGTGGTAGTCAATCCAGCGTCATACACATCTGCTCCAGCATCTAGAATCCCTCGACTAAGAAACTCAAATATTTCTGGAGAGCTAACTCTAACGTCTCTACCTACTAATATTTTATTGGTCTTTAATAATTCTGGCAAGAAAAACCCAATTTTATAGGCATCTTCTTTATTAAAATCTTGATTATAAACTCCTCGAATATCGTATGCGTGAAATGCTTTCATATTATTGAATAATTATTTTCTTCTGCATCGTTTTTTTACTATTAATCAGTTGAACCACATACATACCTTTTGCCCATTCTTGAGTTTGAATATGATGACTAGAATTGGCTTTCATTTTTTCTGAATACACAATTTTTCCTTGGCTATCAACAATGACAATTTGAGAGGCAGAATTACCATTCACAACAACATTAATGTAATCACTTGCAGGATTAGGTGTGATTTGCAACCACTCATTCTGAGAATTTTCTACTGACTCAATTCCCACAAATTGTCGAATTGAATCCATATAAACAAGATCAATCTGACCAATTAAGGTATGTGAAATAGTCACTTTCATGATAGGAAAATTCATGTTTTTAGCTAACCAAATATACTCTGTAAATACTTGAGGAATCCGCATCCCTAGTCCAGAAGAGGCAATATAAACTGTGTCATCTTGAATTACGTCGGATTTTATTCTTAAACAATTGAACGTTCCATAAGGTGTAGTGATTGTTCCCCAGCCGTCAACTTCATTTACACGGTGTAAATCTTCTGCAATATAACCAGTTCCAGCAGCACTAATACTCCAGTCGGAATCGCATGAATCAAGATTCCCATAGGCCATTGGGAAATGGTATATAATGTCAGGATTGTTAAACACAACAGGAATTGGTGTGCCACTAGTTTCCCCTCCGTAACCTACGAGCTTATATACTGAACTCGTTTTAGAAAAAAAGTTATAAGCATTGGCAATATTAATTCCCATCGCATTCATATCAGCCCTTGGGCTGGCCTGACTGGCTTTACCCGTAAATGCAAAACTATAAATTATTGAGGTAGAACTTAAGCTTTGATACTGATCCATAGACTGTGACATCGGAGAAATTTGGCTAAAATCCCATGTGTAATTTGCTCCTGTTACCTCAAAAACAGAAGGATTTAGAGCTGTAGTATAACTATATCTTGCCGTATCACCAATATCTCCAATATCGCTTGAAAGGATGCTAATTTGAGCAGAGGAGCTCAATGCAAGAAGAATAAATACGAAAGTGAATAGTGGTGAATTTTTCATAATAATAACCTTTAGGAATTAGCTGTAAAAATAACGTTTTTATCTGTTGAAATACTCAGAATATTAATCTTTTATAAGCTCTAAAAATAATGCTAATGCATCCTTTTTGTCCTGGTCAAATGGATAGGATATATTGTTTTTTAAATAGCTTTCAAGGTCATAATTTAACCCGGAATCATATTTTAAAATGGCTTCAGGAATTCGTTGCAATCCCTTTTCAATAGCAACATTAAATCGAGAAATAAATTCATCTGATAATGATTTGTTGGCAACCCAAGCTGCAAAAACAAATGGTTTTCCTGTAAGCTTTTGCCAAGCCTCCGCTAAATCATATTGAAAAGGAAATGGCAATTTTTGTTGCGTTTTATCTCCTATCAAAACCATGCTCTCTATCTCTGGATTACTTATATAATCGAAAGGCAAAATTGCATATTCCCAATCTTTAAACCATAATTTTGAAGCCAAAACTTGGGCGAGTTTCACCGAGGTTCTTGATTCAGTGTCAAGATAAACTTTCGATATTTTTTCCAAAGGAACTTTGCTCATCAACAAAACCGTTTTAACAGGGCCAACAGCACCTATGCAAAAATCTGAAATAATAAGAGCATTGGGAACTAGTGGAATTGTAGCAACAGGAATTAGTCCTAAATCAACCTCATTATTTATCAATTTAGTGGCACAAGTAGAAGGCACATCTCGAATAATCTCAAAGTCATCACCCTTTAGAAAATCCTCTAATCCTAAAAGAAAAGGATAAGTATTGGCATAAGATACCGCTGATATTTTTATTTTTTTCAATTCTAAAATCTTTATAAACTAGGAAGCTATTGCAACATTCCACCAATTAAATCATTCACATCACTAATTTGATGTCTCTTCATATAATCCTCAATTCCTTCTAGAATTTTGATGGTGGCCGCTGGATCAATAAAATTTGCCGTCCCTACTTGTATTGTAGTTGCGCCAGCAAGCATAAACTCAATAGCATCAGCAGCATTCATAATTCCACCCATGCCCATAATTGGTATTTTAACTGATTGTGCTACTTGCCAAACCATGCGCAAGGCAATAGGTTTAATAGCAGGGCCGCTTAGCCCACCAGTGATGGTGGAAAGAATAGGGCGTCTTGTTTCTACATTAATTGCCATTGCTAGCAAAGTATTAATTAAAGAAACTCCATCAGCTCCAACACCCTCAACAGCTTTAGCAATTTCACCAATATTGGTAACATTTGGAGAAAGCTTAACAACTAGTGATTTCTTATAAACTTCACGTACAGCATGAGTTACTGCCACAGCTGAAGGACAACTTGTGCCAAAGGCCATGCCGCCTTCTTTTACATTTGGACAGGAAATATTCAATTCAATGCCAGGAATATGCTCTAGTTCATTGATCCGAATTGCGGTTTCAACATATTCTTCAATTGTTGATCCCGAAACATTAACATAAATATTTGTATCGTAATGCTTTATCTTGTGGTAAATATCCTTACAGAATACGTCCACGCCCTTGTTTTGCAATCCTACAGCATTTAACATTCCAGAAGGAGTTTCTGCCATTCGGGGATATTGATTCCCTTCGCGATGATGAAGTGTAGTTCCTTTAACCACGATCCCTCCCAGTCGATCGATATCGATAAAATCTTCAAATTCAGGTCCATATCCAAAAGTACCGGAGGCGGTCATTACAGGATTTTTAAACTTTAAGCTGCCTATTGCTACTTCCAAATTCATCTTATAGTGTTTTGCAAAAATTATTTTTATTACTTACTTAAACTATTATTAGCCAAAACTTTATCAGCAATAAGCTTTTTTAATATTGTGGATGAGTATGATAAAGCTAAATCATCAACACCTGAAGGGTCAGCAGTTTCGGTTTGTATAGATGACAGCAATTTTACACTATTTAAGTCATAAAAGTTACTTTCAAGAAAAATGGAAGTTGTTTCTTCATAATATCCCGAATTCATTTGATTGTAATTATAGTTATAATAGCCATAATAACCTCCACCATAATAAGGTCCTGGAGTGTAAGGAGTGCTTCCGGGCACATATCGAACGCCATCTTTTACTTGTAACAAACTTAAAATAATTACACCATCTACTCCTCTATCTTTCATCAACTTATCTAACATTTCAGCATTTTCTTTAGTTACAACTGATGGAACTAAAAACGAAGAAGTTTCAATAGCATCATAGCCTAAATACTTCAACCGATCTACGAATGTACGTTCAAAAGTAAGCTGGCTTGAGGTTTTGTTTGCCAATGCAATTACTGCAATTTTCTTATACTCCTTTGGTGCTGTTTGTCCTTGCTCTACCCAAGAGCCAGTAATTTTAGTACTTGTTGAACATGAAACCATTACTGCGATAAGCAATATTGAAATTAAATAATTGACTTTCATATATTTATAATTTTAGATTAAAGTGACACCTATCTACCATCCCATCCAAGAGAAAATCCTATAGGCAGATGGAGCGCCATTTTTATTATTCCTTTTTGAGTTTTAATTTTAATCATGGCGTTTCATATTTAATAATTTTACATGAATTATTATATTACAAAAGTAACTAAATCTAGCTCAGCTCAAAAAAATAGTATTCAGTTTTTAGAGAAATAATCTTCAAAATCTGTAAGTAATATTAGCCCGCTTAATAATTTTTCTATCTTTGGCCTCAAATTTTATAGATATGGAGAATCATAAACACCCTTGGTGGCCACTTTTTATTACTAATTTCCTTAGTGTTTTTAATGATAATTTAATCAAATGGCTAGTAATTTTTGTCGGAATAAACTGGGTTTCAGCTGACAATCAATCTACTGTAATTTCAATTGCATCAGCAATGCTCGTTATTCCATTTATTCTATTTTCGCCTATGGCTGGAAAACTGTCAAAAATTTACGAGAAAAGAAGTATCATGATTTGGGGTAAAATGGCAGAAATGCCCATCATGTTAATTGCAATTGGAGGATTTTATTGGCACAATTTATATATAGTTATGGTTGCTGTATTATTGATGGGTTTGCAAAGCGCATTGTTTTCTCCTGCCAAATATGGATTAATTCGCGACATCCGAGGTGTTGATGGCATTTCATTCGGAACAGGTTATATGGAAATGCTAACATTCGTTGGAGTTTTATTAGGAACTGTTTTAGCTGGATTCTTATCAGACCACTATGGCATAGAATGGGTTGGGGCAATTTTACTATTTATTGCTTTTATAGGTTGGCTAACTTCTCGCATGATTCGTGCTGACGAATCGCCAGTAATGGAGTCTCAACCAACTGCCTTAAATTTCGTTTCATTTATCATCAAACAATATAAAGTTGCTAAAAATTTCGAAGGAGTTAATTATGCCGTTTTCGGATTATCTATGTTTTGGTTAATAGGTTCTTTAATTCAAATGAACATTTCGATGCATGGGAAAAACGTACTTGGCGAATCTGATACTGTAACTGGACTTATCATGTCAGTTGCCGCAATTGGCATTGCTGCAGGAGCTATCCTTTCAGGCTGGCTTTCAGGAAAACATGTGCACCTGGGATATGTATTTATTGGATCTATTGGGCTTGGATTGAGTATGTTGGCAACCATAATTATTAATCCATCTACCTATTATTTTATGGTGATGATATTTTTTACTGCCTTCTTTGCTGGTTTTTACAAAATTCCTCTAAATGCTCATATTCAAGATAAAGTTAAAGGTCGTTTATTGGGCGATATACTTGGTTATTTGAATATTATGGTTTTTATCTTCATTCTCTTTTCTGCTGGATTATTCGAGCTTTTCAATCAGCTAAGTGGAAAAAACACCATGATAATATTTGGTTTTATCGCTATTTGCTCCATATTTGTTGGTGTATATTTCTTCTTTAGAGTGGATGGGGTAAAAGAAGATTTTAAAGAAATAATGAAAGGAAACTTGGGGAGAGATTAAAAGAATCTCTAAGAAAAATCTTCTTCATTCAAATCGGTAAACTTAGCTTTCTTGAATAAATAATGTTGAAAAACAATATTTTTCATATACATATTACTGACAGGGTGAATGTTTCTATTTTTTCTCTTTCTGAGCAAAGATCTAAAATGGGTATAAAAGTAAAGATGAGCCCTCAACACCGCCAAAGTATCTTTGTAATTACCTTCACTTAAAAATCTAAGTCCTGCAATTCCATCCAATATTAATCGAGCTAGGAAAGTCTTAAGCAAACGATTTGCTGGTAGATTCTTAGCCAGAAGAGAGAAATTGTTTCTAAAATTCAAATAAGTTTTGCGAGAGGAATTCTTGGGTAAAGTCCCACCTCCAACATGGTAAACTATGGACTTAGGAATGGACATTACTTTATAATTGTTGAGTTTTAGTCTCCAACAAAAATCAATTTCTTCCATATGAGCAAAAAAGTCCTCATCTAAGCCATTCAACTGATGATAAACGCTAGATCTAACAAACATAGCCGCTCCACTAGCCCAAAATATTTCTTTAATTTCGTTGTATTGCTCTTGATCTTTCTCCAAGTTGGCAAATATTCTACCTCGGCAAAATGGATATCCATACTTGTCGATAAACCCGCCACCCGCTCCAGCATATTCGTATTCATCCTTTTGATAAAATGCCAATAATTTAGGTTGGGCAGCACCAATTTTTGGATCTTTGTCCATCTCGTCAATAATTGGCATTACCCAATTAGGAGTGACCTCTATGTCACTATTTAACAAAACATAATATTCAGCATCGATTTGGGCAAGTGCTTCATTATATCCTCCTGCGTAACCAGAGTTTGAGTCATTGATGATGAGCCTTAAATTGGGGTAATTTTTTTTCAAAAAATCTACTGAATCATCAGAAGAGGCATTATCAGCAATAATAACTTCAGCGCCATGACTGTTTTGCACCACGGATGGAAGAAACTTCTCTAGAAATTTTTTCCCATTCCAGTTAAGAATTACAACGGCTACTTTTATCTTATTGTTATTGATCAAAGGATATAAATTAAGCGGGCAAATATAAAGCAATTAATAGAAAAATCGCGAACTATTTTGTGAGATGTAAGAGTTAGTATTATCTTGGATTTTCATAATAATTATTGTACTCGCTCCCCCAATCATCGGTTCTTCCGTCATCGTCAATTGAATTGAACTTTCTATCTCGCCCTCTTAGGTGAAGCCTCCACTGATAGTCATTGGGTTCGCCAATAGCGGTTGAGTGCAACAGATAAAAGTCATTGGATGTGAGGTCTGTATTATAGAAAACAAATTTAACATCTCGTTGATTTAAAGCTTGGTAATAATGCCAAATTTCGTAAGGATATGCTGCAGGATCATTATCTTCTTTAGCAATAGAATTGGGTTCACCATACTGTAAAAACACTCTACCTCTGTCGGTTTCATATCCTCTTTTAATACTGGTTCCAAACTTTTTATCAGCTTTACGTACTTGCTCCATGTACTCTCTAAAGGGTTTAAAAGGATCTTCAAGGTTTCGCTTTTCCCAGAAATTAAAAAGATATTGTTGCATAATATAGGTATCTCCTTTATCAATCAGCTGCAGCGCAAAAACACGCTCTGAGCCAGATGAAATAGGGGCTAAACTTCTTATTATCTCGCTTAAAGTATCTTCTCCAGTTATCAATTCAGCAAAAGTAGAGGCAATATTTACAGCAGATATTTCATCTTCGTCGATAACAATTTTTGAATTTTGTCTTTGGAAAAAATAATCGGTTTTAGCCTTCAACTCATTATTACGATCTCGAACTTCCATCACTAAAGAAAAGTTACCACTAGGCAAATCTCGGATATCCAATGAACTCATAAATACATTTACTTCTGAACTTTTTAATCGCTTATACTTTTTATATTGGGGCAATATTATGTTGCTCTCATTATTAACCAAATAATAGGAAAGCAAAAAGGGAACATCCATACCTAAAACCAATTTAGTATGATAAATCTCGGTATAGAATTGTAACACACTGTCATGCTCAGGCAAATAATGATATACATTGGGCGTAAGTAAATAGCCACCTTTTATATTCATCCCTTCTTTTTCTGTTTTTTCAAATTTGCTAAATACTTCTATTGAAGACATAAAAATATCATTTGTTGAGCGCTTTAAGGTAATTTGAGTTGTAGTAAAGGAGGCCTTAAGTGTATCATTTAAATCATCTAGTTTAATGCTCACCGAATATTTTCCGTTCTGTAATTTAAAACGATTTGTATGAAGAAGCATGTTTCCCATTTGAGCAGAGTCTTGTATCAGCGGACTATTAATGATATCTTTCGAAAAGCCAACAATTTGACTATCGAGCTTAAAAATAAGGGTGTATTCTACTTGAGCCTTAAGATTATTATCCATGGTTCTGTTCCACTGCAAACTGTTGCCTTCTATCGCAACGTATGTTTCAATAAACTGACCGTCTTTAGGAGAGAAGTACTCACCATAATTTAAAAACGCTTTAACATTCTGAGCATTAATACATTGTACTGCAAAGAAAAAATTAATTATCAATAAAAAATAGAATCGAATCATCATTAACGGCTTTGATTTAAAGAAAAGCAAAAATACATCAATTATTCCTTATTCTAATACCGGAAAAGCAATTGGTTAATTTAGTACAGTCGATGGAAATTTAGCAAAATAGAGAGCAAAAAAAAACCGATTCTTAAATAGAATCGGTTTTTTTTCAAATATATTTTTCAAACTACATAGTAGCAATCAACTTAGTCAATTTAGACTTTAAGTTTGCAGCTTTTTTTCTATGTATGATACCACGTTTTGCATTTTTATCAATTAAAGAAACTAATTTAGGAAGTCCTTGTGAAGCCTCATCTTTATCAGTTAAACCACGGAATTTACGAACTGCATTACGCATACTACGTGCATAAAAACGATTATGAATTCTTTTTAAATCGTTTGTCTTAATTCTCTTTATTGTAGATTTATGATTTGCCATTCTGTATTAATTTCAAAGTTAATAATGTAGTCCGTAGGGGAATCGAACCCCTGTTACCAGGATGAAAACCTGGCGTCCTAACCCCTAGACGAACGGACCGTATTCCAAGAGTATAAATACTCGAAAAATTGGACTGCAAAGATACTTCTTATTTCTTCTTCTCCAAATTTATTTGAAAAAATATTTTATTATTTTATTTAATTTTAATTTTCCCTGCTTCATAGGTGAAACCCAGGCGTTTACCTGTTTTCAAACTGACAGTTGAAGTGATCTGATTCATCTCTTGAACACTCACCAGCTTCACTTCGTCGAAGGAAGGAACCAATAAATCAAACTCAATTGCGTATTGTAAGGAGGCATCTATGATGTTTTTCAACGCTTCTTTAGTTATAATTTGATTCGTAAAATCGTTAAATAAAAAGCCTAATTGACGCTTACCTTCTACTAAATAATGATTTTCATTATTTACAAATATCCTTCCTATGAGATAGCCGACGTCATTCAAGCGATTAAACTTAAATGAATCGGCTAAGAAATTATATATGCTAATATTTCCACAGTAAGAGCGCAAAACGTCCTCTTTAACATAGCCAGTTTGCATAACCGCATGTGCTTTTGGAAATTCAAAAACATTGGTGTGCATATTAAAAAGAAGTAAATCGCCAGCTACTTTAAATTCTACTTCGTATGTCCCTTTCTCTTTGTATTCAATCGGTATGTCGTGATTCTGTGCCTTCAATTCGGCTTTCACTTCCACAGATAATTCTTTTAGAATGGTTTTAATGCTTTCAAAAACCTCCAATGTGTTGTCAAAAACCTTGTATTTGCTGACTGATTTATTTGCAAGCAATTTAATAATCTGATCTCTATTTTTTGATGAAGCCATAGTTTATTATTTGCTGTCAAAAATAGAAATAATTCCAATTGAAACGATACAGAATTGATGATTTTTTTCTCCAATAATTAAATTGTATTAATTGCTAGATATTTATCATTTTCTTCAATTATTTTTCTTAATTTTGATTTTTTGAAATTTTAAATAGATAATTCATAAATTACTGATTTTTATAATATTAACCTGATGAAATTCATTGGTTGACTTTCGATTATAAGGACAGTAAGTATCATGTTTTTTAGCAGAATAGATTATGAAATTTTTGAAGTTAATACTTTACGTTTTAATTATTGGTTTAATAGCCGCCGGTACTTATTTTGGATACCGATTTTATTCGCAAGCAAAGGAAGAAGCTATTGATGCTTTATATCTAATTCCTGAAAATGCAGCGGTAGTTTTTTACTCTGCAGATTTCAATGAATTGCAAGCCAAACTTCAAGAGTCATCTTCAATTTGGAGTAACTTGACCGCTGATCCAGATTTTAAAAAATCTTTTCAAAATACAGATAGTTTATACTCGCAAATTAATGGCATATTGAATGTACCTAAAATTAATGCTGTCAAAATATACTACTCAATTCACTTTATTGGTTATAAAAAATTCGCCAATCTACTTAGTTTTTCCACTGATCAGCTCGTTAGCTCAGCTCAATTTGAGAAGGATTTAGTTCAGTTTGGGAAGTTCACTCAAAGAAAATTTGAAGGTGAACAAATCTATGAAATTACGTCCAAAGTTGATACTGAAAAATACTATTTAGTTATGTTGCACGGTGTTTTTAGTATGAGCAACTCTGGATCACTAATTGAGAAAATCATTCTGGAAAGCAATCTCAAAAGCACTGCTAAAAAACTGAATGTGGATAGAATGCTAAAAATAGCTGGCAAAAACGAGGCCGCAACAATCTTCGTTAATTACCAATATATGTATCGACTAATTGCTGATTTTGCACGCAATGAGGACATTAATTTAGTGAAACAAATTGGTGATTTGAGTCAATTTACTGTTTTAGATTTCAATCCAAGCAAATCTCATTTCAATTTTAGCGGATACACTTTCAGCTCTGATACCGTTGCAAGTCTTTTAAATGGTTTTAAAGAATTTAAACCTACTACAATTGAGATTTTTGATCATATTCCTGCTCAAACCTCCTTTATTTACTACCAAGGAGCCGAACAAATAAACACATATTTAACTCAACGATCTACAAGTAAGTTCAATGTAGAAAACGAAAGAGCTATAAAATCATATCAAGCAGACTTAATGATTGATATGAGAAATTATTTTTATCCCTGGATAAAAAGTGAATTAGCATTTTGTAAACTATATTCAAACGAAAAAGACCAAGAGAGCTTCGCAATTATGGATACCTATGATCCCAAGGAAGCTATTCAATCACTGAGCAAATTAGAACTAATGGCTTCTGAATTTAAAGCTGTTGAAGTGGACACCATTTTTTATCGAACTTTTGAAATTCATCATATTCCCCTCACCTATTTGATACCCAATATTTTTGGAACAATATTTAGCTCTTTAGAGCAAACCTATTATGTGTTGGTTGACGATTATGTTGTTTTCGCCAACTCAGCTGAGATATTAAAAAAATATATCGACAATATCCTCATTAAGAAAACATTATCAGAAAGAGAAGGTTTTTCGGAATTTAAAGCCAAAATAAGCATGGAGTCACATATCATGATTTATACTAACATGCATGCCTTTGATCAAACTGTGAAACCATATTTAAATAATGAAATTGTCAACAAATTATCAGAATCCTCTATCAATTTAAGTGAGCTGGGAGATGCCGCTATTCAATATATAGTTGGAGATAATGGCGCATATACCACCATAAATATCAATAAAACCGAATGGGACGAGAATGAAGATGAAGTATCATGGCAAGTAGCACTTGATTTTCCTCTTGCAAAAGGGCCATTTGTGGTTGCTAATCATCAAACAAAGAAAAATGATATAATGGTTTTTGACGAACGTAACATGATGTACAGGATCAACCATTTAGGAAAAATTCTTTGGGCAATTCCCGTAGCAGAATTACCTATCGGAGATGTGCAATCAATTGATTTCTACAAGAATGGTAAATTACAAATCATATACAACTCTGCAAAATATCTATATATGTATGATTTAAATGGAAATAAAGTAGAAAATTATCCAATCATGCTAAACTCTGATGCAACCGCATCCCTCAATGTTGTGGACTATGACCATAATTTGAACTATCGAATAATAGTTCCCCAAAAAGATAAGATAATTCATAATTATAAAATTGAAGGTATAGAAACTGAAGGCTGGAAAATGCCAACGATGCCAGCAATAGTAAACAATGCAGTGCAATATTTCAGACTTGGAACTAAAGATTTCTTGCTTCTTGCAGACACATTGGGAAATGTAGTTTTCTCGAATAGAAAAGGGGAATCCCGCATTGAGGCTAAGCTTGCGTTTACCAATAATCCTAAAACTCCATTTTACCAAATGGGAAATCAACTGGTGACAACTGATCTTATAGGCCGGATTATTTTAATAGACCAAAATGGTCAAGTTACAAAGTTTTTACTCCGTGATTTTACTGAAAATCATTATTTCAAATTAATGGATGTGAACTTTGACGGACAAAATGATTTCTTTTTTTATGATGAAAATAACATATTTTCTTACTCTCAAAACCGAGAACTTTTATGGACTTTTACAGTTGATAATATGCGTTTTTCCGATTTTAAATCCCTCAATTATTTACTAGAAGACAGTACAAAAATTATGACTTATAGTTATGGTAATAAGCAATTTATGTTTATGAACTCGAAGGGTAGAATGACGATAAAAGATGAGTATACTGCAAGTGATCATTTTGTAGTCTATAAGTCTGCCAATGGCGATGCAAATCGGCTTGTGAGTGGAAAAGAAAGAGTGATAAGCAACTATTTGATAAAATAATTTGTTTAGCATACTGAAAATACATAATTTTAACCTCTTTTTAAAAATAATATAATCCATGATTAATTTGGACTAAATTCAAAATATGAAACTACAATTAACAACTGTAAACCAGGGCTTTAAGCTTGTGTTTACGATGCTTTTTGCTTCGTTACTGCTGCATTCTTGTTACAAAGACAGGCTAGGCATTGACAAGATATCTGGAGGAACTTGGAACCCTAAATTGGCTGTACCTTTGTTTTACGGAGATTTAGAGATGTCAAAAGTGGTTGAAGGAAGCCAAGACAATTGGCTTGAGGATGCCGACGGACTCCTGAGCCTAGTATATAGAGGAGACACTGTTTCAAATAATGCTGAGCAACTTATTTCATTTCCAGATCAAGCTAATGATACTTCCTTAGCGTTTAATATACCTGCGGCTTTATTTCCTGGGGATAGTACTTCTAAAATATTTATACTTAATACTAAATATACAACTAATAATAATGAACGAATTGATAGTATTTTAATCAAGTCAGGAACAATGACTTTTGAAGTTACCACCAATATTAATCATTCTAGCTATGTAGATATTATTATTCCCCAACTGACCAAATATGGAGTTACTTTTAACAAAAGAGTTGATATTCCTTATACTGGTGGCACGTCTAGCGTTGTTTCTATTACCGTCCAAATGTACGATTATCTTCTTCGACTCAATCTTAATGGCAGCAATTCTAATCAAGTGGACGAATATGTAAAAGTGATGGTTCATCGTGGAAATGGCGCCAATAATTCTCCTTATACCGTTAGTTTAAAACAAAATGTAAACAATATCACCTATTACGAAGCATTTGGTTATTTCCACCAGCACTTATTTAACATTGACCGAACTAAAATAGCAATTAGTATATTTGATAATCTACATTTTACAGAAATAATAGCAGAAGATCCTATTCTAAGATTAATGTTTACAAATAGTTATGGAATGCCTATCGACGTTACTTTTACTGATTTGTATGTAGAAAGAGACAATATTAAAAAAGACTTCATTTCATCTTTTTTACCAACATTTTCCTTAATGTACGCAGCAAATCCTTCTCAAGCGGCCCAACCTTCGAATTTTGCTTTAAATTCCTCAAACTCCAATATTGTTGACATTATTAATTTCAACCCAACTTCATTGATTTATAGGGGTAGTGCAATAACTAACCCCACTGGAAATTTAATTCCTAACTTTGTGAAAGATACTTCCAATGTTAATCTAGCTGTTGAACTAGAAATTCCGCTTTTTGGAAGAGCGCTAAACTTCACAATAAATGACACCACTAAAATAGATTTCAGTAGCTTTTTTGTTTGGGATCAGTTAAAAAGTATCACCTTGAATATAAACACTTTAAATTACTTTCCAATAGACGCTTCTTTACAATTATATCTTGCTGATTCAAATAATGTCACCTTTGATTCTGTATTTGTTGGCCAAGAAAATATTTTACTAGCTGGTGTGCCAAGTGCCCCACCAGAGTATAGAGTGACTGTTCCTATGCACCAAATGACCACAGTAACACTTACAGAGGAGAAGCTTATCAGTTTAAAAAATGCTAGGAAATTGATTATCTCTGCTTCTGCATCTACTTTTAGCCAAGGCAGTAAGATAGTAAAAATATATAGCGACAATAAAATATCCGTTGAACTCTCGGCATTAGGGGATTATACTACTGAATACTAATTAGGATTAAATATTTGAATATGAACTATATATATAAAATATTCATTGCATTGTGTTTTAGCTTTCTGATATCAAGTGGAAGCAAGTTATTTGCACAATATGACTTAGGAATTTATCACTTGAATCTGGTTCCACAAACTAATTTGTCGAACCCAGCCTTTATGCCTAGTTATCAATATCATTTTGGATTTCCAGGTCTATCATCAGTATATGGTGGATTTGGGACCAGCGGAGCTAAGTATAATCAAATGTTTGAAACTACTCCTCAAGACTCTCTCGCATTGAGCCCTACAAATATCTTAGCCAATATTAAGGATGGCAATAACATTAATTCTAGGGCAGTAGATCAGTGGTTAAATTTTGGCATGCGTTGGCAAAAATTTTACTTCTCTGCTTCCATTTCAGACGTTACTGATGTTAATGCATTTTATTCAAAAAATTTAGTGGATTTGGCAGCAAATGGTAATGGCGATTTTGTTGGACAAACAATAAATTTAGATCCCATTGCGATTAAGGCTTTACATTATAGAGAATATGCCATTGGTGCAGCTTACGATTTTAACGATCAATGGAATTTTGGAGTTAAGGCCAAATTACTATTTGGTAAATCCGCTATTAACTCAGAAAAAATGGACATTACCCTAAATACTACCCAAGATTATTATTACATCAATACAACAACAGATGTTTTGATAAACACCTCTTTACCGTATTCAAAAAAAGATACTACAGAGGATGTAAGCTTCGGAGAATATGCATTTTCTAGTTCAAATATGGGTTTTGGCTTTGATGCTGGAGCTACTTTTAAGCTCGACGATCAGTGGAGCTTCTCTGCCTCAGTACTTGATTTAGGGTTAATAAAATATGATCGTTGGTTAAATTCTTATTCTTCACAAGCCTCAGTTTCGTACAAAGGAATTGGAGTAAATCAATTTGATGGATTAAACGAAGTGCAACAAGAGCAGTTATGGCAAGATATTCAAGACTCTATCATTAACTTATTTGAGGTTAATGAAACCGTAGAAACATTTAAAGTGCCTTTGACTGCAAAGATTTACTTAGGAGCAAATTATCAGCTTAGCTCAGTAGACAATCTAGGAGCTTTGGTTCGATTAGAAATCTTCAAAGGTGTTGTTCGGCCTTCATTCACAGCATCTTACTATCGTCAGCTAACTGAAAACATTGGCGTTACCGCTAATTATTCAATACTCAACCGTTCTTACTTCAATTTAGGTGTAGGCGTTGTAGCCAACTATTATCCTGTGCAGTTTTATTTTGTAACAGATAATGTTTATGGCCTCATTGCCCCTGACGATGTTCGCTATAATGCATTTCATTTTGGCATTAACTTTATCTTCCCAAGTCACCAAGTGAACCGAACAATGATTGAGTTGTAAAATTAATTTTGGCCTTTCATTAATACGTAATTTTCTTACATCCAAAATATAGCACTGTCATAAATGGCGGTGCTTTTTTTATTGTATCACCAGTTTTGAGCCTGAACTTAGATACTTGTAAAGTGACTCCATTTTTAAAATAAATAACCCCTACTTTTTATCTTAAAAACAAGTATTAAACTAAATAATATTACAAATTTCACTATCTTTGCGCTCTTATAATTTTTAAGGATAATTATATTAAACAACATAATATCAATACAATATGACAATGAAACGCGTATATACGTTTGGCGACAAAAAGGCCGAAGGTAAAGCAGAAATGAAAAACCTGCTTGGTGGTAAAGGTGCTAACCTTGCCGAAATGAATTTAATTGGTATTCCAGTGCCTGCTGGTTTCACTATTACTACTGAAGTTTGTACTGAGTATAACAGCATCGGAAAAGACAAAGTTGTAGAATTAATGCGAGCTGAAGTTGAAGCTGGTGTAACTACTACTGAAAAAGCGATGAATGCGGTATTTGGTTCAAAGGGTGAAGATTTTCCTTTATTACTTTCTGTTCGTTCTGGTGCTCGTGCTTCTATGCCGGGTATGATGAATACTGTGCTTAACCTTGGAATGAATGATGATACTGTAAAAATTATTGCTGAGAAATCGGGCAATGAAAAATTTGCATATGATTCATACCGTCGTTTCATTCAAATGTATGGTGATGTTGTAATGGGAGTTGAAGCCGAAGCTGGCGAACATTGCCCTTTTGAACTTGTGCTTGACAAAGTAAAAAAAGACAATGGCTATGCTTCTGATACAGATATGACCGTTGAAGATTTAAAATCTGTAGTAGAAAGCTTTAAAGCAGTTGTTAAGAGCAAAGCTGGTGAAGATTTCCCAACTAATCCATGGGATCAATTATGGGGAGCTATTTGTGCTGTATTCGATTCATGGAATACCGAAAGAGCTATTCTTTACCGTCGTATGGAGCAAATTCCTAGTGAATGGGGAACTGCTGTAAACGTTCAGGCCATGGTTTATGGAAACATGGGCAATACTTCTGCAACTGGTGTATGCTTCTCTCGTGATGCTGCAACAGGTGAAGACCAATTCAACGGCGAATACTTGATAAACGCTCAGGGAGAAGATGTTGTATCAGGAGTTCGTACTCCATTAGAAATTACTAAAATTGGCTCGAAAAGATGGGCAGAACGCAATGGCACGCCAGAAGAGGTTCGCTTACGCGATTTCCCTTCTTTAGAAGAAGCTATGCCTGATTTATATAACCAATTGAATGACGTTCAAGAAAAACTTGAGAATCATTATCATGATATGCAAGATATGGAATTCACCATTCAAAATGGTAAATTGTGGATGTTGCAAACACGTAACGGAAAACGTACCGGAGCTGCTATGGTTAAAATGGCAATTGACATGTTAGACCAAAAACTAATAGATGAAAAAACTGCCATCCTACGTCAAGACCCCAATAAACTAGACGAATTACTTCACCCAGTATTTGAAAAACAAGCCATTGCGAATGCAAAAGTACTTTCAAAAGGACTTCCTGCATCTCCTGGTGCTGCAACTGGTCGTGTAGTTTTTACTGCTGAAGATGCTGAAATAGAAGCAGCTAAAGGTGAAAAAGTAATTTTAGTGCGTCGTGAAACTTCTCCTGAAGATTTAAAAGGAATGTACGCTGCAGTTGGTATTCTTACTGAGCGTGGTGGTATGACCTCACACGCAGCTGTAGTGGCTCGTGGAATGGGTAAATGCTGTATCTCTTCAGCTGCTGGAATTTCTGTTTCTTCTACTGCATTAACAATTAATGGAGTAAGCTTTAAAAAAGGTGAATATATTTCTCTTGATGGTTCTACAGGAATCGTTTATGAAGGCAAAGTAGACACTATTACTCCAACACTAGATGGTGACTTTGGTAAAATGATGGAATTAGCTGAGAAAAATACTAGAATGTATGTTCGTACTAATGCTGACTCTCCTGCTGATGCAAAAACCGCTCGCGAGTTTGGTGCAAAAGGAATTGGACTTTGTCGTACTGAGCATATGTTTTTCGAAGGCGATCGTATTTGGGCTATCCGTGAGATGATATTAGCTGAAGATTTAGCTGGTCGTAAAACAGCATTAGAAAAATTATTACCTATTCAACGTGAAGATTTCTATGGCATATTAAAAGCTATGGACGGATTTGGCGTAACTATTCGTCTTTTAGATCCACCATTGCATGAGTTTACACCTAATGAGCCTGCAGCGCAAGCTGAAATGGCTGAGAAATTAGGCGTATCGGTTGAAATCGTAAAAGAGAAAGTTGATGCTTTACATGAGTTCAACCCTATGTTGGGTCACCGTGGATGCCGTTTGGGAAATACTTATCCAGAAATTACAGAAATGCAAGCTCGCGCTATTTTAGAGGCAGCATGTGATCTTAAATCTCAAGGTTTCAATCCTAAACCAGAGATTATGGTTCCACTAATCGGAACTGTTGAAGAATATGTAATGCAGGAAGAAATTATCCGCAGAATTGCTGCAGAAGTACAAGAAGAAAAAGATGTTAAAGTTGATTTCCTTGTTGGTACTATGATTGAAATTCCTCGCGCTTGTCTTACTGCAAATCAAATTGCTGAGCATGCTGAGTTCTTTTCTTTCGGAACCAATGACCTTACTCAAATGACCTTTGGTTATTCTCGTGACGATGCTGGTAAATTCTTACCAATATACATCCAAAAAGGAATTCTTAAGCAAGATCCTTTCCAAGCATTAGATCAGTCAGGTGTTGGTCAATTGGTTGAAATGGCTTGTGAAAAAGGACGTGCAGTAAATGCAGGTTTGAAATTAGGAATCTGTGGTGAGCATGGTGGTGAGCCAAGTTCTGTTGAATTCTGTCATCGCACAGGATTAGATTATGTTTCTTGTTCTCCTTTCCGTGTACCAATTGCACGTTTGGCTGCAGCGCAAGCTAATTTACGATAAACGCTAAAGTACTAATTGCAAAAACCCGCCAAAGCTCTGCTTTGGCGGGTTTTTTATTTCATTTTTATTTACCTATTAGAAAGAAATACCAACACCTACACTAAACCAAGGTTTTATACCTAAATTATCTTGATATTCTTCTATCTTTTCAGTACTAATTTCTTTATATTGATGAAATAAAATATTCCAAAAAATACCCTTAGTACTGGATTGATGCCTATAGCCAATTTGTAGTCCAACGCGAGAATAATGAGATATAAAAAAATCGGGGCCTAAGCCTAAACTATCACCATGACCTCGATGATTTTCGGATTTTTCCCTAAAATAAGAATAGTATAATCCACCCTCCAAATATGAGTTTTTACCCCATGCTTTAATATAAGAAACCCCCAATATTGGGACCGCAGATAATTCCCTTGAATACATAAATCCCATCCTAATACCAACATTACTATTTGCCCAATTACGAAGTAGTCTTTCGTAATTAACCGAGTAAAAATAACCAGCACCGCCATGATCAAAATAAACATTATTCCTAACATAGTTTTGAGAATTTGCCGTGAAACCAACTAATACAAATGTTAATAATAATAGTATATTTTTCATAGTGATTAATATAATAAACGGTAGATGGCTTAATTAATCTTTAGTTGGCTAATTTATAAAAAAATCCTCCAAAACTTTTTAAGTTTTGGAGGATTTTATAACAAAATTGCTTCCTTCTATTCAAATAGTCCTTCTGCAAAAGCTTCTGCCCATGTGGCTATTGCTTCACGATCTGTATCGCTTAATTTTGCATCTGCATGCATCATCGGGTAAATCTTCATAGGCATTTCTCCCTCTCGAACCTCAGAACTTATTTCATCCAAAGCTCCTGCTTGTTCAACTTTGTTCATACTATTCCAATTTGAAAAATTCAGGTGTTTCCGCCCTTCTTTAGTATCACGATACACCAACCATTTTACTGGAGCCACTTGTGCATACCAAGGATAAATGGTTTCGTTGGAATGACAATCATAACATGCAGCTTTAATCATATTAGAGATCTCAGCTGGCACTTCATTACTGGCCAACAAATCGTTTGAATTATCATGGCTTACAGCAGGTTGTGCAACTGGAAAAAATTGCATCAGTATAATAACGCCAACAATGCTGTATAAAATTAGATTTTTCTTTTTACTCATAGCCATGAAATTTTAATTTAAAAGGTTAATATAATACCCATACTTAATTGCCTGCCAATGCTGTAGCTTGACTTGCAGCCCACTCAGTAAGCGTTGTATTTTCTTCTGCAGTTAAGGCTTTATCGGGATAATTGGCCAAGAATTTTTCAGGAGGCATCTCCCCTTTTCCCAATACTTTACCAATCCCATTCAATTTTCCAATTAGTTTCCCTGTAGAATAATCTCCATTAGTAAAATTATCAAAATTTAATTTCATTTTACCTTTTGTATTTTTTGAGTCAGAATTATGACACATTATGCAAGATTTATCGAGTATTCCTTGCACATTAGCCGGTATTTCCAACTTTGCAACTGCTGTGGATATTTCATTATCCGGATTTACTATTTGTTTGTTGTTTATAAAACTACCTGCAAAACCAATAGTTAGAGCAAGAGTTAAAATTGTGATTGCTTTTTTCATGATTAATTATTTTTTAAAGTTTATACAACAAAAATATACATTTATTCTACAAGAAAATAATTAAATATTAAAATATGATTCTAATCATTCTATTTCAATAAGCAGTCACTTTTAATAGTGAATATCTCATTACTTCTTTCTCTCCAAAAATAATTTAAATATTCAGTATTGTATACTCCCATTTGCCAAATTAGAATTACCTTTGCAAGCTTATATTAAAAAGCGAAACTGAGGTATTTTTTTGATGGAATTAAATCAAAATGATGTCCCTATTTTCAAATAAATAAACCAAAATTGCAATAGCAAATGGAACGTAATTTAAATACCATAGAAGAAGCCGTTAATGACATCAAAGAAGGCAAAGTTGTAATAGTGGTGGATGATGAGGATCGTGAAAATGAAGGAGACTTTATTACATCAGCTGAAAATATTACTCCAGAAATTGTAAACTTTATGGCCACTCATGGTCGTGGATTGATTTGTGCCCCTATTACTGAATCGAGAGCAGAGGCCTTAAATTTAGACATGATGGTGGGCAACAATACTGATCCAAAAGGCACTGCTTTTACTGTTTCGATAGATTTATTAGGAAATGGTGTCACCACTGGCATTTCTGCTGGAGATCGTTCAAAAACACTTAAAGCGCTGACTGACGAATCTATAACTGCAGATAAATTTAGTCGCCCAGGTCATATTTTTCCTTTAAAAGCCAAAGATAATGGTGTAATTCGGAGAGCCGGGCATACTGAAGCTGCTATTGATTTAGCTCGTTTAGCTGGTATGCAACCTGTTGCAGCTATTTGCGAAATCATGAACGAAGATGGTACGATGGCTCGTTTGCCACAACTATTTGAAATTGCCGATCGATTTAATTTAAAAATCGCATCCATAAAAGACCTTATCGCTTATCGAATAAAAAACGAAAGTTTGATTTCAAAGGAAGAAGTGGTGAGTATGCCAACTGAACATGGCGATTTTATGCTGCATGCTTATAAACAATTATCGGACAATAAGCCGCAACTTGCTCTGGTTAAAGGAACTTGGGAAGAAGGAGAGCCAATTATTGTAAGGGTGCACTCATCTTGTGTAACCGGTGATATATTTGGAAGTTGCAAATGCGACTGCGGGCCTCAATTGCATGAGTCGATGAAAATAATTGAAAAAGAAGGTAAGGGAATTATCTTATATATGAATCAAGAAGGCCGTGGAATTGGGTTATTAAATAAGCTGAAAGCATACCATTTGCAAGAGCAAGGTGTTGATACAGTAGATGCAAATTTACAATTAGGATTTAAAGATGATGAACGTGATTATGGTATTGGAGCACAAATATTAAGAGATTTAGGTACTTCTAAAATTCGCCTATTAACCAATAATTCTTCTAAGAAAGTAGGATTAATTTCATACGGAATTGAAATTATTGAAGTCCTTCCTTTAATTATTCAGCCAAGTGAACACAATATTCGTTACTTAAAAACTAAGCAATCTAGAATGGGACACGATTTGCACCTATTTACATAATATCCAAAAACACTTTGATATAATAAAAAAAGCCATCTGCCTTAGGCAGATGGCTTTTTTGCAATTAAGTATTAAATTCTTTAGAATTATTTTTACTTGATTTCACCACTTGGTTTAGCAGCCGTTCCAGGTTTTACAGCAGCAGCAGGCTTAGCAGCAGCTTCTTTCATAGCAGCACCACATTTACCTTCACCACATTTTGCAGCAGCTTTTACAGGAGCAATAGCTTCTTCAGTAGTTGTAGTCACCTCTTCAGCAACCTTTTCAGCACCACCACATTTTCCTTCTCCACATTTCCCTTCACCACATTTAGCATCACCTTCAGACGCTTCAGTTGTTGTTCCATCACCACATTTTGCTTCACTACATTTTCCTTCTGTTGCACATTTTCCAGCAGGATCACATTTTTTTGATGTATCACAAGCAGTATCTTCAGTCACAACATCCACTTCTGCAGTAGTTGCATCTTGATTTCCACAAGAATTTAAACCAAGAGACAAAAATGCGGCAAAAACCATCATGCCAAAGAAATAAGATAATTTTTTTAGTTTCATAATTTAGTAATTTATTAGTTAAGTATTATTTAAATATTATTCTGAGTGGCGAAAGTAATATTATTTATATTTGAACGCTGAATTTATTTCTATAAAATTCTTGATGAATGAAACAACTCTTTTCAAATATGATTATATCAACTAACCGTCGTGGATTTTTAAGGACTCTTATTTTGGGAGGCCTTGCTTTGCAATTGCCATTTATATTTCATTGCAAATCTAATGATCTTCAAGTTATTACTCTTACTATTCGAGACAAAATATTTTTGATAAACACAGAATTTTTATTAAATATTATGCAAATTCTCCTTCCAAAAACGCAGCAGGCACCAGGAGCAAATGACCTTAAAAGTGATATATATTATTTATGGTTATTGAACGATACGCACATTGAAGAGTCAAGACGTGCTTATTTAGCTGAAATCGTTGTGCAAATGGAAGCCTATTTCGTTGATAAGTACAAAGAAGACTTCTCAAACCTAACACTTTCGGAACAAAATGATGCTGTTTCTTCATTGACGAAAACAAAATGGGGTGAAGGATATTTATCAAGTATTATGAGTATCATTATTGAATCAATGTTTGCAAATCCAATTTATAATTGCAATACTGATAAGGCTGGATGGAAATGGCTAAATTATCAAGGTGGATTTCCTGAACCACAAATGAGCAATAAATACCCAGAAATTTTAACGATTACTCAATCCCGTTCAATACATGAAAAATAGCGAATCGAATAAAATTAAAAAAATATGCATTGTTGGAAGTGGTGCTGGTGCCGGACCAATAATTTATGAATTATCGCTGGCTGAATTTCAGGTAATTGTATTAGAAAAAGGCCCATGGTTGAAAACGGCTGATTATGCAAAAGATGAAATCTCAATGACACGTCGAGACGTGGTAACCCCCAGATTAATTGATGAGCCTCAGGTGATAGAAACACAAAATAATGCAGGTGAATGGGTGGGCATTTCAAACGAAATAGAAGGTCAAAACTTTTGGAATGGAAGTGTTTTAGGAGGTTCATCGAACTTTATGAGTGGATATTTTCACCGTTTGAAACCCAATGATTTCAAAATGAAGTCAGTTTACCCTCCGATTGAAGGCGCAAATATTGTGGATTGGCCAATTTCTTATGATGATTTAGAACCCTATTACGATAAAGTAGAAAAAATAATTGGTGTTTCTGGAAAAATTGTTCCCCATAAATTTCAGGAAAAGAGATCAAGTCCAGATTTTCCTTATCCACCACTCGCTGAAAACTACGTTTCGCAAATACTCGACAAAGCCACACAAAAACTTGAAATTGAAATAATTCCAATGCCTAGAGCCATTCTAAGTCGCCCTGCTGGAAAAAGAAACTCTTGTTATTATTCAAATTTCTGCGGAAGTTATGCCTGTAATTCAGATGCCAAAGGAAGCTCACGAGCAGCTTTAATCAATATTGCATTAGAAACTGGCAATTGCCAAATTATTGATCAAGCTAAGGTATTTCACCTTGAAACTAATGGTAATAATAAAATAATTAAAGCACACTATCATGCTAAAGATGGTACTAGTGCATATATAGAGGCAGATATCTTTGTGATTGCGGCACAGGCAATCGAAACTTCAAGATTATTGCTTCTAAGTAAAAATAAAGAATTCCCAAACGGCCTTGCCAACAATCATAATCAAGTAGGAAAAAACCTAGTATTTTCAGCTGGTGGAATTGGAAGTGGCATTTTTAATTTTGAAAAACTCTCCAAAGAACAGGCAGAAAAAATAAATTTACCTGGAGTATTTATAAACCGTAGTGTACATCACTATTACGAAATAAAAAACGATGATGATCAAGTTATCAAAGGAGGTATTTTTGATTTCCTTTTTGAACACGCTAATCCAATTGGCAAAAGCATCAGAAATAAATGGAACAAATCAGGTGAATTTATCTATGGTGAAGAGTTTCAGAATCAATTACTTCACTACTTCACCAAACAAAGAAAACTAAAATTTGAAATATTTATTGATTGGCAACCCAACGATAATTGTTTTGTAAGTTTAGACCCTGAGATAAAAGATCGCTGGGGAGATTCCGTTGCTCGTTTGCGGCTTCAGCACCACGAACATGATGTGATGGTTGGCAAAATTCTAGCTCAAAAAGGAGAGGATATTTTAAAAGAAATGGGTTGTCACTCTGTTCGAAGTAGCATTGGAACCTTACCCCCACCGAATTTACAAGCCGGGGGATGCCGATTTGGAAATGATCCAAAAACATCCGTTTTAGATGTAAACTGCAAAGCACATGATGTGAAGAATCTATATGTCAGTGATGGCAGTTTTATGCCCACGGGAGGGAGTGTTACCTATACTTGGACTATTTATGCGAATGCATTTCGTGTGGCTGACAAAATTATCGAAGCAATTAATAATTCTGAATTGTAAAATTAATTTCAAAAAGTTTATTTACTTTTACAAAAAATATATCACTATGCTGCAAGATTATAAAATAAACGACATTCTTTTCTTAGATATTGAAACTGTTCCCGCATTTGAAAGCTATGATTTGCAAGGTGAGCGACTACAAAAGCTATGGGATAAAAAAGCAGACCGCATTAAAACAGCTGAAGATGAATCGCCACAAGATTTGTATCCACGAGCTGGTATTTATGCCGAATTTGGCAAGATAGTTTGCATTTCAGTAGCCTTTTTTCATCAAGAACAATTGCGTGTAAAATCATTTTATGGCGATGATGAAAAACAACTCCTCATTGAATTTAAAGACCTATTGGATAAATATTTCAACAAATCACATCATTTATTATGCGGACATAATGCCAAAGAATTTGACTTTCCGTATATTGCTCGTAGAATGTTAATTCACCGGATTCTAATTCCAAAAATCCTTGATCTTTCGGGCAAAAAACCTTGGGAAGTAAACCATCTCGACACCATGCAATTGTGGAAATTTGGCGACTATAAAAACTATACTTCTTTGGATTTGTTGACTACTTTATTTGATATTCCAACTCCCAAAGACGATATTGATGGTAGTGATGTTTGGCGAGTTTATTGGCAAGATAAAGACTTGGAAAGAATTAAAACCTATTGCGAAAAGGACACGATTACTGTTGTTCGATTATTTCAAGCATTTAGAGGTGAGGATTCTATTGGAAATGAGGATGTATTTTATAGTAAATAGATTTTTCCTATTACACCTATTTAGAAAGGGCTTACAAAGTCTTTAAATTCAGGCGATTCCATATCTTTTCCCGACAAAATTGGGTTTTCGACATTCCAATCGATAATCAAATCGCTGTCGTTCCACAAAATACTTCCTTCACTTTCCTTATTATAAACATTAGTACACTTGTACGAAAATATTGTATCGTTCTCTAAAGTTAAAAAACCGTGTGCAAATCCAGCAGGAATCCAATACATCGATTTATTTTCCTCAGACAATAGCACTGACTCCCATTGACCAAAGGTTGGCGATTTGGTGCGTAAATCTACAGCCACATCCAACACACTTCCTTTTATTACTCTCACTAATTTGCCTTGGGCAAAGGGTGGCTTTTGAAAATGGAGACCGCGCAATACATTCTTCTGCGATTTTGATTCATTGTCTTGTACAAATTCCGAAACCAATCCAAAATCTTTGAATTTATCTAAATTAAAAGACTCAAAAAAGTAGCCCCGGTCATCATGAAACACCTGAGGTTTAACAATCAATAATCCTTCAATTTTAGTTTTTATTATCTCCATTTACTTATAATTTATATAGATTTTCGTAAGATTTCAACATTTTATCTAAGCTAAATTTTGAATTGGCGAATTGAGCAGCATTCATCTTCATCTCATCCAATAATAATTTATTATTGATTAATTCTAGTAGTTTCGGTTCAAATTCATTGGCTTTTTCAAATAAAAGAGCTGTCTCACCTTCCAAGACTAAATCTTCTATCCCTCCAACTTTTGGAGCAATTACAGCCACACCTGCTGTTTGAGCCTCAATAATATTTAAAGGAGTGCCTTCACTTCTAGAAGTGAGTCCCAGTAAATCCATTGCTGAATACAATGCTTTTAAGTCTTTGCACCAAGAAGTAAAAATAACATCGACATCCTTTCTTGGTCGATCCACGGCCACTTTTAAGTGCAAAGAGAATGCTTGTTCAACCAAATCATTCTTTAATTCACCATCACCTGCAATGACCAAAACACAAGTACGATTAGCTTTCTTTTTGACATCACTAAACGTATCTAGCATAAAAGCAATGTCTTTAATAGCCGTCAATCTGCCCACTTGACCCATGACCATCGTATCCTTTTCTATTTGCCATCTTTGTTTAAACTTTTGTGCTAACTGCTCATTAAAATCAGATAAAATAAAGGAGGTGGCCAAGGGAATTATGGTCACTTTTGATTTTGTAGCAATTTTAAACTTTTCTACAATTTCCTTTTGCTGATTTTCAGACAAAGAAATAATAATATCGGTTTTCTTTGCCAAATAGCGATCTAAATAAATTAGTGCTTTAGAAACTACTGCAGAAAAGTATCCCTTAAAAATCAATCCATGATATGTATGAATTACTTTGGGGACGTTAAGTTGAGCAGCTACAATTCTTCCTGAAAAACCAGGCTTATTGGTATGAGTATGAACTATGTCTGGCTGAAAATCAATCAATATTTGTTTGAGTATTTTTGCAAATTGTATGTCATGAAAAAGGTTAAAGCTTCTTTTTAAAGTATCAACCTTAATCATCTCAACACCAGTTTTGCGAAAAGCTTCCTCTACAGATTCTTCAGCTTTATAAACTTTACCATGTACTAAAAGGAGTGTATGCTTATTTTGAAAATACTCAATAATTTGCAATAAATGAACACTCGGCCCACCTACAACTAATCGATTAGTAATGATAATTATTTTAGACATTAAAACTAATTAAATAATATGGATAGCTTCGCCATAAGCAGCAGAAACTGCTTCCATAACTGCCTCACTCATTGTAGGATGAGGATGTACTGCGTTGATAATATCCATTCCTTTAGCATTCATTCTACGGGCTACCACAATTTCACTAATCATCTCGGTAACATTATCTCCCACCATACTACTTCCTAAACAAAGATCGGTTTTAGCATCGAAAATGACTTTAACAAAACCTTCTGTATTTCCACCTGCAGTTGCTTTTCCACTAGCTTTAAAAGGAAATTTTCCAATTTTAAGCTCGAAGCCTCGTTCTAAAGCTTGTGCCTCCGTTAATCCAACACTTGCCACTTCAGGATTAGTATAAGTGCAAGCAGGAATATTATTATAATTTATTGGTTCAACTTTATGTCCAGTAATTTTTTCAACACAAATAATACCTTCACGTGAAGCTACATGGGCTAAAGCTGGCCCATGAACAATATCGCCAATAGCATAGATCCCATCAATATTTGTTTTGTAATAATCATCCACTAACACCTTGCCTTTGTCATGAGCAATTTGAAGTTTGTCAAGACCTAAACCTTCCAAGTTAGTTTGAACGCCAACAGCAGAGAGTACAACATCCACTTCTTTGGTTACAATTCCTTTTTTAGTTTCAATAGTAACAATACATTTATCGCCACTTGTATCCACATTTGTGACCGCAGAAGAAGTCATCACTTTCAACTTCATCTTTTTAAAAGCACGTTCCAAATTTTTGGAAGCATCTTCGTCTTCCAAAGGGATAATATTAGGTAGATATTCAACTAAGGTGACTTCAGTTCCAATACTATGGTAAAAATATGCGAACTCAGAACCAATTGCTCCAGAACCAATAACGACCATAGAATCAGGTTTTTTATCTAAAGTCATCGCTTGACGATAACCTATGATCTTTTCTCCATCAATTTTCAAGTTAGGTAACTCGCGAGCACGGGCACCTGTGGCAATAATAATATGATCAGCAGAAAACGAACTTAACTCGCCTTCAGCATTTGTAACATTCACTTGGCTCTTAGCTTCAATTGATGCAGTTCCTTGAATTAATTGAATTCCATGCTTAGAAAACAAAAACTGAACTCCTTTACTCATATTAGAAGCAACACCTCTACTTCTTTCAACCATTGCTTGAAAATCGGCAATAATTTCACCTTCAACCCTCACTCCATAGTCTATTGAATGCTTCATATAATTATATACCTGAGCACTTTTCAAAAGAGCTTTCGTGGGAATACAACCCCAATTCAAGCATATTCCGCCAACTTCGGCTTTCTCAACTACTGCGACTTTTTTGCCCAATTGGGCAGCACGAATTGCAGCCACATATCCTCCAGGGCCACTTCCTATAATAATAATATCAAAATCCATCATATCAAAAATAATTTTTGCAAATTTAGTAATTATATAGCGAATTATACCTTAAAGATAGATATTTTGAAGTGATTGACTATTCCATGCACCTTTCTACTTACGAT